>Ga0209161_10003056_pt1 | contig 13559 bp, 18 predicted proteins | sample GraSoiAngelo_155_FD_186169 | JGI IMG/M metagenome (GOLD analysis project Ga0209161, IMG submission 186169) | Grasslands soil microbial communities from the Angelo Coastal Reserve, California, USA - 14_1009_13_30cm (SPAdes) (version 2) | ecosystem: Environmental > Terrestrial > Soil > Grasslands...
GACGTCGACCGCGTCGAGCGCGGCGCATGTCGCCGTGCGTTTTACTGAGCGGAGTAATCCGATTTCACCGAAGTAATCGCCGCGACTTAAATAAGTTCGGACCATCTCGCCGCCGGGAAGCGCATTTGAAACGCGCACCATGCCGGAACGAATTAGATAAAATGCGTCCGCCTCATCCCCTTCTTTGCAGATGACCTGGCTTTGGTTGTAGGAAACGAGCTCGACCCGTTGCCGAAGGTGCTCGATGAATTCGTCATCGAGGGAAGCAAAGAGCGGGACGCTGCGGAGATGATTGTTAAGCGAGCGCTCCCGATATTTTTTCTCGATCTCGGCCTTGAAGGAAGTGCCTTTGAACGTCGGCATCTTCACTTTGGAAGTCGCTTTGGTTAATTCCGACGGCTGGCGGTTGCCAACCAGCATGTCGAGAATCACCCGCAGCATCTCGACCATCATGCACGGCTCGCGCGCCTGGACGGTGGCGGAGCGCGGTTGATAAGTGCGACAGGTCATTTCGCCAAACAATTCGCCGGGCCCGAGCTGCGCGAGCGGACGATTGATTGGAAGATCGATATTCGCATCGATGCCGATGAATTTTCGCTGGTGCGCTTCCGGGCGATGATCGGTTTGGTCGTCAGTCAGAAAACTTTTCATCCGTCGCATGCTCCGGCCGAGAAAATTGCGGACCGGATGGGTGCGCAGATGAGCGAGGGGATTGTGAATGAAAATGTCGACTGTGCCGGAGACGATGTAGTAGGCGGTCGAGCCGAACTCGCCCTCTTCGCAAACGATCTCGCCTTTGCGGTAACGGTGAAGAACGGCGGCGCCTTTGGCCCAATTCTCGAGCTGCGCGCGGGGGATTTCTTTTAGCGCTGGAAGATATTCGAGAAGCTGATCGATCGTCAGCGGTTCGCCCGTCGTCAGTTTTTCAACCGTCTCGGCCATGGGCAGGTTGAGACGATGATAGAGCAGCGCTCAACCGCGTTGGAAGCAATTTCCCGACGGCGAGAACAATGTCGATCTCAGAGACCGGATTATACGCCGCTCGAAGTGCTCGGCTTGTAAATCGCGCCGATGATTGCACCGGCGATGGCGAACATAAGGAGGTCGCCACCAATCCAGCCGCACAGGATTTTCGTCGTTATCGGCTGGACCGCATAGGTAATGAAGTCGTTTCCAGCATAAACGAGCGCCACCAGCAGGCCGAGGCATGCGCTGCATCCGGCGCCGCCCGAGGAATATCGAGCGCAGAGCATTGTCAGAAAGAACGACATCACGACGTGGCCAAGGATCAGCCACGGAAAATAGTTACCGAAGTCTGCTTCGGTCCGCCAAAGCACCGGCACTTCATTGTGCACGCCGTGCAAAAGCTTCCCGTACCAGACGAAGCCAAAGGCAAACATAAAAACGAACGCTGCGATGAATGCAATGAAGAATTTTTTCCAGTTCATAATTTTTAGGCTGTTAGTGCCTACTAACCCTCAAGAACCCTGCGCTGTGATTGCAAGATTCCTGCCGATTTGTCGATCTAAATATTGGACTGCGGGGGTTCGCGAAATCATCCAAGCGCGCCTAGTCGCGCAATGCCAGAATATGGCCGTAACCAATGAACGTTGGTCGCAATTTTCCGTCGTCCGCTTTTCCGTTTCGCTGCACTTTGAAATCGAAAACGCTTACACCGTTGCGGGATTCCCCTTGATAAACACGTCCATCGCTTGCGCCGACCATCACGCGGTGCCCGGTTTTCTTTTCGCGGCCAAGATAAATCATTGCGTGCGTGATCGGTGGGTCGCGCTCGATCGAATAGGTGCCGGTCCAGAAAAGCAAATCGCCCGGCTTTAAGTCTTCCAATTCAAAAGAGTCGTCCTTTTGACTCAGGACCGGCTCAAACTGGCGGGACCGGCGGACCCAGGAATATTGCTCGCTCGAGTCCCGCGGCACATCGCCGACGCCATTTTGCTTGAGGACAAAATAAACGAAACCGGAGCAATCCATGCCGCCGGTGTTGGGATCGGCCGATCCGTATTTGTAATCGAGATTGCGCGTGGTCAGTTCGAGCGCGCTGATGAGAAGCTTTTGCACTTTGGCCGGATAATTGTCGAAGCCCTTGATTTGATCGGGTGAGAGGGTGGCGTTTGGCGCGCCGTGTTTCTTCGGCGTTGGCGTCGGCGATGGTGACATTTCAGGCGTCGCGGTCGGCGATGGGGTTTCAGACGGAGTCACCGACGGTGTTTCGAACGGTTGTGGGGACGGCGAACTTCTTTTCTTTCGATGTGGGGAGGGGCTGGGCGTTGGCGTCGGTGATCTTTTTTTCTTTTTCGGCGTCGGCGATGGCGATTCCTCTGTCGCAGATGGCGTTGGCTTCTTTTTCGGCGAAGAAGTTGCCGATGGAGCCGGCGATTCTTCCTCCCGTGGTGTCGAGGATTTCTTCGGAGTCGGCGTGGGAGTCGGCGACTTCTTTTTGGCGGCAACAGCGCTCTTCTTTTTTCGCGGTCTTGGCGTAGGTGTCGGCGTCGAAAAAACCTTCTTCAGCGCGGCGCCGAGAGACTGCTCGGCTGCGGGCGCCGGGACAATCGTAGAAACCATCAGGGCGAGCGCGATAAAAATTCTAATTAACATGCCAATGGTTTGACGGATCAGGGTACGATTTCCTTGAACGCAGGCTTTGGCAAATCTCGCATATCCGGTAAAATTTCGGGCGATGACATCCCTGCGCGTCCTTTTTCTTTTCGCAACCTTGTTCGCATTTTCCGCGATCTCCTCCGCTCAGGTCGACCGGATTACCGGGAAAAACTTCGCGACACGATCGGAAGTTTTGGCGCGGCACGGGATAGTCTGCACAAGCGTGCCAGCGGCGACTCAAGTTGGGATCGACATTTTGAAAAAGGGCGGCAGCGCAGTGGACGCGGCGATCGCCGCGAATGCGACACTCGGTTTGATGGAGCCGGTTTCAAACGGAATTGGCGGCGATTTGTTTGCGATTATTTACAGCGCGAAGGAGAACAAGCTTTACGGTATCAATGGGAGCGGGCGTTCGCCCCTCGGCTTGAGTTACGAGCAGATGAGAGCCGAGCTCGACAAACTGAATCGCAAGACGATTCCGCCGACGGGAATGTTGCCGATCAGCGTGCCGGGGACCGTCGATGCGTGGGCCGAACTCCACAAGAAATTCGGCAAACTGAAATTCGCCGACGATCTCGCGCCGGCGATTCATTATGCCGAAGACGGTTTTCCAGTCACAGAGTTGATCGCGTACTATTGGGCATTCGGTCCTCGGCTCTATAAAGGGCTTCCCGGCGCATTCCTCGAAACTTACACGCTCGACGGCAAAGGGCGGACGCCGGCGAAAGGCGACATTTTCAAAAACCCAGGCCTGGCGAAAACGTTGCGATTGATCGGCGAGAAAGGTCGTGACGCTTTTTATAAAGGCGAGATCGCGGACAAGATCGACATCTTTATGCAGCAGAACGGGGGGGTTCTGCGCAAAACCGATTTCGAAAAACATACGAGCACGTGGGTCGATCCCGTTTCGACGAACTATCGCGGTTACGATGTTTTTGAATTGCCGCCGAACGGACAAGGGATCGCGACGCTGCAAATCCTGAACATTTTGGAAGGATTCGATCTGAAAGTGATGGGCCGCAATTCGGTCGACACATTGCACACGATGATTGAAGCGAAGAAAATCGCGTGGGCTGATCGCGCGAAATACTATGCCGATCCCGCGTTCGCGAAAATTCCGCTGACGAAATTGCTTTCGAAAGAATACGCGACCGAACGGCGGAAGTTGATTGATCCGAATCGGGCTGCCAAAACTGTTGCCGCTGGAAACCTGGATCAAGGCGACACGATTTACATGTGCACGGCCGATGATGAAGGGAACATGGTCTCGCTCATTCAGAGCAATTATCGCGGCATGGGAAGCGGGATCGTCGTGCCGGGGCTCGGCTTCATGTTTCAAGATCGCGGCGAATTGTTTTCGATGGAACCGGGACACGCGAACGTTTACGCGCCGGGCAAGCGTCCGTTTCATACGATCATTCCCGGATTTGTGATGAAAGGCGGCAAACCGTGGGAAGCGTTTGGGGTGATGGGCGGCGGGATGCAACCGCAGGGCCACGTGCAAGTGCTGACGAATCAAATCGATTTCGGTTTGAATGTGCAGGAAGCCGGCGACGCGTCGCGCTGGCAACACGAAGGCGACAACGAACCGACCGGCGAAAAAATGGAAAACGGCGGCTACGTGAATCTCGAAAGCGGTATTCCCGCTGAGACGCAGCGCGAATTAAAAAAGCGCGGCCACGACGTGCGTGTCGATGTCGGCGGCTACGGCGGTTATCAAGCGATCAAGATTGAGATGCACGATGGCCAACGCGTCTACGTTGGCGGGAGCGAATCGCGCAAAGACGGAATGGCCGCCGGTTACTGATCCGATCTGACAGCGCGTCTCGTCAGCGAATTTACTCCTTGTGCGATTTAAGCTCGGCAAGTTTCTGCGCCGCGCGTTCGACGTCCGATTTTCGCGCTCTGCCGAACGCGAGAAGTTTTTCCTGGCGATGCACATTGGCTTCGGCCGCATCAATCTCAGCCCGCTCGCGTTTCGCGGTCGCGGCATGCGCCGCCTCGATCGCAAGCGCAAGACCAGTTTCGGATTGCGCCAGATCCGTCTTTGCAATTTCGCCGGCAGTGGCCTGCTTTTCTTTTTTCAACATTTCCTCCTTGGCGCAGACCAAGCGGGCATTAGCGAGGTCAAATTCGAGGTGAACGCAACGCAGAACTCGTTGCTCGGCCTCTAGTTTCGACAGTGCACCGATTTTGCAGAGGCGCTCCGCGCTGGCAGCATTTTTTCTGGCGCGCTCCAATTCTTTTTCGAGCTTGGCAAGATCGACATCTCGCCCGGGAGCGGACTCGGGTTTCGGATTAGACAGCTGCTCGTCCTCGCGATTTGGAATCAGCAGCGGCGGTTCAATGTCGAAGGAATCGGGATCTTTGTTCGGCTCCTGCGCGAGTAAAATTATCGCGACAAATCCAAGAAGCGCGGCTACGCGCATCATGTTAAAACAATATCACCGGCCGCCGTTCAACGAAGCAAATTTATTGATGTCCGCCGAGACCACCAAGGCCGCCAAGACCACTGCCGACACTACCAAGACCGCCGGTTCCCCCAAGGCCGGCGCCCACGCCGCCGATGCCGCCAATAACCTCCGATTCCGCCCATCATCATTTGGTTCGGCGCTTGAATTGCACTAAATGTCTGGGTCTGGTTTGGCATCTGTTGCACGCTTTGCGCCGTTGATTTTTGAGCTGAAGTCGCGGTTGTCGTCCGGCTCACGAGTTTTCCTTGCGTGCTTGGAACTTTCCGCCGGGTCGAGCTCCGCGGGCGGCTTGCGGATCGAGTGATTGCCTTCGTAGGAGCCGTTGATATCGCGGTTTGATAAACCGACTGATATAATGAATCGGCACAACTCGGGAGAGTATTCAATCCGTCAATCAGTGAAGTGACGGTAGAAAAAAGAGATGTGCCAGGACCGGGTCCTGTGATGCCCGGGGAGTGGTCGTGGTCGTGCCCGTTGTTGTCGGCGGCAGGGGCAAGGTGGGATTCGAAGGATTGCTATTGAATGGCTGTTCGGATGGCTTTTCGCCCGGAGCGGATGCAGATCTTGCATATTGATCGACGGCGGTCGGCTGTAGCCCGATGTCGATCTTATCGGTGGAGAGCGGGCGCGGATAGAGAAACTCGCTCGGCCAGGCAGCTGCCGCCCGCAAAAGGCAGATTTTTTTCTTGGCAAAGCGGGTTCTTATGGCATACGACACGCTCCGAAACGGTCTGTGTATCTCCTGAGCCCTAAAATCCTAGTTGGCGCGACCGTCTTGGCCGCAATCGCATCATCCGCGAATGCGAATCCTTTCCCGGCTTCCGGTCCGACTGTGCCTGGAACGCGCGCTCGTCTTCGTTTTGGCCAGGCGGCAGCACCGGAAGGTGCGCCGCTCGCAGTCAAGCGCGCCATTTGGGCCGCGAACCAGCTTCATCGTAAACCGTACGTCTTTGGAGGCGGCCACAAATCGTTTGCCGATCGCGGTTATGATTGCTCGGGAACTGTCTCCTATGCGCTCGGTGCGGCCGGTCTGCTCAAGTCGCCGATTAATTCATCGGAGTTCCGCAAATTCGGCGAACAAGGTCGCGGCAAATGGATCACGATTTACGCGCGCAATGGCCACACTTACGCCATCATCGCGGGCTTGCGGCTCGACACCACACCTTATATCACGGCGCACGACCGCTGGGCCCCCGGGTGGCAGGCAACCGAACGCGTGCCAGCGGGAGGTTTCGAAGCCCGGCACCCGGTTGGGTTGTAAATCTTCGCGGGCAGCGCCAAGATCGATCCGCCCAAGGACGGATTCGCTGTGGCGAACAATACAAGATCAACATCTACTCGGCGTGATTTTGGTTTAAGCCGCGCCGAACTGCGCGAGTTCCGTGGGTTAAAAACGCCTTTCGGCGTGCAACGTTTCTTGGACGAGCTGCCTTACAATCTTGGTTACACCGCGCGTTCACCGGCACATGTTTTGCACGAACGAACCGCATCTTGTCTCGAGGGTGGAATTTTTGCTGCGGCCGCCCTTCGCGTCCTTGGCTTTCCGCCGCTGATCTTCGATTTGGAAGCGGAGCAAGACACCGATCACGTGGTCGCGATTTTTAAAATGCGCGGACATTGGGGCGCGCTCGCCAAGTCCAACTTCACCGGCTGCCGTTATCGCGAGCCGGTTTATCGCACGCTCCGCGAGCTGGCGATGAGCTATTTCAATATTTATTTCAATCTGCGATTCGAGCGCACGTTGCGTCGCTACTCGCGTCCGGTGAATCTGGCCCGCTTCGACCATCTTAATTGGATGACAACCAACAAGCCGGTCTGGTTTATCGCCGAACATCTTTGCGAGATCCCGCACATTTCGCTGCTCACATCTAGCATGGAAAAAAATCTTAACCGCCTTGATCCACGCAGTGTCGCCGGCGAAATGGTCGGCCACCGAAAAAAATCAGGGCGATAGAACGATGATGTGGCTGAACGCGTCCACGTGTGAGGAAGCTACTTCAGCTGAAACCCGCCGGGGTCGAGAACGTTCCGGTCAGGCGGAACAGACGCGCGCCGCGGTCGCTACTGCTTCCAATTCCAAAGGCGCATTCGGATAGCCGACGGTTGCGCATTGAAATATGTAAGTTTGGAGAAAGGGGAGGATTCCGCCAAGCCTCTGAAATTGTGCAGTGTGGACAAGCTCGTGGGCGATGATCGCACGATCACGCCAGTGATCAGCGCGAACGAAGATTCCGTTCTCCAACGCCAAACCGCGCGGCGCGGCGGGTAGAAAATGAATTGAAGCAGCCGCAGCCGTTAGCATCGGATGCGCCGGAACCGGAACAGCTTCAACCCGCAATAAACGGACGCGCTCGGGATGTCGCACGCCGATAATTTTCGCGTCAGCGAGTTCTCTTTCAGAAAGCGGGACACCTTCACACAAAACCCGCCGCTCCTGTTCGCCTGCCCAGTGCGCAGCCAAGGCAGTTAGTTCTTCCAATTGATCGATGGGCGTCTGTCCGTCCATGCCGTCCGATCTGGAGCAAAATTCTAGCCGCCGAGAGAAATCCGCGCTTTAAGATTGCGCCGAACCCAATCCGGCTACGGCCCGTAGGGCGACCAAAAGCCCACGCCGGCTACGTCCGACAACGTGGCGTAGTCGTTTGGAGGCACCGTTGGGATAGTGTCAACCACTTGGTTACCATAGGCACTTCCCAGCAAGCTGTTGCCGCTGTTGTAAAGCTGCGTACCCTTTTTGAGGTAGTTCGTCCAATCAGCGATGTTGACGGTGGCACCGGTTGTTCGGTTGGTTTCAATGGCGTACTGATCACACGCTGAATCGATCATGCGCAGATCGTTCAGAATTCGGCTGGCTTGCGAGCGTTTGCGCGCCCGGAGGAAACCCGGAACCGCGATCGCCGCGAGTAAGGCGATAATCGCAACGACGATCATGATTTCGACGAGGGTGAAGCCTCTGTGCGACCTTGCTGTGGACGTATTCATAATAGTATACAAGAAATAGCAGCCGCCATGCCAACATATCGACGGTCGATACTTAATCGGGCGCAGTCCGACGGGAGGCTGAATGCCCCGACTTGAGCCTGGCGATTACGAGGCCTTGGCTAATTTTCGCTATTTGCTGCGCAAGTTCCTGCGTTTCAGCAAAGATTTTCTAAGCGCTGAGAGCCATCTTAGCCCCGAGCAATACGAGGCGCTCTTGGCGATCAAGATGTTTGCTTCGAGCGGCGGGCTCAGCATTTCGCAACTGAGTGAGCGCCTTCAGGTAAGACATCATTCCGCTGTCAGCATTGTCGACCGCTTGGTCGAAAGAAAATTAATCACCCGTACGCCGGTCCGGAGCGATCGGCGCCGCCGATTTCTCGAGCTCACTCTCCAGGGGCACAAGTTGATCGAAGAGCTGGCTTCCGCCCACCGACAAGAGATTCGTGCTCGAAGCGGGGAAATCATCGAAGCACTGGAGCGACTAAGAAAATAGTCTCACGCCGGCCGCACTCGAACCGGCCACGCCCAGCGCTTTCGGGCGTAGAAAGCAATCCGCGAAAGCCTTTCAAAATCTGCGTCACCGGTAGGCCGACAATGACTAAAAGAAGAACAGAGAGATAACTGAACTCATCGATGTCGATCTTACCTTTTGGGTCCGCGTTCCGACAGATGTAAATTAGGCAATGAGCGTGCAAGTGTATGGATGCAATCACGTCGCGATCGAGGTTGATGACATCGACAAGGCGGTCGCGTTCTACGAAGACGTCTTCAACCTGGAAAGGCTCGACCGCGGCGAAGGCGACGCCTTCTTTAAACTCGGCGAACACCAATTCCTCGCCATCTTCGAAGTCGAAAAGATTCAGCCGGCAAATATGCGGCATTTTGGAATCATGGTGCGCGACGAAGAACAGCTCGAGGAGGTTCGGAAGAAATTAACTGGCAAATACAAACTGAAACTCGAGCCGCCGTTTCGTTGCGATTTTCGCGATCCCTGGGGCAATCGAATTCAGGTGGTCGATCTTCACGACGAATCACTCATCTGGCTTTTGCCATATCGTGAAGTACAGAAAGCCGGAGTGAAATTCGACCAAGGTAGACAGAATTAACCGGATTTTCCGGATTCTTCCAAACGGTCATCAGCGTCTCCAGGGAGATATGGAAACGCACCAGATGCAGCCGACCGCGGCTGTCGCTACAGTGCAGTCGATGCTCTCGTTCGTTATTCCGGCTTACAACGAAGAGCTGGAACTGCCATCAACGATCGCTTCGATTCGTGCCGCCGCACAAGATCGATCCGCCAGAGGACGGATTGGCCGTGGCGAACAATACGAAATCGTCGTAGTCGACGATGCTTCGACTGACGCGACTGCGAGAGTCGCGCAGGAAGCAGGCGCAAAGGTTGTTTCAATAAATCGGCGGCAAATTGCCGCTGCGCGCAACGCCGGCGCGCGCCATGCGCAAGGTGACACTTTGCTCTTTGTCGACGCTGACACTCGGATTAATGAGAAACATCTCATCGGGGTAGTTGCGGCGCTCGACGCAGGCTACGCCGGCGGCGGCGCGCACGTCGTCGTTGGCGGAACTATTCCGCTCTGGGCGCAGATTGTTGTGAAAGCTTTCTCCGTGGTTTACTTCGGACTCAGGTTCGGCGCGGGGGCTTTTCTTTTCACGACACATAAAAACTTCGATGCGATCGGTGGATTCGATGAAAAACTTTTCATCGGAGAAGAAGTCTATTTCAGTATGGCGCTGCGAAAGGTTGGACGGTTTCGGGTCTTGCGGGAACCGGTCGTTACTTCCGGTCGCAAATTGCGAATGTATTCTGCCCGCGAAATCCTGGGGAATTCTCTGAGCGTCATTCTCCGCGGGCCGCGCGCCGCCCGATCGCGTGAGGGCCTTCATATCTGGTATGATGGGAAACGCGAGACAAGATCGACATCCACTCCATGAGGAACTCGCGCATCGGCATCGCGACTACGCGCCCGAACAGATTCGGCGCTGCCATCCAGTTATGCGCGAATTGCGGCCCCTCTTTCAAGAGCCGGAACAATTTGTCGAGCGAGTGCTGCGGAAGCAGAAAGAAGGCTACCGGCTCGCGTTTCTTGAATCCGAAGGCGAAGTTTGCGCCGTCGCTGGCTATCGATTTCTCGAATCGCTTTTTTCGGGAAAGTTTCTCTATGTCGATGATCTGGTCGCGCGTGAAAGCGACCGGTCGCGTGGTTTTGGCGGTGAATTGCTCGATTGGTTAATCGAACAGGCGCGGGAGCACGATTGCGAGAATCTCGAGCTCGATTCCGGCGTGCAGAGGTTCGATGCCCATCGGTTTTATTTTTCCAAACGAATGAGCATTTCATCCTACCACTTTCGGATTAAAATCGAGCAGAAGGATTAAGTTATGAAAAAAAGAAATCCCTGGATCGCGATTTGCCCCGGCATCAAACGCCAGACCCTCACCAGCGGCAAAACAATGTATCAAATGCTGGCCACACTCGAGCCGGACAGCAAAATGCCGGCGCATCAGCATCCGCAGGAACAGATCGTCCACATTTTATCGGGGCGAATGAAATTGATTGTTGATGGGACACCGCACGAAATGAAGACAGGGGATTCCTTTTATCTCGCCGCCAATGTTCCACACGGTGTCGAGACCATCGAAGAGACGAGAGTGCTCGATACCTTCAGTCCGCCGCGCAACGAATATCTGGCGATTGACGAAGCAAATCGCCAACGTAAGTAGATGCTTGCCGCGCCGTAGCCTCAGCGGGATAGATCTACCCTTGAGAAAAGGATAGCTTTTGAGCCGGCCGGCCGCTTAGCATTGCTCCCATGTTACACATCATTTGGTCGATCATTATCGGTTTCATTGTCGGCTTGTGCGCACGCGCGATTATGCCGGGTGTGCAGCACCTGGGCTTTATCATGACGACGCTTCTCGGTATTGGCGGATCCATCCTAGGCGGTTTGATCGGGCGGCTCTTTTCGCGGCCAACACCTGGCTCGGCGTTTCATCCGGCTGGATTCATCATGTCGATCATCGGCGCGATCATCTTGCTCTGGGCCTGGGGCAAGTGGGGCGGTGCGATCGTTCATTGAGAACGCGGGGTTTCGCCAGCAACAGCGAGGTCGCCACGCTCGTTTCCGCGTTTGAAAACGCGACCATTCCGGCATCGGAATTCACTCACGCCGCCCACATCGCGGTCGCCCTGAGTTATCTGGATTCATTTCCCTCGGAGCAAGCATTGGAACGAATGCGCGAAAAGATCCGCGCTTTCGCCGCGCACCACGGCGTCGGCAATCTTTATCACGAAACGCTGACGACTTTTTGGATGCGACTGCTCGAACACGTCGCCAGCACGTCCGAGGTGGATCTTCCACTTTGGCGGCGGATCAATTTGATCGTTGAAGACTGGACAAAGCGCCGGCCGGTGGAAGCGCATTACTCGCGAGAGCTCATCAGATCACAAGCAGCACGCGACAAATGGGTTCCGCCTGACCGGTTGCCGATTCCGTTTTGACTCAAGCAGCGGCCTTGCGATTCCGTCGTCTTGGTCTAGAATAGGCGCTTCGAAATGGCTGAGAATACGGAAACGCTGGATATCAAGCAGTTCCAGTTGCACGGCAAGGACACCGGCAGCGCAGACGTCCAAGTCGCGCTGTTGACACGCCGGATCGGGCAATTGACCGAACACTTGAAAAGCCACGCCAAGGACCATTCCTCGCGCCGCGGCCTCCTGAAAATGGTGGCCCAGCGCCGAAGTTTGCTCGATTATTTGAGCCGGTCCCAAGCCGAACGCTACAAAAAGTTAATCGACGGACTGAACCTGCGGAAATAGCCGCCGGTCGGATGTCGATCTTAGCGTCCGGGTTTCAGTGCGACGCCGATTCGAAAACTAAAAACGCGACAACCAGGTCGCCAGGCACCTTGAATTTAGGTTTTAGGTCCGCCCGTCCCGCGACCGCGGGATCGGAATTAAAACCTACAGTCAGGGTGACCGACCTGGAACTCGCACATCCAGGATAATTATATGCAACAGAAGGTCACAGCCCAGATTGGGCCCAATCAGATATCGATAGAAACAGGCAGAATCGCCAAGCTCGCCGACGGCGCAGTCATTGTGTCGTGCGGCGATACGATGGTGCTGGTCAGCGCGGTCTCCGCCACCGGCATCAAGGAAGGTCAGGATTATTTTCCGCTCACGGTCGATTACCGTGAAAAAGCGGCCGCCGCTGGAAAATTTCCCGGCGGTTACTTCAAACGCGAAGGACGCCCCACCGAAAAAGAAACGCTCACGTCGCGGATGATCGATCGCCCTCTGCGTCCGCTCTTTCCGCAAGGTTATTTTTACGACACGCAGATCATCTCGATCTTACTCAGCGCTGATGGCGAGAACGATCCCGATATTCTTGCGATCAACGGCGCATCGGCTGCGCTATCCGTTTCGGATATTCCCTTTGCCGGACCGATCGGCGCAGTTCGGGTGGGCCGCGTTAACGACCAATTCATAGCGAACCCGACTCACTCTGAGCGGCAGCAAAGCGATCTCGATTTGGTTTACGTCGGAATGGAAAACGACGTGATCATGATTGAAGGCGCGGCCAACCAAATTCCGGAAGCAGATTTCGCGAAAGCGCTCGAATTCGCGCATGGGCAGGCGCGGGAAATGATTCGCATTCAAAAAGAGCTCGCGTCGCAAATTGCGAAACCAAAACGCGAGATGCCGCTACTCAACGTCAAGCCGGAGTTACTCGAAATTGCCTACCAAGTGGCGGGCGACCGAATCGAAGGCGCGCTTTACACACCGGGCAAAGTCGCCCGCGCCAAAGCAATCGAAGCGCTGCGCGAAGAAGTGAAGATGGCGATCTTGGAAAAACATCCCGAGACTGATGCGTTCTCGATCTCGCAGGCATTCGATCACGTCCAGAAGAAAGCGTTTCGCATCAGCATTCTGGACAAGAAAAAGAGAGTCGACGGCCGCGGTTACCAGGACTTGCGACCGATTACGTGTGAAGTAGGCGTGCTGCCACGCGCGCACGGATCGGCCATTTTCCAACGCGGCGAAACCCAGGCGCTGGCCCTCGTGACGCTCGCGCCAATTGAAGAAGCGCAAAACATTGACGCCTACGGTGGCGGAATAACTTCGAAGCGTTTCATTCTCCATTATAATTTTCCGCCGTTCAGTGTCGGTGAGACCGGTCGCACCGGTGGACCGGGACGGCGCGAAATCGGGCACGGCGCATTAGCTGAGCGTTCATTGGAGCCGGTTGTGCCGGGCGAGAACGATTTTCGATACGCGATTCGAATCTCGAGTGAGATCATGGAATCCAACGGGTCGACTTCAATGGCGAGCGTGTGCGGCGGAATGCTCGCGCTGATGGACGCGGGTGTGCCGGTGAAGGGAATGGTCGCCGGAATTTCCGTCGGACTGGTGACTGAGCATAGCGAAGATCGACAATTGAAACGTTACGAACTGCTGACTGACATTA
>Ga0209161_10003063_pt1 | contig 13545 bp, 10 predicted proteins | sample GraSoiAngelo_155_FD_186169 | JGI IMG/M metagenome (GOLD analysis project Ga0209161, IMG submission 186169) | Grasslands soil microbial communities from the Angelo Coastal Reserve, California, USA - 14_1009_13_30cm (SPAdes) (version 2) | ecosystem: Environmental > Terrestrial > Soil > Grasslands...
TGGATGCAGACGAAGACGGCATTTCGATAGGAATTGGCGATTGCCACTCGCCCTCCCAACGGAACAAAGACGTCGCTGCTCCGGGTCATCACGACGTGATAACCATTGGCTGAAAGAATATTCCTGAGGCGCAGTGCCACGTCGAGCGTCATGTCTTTTTCTGCAATTCTTTGACCGGGAATTCCACCGCGATCGTGGCCCCCGTGTCCTGCATCGATTACTACAGTGATGGGCGAGCTATCCCCGCCGGAACTCCTGCTGCTCCTTGCTGCGTGCGAAGCAGATGACAGACCTGTGATCAACAGACCGGCTGCTAATAAAGCGATTCCGAAAAAATTCCTGCGCATTATTGGTCGTTTGTGGGCTCCCCGGGAGGGCGAGCGGAAAGTTTTGGCACCTTGCTGGCCGAGTTTCGCGCAGGCGCTTCGATCACCCCGCCGCGCACGGCTATTTCGCCATTCGCGGAATGAACAAGGCGCGGCCGCGTTTTCGTTTCCATGAATGACGAGTGCTCCAGCAACTCGCCGTTCAAGCCAACCCGCGCATACGACCAGGCGCGCGGAGCCGCGCAATGCAAAACGTGCAGTTGATTGGCGCGATCAATCTCCGCCTGCGGTTGCTCGAAAGAAATAGTGCGGCCTAACGAGTAAGTGGCATAAACGACTCCATTATCTTTGTCCTGCACGCGCACGTACAAGGAAGTATGATCCGGAAAACGATTGGTCATTAACGAGTACGTGCGCACCTCACCGGATCCGGCAGTGCCCTCTGGAACTCCGACTGTTTGCTGCCAGATCGGCCGCGCATCGGTGACTTCGAAAACCCGGGTTCCAGAGTAGAAGAATTTCCCCAAATCCGCGAAGTAAACATTCGTTCGCACATGATAAGCGCCAAACTCGTTCACGGGATAAAGCAGCGTGAGATTGATTTGCCGTGTGACCCTCTGCCCGGCAGCGATTTTCAAAGCCGGCTCCGCCTTTGCCCCGCTGAGGGGCGCGATCGGTTGTTCCTCACTGCCGCTGAGCTCGAATCCCAGCCAGGATTGGCCGTCAGCATCGTGAAGCTCAATATCGCGTCCAGCCAGATTTGTGATGGCAACCGTCGCCACGACGGGTTCATACGCAATGTATTGCAATCGCTTGAATTTCAGGTCCACCTGGATCTGCGCCTCTGCCGCATCGGCGAGAAGAAAAACGGACGACGCGAGAAAAGTGAGGCGGATGACATTGCTCAACAGACTCCGTCTCGTTCGGATGCAAACAACACATCCTCGAAGCAATTCCGTCATCGGGCCGATGGATTTTTTGAAGGAGGAAACTGCTGCAAAAGCCGCGAGGGTTCCGCCTGGACAGCTTGCAACTCGTCGTCGTAATAAACCCGAACGATGTAGCCAAGGTATTTCCGTTGTCCGGTGTCCGCCGCGCCTTTTGAGCCGCGACTCTTTTGGCCTGGTCGCACTTTTGCTGCCGCTTCGGAAAGCGACGATTCAGATAAAGCGCCGCCCGTTTTCGCGCGCACATAGCGCACTAGGAGCACTTCTGGATTCGTGTCTGACCAATCATGCTTTGGCGTCACCCACTCGTTGGTCACATCTGCATCGGTCAGCTTAATGTCTTTGTCGTTCACAATGTCGTAGAGGAAGACCAGAATTTTCACCTTGTCGTGGTCCACAACTGCTCCCGGCTCTTTCTTTATCCCGATCTCAAGCGCCAGATTGGTTTCGGCATCCGCGTCTGGCGTTACTGTTGTTTTGACATCCAAAATGCCCATAATGGGGCCGTCTGCGTTGCCGCCAATATCTTTGCGTGGCGTAATGTCCGTTTCTGGCTTGGTGCTGGCTGGCTCAGTCGGGGCGGTAGCCGCAATTCCGACCTTCAATCGGCGATCGGCCAATTCATACATCGCGCTATCGGATGGGCTGATCTGCTTGATCCTGCGCCAGACATCGTTCGCGCGATCGAACAACTGCATGGCTTCATAAGTCTGCGCCATCTCCTCCAGGACGCCGGTGTTCTCCGGTTCGCTGTCCAACGCCTCCTGGAATCGTGCCAGCGCGTTTGTGGTGTCGCCGCGCTCTCGTAATTCTTTGCCCTCTCGCAACAACTGGTCAACGATCGATGGAGCAGGCGAAGTTACCTCTGCTGCTGGCGGGACCGCCGGCTGCGCCAGCGCCGGCGCTGGCGAATATACCGAAGCGGGTGAAGCCGCTCGAGGACGCGCGATCGCATTTGCTATTGCCTGTCGCGAAACGCGGTTCGCCCGCGCTCGGCCCACATAATATGAAGTTCCAAAGAAAATCTCGACTACTCCGAGGATTACAATCAATCCCAGCGCGACGTGGAAACTTGGATCGATTTGAATAGCCCGTGAGAGAAGAGTCCGCATGGGGAGCAATGAATCAGTTTTCTAAGCGTGCAGCTGCCAGCCTGTCAACAATCTGGCGGATATTTGACCGCTGAAACATTAAAAAGTTAGAATGGCAACAAGTTTCCTCGTGTGTCACGTGAGCGGAGCGCTGCAACGAAATGCGAAGCGTGAGGCCAGGCTTTCAAACAGCTCCGAGCTCCGATTGTCGGCGGCCCGACACCGAAACAAAGAGATCCGAGATTGACAGCCTAGCCTCGCCCCGAACGCTTTCGGGGCTGCGTTGCAGTTTTGTTCCATTCAGAGTGACAACGCAATTGTCTAACGGATTACCTATCGCGTGATGTCATCCTGGCTCAGCATTTTAAATCCTTCACCTGTGAGCACGGAGCTGGCGCATTCCGTATCGTCAACGTGCAAAGCGATTGCAGAAAAACCACGCGGCCGAATCAGCAGCGGATAAGCGAAATGAACATTGACCTCCGCCATGACCAATGCCGCGAGCAGTTTAACCAGTTGCGTGGCCACTTCCCGCATTTCAACCACCACCACCTGGCTGACGCCGAAACCAACATTGTTTTCCCTAAATAATTTTTCCACGCCCTGCGGGTCGCTCGCGATGATCCGCGCAATCGCTGAATCGGTGGATTCCGACACGCTAAGCGCAACAACGTGCGTGTGATGCGTGCTAAGCAGCTTCACAATTTCCAGCATCGCCCCCACTTTGTTCGGCAGAAAAACCGAGAATTGCTTCACTAGCGGTCCGTCCAGCTTGGAACTCGTTTGAGGCAGGTTAGCAGTCATTTGAATGATGGCAGCGCGACTAAAGCTCGTGCGGGCGCGCAGCCCAAACTATCTCATTGTAGGTGTTTGATTGGCAAACCTAATATGTTGGTTTGGAGCGTTGAAGCCAGCAAGTCGAGCAACACTTTCACGATTTGGCGTGGCGAAGCACGCGCCGCGCCTTACATTCGCTGTCCGGATATGGAAGATGAAAATGAGTTGATCGCGCTCAGACGAAAAAAACTTGAGATGCTGCACGCGAAAGGCATCGAACCATTCGGCACCGGTTTTGATATCAGCGGATCGATCGCGGAAGTGCGCGAGCAATTTAAGGAAGGTGAAACACTTCGCGTCGCCGGCCGTATCACTGCGCATCGCGACATGGGCAAAAGCCATTTTCTTGACCTGCGTGATGCCACCGGACGCATCCAAATCTATATCCACACAAAAGAAGTTGGCCCGGAATTGATCGAACTTTTTCGTTTGCTGGACATCGGCGATTTCATAGGGGTGGAGGGAACCTGCTTTCTGACAAGAAGCGGTGAACCAACAATAAAAGTCCACAGGTTCCGATTGCTCGCGAAGACGTTACGGCCGCTTCCAGAAAAATGGCACGGGCTTCAGGACATTGAAGCGCGTTACCGCCAGCGTTATCTTGATCTTCTCACCAACGAACGTTCGCGCGCGGTGTTCGAAAAGCGTATCGCCATTGTTCGCGAAACTCGGCGTTTCTTTGAGGAACGAGGCTTCGTTGAAGTGGAGACGCCGATTTTACAAACGACGGCTGGGGGTGCAGCAGCCGAACCATTCAAAACACATCACAACGCACTCGGCATCGACCTTTATCTGCGCATTGCGCTGGAGCTTTATCTGAAACGCTTGTTGGTGGGCGGGTTCAACAAGGTGTTCGAGATCAATCGCAACTTTCGTAACGAAGGCATCTCAAGAAAACACAATCCGGAATTCACGATGCTTGAAGCCTACTGGGCCTATGCCGATTTCGAAAAAATGGCGAATCTCGTCGAAGAATTGGTTTGTTATCTAGCCGAGAAAATATGCGGCTCGCTGGCCATAGAGTATCCAGAGGCTGACGGGAAGGTTGTTCGCACCATTAATTTGAAACGGCCGTGGCGCCGCGTGCGTTACCGCGATGTGATGCGCGAAGTGGCGGGCAAGGATTGGTTTGACCTCTCGCCCGAGCAGCGGCGTGAACGCGCAATACGCGAGTTTAAACTCGATATCCTGCCGCAGCTCGCCGATTTCGAGGTGACACAACATGTGTTCGAAAAACTGATCGAAGAGAAAACGATCGATCCGCTGTTTGTGACGCATTGTCCGAAAGAGCTTGTGCCGCTGGCAAAGCAAAATGTGGAAGACAGCTCGCTCGTTGACGTTTTTGAACTGGTCATTAACGGTGCGGAGATTGCGCCAGGTTACAGCGAGCTGAATGACCCGGTGGCGCAACGTCAGCGTCTGCTCGAACAGGCCGGTGAGGAAAGGCAGAACATCGATGAGGAGTTTCTGCTTGCGCTCGAGCACGGCATGCCGCCCGCAGGCGGCATCGGTATTGGAATCGACAGGCTCACGATGTTGCTCACCGGCGCCGAATCCATCCGCGACGTGATTTTGTTTCCTTTGCTCAGACCGAGGAAACTGTAGCCGTCGCACTGTGAGCGACGTGATTTCGAGAGACGGCTCGTGACGTATCGCTGTAGCGTCCGCTTCCCTAAGCGGAGGTCGTTAGCTTTCGCACGGCGGACTGGAGATTGCCGCTGCTTCTTCTAAGATTGGCGAATGCGCCAAATAATTTCATTGCTGTTTTTAATCGTCTGCTCGTCTGCCGCAGCGGCCGTACCCGCGAAACCCGAGCGTCATGTAGTGGTGGTTGTGTGGGACGGGATGCGTCCGGATTTTGTGACCGAGCAGAATACTCCGACGCTTTGGAAGCTCGCGCGCGAAGGCATCATTTTTCGAAACCATCATGCGGTATATCCGAGTGCCACGATGGTAAATGGCACGGCCATGGTGACCGGAATTTATCCCGGCAAGAACGGTATCATTGCGAACCATGTCTATCGGCCGGACATCGATCCTCACCACTCAATTGATGTCGAGCTGCCGGCAGTAGTGAAGAAAGGGGATGAAGTGTCCGGTGGAAAATACATTTTGGTTCCAACGATTGCCGAGCTAGTCCAGCACGCAGGAGGGCGCACGGTAATTGCTTCTGCAAAAACTGTCGGGCTTTTGCTGGACCGACAGGCCGACGTTGGGACTGCGAAAAATTGCGTCACGCTGTTCGCGGGCAAGTCGCTCCCGGCGGAGATTATCCCTTCCATTACTGCAACGCTTGGTCCCTTTCCATCTGGCCACCTGCAACAGGACGCCTGGACAACAAAAGCGATGACCGATTGTTTTTGGAAAGACGGTGTGCCGGCCCTTTCCGTGCTTTGGTTAGGCGAACCGGATCTTACACAACATGAATCCGCACCGGGAGCGCCGGCGGCACTCGCTGCGGTCAAGTCCGCTGATGAAAACTTCGCGGCGGTGCTTTCGGCGTTAGATCAACGAGATGCGCGCGGAAGAACAGATGTGTTTATTGTGTCCGATCACGGCTTTTCTACGATCAAGCGGTCGGTTGACTTGCGAAGAATTTTGAATGACGCCGGTTTCACCGCTAAGATTGAAGAACTAAGAATAGCAAAGGACGGCAACCGGAGTCCTGGCGGCATACGCGATAAGACCGAATTTAACGACCAACCAAAACCTGGAGACATCATGCTGGCCGCCAACGGTGGCAGCGTTCTTTTCTATGTCGTCGGACACGACAAGAAGCTCATCCGTCGCCTCGTTGAATTCTTGCAGCAGTCGGATTTTGCCGGTGTGATTTTCACGAAAGAGCCGATGGAAGGGACGTTCGGTCTCACGCAAGCGCTGATTCAAAGGGGTGATGCGCCGGATGTGGTGATGGCATTCCGCTGGACCGATTTACAAAATCAGTTCGGCGTTATGGGAGAGATCGACGCCGATTGGCAACGAGCGGCGGGGAAGGGGACTCACGCCACGCTCAGCCGGTTCGACATGCACAACACGTTGATCGCCGCCGGGCCGGACTTTAAACGTGGTCAAACGGACGATTTACCAACAGGCAACGTGGATCTTGTGCCGACAATCTTGCAGATTCTTGGAATCAAGGTGCCACATCAAATGGACGGCAGAATTTTATCCGAAGCCGTGGCCGCGCCCACATCGCTGTTGCCAGCGCCCAAACCGGAAGCCAAATCAATCGAAGCTAGAAAAGATTTTCCATCCGGCACGTGGCGACAAACACTCAAAATCTCACGCGTCGGTTCGACGATCTATCTCGACGAAGGCAACGGTGCCTTTGTTGCGAATGAACCAGCAGCTAACCAATTACAGCACGATCGCTGAGCGCATCGCTTCAATTGGCGCTTCGCGATTGAACCAGACCGAAAATGACAGCGCGCCTTGATGCAGCAGCATTGACAAACCATTCGCCCCGCGCGCGCCGGCTTCGTCTGCTGCGCGAATAAACGCACTTTTCGACGGCCCATACACACAGTCGAACACCATGTGGTGCGGCGCGAGCGATCTGGCCGGAATCGGCACGGGATCGCTCGGGTTCATTCCCAGCGCCGTGGCATTAACGATCAGGTCGATGTCTGCGAGTTGTGCCCGCACTGCGGACTCGTCCCACGGCACGGCTTCGAGACGCGCGACGGGACCGAGCACGCGCGGTCGCGCAAAGAACGGACGCAACCGCTCTACAAGTGTGTTTGTCTTCGCCGGCGTGCGATTCACCAGGACCAGGCGCTCGCAATTTTCCAACGCGCACTGGCAAGCGAGGGCATGACCTGTCCCCCCGCCGGCGCCGAGGATCATCACCCGTAGGTCACGCAAATCGATTGAGAATTCGCTGCGCACCGCTCGTGAGAATCCTTCGCCGTCGGTGTTCGAGCCGATCAACTTTTTCTCGTCGAGGCGAACCGTGTTCACGGCGCCGCACAGGCTTGCCGATGCTTCCGCGGCGTCAATCTGTGCAAACCCCGCGATCTTGTGAGGCACAGTGAGATTGATCCCCACAAAATCTAGCTGCCGCAAGAAACGTAGTGCTGACCGCAATTCATGTACGCGGATATGAAACCACCCGTATTGCATGTTGATCTCACAGGCGCGCAGTGCCGCGTCTTGCACTTGCGGCGAAAGCGAATGCGCCACAGGATCGCCGAAAATGCCGAGGCGAATAGACGGATTGATGTCGCGCGTGATGTCACTCCAGTGCTCCAGATCGGCGAGCGTGTAGCGGCAGGTAGTCTGTTTTTCTTCGTTCATGTGGCTGAGTAGCGTCCCTGAATAATTTCGGTACGCAACGGGGAGCGCGAGCATTCTGCTCGCTTTGGCTGGCATTTTGCCAGCCAGTCTTCAAGGCCTGTTCGCACGGTGATCGACTGTTCGACTGTTGGCGTATTTAGACGCAATCCGGCAACATGCCGGATCAAGCGAGCAACATGCTCGCGGTCCCCCGACAACTCAGCGACTAGAGTTGTCGATCTGCACGTTCGCCGATAGCTTTGCTCGCTACGATGACGACTGAAACAGGCAGACCTTCCGACTTCATCCGCGATATTATCGCGGAAGATCTGCGCACGGGAAAATATGAGAAAATTATTACCCGTTTTCCGCCGGAGCCGAACGGTTACCTCCATATCGGTCACGCGAAATCGATCTGCCTGAACTTTGGGATCGCGTGCGAGTTTGGCGGCATCTGCAACATTCGGATGGACGACACTAATCCGATAAAAGAAGAAGCAGAATACGTCAGGTCAATCATGGCTGACGTGCATTGGTTAATCGACGGCTGGGCAGAGAAACAACTCGGCGGCGCGCCCTTCTATGCATCGGATTATTTCGATCGGTTTTACGAGTATGCACTGGATCTTATCCGCAAAGGGAAGGCGTACGTTGACGACATGACTCCCGAGGAAACGGACGCATATCGCCGTCTCGGAAGGGCCAGCAGCTTTCGCGAACGTTCGGTCGATGAAAATCTCGATTTGTTTGCGCGAATGAAAGCGGGGGAGTTTCCTGATGGCGCGCACACATTGCGAGCAAAGATCGATGTGAATGCGGCGAACGTTTGGCTGCGTGACCCAGTGCTCTACCGGATTCGGCACGCGTCGCATCATCGTACCGGGGACAATTGGTGCATCTACCCGATGTACGACTGGGCGCACACGCTCAGTGATTACATCGAAGGGATCACGCACTCGATTTGCACCCTCGAGTTCGAAGCGCACCGGCCCCTCTATGATTGGATTCTCGACGCGCTCGAAATTCCGGAACCGCGTCCGCATCAGTACGAATTCGCGAGGTTCAATCTGACGTACAGCGTGATGAGCAAGCGTAAATTGATCCAGCTTGTGAACGAAAAACTCGTCAACGGCTGGGACGATCCGCGCATGTTGACAATTTCCGGTTTGCGCCGGCGCGGTGTGACGCCAACCGCGCTGCGCGCGTTGGCATACAATGTCGGGATCACCAAATATCCCAGTATGACCAATATGGCCCTGCTGGAACACACGATACGCGATGAACTCAATCGCACCGCGATGCGCCGCCTGGTCGTGCTGCGGCCAATCAAGATTGTGCTGACGAATTACCCGGAAGAAAAAACCGAAGAGCTCGATGCGATCAACAATCCGGAGGATCCAAATGCAGGCACGCGCAAAATTCCACTCAGCCGCGAGCTTTACATTGAACGCGATGATTTCATGGAAACGCCACCTCCGAAATATTTTCGCCTGCGACCTGGGGGCGAGGTGCGCCTGAAATACGCTTACATCATCAAATGCGAGGAAGTGATGAAAGATGATGCCGGTAACGTGACCGAGCTACGATGCAGTATCGATCTGGACAGCAAATCAGGCGGGCCGACTGCAGGCCGGAAAGTCAAAGGGACGATTCATTGGGTAAGCGCGGCGCACGCAATGGATGCGGAAGTGAGATTGTATGACAGGCTTTTCACTGTTCCAGAGCCGGATTCCGGCAGCGATTTCAAATCATTTATAAATTCGAATTCGCTGCAAGTAGCGAATGCAAAATGCGAGCCAACACTTGCGAATGCGCGTCCGGAAGAAAGCTATCAATTTGAGCGGCTCGGCTATTTTGCGCTGGACCCAGATTCGACGGTGGAAAACCAAATGTGGAATCGCACGGTTACGCTTAGAGACACTTGGGCGAAGGAAGCGAAGAGATAAGGGGGAGCGCTAGCATGTTGCTCGCACCATCCGGCATGCTGCCGGATGGTTTTAAACGCTCCAATAACTCACAAAGCGATCACCGTAGGAACACGCGCGAACGCTGGCTGGCAACATGCCAGCCAAAGCGAGCAGAATGCTCGCGCTCCCCCTCAGAACATCCCCAGTGCTCGGTCGATGCGCTCGCGCACTTTTTCTTTTCCGAGGACTTGTAGTAAGTGATACAGGCTCGGTCCTACATTACTGCCAGTTACAGCGAGGCGTGTGGGGTGAACAATCGCACCGAGTTTTACGCCGAGCTTTGCCGCGGTAGTTTTTAGTGCCGCTTCGATTTCTGCAGCATCGAATTTTTCAAATGAACTCAAGGCATCGCGAACAGCCTCAAGCCTCGGCTTATTTTCAGGAATGAAATGTTTGGCTGCGCCTTCCGGATTGTAACCAAAATCATCTGTGAAGTAGAACCCGCAATACGCTGGCAACTCGTCGAACGTGTTGATTTTCCCTTTGCACGTTTGCAGCGCGGCGCGCACGTATTGCTCCTGATAATCATCCACCTTCACGCCGCTCAATTTCAGGGCTGAGACGGCTAGTCCATTAAACTCCTCATCGCTGAGTTCGCGCGCGTATTCGCCATTTAACCAATGCAGTTTGTCGGGATCGAACGTGGCCGAGCTGCGGCCGATGTTTTTCAAATCGAAAATGCGGATGATCTCGTTAATGTCCAACTTCTCACGATTGTCCTTCGGCGACCAACCGAGCAGGCAAAGATAGTTGCGCAGCGCTGCGGGAAGGTACCCGCGTCGGATATAGTACTCCACGCGCGCACCTGCGTCGCGTTTGCTCATTTTTGTGCCATCGCGATTGAGAATAAGCGGAATGTGCGCGTACTGCGGCGGCGTCGCGCCCAACGCGCGAATGATCTCCATGTGCTTTGGCGTGTTCGAGAGATGATCTTCGCCGCGGATCACATGGGAGATTTTCATCTCCAAATCGTCAATCACATTCACGAAATGGAAGATCCATGAGCCGTCAGGGCGCCGGATCGTCATGTCGGGGTGCGTCGCAGGATTGCTCAGATCGAAATCGATTCTCCCGCACACGGCATCTTCCAGGATAACGTGCTCACGAGGCGATCGAAATCGCAGTGCGCCCTGGTCTTCAAAGATGTGGCCGGCGTCCTGAAGCTTTTTTAAATAACGCTCGTAGAGTTCTGTGCGTTCGCTTTGCAAATACGGTCCAAACTCGCCGCCGACATGCGGCCCTTCGTCCCAATTCAGGCCAAGCCATTCCAATCCTTCGTATATAGCGGCCATTGCTTCCTCGGTGTTGCGCTTCATATCGGTGTCTTCAATGCGCAGCACGAATTTGCCTCCGTGATGCCGCGCAAACAGCCAGTTAAAAAGTGCAGTGCGCGCGCCCCCGATGTGTAGATAACCCGTAGGGGACGGGGCAAAACGAACGCGAACCTCAGAAGGCATTGCGCCGTAATTTAGGCACGAACTGTAGCGGCGGTCTATGACCGCCGACTAAGCGAGAGAATTGCATCGTACCAATTCGGCGCTCACAGAGCGCCGCTACAGCAAATCACTCCACAAAAATCCTTCCCGCGCGACGCCGTGCGTGTCGATTTTCCGGAAGATTCACTTTTGCGATTCGAGTGTCACCATCGGCGAGCGACCGAACGCGCTCGATCACATCGAATCCAACGTTCGAAACGTTTTGCGCGCGCAGCCATTTCAAAATCGCACGACGCTGAAACGCGATCGGCAGCGCACGGATGGCTGGCACGGAAAGTTCTGCACGGGTCAAATCGAGTAGCTCGCCTCCCATCCATTTCTCTTCCTCCGCAGCAATAATCGCTGTTCGCCAAATGTTCCGGCGGATGTTGCGGCCAACGGTTTTCTCAAGATACGGAATGATCCGATGTCGGATGCGGTTGCGAAGGGGTCTGAGATTTTTGTTCGTAGCATCCTCGCGAAATTTCAGTCCGTGCTCGCCGACATACTCATCGATGTCTTTGCGCCAAAAGCGAAGAAACGGCCGCACGATTGTTAACTCGAGCCTGTCGATTCGCCGAATAGAAGTCTCCTGCATCGCACTCAGGCCGGCGCTCCCGGCCCCGCGAAACAGATTAATTAGAAAAGTTTCGACCAAATCGTCGGCGTGATGCGCGACGAAGATCGTTCTGCAGTTTCGCCGTCGGGCGGTTTCAGCAAAGAATGCGTAGCGCGCTTCACGCGCCGCAGTTTCGATCGATATCCTTTGTTTTTTCGCCAGAGCCTGAACATTTGCCAAACCGATTTCAAAATCGGCCTGGTATTCCGCCGCGACTTTTTCGACAAAACGCGCATCTGCCCGCGAAGACTGGCCACGCAATTGATGATTAAGATGGCAGACGATCAACTTGCGATAACCAAGCTGGACTAACCAATGAAGCAGCGAGACCGAGTCGCGCCCGCCCGAAACAGCAATCAGGTAGCGGCAGCGCGGCGGAAACTTCCGCAGCGCGTCGGATTTAAACTGAATGCAGCGCCGCCTCATTATCGAGGAAATGAGATCTCCGAGATAGTTAGCACGGGATGAAACCTTGTCGTCCAGTTTCCGTAAGTATTAGTGGTTATCTCCTAAGGAGAGCCAGCAAAGAGAAAACGAAAGGACAATTAACATGAAACAAAAAAACAACATCGACATAGGGATGATGAAGGGATTTTTCGCGATGATCCTCGGAATTGGACTGGCCTTCGGCTTCGGCCCCGCCGCCGGCACAGCGACGCCATCGCTCCAGCCAGAAACGAGCTCCGGGTTCCAGTTCGTCGCAGATGCCTACGGAACGCAAGCGACCCTCGGGAACGTGGTCGTTGCAGGCAAGACCGCAGTTTCTTCACTGGGAGCATGCGGGATCGTCCAGCCACCGGTGCATGATGAGAACACAGTCTTGAGCGCAGATGCCACGCCGTTGTTTACCACCGGCGTCATTAACACGACAGCCGACGGCACCGTGCTGGTTGACGGCACTCTGCAGGCCATGGCCACGGCAGACGTCCACGACGCCAGTCTGCTGATTGCCCAGCTCGGCGGAGTTATCACCGCAGATGAGGTCAAGGCCGTCAGTACGACCACGCATGATAACAGCGGCTTCCACACGAGCGCGGAGGGCTCGACCTTCGTCAACCTCGTGGTGGCTGGAGTACCAATCACTGTGAATCCTCCGCCGAACACGAACATCAGCCTGCCGGGGTTTGGCCACGTGGTGCTTAACGAGCAAATCACGAGAGTGAGGTCGACGTCTGCGTCTTTCACGGTGAACATGATTCATGTGTTCATCACGGAGGCGAACGTCCTGAACATCCCCATTGGGACGCAAATCATAGTGTCTCACGCCTCTAGCGGCTTGACCTCGGGAGTCCAAGGGACCTTGGACGGGCAAGCCTACGGGACCAAAGCCACCCTTGCACGCGTGATCACGTCAGGTCCGAGCGCTCTCGTGAAGATGTCGTGCTTGGGGACCAATGGCGCCCTCAAGACCAACTCGATCGCTGAGGTTCAGGATCCTCCTCTGTTCTCGGTAGGCGAAGTGGTGGACACTGCGCAGGGCACCATAGACAGCACCTCGGCAGTGGGTGAGATGACATCAACGGTCCAAGCCGTCGACGTCGCCACGAGTTTGCTGACGGCGACTACGGTGAAAGCCGACGCGCACGCTTCAAACATCGGCGGAACCCTGACCTTCAGCGATGACGGCTCGATGTTCGTCGGTCTCCACGTCACCGGATTCCCGCACATCGGCGATGACGTGCCACCGAACACGAGGCTTCACATCGTCGGGCTGGGAACGCTCTGGCTCCACCGAATTATCCAGACGTCGAACAGCATCGAGATTCGGATGATTGAGCTCATCGTGACCGAGGCGAACGGCTTCGGGCTCTCGATCGGAACCGACATCCAAGTCAGCGTGGCGGAGGCGTCTGTTCACTAGGGCAGTGCGTGTCGCCGGACGACGGCGAATAGAATACGACACAGGAAGGGCGGGCCCGTGGGCGAGGCCCCTCCCGATGACATGGAAGGAGGAGATTGGCCAGCGGCCACCCGATCTGGCGCCGCATCGCGATCACAACATGACTAC
>Ga0209161_10003064_pt1 | contig 13544 bp, 11 predicted proteins | sample GraSoiAngelo_155_FD_186169 | JGI IMG/M metagenome (GOLD analysis project Ga0209161, IMG submission 186169) | Grasslands soil microbial communities from the Angelo Coastal Reserve, California, USA - 14_1009_13_30cm (SPAdes) (version 2) | ecosystem: Environmental > Terrestrial > Soil > Grasslands...
AGCCGTTGTGGATCACCGAACCATGACGCGGACTATGAACCGACCTCTTGCGATCGCGGCGCTGGCCCTGGCCGCCGGGCTCCTTGCCTGCGACAAAAACGCGGTCCAGCAGCTGCCCCTCGCGCCCGTCCCCTCGGCGCGCATCATGTTCTTCAACTACGGCGTGGGCGACCCCCAGGTCAATTTCTACGCCAATGAGACGAAGATGACGGCCATCTCCTCGGCGACCGGGACCGAGTCCACCAACGGCGTGGCGTACGGCGCGGTGGGGAACGGCGGGCTGTATTCGGCCCTCGAGCCGGGGGCGTACTCGCTGACGGGACGGATCGCGGCGACGACCGACAAGAACCTCCCCATCGACACGCTCACCGCGACGATCGCCGACGGGAAGTTCTACTCCTTCTTCCTGACCGGCTTCTATAATGCCACGACCAAGAAGGCGGACGCCTTCGTCGTGGAGGATCCGATCCCCGCGCCGCTGGATTACACCGTCGCCTACGTGCGGCTCGTGCACGCGAGCCCCAACGCGGATCCCCTGACGCTGTACTCGCGGCTCAACGGCGACACGGTGACCGCCCACTGGACGGCGGTCGGCACCGCGGTGGCATACAAGGGCGCGGGGGCGTTCGCGACGATCACGCCCGGGGTGTACGATTTTGGCGCGCGGTACACGGCCGGGACGACGAACCGGATCACCGTAACCGGCGTGTCACTCGTCTACGGGCACGTCTATACCATCGGCGCCCGGGGCGACACCACCGTCACCTCCTCGACGGATGCAAAGCGGCCGCTGCTGAGCAGCACGACCAACTGGTAGCGGGCCGATCAGCCCGCGACCCGCCGCTCCAGCTTCGCGATCGCGCCCGCCAAGTCCGGCGCCGTCGCGAGCAGCGACAGCAGCGGGTCCTCCTTCAGCCGCTTCATCCGCGCCACCGCGGTCTTGATCGTGAACGCCCGCATGTCGAGCTTCGCCGTTACCTCGCTCCACTTGAGCGGCATCGACACCGGCGCCCCCGGCAGCGGCCGCACGCTGAACGGCGCGACGAGCAGCCGCCCGTGGCCGTTCTGGACGTAGTCGATGTACACCTTGCCGCCGCGCTTCCCCACCTGGCGCGTGATCGTGGAGATCTCCGGCAGCTCGGCCGCCACGACGCGCGCCAAGAGCCCCGCCAGCGTGCGGCACTGCTCGTAGGTGAGCTGGCGCGCCAGCGGCAGCAGCACGTGCAGGCCGGTCGAGCCGCTGGTCTTGATGAACGACGGCAGCGCGATGTCCTCGCACAAACGGTGGGCGGCCCGCGCGACCGTGACGACGTGCTCGAACGGCGCCTCCTTGGGGTCGAGGTCCAGGACGCACCAGTCCGGCCGCTCCAGCGAGCCCACCCGGCTCGCCCACACGTGCAGCGGGATCGTCGCCATGTTGGCGAGGTAGAGGAGGGCCGCTTCGTCGTCGCACACGAAGTAGTCGATCTCGCGCTGCGCGTCCTCGCTCCACATCCGCTCGGTGCGCATCCAGTCGGGGATGAAGCCCGGCGCGTCTTTCTGGAAAAACGACTTCCCCGCGATGCCGTCGGGGAACCGCGTCAGCACGACGGGACGGTCTTTCAGGTACGGCAGCAGCCACGGAGAGATGGTGCGGTAGTACTCGATCAGGTCGCCCTTCGTGTAGCCGTCGTCGGGCCAGAAGACTTTGTCGAGGTTTGAGAAGACAACCTCGGGATGGGGGATGGGGGATGCGGGATGCGTAGGGGGCGGTGGGGGGACCCATCCCGCATCCCCCATTCCCTGTTTGGGCAATTCGCAGTCTTTGGGATCTTTGTCGTCGCGGAATCTGACGAACACCGGGTGCCGCAGCAGCCCCTCCTCCGTCCACTCCTTGTACCGCACTTCTGCGACGAGCTTGGGCCGGACCCAGGTGTGGTCCTTCCCCGTCGGCACGGGACCGTCCGCCGGTGGCTTGGGGACCCGCAGCGTCTCGAGCTGGGCGGCGACGTCCTTCAACTCCTTCGCCGTGAAGCCGCTCCCCGCGCGGCCCGCGTACACCAGTCTCCCGCGCTCACCGCCGTCGTAGGCTGCGAGATGCAGCGCGCCGAACCCGCCGCGCGAGCCCTTCGGCGCCGAATAGCCGACGACGACGAACTCGCCGGTCTTGTCGGCTTTGATCTTGAGCCAGTTGGCCGAGCGCCCCGAGCGGTAGGTAGAGTCCGCCTTCTTGGCCATGATCCCCTCGAGCCCCATCTGCACCACGCGCTCGTACAGCTCCTCGCCCTTGGTCTCGAAGTGCTCGAGGAACTTGAGCGGACCGGCGCGCGGCAGCAGGCGCTGCAGGATCTCTTTGCGTCTCACCAGCGGCAGCCCGCGCAGGTCGAAGCCCTCGAACGCCGGGAGGTCGAAGGCGTAGAAGACCGCGGGGGTCGCCACCGCGGCGCGGCGGATGTCGAGCGCCCGGGACTGTTTGGCGCGGTTCTGGAGGCGCTGGAAGCTGGGCCGCCCGGTCTCGTCGGGGACGACCAGCTCGCCGTCGAGGACCACGTCGTGGAACGGCAGCGCCGCGACCGCCCGCGCGATCTCCGGGAACAGCGCGGTCAGGTCGTTGCCGTTGCGCGACAGGATCCGCGCCTCGCCGTGCTCGCGGGCGGCGCGCACGCGGTAACCGTCGAGCTTCAGCTCAAACACCCAACCGGTTTTCGAGAACGGCTGCTCGCGCGTCTCGGCGAGCATCGGGGGGACGTCCTTGGCGGTCACTGCCCGCTGCGGCGCCTTGAGTTTCTCCAGCTCCTTGCGGATCGGCGCCGCGCGGTCCTTCCCCTCCTTCAGCTCCTCAACCGTCCAGCCCGAGAGCACCGAGTCTTCGGGGAACACGTCGCCGTTGGTCGCGACGTACGCGTCCCTTTCCTTAATGAGCAACCACTCCTTCTGGCCCTTCTTGATTTTCACGAGGGTCCAGCGGCCCTTGAGCTTGTAGCCATTGAGATCGAAGAGCAGCTTCCCCTTGACGAGCCCGGCGAGCGGATCCTCCACCGGCGTCCAGGTGCCGCGGTCCCAGACGATGACCGCTCCCGCGCCGTAATTGCCTTCGGGGATGATCCCCTCGAAGTCGCCGTATTCGAGTGGGTGGTCCTCGACGTGCACGGCGAGGCGTTTGTCGGCGGGGTTGCGCGACGGGCCCTTGGGCACCGCCCACGAGCGCAGCACCCCCTCCATCTCGAGCCGCAGGTCCCAGTGCAGCCGCCGTGCGGCGTGCTTGTGGACGACGAACAAGCCGCCCGCCGCAGTCGGCGGCAACGCGAGCCCCGCCGGCTCCGGCGTGCGCTCGACGGAACGTTTGGCGCGGTAAGCGCTTAGCGGATCGGTCGGAGCGGCGGGGGGCCGCTTGTCTGTCGGCATGGGGAGTGTTTCTATCATAGACCCCATATGAGCGCTCATGCAATCGGCTCCGCCACGATCTCCTTCGGCCTCGTCTCCGTGCCGATCAAGCTGTTCTCGGCCGGCGAGCCCACCGCCGCGGTCTCCTTCAACTGGCTGCACAAGACCGACGGGTCACGACTGAAGCAGCAGTACTTCTGTCCCAAGGATGGCGAGGTGGTGGACAAGGACGGGATGATCAAAGGCTACGAGTTCAGCAAAGGCCAGTACGTCCAGTTCACCGCCGAGGAGCTCAAGGCCCTCGACGAACGGGGCACCGGAGCGATCGACGTGAAGGAGTTCCTCCCCGCCGAGCAGGTGGATCGCATCTTCCTCGAGAAGACGTACTTCCTCGGCCCCGACAAGGGGGGCGAGCGCGCCTACCGGCTGCTCGCCGAGGCCCTGAAGAAGACGGGGCGCGTGGCGATCGGCCAGTACGCCGCGCGCGGCAAGGGGTACCTCATCATGATCCGTCCCATCGGCGGGCGGCTCGCGATGGAGCAGCTGCGCTACGCGGACGAGCTACGCTCGATCGAGGAGGTACCGGTTGGCGAGGTGGAGATCAAGCCCGCCGAGCTGGCGCTCGCCGTGCAGTTCATCGATCAGGCGGCCAGCGACCAATTCCGCCCCGAGGCCTACGAGGACAAGGTGCGCCAGCGCATCCTCGAGGCGATCCAGAAGAAGGTCGAGGGCCAGGAGATCGTCGAGGCGCCGGAGGAAGCGCCGAAGACGCAGATCATCGATCTCATGGAAGCGCTGAAGGCCAGTCTGGCGAAGGGGAAACAGAAAGAGGAAAAAGAAGAGCGGCCCGCGAAGAAGCGCGCGCGCGGCTAGAACAGCTTCGCGAACTGCTGCGCCAAAGCGGGGCCCTGCCCCGCTTCCTCGTGCTTGAAGAACACGAAGGCCTCGCGCCAGGCGGCCCCGATCTCCTTCACCTTGCCGGCCCAGCTCGCCAGGTCCTCACCGGTGTAGCCCTCGTCCCGCAGGCGAAAGTAGCCGAAGTCCGCCGTGCCGACGAGCGGCGTGTGACCGTCCTCGGTGTCGGCGACGCACAGCGCCGCGTTCCGGGCGCGCAGCACGTGGTAGACGTCGTCCGCGAACCAGCTCTCATGGCGGAACTCCCAGGCGGTGCGGATCGTCTCGGGCACGAGCCGCAGCACTTCGCCGAGCCGGTCGGCGTCCTTCTTGAAATTGGGCGGGAGCTGAAACAAGAGCGGCCCGAGCTTCGGCCCCAGCTTCGCCGCCGTATCGGTGAAGTAGCGGAGCGGCTGCTCGACCTCCTTGAGCCGCGCGTGGTGCGTGATGCGCTGCGACACCTTGAGCACGAACGTGAAGCCATCGGGCGTGGCCTCCATCCACTGCCCGATCGTCTTCGCGTTCGGCATCCGATAGAACGTGTAATTGATCTCGACCGCGGGGAGCCGCTCGGCGTAATAGCGCAGCCACTGGTCGGCAGGCAGCTTCTCCGGGTAGAAGGCGCCCTTCCACTCGTCGAAGTTGTAGCCGGAGGTACCGACGTGGAGTCGCATGTCGCATAAAAGTATCGCCGTCGGGGCGGCCGTGGCGCTCGCGGGGGCCGTGGCGCTGCGCCGCCTCGGCGTCGAGCCGGTCCCCACCGTCTTCTACCTGCTCGCGTGGTATCCCACCCTGCTGTTGCTCGACGCGCTGGTCGCCTGGAAGGGCGGTCCGTCGCTGTGGGACCAGCCCCGCGACACGGCGGCGATGCTGGGGTGGTCGGTCGTGATCTGGTGCGGCTTCGAGACCCTCAACTTCCGGCTGCGCGACTGGTACTACGTGTTCGCCCCCGCGAGTCTGTGGCAGCGCTGGGCCGGCGTCAGCATCTCCTTCGCCACGGTGATCCCGGCGATCCTGCTCCCCGAGCGGCTGCTGGACCGGCTGGGCGTCGCGCGCGGGCTCGTCACCCGCCCCGTGCCCCTCGCTCCCCACGACTTCCGCCTCTCCACCCTGCTCGGCGTGACGTTGCTCGCGGGGGCGCTGGTGCTGCCGGCGGTACTCCATCCCCTGACCTGGGGCGCGCTGTGGCTGCTCGCCGAGCCGCTGCTGTACCGCGTCGATCCCCAGCGGTCGCTGTTCGGAGACATCGGTCGTGGGGCGTGGGGCCGCATCGTGCGCCTGATGTTCGGCGGACTCGTCGCCGGCGTCCTGTGGGAAGCGTACAACGCCCTGTCACGGGCGAAATGGATCTACACGGTGCCGTTCCTCGAGCAGCTCAAGATCTTCGAGATGCCGCCGCTCGGCTTCGTCGGCTTCGCTTTCTTCGCGCTCGAAGCGTGGTCACTGTATCACCTGTGCCGCGCGTGGCGCTCCGCATGGCGCGCTGCGTTCGCGCTCGGGTTCGTCGTCCTGGCGCTGTTGGGGCTTGATCGCTGGACGGTGAGCTCGACGCTGCCGTACGTGGACGACCTCCCGGGAGTCTCCGCGACCGCGCGGACGCGGCTGGAGCGCGGCGGCTTGCGCGACGTGTTCCGCCTCGCCGCGCTTGCGCCGGACTCGGTCGCGGCGCGCAGCGGCCTCCCACCCGGCGAGGCGCAGGCGGTGGTGACGGCGGCGCGGCTCGTGACGCTGCGCGGGATCGGGACGCGGCACGCGGCCCGGCTCCAGGCCGCCGGCGTCACGAGCGTCGCGCGGCTCGCCCGCGCCGATCCCGACAGTCTGTGGCGCGCCCTCCCCCACGACCCCCACCCCACCCCGGCCGAGGTTCGCGTCTGGGTGCGGGCGGCCCGCCGCGCGCTTGGTTCCGGGTGGTGACCTGAGTCACGGGATGTCGGGTCGCCCGGAATCGAACATTGGGTCTTGCGGACGAGCACGCTCGCGCCGCAACATCAATGGGCGCCCCTACCGCTGCCTCCGAAACCCGCGCGGGTCCGCCGGGTACCACGCAGCGGAATCCTTGCAAGGAGAAACTTCGATGTACCGACACCTCCGCATTGTGGTGGTGGCCGGGGTCGCCGTCGCCCTTGCCGGAGCATGCCGGCAGGGAGACTCGCCGCAGGCCCTGGCCAGGATCGATTCCCTGTCGCGCGCCGGCGCGCAACGGGATTCGCTGGTTGCCGAGATGGCGTACGACGCGCGGGTGCTGAGCGACATCAGCACCGCGCTGGCGCGCGTGTCGATCCCCAAGGGCAAAGTCAGGAGCTCCGCGGAATCGCCGATGCAGGCGGCGCGGGACAGCCTGGTCCAGAGGGTTCGCTACGTCGCGAGCCGCTTGCCCGAGGCGGAGCGGCTGCTGCGGTCGAGCGAGGAACGCGTCGCGTCGTTGACGACGATCTCGGACAGCCTGCGGACCACGCTCGAAGCGACGCTCGCGAACTACCGGGAGATCGTGGACTCGCAGAAGTCCCAGATCGGCATGCTCGTCGCGTTGGTCGACACGCTGCGCGGCGAGAACGTGGCGCTCAGGGACACCGTCGCCAACATGTCCGTGCGCGAGAACACGGTCTACTACGTGATCGGCACGAAGGATGAGCTGGAGGACCGCGGCATCGTTCAACCCGAGGGCGGCAGCCGCTTCCTGTTCGTGCTGTGGAAGACGGGGGTCACCCTGACGCCGGCGCGACACCTCGACCCGAGCGCGTTCACGGCGATCAACAAGCGCGAGGTGACCAACATCCCGCTGCCGGACCCCAACGCGCACTACCGCATCGCATCGCGGCAGGACCTCTCGGCCCTCGGGGGCACGCAGGCCGATGACCACGGAGAGATTTCCGGAGCGGGGAGCCTGACGATCGCCCACCCGGAGCAGTTCTGGAAGAACTCGAAGTTCCTGATCATCGTCATAGGCTGAACAACCGCAAAGACGTGGGGACGTGGGGAGGTGGGCCAGAGCGCCCACCTCCCCAGGTCCCTCCATCCCCGTATCTTGGGCCCATGTCCCTCGCCCGCCGCCTCCTGATCCGCGCCTCCCGCAGTCCGTGGCTCGCCGAGCAGTTCCGACGTCGCGCGTTCGCGCGACGGGCGGTCCGTCGCTTCATGCCGGGCGAAGACTTGGAGGCCGCGCTCGACGCCGCGTCACGGTTCGCCGCCGAGCACATCGGCGCCGTGCTCACCGAGCTCGGCGAGCAGGTGCGCTCCCGAGACGAGGCCGACGCCGTACGGCGCCACTACCTGCAAGTCCTCGGCGAGATCGAGCGGCGCCGCCTCGGATCCCACGTCTCCGTGAAGCTCACCCACCTGGGGCTCGAGACCGATCCGGGCGCATGCCGCCGCGCAGTCAACGAGCTGGCGGCGCGCGCCAAGGCCGCAGGCTCGCTGTTGTGGCTCGACATGGAGGAGTCGACGTACGTGGACAAGACCCTCGAGGTCTATCGCGCCGCGCGCGGGTCGGGCGCGGACGTCGGGGTCGCCCTCCAGGCATATCTGCGCCGCACCCCCAAAGACCTCGAGACCCTGCTGCCGCTCAAGCCCTGGATCCGGCTGGTCAAAGGCGCCTACAGCGAGCCGGCGCACGTGGCGTTTCCGAGGAAGCGGGACGTGGACGAGGCGTACTTCGAGCTGGCCGGCCGATTGCTCGGGGAAGCCGCGAAGGGCCGGGCCACCCCCATCTTCGGCACGCACGATCAGCCGCTGATCGAGCGCATCCGCCGCCGCGCCGCCGACCTCAACGCAGCGCGCGGCAGCTACGAGATCCACATGTTGTACGGCATCCGCGCCGACGCGCAGCGGCGCTTGGCCGGCGAGGGGGAGCGGGTGCGCGTGCTGATCAGCTACGGCACCGCGTGGTTCGCCTGGTACATGCGGCGCCTGGCCGAACGCCCCGCGAACATCTGGTTCGTCCTGCGTAACTTGATCTGACTCCCATGGAAGACGCCGTGATCGCGGGCGCGGGGCCGATCGGTCTCGCGTGCGCCGTGTCCGCCAAGCGCCGCGGCTTGGATGCCCTGCTCCTGGACGGCGGGGTGCTCGTCAACTCGATCACGCGCTATCCGATCGGGATGACGTTCTTCACGACGCCGGAGCGGATGGAAATCGGCGGGCACCCGCTGGTCTGCGCGGGCCAGAAGCCCACCCGCGAGGAAGGCCTCAAGTACTACCGCGGGATCGCCCGCGTGGAGGGTGTGCGATTCCGGGCCCACACGCGTCTCGTCGCGGCGGAGCGGCGCAACGGCGCCCTCGAGTGCCTCTTGGCCGGTCGCACCGGCGAGGAGCGCATCGTCACTCGGCGACTCGTGCTCGCCACCGGCTACTTCGACCACCCCAACCTCCTCGGGGTCCCGGGTGAAGACCTGCCGCACGTCAGCCACTATTTCGACGAGCCCCACGGGGGCTACGGCCTCGACGTCGTCGTCGTCGGCGGGCGCAACTCGGCGGTGGAGGCGGCGCTGGAGCTGTTCCGCGCGGGGGCCCGCGTCACGCTCGTATACCGAGGCAAGGCGCTTCCCCCATCGATCAAGTATTGGGTCAAGCCGGACATCGAGAACCGCATCAAGGCCGGAGAGATCGCGGCGCGCTTCGGCGCAACCGTGGAGCGCATCGACGAGCGGGCGGTCACGATCCGCGCCGGGCGCCGCAGCGAAGAGCTGCCCGCCGACCGGGTGTACGCCCTGACGGGCTATCACCCCGACTTCGAGCTGTTCCGCCGGCTCGGCATCGCGCTCGAGCCCGATACGCTTCGCGCACGGCTGGATCCGGAGACGCTGGAGACCAACGTCTCCGGGATCCACATGGCCGGGAGCATCTCGTCCGGGCGCGCCATCTCGGAGATCTTCATCGAGAACGGCCGCTTCGACGGGGAGAAGATCTTCAGCAGCCAGCTTCCGTCTTCCACTGCTCAATGAGCAGCACAAACTTCCCCACCAGCGACGTCAGGTCCACCGGTGGGATGTTCGGGTCCTCCTTCAGCTGCCGCACCCGGGCGAGGCTCGTCGCCGCCTTGCCGTAGGTGCTGTCGGCCACGATCGCCGCCTGGTACGCCTGCGCGGCGGCCGTGAGATGGCCCGCCCCCTCGAGGGCGATGCCGAGGTTGTTCTGGAACGTGGCCACCTCAGGCGCGAGCTGGGTGGCGCGGGCCAGCGGGCCCAGCGCGTCCTCGAACTTCCCCTGGCGGATGAAGACCATCGCCAGGTTGTTCATCGCCCAGAAATCGCCGTCATCGCGGACCAGCGCCTTCTGGTAGGCCGACACCGCGCTGTCGGTCTTGCCGAGCGCGTCATAGGCGCGGCCGAGTAGCCGGTAGCCTTCGCTGGAGACGGAGTCGAGCGCGATGGCCCGCTCGATGTGCGGCACCGCTTCCGACGGCCGCCCGTCCTCGATCAGCACGCGGCCCAGATTGAGGTGCGCCTTGACGTGCGTGGAGTCGAGCTGCAGCGCCCGGCCGAACGCCGCCTCGGCGCCCGTCCGGTCGCCCGACTTCCACGACGACATCCCGACCATGTAGAACCCCCACGGATTCTTTGGGCTCGACTCCGTGTAGGCCTTGAACAGGGTCGTCGCCTCGTCGAAGCGACGCTCGTGATAGACCGACTCGGCGCGCTCGAACGTCACCGGGCCGACGATGGGCGAGCCCGTGGTGGGCGTCGTGACGATGGCCGTCGGCCCGACGGTGCCCTCGCTCGCGTCGGCGCGCGGCGGGGTCTTCTCGCCGCACGCCGCCGCGAGGACCATCGCGACGATCACAGCGGCCAGCGGAATGAGCCCCAGCCATTCAAGGTGGCGGCGGGGCTCGGTGAGGGTGAACTGGTAACGCATAACTCCTCCGGCGTGTTGGGGTCGCCCGGAGGAGAAGCACGTCAGGTGCCAGGTGTCGGGTGTCGGGGAACTACAGCAGCCAGTGGGAGATGCGATTCGGCGGGAGTGAGCTCGTGTTCGGGTGAACACGAATCACGGAACGAGGTTGTGTCGCGGTGTACACCGTCGCCTAAAGGCGCACTAAAGTATCGGCGGCTCGGCGCTACGCCGCGCTTGGTTCCGACGAGTCCCCGAATATCCCACGCATGGCCTCTTCCAACGCACACTTCAGTTCCTCGGCGGTCGCGCCGAGATGGAAGGCCGCCACCACGACCGGTCGCAACAATCCCACCAGGTTTTCGGGACGGTTCCTCGCCGCGACAGGCGTTCGCGGACGATCAGCGACGCGCGTGCCACGGGCGCCATCGGTCACGACGATCCCCCGCCGCTCGAGCTCGCTGTACGCGCGCGCGACCGTGCCGGGCGCAATGTCGAGCTGATCGGCCAGGTGCCGCACGGGCGGGAGCCGGTCACCCGGGCGGAGCGTGCCCGTGGCTACCGCTTCCTGAACCTGTGCCACGATCTGCTCATGGATGGAGCGGTCGGCGGAATCGTCGATGCGCACTGCGAAGCCTGACATCGGGCGCTCGGCAGCCGAAGCATGATCGCCCAGGATTCGCAGCGTCTCGGCGCGGGCGCGCTCTATCGTGACACCTGCCTCCGTGAGCACTTGAGCGGCGATTCCCTTGTCCTCTCGCAACAGGCCGAGGAGCAGGTGCTCTGTGCCCACGTATCGGTGGTTCAGCTCATTCGCTTCGTTCATCGCGAGCTCGAGCACCTTCTTGGCCCGCGACGTGTAAGGAAGATCTTGGCGCTCCGCGATCGCTGACTCCCCCTGCTTGATCCTTGACTCGATAGCGCGCCGGATTCCCTGGAGGTCAGCTTGAAAGCTCAGCAGCACACGCGCCGCCACCCCTCCCTTCTTGTCTCTGACTAGAGCGAGCAGGAGGTGCTCGGTGCCCACAAAACCGTTGCGAAGGCGGGCGGCCTCCTCCCGCGCGGCTCGTAGCACCCAGCGAACACGGTCGGTGAAATTGAAGCCGGGCATGAGGGACCTCCCCCTAGCAGATCGAACAGGATCTTGTACCAGTTCGAGTGAACATAGGGGGCGCATTGGAATGTGTCAACTGGATTGGTACAACGAGTTCAGCCCCGCGAAATCCCGTGCCTTTTCATCACCTTCAACAGGCTGGAGTGGTCGGCGAGCCCCAGCGCTTCGGCGGTGCGGGTGATGTGCCAGGCGTTGCGCTCCAGCGCGGTGAGAATGATCTGCCGCTCCGCCTCGGTCTTCTGTTCTTGAAACGTACGTTTCTCCCTAACGTCTCTCCTCTCCACGTCTTTGCCTCTACGTATTTCGTTAGGTACGTCTTCTGCCGTCAGTTCGTCCCGGTCCGTCGCAATCACCATCCGCTCGATCACATTGCGCAGCTCGCGCACGTTGTTGCGCGACCAGTCGTAGCTCATCAGCGCCTCGATCGCATCGGCGGCGAGGCGCTTGGCGCGGCACCCGAAGCGCGCGCACGTCGCGGCGAGCAGGTGGGTCGCGAGCTCCGGCACGTCGGAGCGCCGCTCGCGCAGCGGCGGCACGCGCAGCACGTGCGCGTTGAGCCGGTAGAACAGATCCTCGCGGAACCGCTGGGCCCTCACTTCGTCCTCGAGCTCGCGGTGCGTCGCGGCGACGACGCGCGCGTCCACGGCGATGGTGCGAGTCCCCCCCACGCGGGTGACCTCGCGCTGCTCCAGGACCCGCAGCAGCTTCGCCTGCGCGGCCGGCGGGAGGTCCCCGATCTCGTCGAGGAACAGCGTGCCGCCGCTCGCTGCCTCGAACGCCCCCTTGCGCACCGCCACGGCGCCGGTGAAGGCGCCGCGCTCGTGGCCGAACAGCTCGCTTTCCACGAGCTCGTGGGGGAGGGCCCCGCTGTTGATTGCGATGAACGGGCCGGACGGGCGGCCGCCCAGCCGGTGCAGCTCGCGCGCTACCAGCTCTTTCCCCACCCCGCTCTCCCCCACGATGAGGACCGGACTGGGGATCGGCGCGACGCGGGCGATCACGTCGCGCAGCTTCTGCATCGCGGGACTCTGGCCCACGAGCGCCCCATCCTGGCCGAGGTCCTGCCGCAGCGCGGCGACCTGCTGCTCGAGCCGCCGCCGGGCGAGCGCCTGGGCGATCTCTTGCGCGACGCGCTCCATCGGCTCGGCTTTGTCGATGAAGCCGTGCGCGCCGAGCCGCACCGCCTGGATGCAGCGGTCGAAGTTGCCGGTGCCGGTGTACACGATCACCGGCACCTTGATCGCGCGCCGCTCCATCGCCCGCAGCACCTCGAAGCCATCCATCCCCGGCATCTCGAGGTCGAGGATCACGCAGTCCACCGGTTCGCGGCTCACGATTTCGAGCGCTTCCTCCCCCGAGCGAGCGGCGAGCGTCTCGTGGCCGCCCAGGCGCTTCAAGTCGTAGGCGTATTGCTGCGCCATGGCGGGGACGTCGTCGACGATGAGGACCAGCGTCATGGCTCCCCCGGCAATTCAACGAAGAATTTGGTCCCCTGGCCCGGCTGCGTTTCGACCTTCACGCTGCCGTTCAGGTCCAGCACCAGCCGCCGCACGATCGATAGGCCGAGCCCGGTGCCGCCGGGCTTGGTGGTGTAGAAGTCGTCGAAGGCGCGCTCCAGCTCGGGACGCGTCATGCCCTTGCCGTTGTCGGCGACGGTGACGCGCACGTTGCCACCGGCCCCCCCCCGCTGCTCGGTGGTGACGGTCACGGCGCCCGTCGCGCCGTCGATCGCCTCGACCGCGTTGCGCACCAGATTCTCGAGGATGCGGCGCAGCACGAACGCATCGGCGCGGACTCGCGGCAGGGAATCGGCGAGCGCCGTCTCGACGCGGACGCCGTCGGGCGGCGCGACGAGGCGCAACGTCTCCCGGACGACCTCGTTCACGTCACACGGAGTGGCCCGGGTTTCAGGATACAGACGAGCGTAATTCGTGGCGAGCGTCTCGAGATAGGCGAGGCTCGACTCGAGCGTCGTCTGCCGTTCGGCGAACACGTGCGGCAGCTGGTCCGGCTCCTCGCGGGCGACCCGGGCCAGATGCCGCAGCACGTTGCGAAGCGGGGCGAGCCCGTTCCTGACGTCGTGGTTTACCTGCCGGGCGAGGTCGCCCATCGCGGCGCGGCGCTCGGTGTCGCGGAGCCGCGCCGCCCCCGCCCGCAGCCGCTCGGTCATCTCGCCGAGGAGCCGCGCCAGCGCGCCGATCTCGTCCGGCCGCTCGCTGCCGAACGCGACGTCGAGCCGTTCCAGATCCACACGTCTGGCGGTCTCCGCAAGGTCCGCGAGCGGCCGCGTGACCCGCGAGGCGAGCCAGCCGCCCAAGAGCATCGCCGCGGCAACCGTCGCCAGCAC
>Ga0209161_10003073_pt1 | contig 13526 bp, 15 predicted proteins | sample GraSoiAngelo_155_FD_186169 | JGI IMG/M metagenome (GOLD analysis project Ga0209161, IMG submission 186169) | Grasslands soil microbial communities from the Angelo Coastal Reserve, California, USA - 14_1009_13_30cm (SPAdes) (version 2) | ecosystem: Environmental > Terrestrial > Soil > Grasslands...
CCCTCCACAGGACCTTGTAGACGGCCGGCCCATAGTGCTCCGGCATCGCCATGACGATCCCGTCGCCGGTGCCGACGTTGTGCAGCAGAAAATCGCCGAAGGGGTGAAATGCCTTCTCGCCCAGCGCCGGCGGGATGGTGTCCGTGCCACCGTTGAGTACGGTCCCCGCCGCGGCTGTCACCAGGGTGCGCACGTGACAGGTGGCGCAGCCGATCGCGTCGAACAATTCCGACCCGCGGCGCGCCGCGGGGGTCGCGGCCAGCAGCGTGTCGCGCGCGGGGGCCTTGGTGGCTCGCAGGAAGCGGGTGAACCGGTCGATATCCGCAAGCCCGGAGGAGTCGGTGGTATTGTTCGGCTCGGATGCCGTATTGCACAGGGTGGTCACTTCGTCGGGGAGCAGCCGGCTGGTGATGCCCATCTCATTGAGGTAGGCATCGGCCGAGAACGAGAGCAGACTGGCGTGCTGATCCTTCCAGCCGAACCGCCCGATGCGGGTTTCCCCCGGGGCTTCCAGGATCGGCACATAGAGCGCCTGGCCGCGGATCGTGCCGCGCGTCGTCCGGCGTTGCGCGCGCGCGATCTCGATCAGCGTCTCGTCGGCGACGGCTTCCACCAGACCGTCTCCCAGCAGGTTGAGGGACGCGCGCGTCGTGCGAATGGTCTCGGTGTCGGGCACCCGCTCCTGAATCTCCGAATCCGGAAACTCCGCGTTCGGGCAAATGGCCCGATCGTTGACGAGCGTGCGACCGGAAATGGTAACGGTGCCGCGCGCGATCGGGATGTCGGCGTTCTGAAACCGCCCGTCCGGCCCCAGATGACCCACCCGCAATTCCGTGATCTGACTCGCTGCGCCCGAGGTGGGGTTTTGATGGCACTCGCGGCAGGCCTGGGCGTTGTAGAGCGGTCCTAACCCATCCGCGATTTCTTCCACCTCGTCGAATGCGTCCTGATCGGCCTGGTGGGTGGAGTCATCAACCGTGCCGTTGCTTCGGTTGTCGAATCCGGTGGGTGCCTCCGCCGCGGTGCTCGGAACCGGGACCTGAATCGGCAGAGAGGGCGCACCCACACCGCACGCCGCCAGCGTGAACGTCACGGCGGTGAGCCACATCGCGGGGCGCGAGAACCTGACGTCAACCATGCGAACCTCACGAGACAAGGGGTCGAGAACGAACCTGACGACGACTACGTCGTGTGCTTCGTGCCGCGGTTCCTCCGCTTGAACCTATGCTGCGCCACGAACGCCCATCCGAGCAAGCGCACCGCCGCCCAATACAGGTAGCGCGGCGCGAAGCCCGTCCCATCCATCAGTCGCAGAAAACAGCGGTCCGCCTGCCACCGCTTGAAAGGCAGACCGTCGAGCAGGAACTGGTAGAGCGCGTCGTGGACCAGCGAGGCGTAGTAGGTCTTGGGCTGCTTCGTCTTGGAGTCTACCACGCCATCTGGCGTCCCGAGCAGAATGTCGAAGACACAGACCTTCGGGCTGCACCCGTCCCAGGCGTAGCGCTCCGTCACCGTGATCGTGCCCTGCCGACGAAGCATAAGGCGCACCACGCCGGTCTTGTCCTTGAAGGCCACGTCCTCAGCCACGCGAAAGCCCGATTCCCACGTGAAGTCGCGTTGGAGCGTGAACACCCACGGCTCCTTGTTCTTGCACATCATGGCTGCTCCACCTTGAAGACCGGATGCAGCTCCCACAGCCCACCTGGCTGCACGTTGCAATCCCCGTGCTTCCCGTGGGTGAGATGCCAGCCATCGAAGAAGGCCGCGCCTGTGAAGCGGAGCTCCACGGCGGGCTTCACCTGGCCTGTCGAATCCACGCCGGAGTTCTCGATGAAGGCCGAGAAGTCCTGACGTGCGGTCTCAAACAGGGCGCTGTACTGGGCGCGCGGTATCTCCGCGATGATGCACTGCTCGATCGACCCCGTGGCGGTCGCGGTGAGTTCGATGTGCCAGTCAGTGTCCACTTCGTGGCGAAAGACGCGCACCCACCCCACGAAGGAGTAAACGTGCAGCTCGTCGCCCACGCGCTCAGCGCACCAGTCGTTGGCTGGCAGCGCAGGCGCCGCCCAGGTGTTCACGACCTCGGTCAGCGTCGCGGACGTTGCAGGCTCGTTGGCGAGGCTGGCATCGGTCTTCTGTTTCCAGCGATAGTGATAAGCGTCGCCGCACTTCGGATTCTTCCCTTGCCCCGCGGCGACGGAAGCAACCGCGGGACCTACGAACGCCAGCAACACGAGTGGCCGCACGGCCCCTACTAGGTCTTGCGTCGCTTGAACGTGTACGTCGCCGTGGTGCGACCGCTTGATTCCTGTGTCACCAGCTCCCAGCCCTGCTCGCCGAGGGCGTTCAGCGCGCGAATCTGGGACGAGGCTTGAGGGATCGTCCGGGGCTTAGTGTCCGCTCCGATCACGTCTTTCTCGCGCGGCCACTCGAGGACGGCGGTGGTATCGCCGGCGCTCCACACGGGCACCATCGTGCCGATGTTGATGAGCGTGAGTGTGCCATATTCCCACCGCGTATTGGCTTGAGCGGCCAGTCGCCCGCCCATCAGTCCCGCTAGCACCAGGAGGATCGCGCTGCGCATCGGTTTCTCCTCTTTAATTATTGGCCCTTAGCCGGGCACACTTCCCTCAGCGGCTTCACAGCAGCAGACAGACCAGCCACGTCAAAAACGGCGGTGATCGGGGACTCGCTATAGGGCGTGGTCTGGGCGACGAAACGGTCGGCTGCCAAAAGCTGCTCGAGAAAGGCTGCGGCGTCGCCCGGGTAGAACGTGGCCTTGTTATCTGTGGAGAGCGGCCACTTCTGATTCTTGGCTTCTCCAGCTCCCAGCCGAGTTATGACCGGCGTCTGCTCGAGACCAAGGTACGAGTTCCAATTGATGAACGCGTTGATCTTGCCGCTCTGGCAGCGGACGACCAGCCAAACCGCATCGCCGAATCGAGACTGCCCCGTCGTTGCACTGAGTGACAGGAAAACGGTGCGAGTGTCATCCAGCGGGTTCTTCTGTGTTGAGACCTGCCATCCACCGGATCCGGTGACATTCGCCGCGGCCGGGGTCCGGGAATAGCCGAGGCTCTTGGCGATCGAGTCGTAACAGGCGAGCCTATTCAGGTCCCCATCCTGTGTGGCGCAGCGACCGATGGGTTGCTTGAGGTCACCCTGCGCCGCGGCTGAGGACATGGTGGTGAGAGCGACGACCAGGGAGGCGGCGAGAAGGCGGTACATGGTCCTTCCTCCCGATTCGATGGGGGTGTGAGCGGCCCGACCGACCGCAGCTAACCTGCGGGGCAGCCCCTCACCGACGCAAGGGTTTGGGACCAGACGCCCCGGGTCTCAATCCCGGGCCCGGTTTGAAACCCAGGTCCTTTCCGGATTGACAGCCTCGCGTGGCGCGCTCAGGTTGCACGCATGGAGCCAACGCGAGACTCCCTGCCCGGGGCATGGGCCCGTCTCAAGCAGGACGTGAACTGCGGCCTCCGGCGCGGCGCCTGGTATCGCGTCGTGGGACTGACGCCGGAGGACGCGGTCCTCCAGGTGCCGCGGCGCGAGCGCGTTCGCGTCCCGCGACGCTTCCTGCAGACACTCTTTTCCCGGCCGCGCCACTGGACCGTCGTGCTGCGTTCCGAGCACACGCAGGACCTGCCGGACCATTGGCGCGCTCGCTACGCGGTCTGCCCCGTCTGCCGCGCCCGCGCGCCCATCACGGGTTACGCCCTCGACATGCAGTGCGCGAAGTGCCACGGTCAGTTTGGGATCGCCTGGGATGAGCGGTATTTGACGGCGGGGTGAGGGGGTAGCGCGCGGGAACTTCCGAGCGGCATTGGTGGTTGATACACCGTCACGGCCACGTGGCGAGATGCCTATGACAATCAAGAAACGCGATGTCACCAAACGCCGGTCGCCGAGTGCGTGCCGGCACCCGCAGCAATACGAAACGGATTGGCTCGGCCGGACCTATATGGGCTGTCCGATCTGCAGTCGCTGGAAAAGAATGAAGGTCAAATTAGCGCCCGCCGACGGCAAACGTCTGGCGGCGTGAATAGAGAGGGGCCAGGAGATGTTCTCCTGGCCTCTCCCTTATTCTCCGTAAGGAATCCAAATGTTCTTCACCTGCGTGGATTCCCTGAGGAATTCCCGCCCTTCGCCTTGCCCGCCTTCATGCCAGTCCCGCGGATGCCACTCGACCCACGTCCGCTTCATGTTCCCCGCCGACGCGCGCTCGACTTCGGCACCGGCCGCGTGATTGCCGAAATACCACACGGCGTCCACGTCGTCGTGCTCCGCGAGCACCTTGGCGAGCGCGTCCTTGGCCCCGGTGACGATGTTGATCATGCCGGCGGGGACGTCCGAGGCATCGAGCACGGTGTACAACTCCGTCGCCGCCAGGGGATGCGCCTCCGACGGGATCGCGATCACCGTGTTGCCCACCGCCACGGCCGGACCCACGAGCGATACGAACCCCAACAGGGGCTCCGCGTCGGGGCAGGCGATGCCGATCACGCCGATGGGCTCGTTCATGGCGAGCGTCACGCCCCGAATCGGGGTCTGGTGGACGGCCCCGTCGTACTTGTCCGCCCAGGCGGCGTAGGAGAAGAGGCGCGAGATGCTCGCGTCCACTTCGCGGCGTGCGTCGCCCAGATCGCGACCCGTCATCCCCGAGATCCGCTCCGCGAATTCGTCGGCACGCTGCGCCAGGTTCTCGGCGAGATAGTACAGGACCTGGCCGCGATTGTGGCCGCTCGTCTTCGCCCAACCGTCCGCGGCGTGCGCCGCCTCGACCGCATTGCGGATGTCCTTGCGGTTCCCCTCCGCGACCTCGGCGAGCAGCGCCCCTGACGGCGCCAGGATCTTCCGGCTGTAGCCCTGATCGGGGCGGACCTGGGCGCCGCCGATGAAGAGCTTGTAGGTCCGGTCGATCGGCGGGATGCGAGATGCGGGATGCGGGATGCGTGGTGCACGGGCTGGCTTCCCCGTCTTCTTTTTCGCATCCCGCATCCCGCTTCCCGCATCTCGCTTCACATACTCCCACATCCCCTCTTTTCCGCCCTCCCGCCCGAACCCCGATTCCCGATAGCCCCCGAACCCCGACGCCGCATCGAACAGATTGGTGCAATTGATCCACACGACGCCGGCTTTGATCTTGGGCGCCACGTCGAGCGCCAGGTTGATGTTCTCCGTCCACACGCTCGCCGCGAGTCCGTACGGCGTGTTGTTGGCGAGCTCGACGGCCTCAGCCGGGGTACGGAACGTCATCGTGACGAGCACCGGTCCGAAGATCTCGACCTGGGCGATGGTGGCGGCGGGCGACACGTTCGTGAACAGCGTTGGTGGATAGAAGTAGCCGTCCGTGGGGCAGGCCCACGAGGGCTGCCACATGGTCGCGCCCTCTTCTACGCCGGTGTTCACCAGCGAGCGGATGCGCTCGAGCTGCACGGGCGCCACGATCGCGCCCATGTCGATCGCCTTATCGAGCGGCGGGCCGACCCGCAGCTTTTCCATGCGCGCTCTGAGCTTCGTGACCAGCCGCTCGGCGATTCCCTCGTGCACCAGCAGCCGTGAGCCCGCGCAGCACACCTGCCCCTGGTTGAACCAGATCGCGTCCACCACGCCCTCGACCACGCTGTCGAGATCGGCATCATCGAACACGATGAACGGGCTCTTCCCGCCCAGCTCGAGCGACAGCTTCTTGCCCGATCCCGCCGTCGCCTTACGGATGATGCGGCCCACCTCGGTCGAGCCGGTGAAGGCGATCTTGTCGATGTCGGGGTGGTTCACCATCAGCTCGCCCGTCCGGCCGTCCCCCGTCATCACGTTGAGCACCCCCGCCGGGAGCCCCGCCTCGTGCGCGATCTCGGCGAGGCACAGCGCCGTGAGCGGCGTGAACTCGGCGGGCTTCAAGACTACAGTGTTTCCGGCGGCGAGCGCCGGCGCGATTTTCCACGCCACCATCAGCAGCGGGAAGTTCCAGGGAACGATCTGTCCCACCACACCCACGGGCCCGTAGCCCGCGAACTCGGACTCGGCGAGCTGCGCCCAGCCCGCGTGATGGGTCAGGTGACGGGCCACGAGCGGGATGTCGAGATCGCGCGTCTCGCGAATCGACTTGCCGTTGTCGAGGCTCTCGAGCACCGCCAGCAGCCTGGAATGCTTCTGCACCGCACGCGCGAGCGCGTAGAGGTGACGCGCACGGGCGTGGCCCGACAGCGTGGACCAGCCGGGAAACGCCTTGCGCGCCGCGGCGACCGCGGTATCCACATCCTGCTGGCCCGCCTGCGTGACGCGCGCCAGTCGCGCAGTCGTGGCGGGGTTGATGACGTCGAACCCCGCGTCGCTCTTTCCTTGGGTCCAGCGCCCGCCGATGAATAATCCGAACGCCCCATCGTGCCGCGCGATCCACTCGAGCGCCGGCTTATCGCTCTCGGGCGCCGGCCCGTACGCCATCGTTTCGAAGATCTCGGAGACAGTCGTCATGTCATACCATGGGATGGTGATGCGCCGCGGAATAGCGCCCGGTCACAAAGTACTCGAGCTGGCGCTCGATGTCGGTGAGCAGCGCCGAGGCACCGAGCCGGAACAGACTGGCCCGCAGCCAGCGCTCGCCCAGCTCTTCCTTCATGAGGATGAGCCAGTCGAGCGCCTGTTTCGCCTTGCGGATCCCGCCCGCCGGCTTGAACCCGACGGCGCATCCGGTGCGCTCGTGATAGTCGCGGATCTGTCGCGTCATGACCACGCCGACGGGGAGGGTCGCGTTCACTGTTTCTTTACCGGTGGACGTCTTGATGAAGTCCGCCCCGGCCATCATCGCGACCTGGCTAGCGCGCGCCACGTTCACGAAGGTCGCCAGGTCGCCGGTGCCGAGGATCACCTTCATGTGGGCGTCGCCGCAGGCCTCGCGGAAGGCGCGCACCTCGTCGTACAGCGCCTCCCACGCACCGGCCAGCGCGTGCGCCCGGGTGATCACCACGTCGATCTCCTGCGCTCCCGCGGCGACCGAGGCCTTGATCTCCTCGATGCGCTGGGGCAGGGGGTTCAACCCCGCCGGGAATCCCGTCGACACCGCCGCCACGGGGATCGCCGAGCCTTGCAAGGCCTCGACCGCGAGCGGGACGAAGGCGTGGTAGACGCACACCGCCCCCACGGTGATCCCGATGTCGGCGGCGCCGAGCGCTGCGAGCAGGTCAGGTCGCACGGGACTCTTCGCTTTGGCGCACAGGCGCAGCACGTTGGTCGGCGTGTCGTCGCCCTGGAGCGTGGTCAGGTCGATGCACGTGATGGCGCGCAGCAGCCACGCCGCCTGCCATTCTTTCTTGACGGTGCGTCGCGTGGGGATCGTGGCGGCGCGGCGTTCCACGGCGCTACGGTTGATGCGCAGCGCGCGCACGAGGTCGAGGTCGAGGGGGATCCCCGGATTGCGCTCGGGTTGGGTGAACACCCGCAGCGCCCGCTCGGGCGAGACCGCCGCCGGCGTCGCGCCGGCGGCCGGTGTCGGGTGCTCGTACCGCCGCTTGGTCTCCATGGCCGCCTGTAATCTACGACGGCTTTTTCTACTTCGTCGTGTCCCGCTCGGCCTTCCGTTCCTTGGCCGGCTGCTCGGCCGCCGGCCGCCGCTCCGGCTGCTGGCGCTGCGGCTCGGCCTTCTGGCGCTCCGGCGCTGGGGCGGGGGCGGTAGAAGGGGTCGGCCGGTCGGCGCGTTTTTGGCGCGTTGAGGGAGACGGTCGCTCCTCCGGCGGCTTGCCGCGATCCGGCCGGTTCCCGCGCTGGTCCGCTCCCCGCGGAGCGGCCTGGCGTACAGGCGTGGCGACTGGGGCGGACGGCTGGCGCCGCTCGGGCTGCGCGACGACGAGCCCTTCTCGCGCCGGGCGCAACGCCGGAGCCGGCGTTTGCCCGCGTTGCTCCGGAATGGCCGGACGCACGAACGGACGCGCGTTCGCGTTCGGCGTACTCGTGCGCAGGGCGCGCATGGTCGTGTTGTCGAGGGGGCGGCCGGGGTGGGCCGCGAGGGCCTGCTCGCGCGCCGCGAACGGGACCGGCGCCGCGGCGGGTTGCCGCCGAACGATCACTTCCCGGGTCGTGACCCTCTCCGGCGGCCGTCGCGCCTCGACCCCCGTTGGCTGCGCCAGGACGCTCTGCTGCGTCGGGGTGACGCGAGCCGCGAAACCCACCACGCGCGCCTGATCGAGCCGGTCGCGCGCTACCACGATCACGCTCCGGTTCACCGGGCGCGACTGCACGAAGGCATCGTGCGACACCACCGTGACCGCATCCGGCGCGCGGCGGTTCCGGTAGTTGATGTTGGTGACGTTGACGTTCGTCACGTTGATGTTGGTGACGTTGACGTTGGTCACGTTCACGTTGCGGACGTACGTGTTGCTCACGTGATAGGCGGGGTAGTACGGCTCTTCCGGCGCGAGCGGGAACCAGGCTACGCCCCCACCGCCGCCGGCGCCGATCGCCACGCTCCAGTTGCGCCCGCCCACGAACACGACCAGCGCCGGCGCGTACACCGGTCGGGCGACCACGCGGCCCGGCACCCAGGCCCACCCGTCGCCCACGTACACCCAGCGGCCGTAGTGAAACGGCGCGAAGCCCCAGGGCGCGTCGTCGATCCACGTCCAGCCCCACGGCTCCACCCAGGCCCAGTGGCCGTAGCGGTACGGCGCCCAGCCCGTGGCCACGGTGCGTGGCACCCACACCGGACCGTAGTCCGGCGTCGTACGCCATTCCCCGTTGTCGTCCAGGTCCTCGTAACCGATCACGTCGCGCGACACGTAGCGCGACGAGCGCGCGTCGTCCCAGCGGCGGTCACGGCTGGCGCACCAGTCTTCCCAGTCATCCGAGCGGATCGCGTCCCGCACGTCGTAGGTCGGGGAATCGCCGCCCACAACCATCGCGGTCTGCTCCGGGTGCACCGGGAATGTCGAACCTGAGGCGGTCACCTCCGCCTCACCGCGCCGCACGGTGACGGAGGTCGTGTCGCCAGTCGAATCGACGTCGACGCGGTACACCCCCGAGCGGAGCAGCGTGACCGCGCCGCTCGGCGTGTCGATCTCCAGGCTCTCGCTCTCGCCGAGGTCACGCACGCGCACGTTGAGGGAGCCCTGCGACAGCCGCACTTGGACCGTCCGATCGTCCAGGGCGAGGAAGCCGAAGGCGCTCTGCGGCGCGAGGCGGAAGGCGCTCGAGCCGACGGTGATCTCAGCACGCGCGTCGCTGTCGGTCCAGAGATGGTCGCCGTTGTGCAGCGGGTAGTTGATCGTGGCGTCGGTCCAGTCGTCCACGTCGCCGGGGCGGAACGAGACCGGTCCCGACAAGTAGCTCAGCCGGCCCACGCGGCTCGGCGGATCCCGATCCGGCCGGTCGGGCCGGTCAGGCCGGTCTCCACCTTGGAACGCGGGGAGGGCGGCGAGGAGCAGCAGGGAACCGAGGGAGCGAATGGCGCGCATCACGATGACCTCCTGAACCGGGTCGACGGCTGCCGACGCCCTACGTTAAGGCTTTGGGTCGCCGGGACCAAACCGTCGCGCCGTGGAACGCTCGTTGTGGTGGCTCGCCATGTTACCGCAATCCGTAGACGACCACCCTGTTGGAAAACGTCGGCAGGTACACGTGTCCGTTGGCTATCGTCGGAGATGAAAACTTCGCGTAATTGCCCGCTCCGTCGCGCGAAACATTCTGACGATTGTTCCACAGCTCTGTGGTGACGTCATTCGCGTCAAACGCCCTCAGAATGCCAGGGCTCACGTTATGCTCCGCGTCACCGCTGAATGCGTATGACGCCCACAGAATGCCCGTCCCGTCTTTGGAGCCGTTGGACGAAACCGACAAGACCGCCCCGCTTTGCCCGGTCGGTCCGACTCCACTGAATACAACCTGGCTCTGTGGGTCCAACAGGTTGCTGCCGCGGTCGAACGGGATGGCACGCAACGGATCATTCTCGGACCAAATGTAGATGAATTCCTTCGAGCTTCCTTTATAGTACGCAGTCTGACAATGCACGTTGGCACTGGCGCCCAACGGGACGACTTGCTGCACCTGGTTGGAGGACGGCAGGTACCCGCCCATGTCATCCTTATTCAACAGATACAACGTCCCGTCCTTGGCCCCGGTCAGGTAATAGCCTGAATTGGGAATCAGGAACCCACCCATCCCTCCGTAGTCCAGGTCATTGTCGTTGAGATACTGGTAATCGTACGGAGTGAAGTAGCTCGCCACCTGCAGGGTCGACCCAGCCGGTGTGAGTTTCAGGGCGCTTTCGGCGCGATTCGTCGGGCTCGTCGGATCAGCGGCATCCCCCACCGTTCCGTTGCCCGTCACCACATACAGGTTGCCCTGCGCATCAGCGGCCATGCCGGTTCCGCTTTCCCACATGCCTCCGGCGTATCCGTTGGGCGTGGCATTGTAGACCACCTGTTGCTGCAACGTCGCGGCGTCGTATCCCAGGATCCAGCCGTGATACGGTCCCCAATCGCAGTGGGATGAAAACGTCACGTACACGAGCCCGTTGAGCAGCGTCAGCCCTTGACGCTGGTTCTGCCGCTGGGCATCAAATGCGATCACGCCGTTGACGCTGCCGTCTCCATTCCCGCTGTAGGTGGCGGTGATTGCTGTCGGGCTGCCGGCGATTTCATTACCGTCGACGATGTTCACGGCGTGCAGGTACTGCACGAACGTGCTGCCCGTGGTGCTGCGCGCCACGAAATACATCGTCCCCCTCGCTGCATCGATCACCGGGGTGCCTACGATCCCGATATTGCCGCTGAAATCCTGGTAGGAGCCACCACATGCCCCCGTCATGTCGGTGTTGCTCGGCGGCCGCATGCCCGGCGCGGTAACGCCTCTTTGCCAGTACAGTGTGCCGTCGTCTCCGTCATAGGCATACAGCGTGTTGTTGACGGTGGCGATGTAGACGACGTTACGGTCGCCGCCGCCCACGGAGACATGGCCAACGACCAACGGCTGCGCATACACCTGGTCGTCCACGCGCAGCGTGAACACCGCGCCAAACTGCTGCACGTTGACATTGCTGGTGGTCAACGCGGTTTCCTTGTCGTTCCAGCCGGACCGGGTGTTGTCGTTGTGCTGCGTCAGCACCGCCACGGACTGGGGATTCGTCGGGCGATTGTTCGTCAGGGTTTCCGTGCAGGTGGCGAGCAGCAGAAGGAGGAGCGGCAGAGGCAGTGTGCGTTTCGCCATGAGCCACCCGCAGCAGGTTTATCGACGGATGCACGAGGAATGTCCGCCATCACACGACCGAGCGAGCGTCGCGTGGGCGTGCAGCAGAATTGACACCATATCCAAACGGCGAGCAAGTAATGCCCTTCTACGCGCCGCCAGCCGCACCCTTCGTGTGGCACCGCGTGTTAAGTTGTTGTCGAATAACACGCGCCCGTAGCTCAGGTGGATAGAGCAGCAGCCTTCTAAGCTGTTGGTCGGAGGTTCGAATCCTCCCGGGCGCATGAGTTTGCACGTTTGCAGGAGTTTCACAGTCTTCGAGATCAACTACGGGAATTATGCTGCAGTCGGCGAGGCGGTGGCGTTCGTGCTCGGCATCTTGGTGTAGGGGCTATTCTATGTCATGCTCGCTCTCCTCCATCCCACTCGTGCGCTCTAGGGAACGCGGTCGCCCGACTAGCAGGTGAAGCCGCCGCCTAAGAGCTACTGGGAAGGCCAAGGGCCGTGCTGACCTCCACCAAGCTGATTCTTAGCGGTTTTCTGGGCGTGCTCGCGTGCTTCGCTCTGGTCCTGATTGGTGCCATAGCGGGCAATCGTGGTGCGGTCTCGGTAACCGTCACATTGCTCGGCATTGCGGCGTTGGGGCTGGTCGTCGTTCTGATCATACTTGCTGCCGGCTTCGTCCACGCCATTCGCGGCCTGTATCGCCAGCCGGACCTCCGCACGTGGAGCAACATCGCCCTCGCGATCGGCGGGCTTGGCGGCCTCGCCCTCGCCCTCGCCATGCTCGCGTCCGCCTTAGCGGCAAGAGCACAGCTCTGATCTCAAGGACCGGGTGCGTCGCCGCGTCACTGTGCGCTGGCGCGCACAAACTATCGTTCAACTACACGGCGCCCGGCCGGCGGGTCGCCCGCAGCTTAAGCGCGATCCGTTAGGCGCCCACAACCCTCGATGACGGAACCATCCGCACCCTTGAAGTCAGTCTTCGTCACGACGGTGGCCGCCTCCACGGTCGCCGTCATCTACGGCCTCATGGGTGTGCAGCCGTCGCCCCTACCGGCTCTCTTCTTGGCGTTCGCACCCCTGATCTCCGTGATTTTCTGGGTGCAGAGCGACGCACGTTTCCATCGGCTCGCCACGATTCAGGATCTGGGTTTCTTTGTCTACCTGCTGTGGCCCGTTCTGGTCCCATGGTACGTTATCAAGACTCGTGGCACGCGAGCCTGGACGTTAGCACTCTTGCTGCTTGGCGCGGTGGTCGCCCCGCTGATTCTGGGATTAGCTGCTGCGCTGTGGCATGACGTCGTCCGAGCCGCCCTGCGGTATCTGCGAGCGGGCGCCTAACAAGCGCTTGGAAGAAGTCGGGCGGTGATCGTCTTAGGGGAAGCGGACTGTTGTGCGCGGGCGCGCACGAACTGTCGTTCAACTGCAGGGATGAGGAAGGCCACATGAATCCTGATGTTCTTGTGCCACTCATACCAATCGTGGCGATCGTTGCCATCGCGGCGGTCAAGATCGCTCGTGTACGTGCCACTCGTCCAGAATCACAATCGACCGACGTCACTGAGCGGTTCGAGGCCCTTGAACGTGTTGTCCAGGACCTCCAACACGAGCTGACAGAAACACAGGAACGGCTGGATTTCGCAGAGCGTTTGCTCGGCAAGGCACGGGAAGAGCGGCGGATTGGCAGCTAGAGAAACTGCATTGTCGACGTCAGCTGCCTTCTCGGCCATGGGAGTTCCCTGATGGCTGCTGGTCCCCTGCCACTCGGCATCGCTGCCTTCGCAGCAGTCAAGCTTGCAGGTTATACCCTCGCAGGGCGCACCCTCAATCGCGCCAATCACGTCACGCGGCCGCGCCCGCTCGCGTTCGGCGCCGCGCGAACCTTGCACGGCATCATCGCAGGTGTGTCCTACGCCACCATGCTTGGCAAGTTTGGGGTCAACAGGTCGGAAGTTTGGTACTACGTGAACCTACCTGAGTTGCGTCTCTCGATAAGAACGAGCCGAGGCAGGATAGAATACGAAGGCGGCGAGATTCTCCGGGCCTTTAAGAAGCTCAGCCGGTTCGCGTATACTTTGGACATCGAATGACGCGGCGCACAGGTCCCAACCCCAGGACTCCATTCCATGAAAGCCTACGTTCTCACTACCGGCATCGTCTTTGGACTTCTCGCGCTGGCCCATCTGTGGCGCATTGCCGCGGAAGGACTGCACCTGCTGACAAGCCCTTTGTGGGTCGGGATCACGGTCGGTGCAGGCGCTCTGTCGGTCTGGGCCTGGCGCCTCCTGCGGCAATCGCGGCCCACGTGAGGCACGCCGAATGAGGGCCGGATGTGACAGGCGCACCCT
>Ga0209161_10003074_pt1 | contig 13525 bp, 7 predicted proteins | sample GraSoiAngelo_155_FD_186169 | JGI IMG/M metagenome (GOLD analysis project Ga0209161, IMG submission 186169) | Grasslands soil microbial communities from the Angelo Coastal Reserve, California, USA - 14_1009_13_30cm (SPAdes) (version 2) | ecosystem: Environmental > Terrestrial > Soil > Grasslands ...
CTTGGCCCGCAAAAGCGACCTTGAGCATGGAGGCGATCAGCGCGGCCGGCACGCCGTGTCCGGTGACGTCGGCGACCAGAATACCGACGCGCTTTTCGTCGACCCAAAGGAAATCGTAGAAATCGCCAGCCACGGCGCTCATGGGCGCGTAGCGCGCAGCAATTTCGAGTCCTGCTAGGGTGGGAACGCCTTGCGGAAGCGTGGAGGACTGAATCCGACGGGCGATTTCCAACTCTTTGTTGATGGCGATGAGTCGTTCTTCGTTCGCGAAGGTTCGGTACGCGGAGATGTATCCAAGACCCGCGACGAAGACCAGGAAACCAAGAAACTCCACATTGTGCCCAGTCAGAATCTTAAGGCCCAAGAGATTGGCGTGCACCACGAACAGCATCCAAACGAGAAAGCCAGCGACAAAGACGCGGAATTCGCGGCTGGAGTGTTGGCGCGGGCCGGGGCGCCATTTACTAGCGACTAGAAAGAGCGCGGTGGCCGCGAGCGTGCCGAGCACCACGAAGTTATTCTCGAAGGACAGCTTAGCCAGACTGACTCCGAGCGCGGCGGCCAGGATTCCGAAAATCGCGAAGGCCGTCGGTGCGGCGAGCAGCCAGCGAAGGAACTTTCTAAGCTGTTCGTCGGCGACTTGGTAAAGGAAAAGGCCGAGGGGAAGAATGATGGTGCACGTGATGACCCAATCGGCGTAGGCCCAAAATATTCGCGACTCATCGAAGAGAGCGCGAAAGGACGGCCGAGAAACCAACAGCCTGACAGCATAGAGAATCGAGAACACCCCGACGTAAACGAGCGTCAGATCGCGCGTCCTGCGGCGAAAGAAGAAAAGTGCGATCGCGGCGAGAGCGACAGTGAGAAGAGCGACGGCGGCCGCAATAATCGCGAGCTCCCAGCGCAACTCCGAGCGCGAAAAAGATGCCACGGCTTGGGCCAAGGAAAGCGTGCTGGTGTTCGACGCGTCGGGCATGTGGGATTGAATTGTATCCAAGTCCACCGCCATCTCCCAGTCGGCCCATCCCGATTTGGGCCTGTTCGTGGAGCGATGGTGGGTCGTCGACTTCGAAGAAACGTGACCGCTAGTCGCCGATGTCATTTCCATGGTTGGTTCGAAAATAATGTTCTTTCGCGGTGTGTACTGATTGAGAGGATCGCTCCAGAAATCCTGCCGGCCAACGCATCTTTCGTCTAGCATCACGCTGGGAACTTCCGGTAGTTACCCCTCCCCGAAAGTCTCCGACTGCACTCGACGAACCGAATCGTGGTGAAGCTAAATGGTGTTCCCGCTTAGTCGCAGGTGGAGGTTAGGGCTTGGCCTGACTCTATTGTTTGTGGGTCTGGTGGCAGCAGTGTACCGCTACTTAAGCACGCACCAGATCAACGTGCATATCACATCAAGAGTCTTCATGCTCGTTCTTGTCCTGGTCATCGTGATCGTCGTTGTCGTCCTGCCCGCTTACAGCGTTATTGTCACCAACGAGATTCGCAAGCGCCGGCGGGTGGAAAAAGCCCTGACACACGCCAAAGAGGAAGCCGAGCGGGCCAGCAAATTCAAAGATCGATTTCTGTCTACCATGAGCCATGAGTTGCGCACGCCGCTGAACGCGGTCATGGGCTTCTCCGACCTCCTAGCCGACACGCGCTATGGCCAGCTTAACGAACGCCAGCAACGTTACGTTGGCCACATCAATACCGGCGGAAGGCATTTACTCAAGCTCATAAATGACATTCTGGATCTTTCCAAGATCGAGGCGGGCCGCCTGGAGATATCTCTTGAGGACCTGTCTGTTGCAATCATCTTTGATGAAGTCGTCAGTGCCTTACGTCCGCTAGCCGAGAAAAAAACACAAACCTTGTCTCCCAGCGCGGAGCCCAGTCTGGCTGTTCGCGCGGACGCCATGAGATTCAAGCAAGTACTGATGAATTTGGTTGGCAATGCCGTCAAATTTACTCCCAAAGGCGGGCGCATCGAACTATCGGCCGAACAAGTAGAACGGGAAGTTCTTGTGAAAGTGCGCGATAACGGGCCGGGGATTCCGCGGGAAGAACAGAAGCTAATTTTCGAATCCTTCTACCGTCTGCGTAATTCTGGCGAAGGCGTGGAAGGTACGGGATTAGGCTTGGTAATCGCGGAGAGCCTGGTCAAATTGCAGGGCGGGAACCTGGGCCTGGAGAGCGAACCGGGCCACGGAAGTTGCTTTCATTTCAGTCTGCCCGTTGCTACTGCCGTTCGAGAACGGCGAGCATCAGGCGCGAAGGTTGCCCACAAGCCGCCAAAGACGCCCAAGATCTTGATCATTGAAGATGATCGCCTCACTGTTCACCTCATCGAGTCACAGCTCACTGCTTCCGGGTATGAGGTGGTTTCCTGCGATCAACCCGAGCGCGCACTGGAAATAGCCGCGGATTTGCAACCCCAGGCAATCACCCTGGATCTCCTGATAAAGCAAACCAGCGGCTGGGAGATCTTGCTCCAATTGAAGAATGATCCTCGCACAACGAGTATTCCCGTGATTATAGTTACCATCGTAGATCAACCGGCCATGGGCGCGGCCATCGGCGCGGACGAATACTTGGTCAAGCCGGTGGACAAAGCGACCTTGCTAGCCGCTGTGACACGATGCCTTAGCGGCAGGGAAGTTTCCTCTCCCGCGCGGCCCATCCTTGTTGTCGAAGACGATCGGCCCACACTCGAAGTGATCGCCGAGTTGCTCAAGACCAAGGGATACGCTGTGGCCACCGCTGCTGATGGCGCCTCCGCGCGCAGACAGGTGGCCGCGTCATTGCCCGAGCTGGTGATTCTCGATCTTATGCTGCCGAAAGTCAGCGGTTTCGAACTTCTGGCGGAATGGCGTGCCGACCCCCATACAGCCGAAATCCCGATCTTCGTGCTGACGAACAAGGAATTAACCGCGCAGGAGAAAAATTACCTGCGCACGAATGCCCAATTCTTGTTCCGCAAGCAGGAATCCTGGCAGGACGGTCTGCTTAAGCAACTACAGCGCGCGGTGGGCAAGCCCCAAACGGTCAAGGTTTGAAGCATCGCATTTGCCGTCGAAGACGACCCGGTAGAGAGAAAGCAAACACTCACCACCTCTAACACTTCGCTCTAATTGACCGGCCCGAAATAGTTGTGCATCACGCTGTGCGCGACCTTACGGCCGAGCAAACCACCCTGCACGACCGAGCTATGATAGTGAAATCCCACGTAGATACGTGCAAGTTCCACCTCGGTCTGCCACTCGTGAAGGTTTTTGTATTCGTGGGTCGTGCCGGTTACCGTGCTGTCGATGGAGATCCGCAAATTGGGGGTGCCAAAATATATCTTGAATATTTCCGCCAGCGATCCGGTCAGGCAGGAGTGCGCTGAGGGATATTCCGGATGCGGGGGCGTGGCCGTCAGCGGTGCCCAATGGGGATCAGCGATGGTGTCGGGATTACCGTCGATGCCGCCGTTGCGAATGGCCGTGACTGGCCGCCAGAAGCTGTAGATGTATTTCGCATTGTAGCAGCCGATGAGACTGTCGGCATGGGCCGCATACGCCATAGCAAACAATCTCGCGGTATCGGCAAGGCTAAGGTTGAAGTCAGTAGCAGTTCTGCGTAGCAAGCGGCCGTATTGAGCGGTGGTGTGCTCCGTCCAAAAAAGAGCAATCTCCGTTTGTTTTGGCGTTCTCACCGTGCTGTTTATCGCCCCCAGCGCCTTCACCTGGTTATAGTCATCGACCCACGTTTGACTGAACAAGCTGGGCGGCGGCTCGGGAAGGAATTGGGCCGGATCATCAAACGTGAACGGCCGCATTTGCCCGAGCCAGGGCGTTTGCGGCGCGGTTGCGCCAGGCGTCAGGATCCAAACACCAGGGACGGGACTCGATGGGAAGGTGTAGGGGACATTGGCACCTAACCCATCGCTGGCGCGCAGCGCGATCAAGGCGTTAGCTGAAGCCAGCCCCACGGCCTGACCGTCTGTTTTATCGGGACCGTCGGGGATAGCCGCCAATGCGCTGCTGTAGGCGGCGTCGAGCGACATAGCGCGATCGGGTAATAGGTGCCGCAGCGTCCGATACGCGGCTTCAATCGCCGCGGCATCCTCGGACGCGCCCGCAGGCGCGGTCAGAGAGTATTTGTAAGGCTCGAAGCGTCCATCGATAGCGTTGACCGCGTTGTACACAGCCAATTGCACGTAGGCGACGTAAACTCCCGCCCCACCTGGAGTCGCCGACCCTGGTGCGGCGCTGCTGCGAGCTTCGCTGATGGCAATGGAGTTCCACTGCGTCACGGCGTTCTGTGCGGTCGTGCCTGTAGCAATGAGCAGGCTGAAGGTCGCGACGATGGCGATGCGTTTGACCCCGTTCATTTCGTCCTCCTCTTTCTTGGCCGATATCGCGGTCCCGAGATATTGGGCTTCCGGGCTTGGAGGGTCAATGCTACGGCGCTCCTTTGCGCGTCAAATTTGGATCCCCAAGTAAGCTGTTCATTCCACGCAAGATGTGTGCGTAGCTCCGAAAGCTAGGTTGGTGTGATACCCTTCGGTTCCAGGGACCGCCCATGCCGGACGCCAAACACGCTTCCTCAGTCCATCGCTTTGCTGCGTTTGAGATAAATCTTCACTCGGGAGAACTGCGCAAAAGCGGGATGCGGCTACGGCTTTCGGGCCAGCCCTTTCAAGTCTTGGCTGTCCTGGTCGAACGTCCCGGCGAGTTGGTTACGCGCGAAGAATTGCGCTCCAAGCTGTGGCTGGCCGATACCTTTGTCGATTTCGATCATGGCTTGAATAACGCAGTTGCCCGGATTCGGGAGGTACTCGATGATTCCTCTGACGCACCGCGATACGTGGAGACCATTCCGCGGCGCGGTTACCGTTTCATAGCGCCCCTGACCGATTCTCGGCCGACGGCGGTTCCTGCCTCGGCCAAACTCGGCCCTGCCAGTGAGATCACCCGCCGGCAGGCATCGGCTCCTTCGGTTCTACCTACTGAAAAACGGCTTATCCGTAGAAGAGTGTTGCTCGGCGGAGTAGCCGTGCTGGCTTTGTTCACCATCATTTTGGCGCTGTACCGCAGCAGCGCTGCTAAGCGCACGACTCATCCGGCGATCAACTCGCTGGCCGTGTTGCCTCTGAAAAATCTCTCTGGCGACCCGGGACAGGAATACCTGGCTGACGGTATGACCGAGGCCCTCATCGGATACCTATCGAGGATCCACGATCTGCGCGTCATTTCGCGCACCTCGGCGATGCACTTCAAGGATAGCTCGCTCGCGGTGCCAGAAATTGCCAGAACGCTCCGAGTGGATGCCATTGTGGAAGGATCGGTCATACGAGAGGGCAGCCGGATTCGCGTCCACGCGCAGTTGATTCGTGCCGCCACCGACGAGCACTTCTGGTCGGAAACTTACGACCGCGAACTGCGAGAGGTCCTGGCTCTGCAAAGCGATGTGGCGCAATCCATCGCGAGAAAGGTGGAGGTCACCGTCACCGGGAAGGAACACGAGAGACTTACCGCGGCGCGTCCCGTCTCGCCGGAAGTGTACGAGAGCTATCTCAAAGGACGGTTCGCCAAGGGCAACAACAGAGCTGAGATTGAAGAGAGTATTGCCTACTTCGAAGAGGCCATCAGGAAGGACAGGACGTTTGCCCCGGCTTACGTCGGTCTGGCAGATGCCTACGATAGCCTCGGCTTGGTTTTTATCGGCGTTCCCCCAGGTGAAGTGCGTCCAAAAGTAATCGGTGCGGCGCGGAAGGCACTGGAGTTGGATCCGGAGCTTGCCGAAGCGCACGTGCGGCTTGCGGACGTATATCAGAAAACGTGGCGCTGGAGCGATGCCGAGGCGGAGTACAAGCGCGCGCTTGAGTTGAAACCGAACGACCCCTCGGCGCACCTCGGATTCGCGAGCTGGCTGCTGTGCCGAGGGCGCACGGAGGAGGCGCTTCGCTGGGCTCAGCGTGCCCGTGAGCTGGATCCGCTCGGGGCTATTGGCAGTGGCACGGGGGGATTCTGTTCTATGCGCGCCGCGACGACGAGGCTATGCACGAGTTGCGCAGCGCGCTGGCGGTGCGGCCCGACGATGCCATGGCCCTCTGGTATCTTGGATTTGTGCTCACCGCCAAAGGTCAACCCGAGGAAGCGATTCCGGTTTTGGAAAGGGCGGTTTCTATATCTGACCGCAGCCCAGGGGTCATCGGTGTGCTGGTCAGGGCCTATGCCCACGCCGGGCGACGCCCGGATGCCCTTCGGCTCCTCGCCGAGCTGAAGAGGCGCAGGCAGGCAGGTTATATTCCTGCTGCGGCCTTTGTGAACGGTTATTTAGGTCTCGGTGAAAACGACGAGGCGTTTGCCTGGCTTGAACGAGCCTACCAAGAGCAGTCAAACATTCTGCAGTTCCTCAAGGTACATCCCTACTTTGACCCCTTGCGCGATGATTCGCGTTTTAAGGACCTGCTCCGCCACGTCGGGCTCGAGCAGTCTCGGTAGCTCGCGTCTTGTGGGTTGGCAGTGCCACGCTCGCAAGCCAGCCTTCTCTACGGGGCGATCGCTGCCGCTGCATGGTGACCCAATTGGACTACAGCGAGGATTCTTTCTAGAAGCACATGGCCGTCTCGGAGCTCACTGCTACGCGTTTCAATTGCTGGGCATGACCCCGACAAGATCCGTTTGCAGGTGTCGTAACCGGAGACTTGTGGGTGGGGAGATCGCCTTTAGAGTGAGCAGAACTTCGGCGTAGCGCAGCGTGTCGGCCCCGCAATGACTGCGGACTGGCATGCCTGCCGATTGTCAGCTTATATTTGTTCGAGAGTCGAACATGATTCCTTTATCGCCCTCGACACGAGCAACATGGCGGGTCCTCGGGATGAGCCTTTTAGCCGCCGTCGGTGCCGCATCTGCCGCGGGGCAGGAAGCTCCGAGCCCGTCCCCTCCAGCTTCTACGACTGGGCCGATGAACTGGACAGTAGAACAAGACCATCAGAACATGATGGATCAGCTCGGCATCAAGGCCCTCCGCCCGGGTCCGAGCGGCAACGAGAAAGCACCCAACCACGCCAATTACGACGAGTCCAAGGCCAATCCCTTCCCGGACCTGCCTGATGCTCTGACGCTCCAGAGCGACAAGAAGGTCACGACGGCCACAGAGTGGTGGCAAGAGAGACGTCCGGAGATCGTCGAAGATTTCGAGCGCGAAGTGTTCGGCCGTGTCCCCCCAAATGTGCCTAAAGTAACCTGGACGGTCACGAGTACAGTCAAGTCGAAGGCCGGTGTCTTCCCGGTAATCGAAAAACAACTCGTCGGACGCCCGGACAATTCGTCGTATCCGTCGATCAGCGTGGACATGCAGATGACTTTGGTCATCCCGGGCAATGCGAACGGTCCGGTGCCCGTCATGATGATGTTCAGCAGTGCGGCTTTCCGGCAGCGCATGGCCGAGATGATGGCCAAGCAACCTGAGCTGAACGCCATGATGGGGACCGATCCGCCCGCTACCGAGCAATTGATCGCTCACGGCTGGGGTTACGCGTTCATCGACCCGGGCAGCATTCAAGCAGACAATGGCGCGGGCCTCAGGAAAGGCATCATCGGTCTGACAAACAAGGGCCAGCCTCGCAAACCGGAGGATTGGGGTGCGCTGCGGGCGTGGGCCTGGGGTGCCTCGCGCGGTCTCGACTATCTCGAAACCGACAAGGCCGTGGACGCCAAGCGCGTCGGCATTGAAGGCGTCTCGCGTTTTGGGAAGGCCGCGCTGGTGACCATGGCGTTTGATTCGCGCTTTGCGGTCGTGCTGGTCGGTTCCTCCGGGGAAGGTGGCGCCAAACTGCACCGACGCAATTTCGGCGAGGCAGTTGAGAACCTCACTGGCTCGGGAGGCTACCACTGGATGGCCGGCAACTTCCTGAAGTACGGTGCGGCTGAGGCTTCCTTTGGGAACAAGAATGCCGGTGACCTGCCGGTCGACTCCCATGAGCTGATTGCCTTGTGTGCACCGCGGCTGACCTTCATCAGCTACGGCATCCCGGAGAAGGGTGATGCGAAGTGGCTGGACCAGCAGGGCAGCTACATGGCAACCGTGGCCGCGGGGCCGGTGTTCCGTCTGCTCGGCGCGAAGGACCTGGGAGTCACAGACGACTATCACGCCGCGAAAATGCCGCCGGTCAATGTTGGACTTCTCGAAGGCCAGCTCGCATGGCGGCAGCATGAGGGAGGCCACACCGACGCTCCGAATTGGAAGTACTTTATTCCGTGGGCGGACGGGTTCCTGAACTATCACGCGGCCGTTTGGCAACTTCCTGCCGACCAGCCGGTGTTCCGGACGGATCCGAACTCGTTGGTGGCGCATTCCCAACTACTGCGGAAGGCCAAGCAAGGTGAAACCGACGTCTATTTCGAGGGCGACTCGATTACCCGCCGCTGGGGCGCCACCGACTATCCTGAGCTGCTGGCCAATTGGAAACAGAATTTCTTCGGTTGGAACGCGGCTGATTTCGGATGGGGCGCCGATCAGACACAGAATATTCTCTGGCGACTGGAGAACGGCGAACTTGACGGAGTGCATCCCAAGGTCGTCGTTCTGCTCGCCGGCACAAATAACGTCGCTAATACGTCGGTGCATGATGATGCCGATGTGAGGGCAGATGATGTCACGCGCGGCCTGCGGGCGATTGTGCGAGTGATCCAGACCAAGGCGCCCGCGGCGACGATCATTTTGACGGGACTCTTCCCACGAAACGACGACATGAGCTTCATGCCCGTCATTGACCGGATCAACGGCCATCTCTCCAAAATCGCCGACGGTCAGAAGGTCCGGTATCTGAACATCAACGACAAACTCGCCGATCGCGACGGCAGACTCTTCGATGGGATGATGAACGCCAGGGACAAGCTGCATCCGACCGTCAAGGCGTATCAGATTTGGGCCGACGCGTTGAAACCGGTCCTCGCCGAATTGCTGGGTCCTCGCGGTGCCGTGGAACTGGCCCCACCGCCCACTGGCGATCCCGGCGCATCGCCCTGACCGCGTGGCATCTTGCCTAGGCGCTCGATTTCCAGGCAACACTCGGAACGGCAGGGGTTAAGAAATGGCACATACTTCGATTCCTCTCCTATGGGGTCTCATCCTCAGTCAACTTGGCACGGCACTCACGTCCGATCTGCCGCACTTTCAGGCAGAGAACGGCGCTCAGCAGTTTGTGGTTCACGGCAAGCCCTTTCTCATTCTTGGAGGTGAACTCGGAAACTCTTCTGCGGGAACAGCGGCGCAGGCTGATTTCATCCTGCCCGACTTGGCGCGGGTGCACCTGAATACCGTCCTGATGCCGGTGGCGTGGGAACAGACCGAGCCTGCCGAGGGACACTTTGACTTCAGTGTTCTGGATCACTGGATCGATGTCGCCCGCCAGCAGAATCTTCATCTGGTACTGTTGTGGTTCGGGAGCTGGAAAAACGCGTTCTCGGAATACGCACCTGACTGGGTCAAGGCCGACATCAAGCGCTTTCCGCGTGCGCAGACAGCGAACGGCACGCCGCTTGAAATTCTCTCGACCTTCGGGACCGAGACACTCCGTCTGGACAGCCGCGCCTTTGCGGCGCTCATGAGTCATCTCCGCGAGAAGGACCGGGAGCAGCAGACTGTCCTGATGGTGCAGGTCGAGAACGAAGTGGGCTATCTCGGCCCGGGAAGAGACCGCTGCCCGGAAGCCATCCGGCAGTTTGCCGGTCCCGTTCCGCGAGAACTCGTCCAAAAGCTGCTCGCAAAACGAGCCGAGCTTTCACCGCAACTCGGAGCTCACTTCAACCCGCAGGGCAGTACCTGGCGCGAAGTGTTCGGGGAAGCCGCCACCGAGGTCTTCATGGCTTGGCGATACGCGAGCTATATCGACTCGGTCGCTCAGGCGGGAAAGAGGCAATACGCCTTGCCCATGTACGTGAACGCGCAGCTTCCCTCCCTCATGGAACGGCCTGGGGAGTACCCGAGTGGGGGACCACATCCCTACTATCTCCAGGTGTACCGCGCGGTCGCGCCGGCCATCGACTTCTACTCTCCGGATATCTATTGGCCGGAATTCGAGTATTGGGTCAGAGAGTATCAGATCCAGGGCAACCCCATCTTCATTCCGGAAGCAAGGATGGAAAGCGCTCCCTACAATGCGCTGTATGCCTACGGGGCCGCGAGGGCCTTCGGGTTCTGTCCGTTCGGCATCGACAGCCTGCACGCGCCGGCGAGTTCAACTGATCCCCAGCCAGCAATCATGCAAACATACGCAGCGCTCTCCAGCTTGGAGGACATGCTCGCAACGGCGCAAAGCGCTGGGCGCACACGAGGAGTGGTCCTCCATGCCAATAGCCCACGCGCAGTACAGTCAGTCTCGCTTGGCGGGTATCTTTTTGAGGCCTCCTTGTCGCGGGCGTGGAAAACAGGCACGTTGCTGGCGGACGATGGCGCCATGCTCTTGCTGGAGTCCCGGCCCGATGAGTTCATTGTCGTTGGCAGCGGTCTGACCGTGAAGATGAGTAGGGACCCCGACACAGATAACCAAATCGCCGGGATCGCGAGCATTGAACAAGTCTCGAAAGCCGGATCGGAATGGGTTGTCTCTGCCAGACTGAACGGGGATCAGAGCAACCAAGGAAGACAACTGACCATGGACCCCCGAGAGATTCGAACCTATCGTTTGCGGCTGTACAGCGCGTTTCAATGACGGCGAGCTGCAACTCTTCGCCTGGGCATAACGCACTGGATCTCCTTCACGGCTTAGTTGCGGCACAGCGCCTGGAACCTCTCGCCGACGCGAACGCTTTCTCCCTGACGCCGAGAATTCAAACTGCCTCCCTTCGTCCCGGGAGTGTCCCGAACCAACGATAGCGATTCCGTACCCGTGGAGCGGTAAAGCCCCGGACTTCAGCCCGGGGATATAAGGCCCCTTAAAAACGTCAGCGCGGCTTCTTCTGCTGCTCGATATAACTCTTGAGCGTGTTGCGGGGGGCACCGCCGCAACTGGCGGCGAAATAGGAAGGCGACCACAGCACGCCTTGCCAATAACGGCGCGCTAAGTCAGGTCGGACTTTAGGTCAGGGAGGACGTCAATTGATCACTCGGTGTTCTTTAAGTATCTCCACAGTCTTTTCAATCGGCAGAGCTTCGACCGTGTGGCCGTTGCCAGTCATCGTCGTCGCTTTAAACATCGAGTTGTACACCGCTTCCTCCGTAGCTTCGATGGCGGCCAGAAACAGCGGCGACATCGCGTCGTTGGTCATCACTTCAACGGTCCGTGTCAGCGCTTTGTCATTGGCATGGATGCGCACCTGCGGCGCCGTCGAGAATGCGATGGCGTAGTCTCCGCTGCCGTTGGAGGCCGAACTCCCGGTGCGCGCAACGCCCAGCCACGCCCTCGCTGCTAGCCGCTTCAGGTTGCGCGCGTCCAGCGGCGCGTCCGTGGCCACCACGATCATGCATGATCCGTCTGCCTTGTCTTTCCCACCGGCGGCCTGCTGTAGTTCCTTGCGCAGGTAGTACTGGCCTAGTTCCTGGCCCACGGGGGCGCCGGCAATCGTTAGGACGCCGCCGAAATTTGTCTGCACAAGGACGCCAACCGTGTATCTACCTAGATTGGCGGGCAGGCGGCGCGAGGAGGTCCCGATGCCGCCTTTCCAGCCGAAGACTATCGTTCCGGTGCCTGCCCCGACATCGCCCTCTTCGACCGGACCGCCCTTTGCGTTCTTCAGGGCGGTGAACACGTCGTCGGACGTGATGTGGCGGCCGCGAATGTCGCTTAGGTATCCATCATTGGTTTCGCCGACCACCGGGTTGATGGACAGCACATTCTCGTTGCCCGGCAATGCCAACATGTAGGCGATCAGCGCGTCCGCCGCGCGCGGCACGCTGGAGGTGGACGTCAGCAGGATTGGTGTTTCCATGTCGCCCATTTCATCTACCTGCGTGGAGCCCGCCAGCTTTCCGAAACCATTGCCCACGAAAATCGCACCAGGCACTTTCTCACGATAGAGATTGCCGGAATGTGGCAGAACGGCGGTCACGCCGGTGCGGATGTTGTCGCCGCGAATAATGGTGGCCTGCCCGACTTCGACACCGGCAACATCGGTGATCGCATCGAGCGGCCCGGTCGGCAGGATGCCGACCTTCAGCCCCAGGTCGGAGGCGCGGGGGCGTACATTGGGAGTTGTGCTTTGGGCCGCAGCGAACGTGGTCACCAACAAGATCGTAACAACGAGGAAAGGCTTATTGGCCATGGGCATAGCATACGACCAAACCCCAGTCAGTTGGATCGCCATTCGGCTGGCAATAACCGACTTCCGTCCACAGGCTTAGATGAAGGGTTCATATTGCCCCGCGACAGCGTGGCAGCGCATGCTATTCATCGAGAAACGCGGGGGTGCACACGTTGAGAGCAACTCCAGTTCTTGCGGTTGCGTCGGCTTTCCTGTGTGTAGGCGCGGCTTTTGCTCAGAACTCACCTCAGGCTGCTCAACACGCAAGACCACCTGAGTACACATTCAGGATTGTTCGTGAATTTCCTCACGATTCAGACGCGTTCACGCAGGGCTTAGCCTATCGAGATGGTTTCTTGTTCGAGAGCACGGGCCTGAAGGGCCGTTCGTCCGTTCGTAAAGTTCGCCTGGAAACCGGGCAAGTTGTTGAACGAGTGGATTTGCCGCCCGAATATTTTGGCGAAGGCATAACCCTCTTCAAGGATGAAATCGTACAGTTGACGTGGCAGGCAGAAACCGGGTTTATCTACGACGCGAGGGACTTCCGGTTACGTCAGCGATTTTCGTACCAAGGAGAAGGATGGGGATTGGCGACCGATGGCCGTGAACTTTTTATGAGCGACGGTACGGAAAATATCCGCATCCTCGACCCCGTGACGTTCACGGAAAAACGGCGTCTCCGCGTTCACGATGGAGCGACCTCGATTCCAGAGCTAAACGAACTGGAATTGGTGGACGGCCAGATTTTTGCGAACGTATGGCACAGTGATCGGATCGCACGGATTTTGCCGCAAACTGGCGCCGTGGTGGGGTGGATTGATCTTCACGGGTTGTTGAGTCCTGGGTATCGACGCGATCCGGAAGCCGTCCTGAATGGCATTGCGTACGATCCGAAGAGGAAGCGCCTGTTTGTCACCGGCAAACTTTGGCCTCGCATCTTCGAAATCAAAGTCATTCCCAAAAGGTAATGTCGAGAGACCCTTCATCCACCAGTCTCAATTCCAAACGAGCCGCCTCCTGTAGCAGTCGCGTTTCTCTCGGTTCATCAGCGCACAGATTCCGGGCGGATCGTCGATCCAGAAGTAATCCGATTGGGCACCGAGCGGATTAGTAGCAGGAAGTCGCCGGTGCTAATCGGAAACTTGAAATCCATTTGAACGATTATTGTGGAAGTTCGTGCTAAAACTCATTTGTCCGAGAAGCGCGTAATCAAGCGCTGGGCAAGTGGCGCACAATGAACGCGTGCGAAATCGTTTCCAGATTCATCGCGTGGTGCCCGCCAAGCCGCGTGAAGTACTATTGCC
>Ga0209161_10003078_pt1 | contig 13522 bp, 8 predicted proteins | sample GraSoiAngelo_155_FD_186169 | JGI IMG/M metagenome (GOLD analysis project Ga0209161, IMG submission 186169) | Grasslands soil microbial communities from the Angelo Coastal Reserve, California, USA - 14_1009_13_30cm (SPAdes) (version 2) | ecosystem: Environmental > Terrestrial > Soil > Grasslands ...
CGGCGGCGCAGCCGCCGCGACGGCGGCGCTGCTCGGACCGCTGCACGTGGGGACCGACGGCGGAGGGTCCATCCGCGTCCCCGCCGCGTTCTGCGGCGTCGTCGGCCTTAAGCCGACCCTCGGCCTGATCAGCAACCGCGGCCACACGGGGGGCGGCGACTCCTCCTTCTCGGTGCCGGGGCCGCTCGCGCGGACCGTCCGCGACGCGGCCATCGTGGCGCAGGCGCTCGCGGGCTTCGACCCGGCCTATGCCTACTCGCGGCCCGGCCCGGTTCCGGACCTCCTCGAGGACCTCGAGGCCGGCGTCGACGGCCTCTGCCTCGGCACGAGCCCGGACGTCTTCCGCCCGCACCCGGCGCCCGCGGTCCGCACCACCATCGAGGCGACGCTCGGGAGGCTCCGAGCCCTCGGCGCGCGCGTCGTCGAGGTGCCGATGCCACACCACGAGCTCGTGCTGCCGGTCGTGATGGCGATGTTCGCCATCGAAGGCGAGGTGGCGCTCGAGGCGCGGTTCGGCGACCGGCCGCGGCGCCTGAGCCCGCAGGTCGCCCGCATGCGCGAGATGACACCCGTGCTCGACGCCGCGGGCTGGGTGTCCGCGCAGCGCGAGCGGCAGCTCGTCTGCCGCGATTATGCCGCGGCGTTCGCCGAGGTCGATGCGCTGGTGCTGCCGGCCGTCCCGTTCACGGCGCCGCGCATCGAGACGGACGACGAGACGCGGCTTGCCGGCTTCTGCGCGGCGTATACCGGCGCCGCGAACCTGACCGGCCTGCCGGCGGTCGCGCTCCCGGCGGGCACGAGCGGGGGCCTGCCGCTCGGCGTGCAGATCGTCGCGGCGGCCGGCCGCGACGGGCTCGCGCTGCGCATCGCGCGGGCGCTCGAAAAAACGGCGGCGGAGCACCGGGTGCATCCGCCGCCGGATGGGGGATGAGCTCCGCGCGGGCCGGGTCGACCGCTATTCGGCCGGCGTGGAGGTGACGACGAGCTGGAACGGCGGGGTCGCGCCGGGCATCGGCGCCGTACCGTCGGCCAGCTTGCCGCGAATGGCGACCACGATCAGGTTGTGGTTGACGTGACGGGTGCCGTCCGCGTGCCAGTTGGGATCGTTGTCGGTGTAGTAGGCGTCCACCTGACGGTGCGCCTGCTTGTACGTGGCGAACTCGTGCCGCCAGTACGAGAGCGTGTTGCTCGTGAGCGCGTCCCCGGCCGAGATCTGGAAGAGGCCCGGCACGTTCGGGTCGAGCAGCTGCATCAGGAAGCCCTGATCGTTGTACATGGCGACGTTGGACGAGCCGAAGGCGAGCGGAAAGCCGAGCCCGGTGCCGGTGAAGGTGGTCGCCGCGCTGACGCCGGTGACGTCCACGGGAATGTACACCGAGCCGTCCCGCCCGACGCCGGCCTGGTAGCCGCCCTGGCTCACGGTCTCGTCGATGTCGCGTAGCGCGATCGGGGACGCCGTCACCGTGAACTGGTCGTCGCCGAGACCGTAGAGGAACGTCGTGACGTTCGTCGACCCGCCGTTGGACATGCCGTACACGTTGATCTGGCACGGTCCGAGGGACACTGCCCCGACCGAGACCCGGAGCTGCGCGCGGTACTGGCCGTCGGCCAGGTCGCGCTTCGACCTCACCTTGCCGCGGCTCCAATCCGAGGTCCCGTCCGCCGCCAGGAACTCGACCGAGTAGAACTGGCCCGGCACCAGGCGGCTGTCGAAGAGCGTGATCATCTGATTCGTCCAGCCGACGAAGGGGCGCACCGCCGCCTTGGGCGGCGGTGGCTTGTCGCAGCCGCAGCCGGCGTGCGCCGGGGCCGCCGCCACGAGCCCGACGAGCGCGCTCGCGAACACCGCTGCCGCAAGCCGCATGGTCTGGTTCCGCTGCCTCCGCATGACCTCCGCCTCCGTCCCGGACGCTTTCCGGCGAACGGTCAGGATGCACGTTCCGCGCCGCCGGAAAGGCAGCGAAAAGACGGCCTGCCGCGCGCGGGCGAGCGGCGGCGGCATGCCGCCGTCGCCACTCGCGCGGCACAGCGCACCACGCAACGCGTGCCGCGTGGCGCACGGCGGCGGCTGCCCTCAAAGGGAGACGGCGAACCGGGTGCCGGGCGTGAGCCGCTCGTCCCCGTCGTGGCGTCCAGGATGGAACCGCCCGGGCAGCACGGCGCCGCACTCGACGCAGCGGTTGCCGTCGAGGCGGTAGAGGCGGACGGCGTGCCAGTCGCGCGCGATGAGCACCGCCCCGCAGCTCGCGCAGAAGGTGGTCTGCCCCTCGGCGTCGTGCACGTTGCCGACGTAGCAGTAGCGGATGCCGCGCGCGCGGGCGATCGCGCGGGCCCGCCCGAGCGTCGCCGCCGGCGTGCGCGGGCGGTCGAGCATGCGGTAGTCGGGGTGGAAGGCCGTGAAGTGCAGCGGCACGTCGGGGCCGAGATGCTCGAGGACCCAGTCGCACTCGCGCCCGATCTCCTCGTCGCCGTCGTTGAGGCCCGGGATCAGGAGCGTCGTGACCTCGGTCCACACCGTGGTCTCGCGGCGGAGCCAGACCAGCGTCTCGAGGACTGGCTGGAGGTGCGACAGCGTGATGCGGTGGTAGAACTCCTCGGTGAAGGCCTTCAGGTCGACGTTGGTCGCGTCCATGTACTCGAAGAGCTCGGGGCGCGCCTCGCCGGTCACGTAGCCGGCGGTGACGAAGACGTTGACCAGCCCGGCGGCGCGCGCCGCGCGGGCGACGTCGATCGCGAACTCCGCCCAGATCACCGGGTCGTTGTAGGTGTAGGCGATGCCGGCCGAGCGGGTGCGGCGCGCCAGCGCGACCACCTCCTCGGGCGTTACCGCCCGCAGGCCGCGCTCCTCGTCGCGCGCCTTGCTGATGTCCCAGTTCTGGCAGAACTTGCAGCCGAGGTTGCAACCGACCGTGCCGAAGGAGAGCACGCGCTCCCCGGGCAGGAAATGGTTGAGCGGCTTCTTCTCGATCGGGTCGGCGGCGAAGCCGCTCGGCCGGCCATAGCCGGTGCTCCACAGCCGCCCGGCGTGGTGCTGGCGGATGTAGCAGAAGCCCGACTGGCCCTCGCCGATCAGGCAGTACCGCGGGCAGAGCGTACAGCGCAGCTTCCCCTGCCCCTCCGCGTGCCACCAGCGGGCGGGGTGGAGCGCGGTCACGACACGACCACCGCCGCGCCCGCGCCGGCGATCACGCGCTCGAGGCGCGGCCGGTAGCGCTCGAGCCGAAGGGCACGGACGACGGCGAGCGCCTGCTCGAGCTGGCGCGCGCCCGGTGGATGCGTGCCCGCCGCCGCCGCCAGCTCGGCCGTGCCGAGGGTTGCGATCGCGAGCACCGAGCGGGCGCCGATCGCCTCGGCGACACCGATCGCCCGCCGGTACCAGCCCTCGGCCTCCTCGGCGCGCCCGAGACGCGCCGCAATCTCGCCAAGCGTGGTCGCGACGAGGGCCTCCCGCAGCCGGCCGCCGAACGGACGGTCGCGCAGCTGCTCGGCGTATCGCCCGGCCCGCGCGAGGTCGCCGAGCGACAGGAACGCGTCGGCGATGAAGCGGACGTTCAGCTGCGGCGAGCTCGAGCCCGCCAGACCCTCGTCGATCGCCGTGAGGTAGCGCTCCGGCGCGGTCGTCTCCCCAAGCGCAAGCCGTGCGAGGATTGCCACGGCCGCCGCCGCGGGCAGGGCCCCGAGGTTGGCGATCGCCTCGGCGATCTCGAGGCTCTCCTCCGCCCACCGCTTCGCCTCTGCGTACTCGCCGCGCATCAGGTGGATCTGGGCGAGGGCGCTGGCGGTCATGCTCCGCACGGTACGGTTCGGAATGCGGCCGGCGAGCTCGTAGGTCTCGACCGCGCTCCGCTCCGCCGCGTCGAGGTCGTCGGCCAGCGCGAGCACCCCCTCGCGCACCGAGCGGGCGCTCACATACAGGTCCGCCAGTCGCTCGCGGTCGCCCGAGCTCTCGAGCTCGTCGACCACCCAGTCGGCGGCGCGGCGCGCCAGCTCGAAGCGCCCGTCGAAGGCGTACTGGATGCAGATGCCGCGCGAGAGTCGGAGGGCCGTCAGCTTGAGCCCGGCCCGCTCGGCGACGGCGAGGCTTTCTTCCGCCAGCTCGAGCCCGCGCGCGAAGCCGTCGCGCTCCGTCAGCATGATGATGACGCCGAGGAAGTAGCACAGGCCGGCGACCGACTCGTGGTCGCCGAGCTCCTGCGCGAGCAGCCGCGCACGTTCGCCCGCCCGCCGGGCCTCGGCGAGGTTCGGCAGTCCGAAGATCACGGTCAGGCGGCAGAACCCGAGCGAGCCCACGAGAACGGCACGGCGGCGGCTCTCCTCCTCGGGATGGGCGGCCAGCTCCTGCTCGGCAAGCTCCCAGGCCTGGTGGTAGAAATCGGCGGCGGTGCGATAGGCGGGCAGCTGCTCCGCATCTGCGGCCGCGCGCAACAGCGCCTCGACGGCCTTGGCCCGGTTGTCGCTGCGCGCGAAGTGCTGGGCGATCAGCGCGCGCACCTCGGCGCTCTCCTCCCCCGGGCTGACCTCGAGCAGGAGCCCGGCACGCTCGTGCAGCTGCCGGCGCTGCTTCAGGAGCAGGCCCTCGTAGGCGACCTCCTGGGTGACGCTCTCCCCGAAGCGGTACTCGTCGCCGGCGAGCGCGCTCTTGCGGTGGAGCAGTCCCCGGTGCTCGAGCTCGTGGAGCGCGCGGTCGACCCCGATCTCCTCCCCGTCGAGCATGTGGACGAGCTGCGCGCGGCCGAACTGGCGGCCGAGCACGGCCGCCACCTGCGCGGCGCGCTTGGCCGGCGGCGGCAGCCGGTCGAGGCGGGCGGCAACGACTTCCTGGACGCTGCCCGGGATCGGGATGTCCGCAACCGGGCGTGTCACCCGGCTGTGCCCGTCGTCGCGCACCAGATGGCCTTCCTCGAACAGGGCGCGGGTCATCTCCTCGGCGAAGAACGGGCTTCCCTCCGCCTTCTCCACGAGGCGGCGCTCGAGCTCGGCCGGCAGCGGCGCGCCGGCCACGGCGCCGATGATCGCCGTCACGTCATCGTCCGTGAGCCGCGGGAGGACGATGCGCGTCAGCGCCACGTGCCCGGGCCACGCGGTCTGCGCGTCCGGACGCTCGGTTACCAGCACCATCACCCGCGCGCTCGCGAGCCGCACGACGAGGCTGCGCAGGAGCTCGATCGACGACTCGTCCGTCCAGTGCAGGTCCTCGATGGTCATCACGACGGGCGCCTCGTGACTCTCGGTGAGGACCAGCCCGGCGATCGCGTCGAACGACTCGCGCTTGAGCTCGTCGACGGGGGCCCCGCGCCCCTCGCCGAGGGTCAGCGAGAGGAAGCGGGAGAGGAGCGGGTAGCCGCGCGCGATGCGCTCCACCGGAACCCCGATCCTGGCCGCCACCTTGGCGCACACCGTTTCCGGCGACTCCCCCGCGGCGAGGCCGAAGTAGTGCTTGAACATGGTGAGGAACGGGAAGTACGGCACGGTGCGCCCGAGCGACGAGCAGCGTCCCTCGAAGAAGACGACCGGCTCGCCCGCGAGGCTGCGCTTGAACTCGTAGACCAGGCGCGACTTGCCCGCGCCCGCATCGCCGACCACCGAGACGATCTGCGCCCGGTTGCCGAGCCGTCGGTAGCACGCCTCGAGCTGGGTGAGCTCGGCGGTCCGCCCGACCAGCGGCGTCAGCCCGCGCTCCGAAGCGATGGCCATGGGCGTGGCGAGCTCGCTGCGCCCGAGGACCTCGTAGGCCGGGACCCGCTCGCTCTTTCCTCGGATCGCGAGCGGCCCGAGCGGCCGCACCTGGAAGAAGCCGCGCACCAGCCGGTGCGTCGTCTCGCTGATCAGGATGGTCCCCGGCTCCGCGAGCGACTGGAGGCGAGCCGCCAGGTTGGTGGTGTCGCCGATCGCCGTGTAGTCCATCTTGAGGTCGTTGCCGACGGTCCCGACGACGACCGGCCCGGTGTTGATCCCGATGCGCGCCCGCAGCGCGACGCCTGCCCCCCCGCTGAAGCCGGCGAGCGCCTCGTGGATGCCGAGCGCCACCCGCACGGCGCGCTGCGGGGCGTCCTCGTGCGCCAGCGGCGCACCGAAGAGCGCCATCAGCCCGTCGCCGGCGAGATGGGTGACGATGCCCTCGAAGCGGTAGACCTCGCGACAGACGATCTCCAGGTAGCGGTCGAGCAGGTCGGCGTACTCCTCGGGGTCGAGGCCGGCGGCGATCGCCGTCGAGCCGACGAGGTCACAGAAGAGCACCGTCACCTGCTTCCGCTCGCCCTCGATCGCCCCCTGCGTGGCGCGGATCTTGTGGGCGAGGCCGGTGGGGATGTGCCGCGAGAGCCGCGTGAAGGCGTCGGTGGCGGGCGGCGGCGCCGTGTCGTGGATGGCGGCGTTCTGCTGGAGGCCGCAGTCCGGGCAGAAGCGAAAGTCCGGGTCGATCGTTGCGCCGCAGCCCCGGCACTGCACTGCCACGGGCACTCCACACGCGTGGCAGAATTTCTTCCCGGTGATCAGCTCGGCGCCGCAGGCGGCGCAGCGCATATGACGCCGGTACGCTGGCTGGCGCGCCAAGTCAATGTATCCCGGGGGCCCGTCCAGTGCTCGCGCGGCTGCGCCGCGCTGCGCGCTTCCGATGCCCCCGGACCCCGCGCCGGCCTCGGCTTAGCCTCGGCCGGCTTCTGGGGCTGCGGCTCCGATTCTCCCGGGGGCCCGTCCTGGGCTCGCGCGGCTGGCGCCGCGCTGCGCCCTGGCCTCGGCGGAGGCTCGGGCGGCTTCTAACTGGAGGGCACCTGTGCTAGCCGGGCGGCATGCGAGATCCGGAGAGTGTCGTGCGCGAATTCTGCGCGGCTTGGAGCCGGCGTAGTGTTGATGAGCTGCTCGGCTACTTCACGGCGGATGCCGTCTACCACAACATGCCGGTCGAACCCGTGACGGGGCACGACGGCATTCGCGAGCTGCTCAACATGTTCGCGCCGGCGGCCGAGGCGGCCGAGTTCGAGATCGTGAACGTCGCCAGCCGGGGCAGCCTCGTGTTCACCGAACGGATCGATCGCTTCACGATGAACGGCAGGCAGGTGGCCCTGCCGGTGGCCGGCGTCTTCGAGATCCGCGAGGGGAAGATCGCCGCCTGGCGGGACTACTTCGACTTCGCCACCTGGCAGCGGCAGGTCGCGTAGCGTCCGCGCCGGCATTTTCTCGACGGGACTCCCCGGCCCCCGCGCCCTCCCGCGTGCATGGGCGATGGCACAGGCGTTGCTGTCGCACGATGCGATGGCGAACGACGCCGCAGGCACGAGGCGTCGCGAGGGCTGGGACACACCGGAGCGCTCGCCCGCGCAGGAACGCTTCTACCGGGAGCTGATGGCCGTCGACCGGCTGCCGTCGGTGCCCGAGATCGCGCAGCGGCTGCTGGTCGCGATCAACCGGGAGGACGCGCACGTCGGGCACCTGACGGCCCTCATCGTACGCGATCAGTCGCTCACCGCCCGGCTGCTGCGCCTCGCCAACAGCGCCTTCTTCTCGATCCGCACGCGCGTCACCAGCATCCAGCAGGCAACCACGCTCCTCGGCTTCGCGCGCGTGCGCGACCTCGTGCTCGGCCTCTCCGTGTGGGGCGCGCTGGAAGGCAAGGGGCCCGGGGCTCGCCGCTGGCGGCGCACCCTCTGGAGCCACACCTCTCTCGTGGCGGCCGCGGCCAAGACGCTCGCCGAGCGGACCGGGGGCGACAAGCTCGCGCTCGGCCTCCGCCTGGGCGACGCGTACTGGTCGCTGCTCGACGAGGCCATGGAGGGCGGGCGCGAGGCGGCCGCCGTGGAGCTGGAGACGTTCGGCTGCCATCACGCCACGGTCGGCGGCTGGCTCCTGCAGCTCTGGGGGCTGCCCCCCGCGCTCGTCGACCCGGTGGCGCTGCACCACGAGGCGCTGGTGGCCGACTTCGGCCTCGACCTCCCGGCGGTGGTCGCGGTGGCGGACCGCCTGGTCAACGCCACCGATCCCGCGAGCGGCGTCGCGCGCGACCAGGTGCTCGACGAGGTCCGGGCGTTCGCGCCGGGGCTGCTCTCCGCCGACGCCTGGCCCGAGATGTTCGCCGGCCTCGCGCGCGAGCAGCACGCGGTCGCCGGCATCTTCGAGTGAGCGACCGGCCGTCGCCTCACTCGGGCTTCAGGCCGCGGGCTGCCAGCGCACGCTTGCGGGCCCAGCGGTAGTCGGGTTTGCCGCTCGGGCTGCGGGCGATCTCGTCGACCCAGACGGTGGTCTTCGGGAGCTTGTAGCGGGCGAGCTGGCGCGCCGCGAACACGACGAGCTCCTCGTGCGTCGCGTGCGCGTCGGGCCGCAGCTGGACGACGGCGGTCACCTGCTCGCCGAAGCGCTCGTCGGGCGTGCCGACGACCACCGCGTCGTAGACGCTCGGATGGCGGCGCAGCGCCTGCTCCACCTCCTCGGGGTAGACCTTCTCGCCGCCCGTGTTGATCGACACCGAGCCGCGCCCGAGGACGACGATCGAGCCGTCGGCCAGGATCCGCCCGTGGTCGCCCGGCACCGCGTATCGCGTGCCGCCGATCACCGGGAAGGTGCGCGCCGTCTTCGCCGCGTCCTTGTAGTAGCCGAGCGGCACGTGACCCATGCGAGCCACCCAGCCCACCTCCGGCGAGCCGGGTGGGAGCGCGCCCGACAGGTCCTCGCGCAGGACGACGGTGTCCGCCATCGAGAAGGTGCCCGTCGTCGCCGGCTCGCCGGCGCGCGTCGACCGCGTTCCATGCCCGCCCGTCTCCGAGGCGCCGAAGCCGTCGATGACGGTCGCGTGCGGCACGCGCTCGAGCAGCGCCTGCTTCAGGTGCGGCGACAGGATCGCGCCGCCCGAGACGATCACGAAGAGCCTCGAGAGGTCGTACGACCGTCGATCGAGACCGTCGAGCAGCGGGCGCGCGAACGCGTCGCCGACGAGCACGAGGAGGTTCACCCCCTCGCGCTCGACCGTCCCCCAGAGGTCGTCCGGGTCGAGCCGCTCCGGACGCCCCTGCAGCACCACGGTGCCTCCCTGGTGGAGCGCGCCGAACGCCGCCCACTGCGCCGCGCCGTGCATGAGCGGCGGGGTCGGCATGCTGCGCAGGTACGCGCCGGCGGCCGCGTGCGCGACCAGCTCGGGGATCGTCGCGGGCGGCGGCACGCCGGGCGGCTGGCCGCTCATGGCGGCGAAGTAGATGTCCTCCTGCCGCCAGAGGACGCCCTTCGGGGCGCCCGTCGTGCCGCCGGTGTAGAGGATGTAGAGGTCGTCGGGCGAGCAGGCGACCGGCGGGCCGGCCGGTGACGCGGCCGCGAGCGCGGCCGCGTACTCGAGGGCGCCGGGAAGGAGCGGCTCGCCCGAGCCGTCGTCCACCTGGAGCAGGAGCCGAAGGCGCGGCAGCCGATCGCGGATGCGGCCGAGGGTGGGCGCGTAGCGCGCGTGGTAGACGAGCCCGGCGGCGTCGGCATCCTGGAGGAGGTAGAGGAGCTCGTCGTCGACGTAGCGGTAGTTCACGTTGAAGGGCGCGACGCGCGCGCGGTAGGCGCCAAGCATCGCCTCGAGGTACTCGGGCGAGTTGAGGAGACAGAGTCCCACGTGGTCCTGGCCCGACTCGTGGTTCTCGAGCGCGGTCCGCTCGATCCGGCACCCGAGGCCGTGCGCGTGGAGCACGCTCGCCAGCCGGCGGGCGTGCTCCGCCAGGCGACCGTAGGTCAGGCGTCGCGTCGGGGTGACGATCGACTCGCGGTCGGGGTAGGCCGCGGCGAGCGCCTCGAAGATGAGCGCGAGGTTCATGCGGGGCAGCGAAGCAAGAAACCGTGGTGCGGCGCAAGAGCTCGGGCGCGCGTTTGACACCTTCGCACCGCGCACGCTAGTGGCGGGCGCCCCACACTCGCCGTCGGAGGTGTCCATGCGATCGGTCTGGATCACCCGCACCGGCCCGCCCGAGGTGCTCGAGGTACGCGACGGTCCTGATCCGGTTCCCGGACCCGGCCAGGTCCTGGTCCGCGTGCGCGCCTCGGGCGTGAACTTCGCCGACGTGTCGGCGCGGCTCGGTCTCTACCCCGACGCACCGCCCCGCCCGTGCGTGGTCGGCTACGAGGTCGCCGGTACGGTCGAGCGGCTCGGCCCGGGCCTCGACGGCGACCTTCCCGTCGGCCGCCGCGTCGTCGCGCTCACCCGCTTCGGCGGCTACGCGGAGGCGGTCGCCGTGCCGGCGCCGCAGGTGTTCGCGATCCCCGAGCGGATGAGCTTCGAGGAGGCCGCCGCGGTCCCGGTGAACTACCTGACCGCGGTCCTGATGCTGCGCCACTTCGCCAACGTGCGGGCGGGCGACCGCGTGCTCGTGCACGCCGCCGCCGGCGGCGTGGGCATGGCGGCCATCCAGCTCTGCCGGATCGCCGGCGCGGAGGTGATCGGGACGGCGTCGGCGGCCAAGCACGCGGTGCTCCGCGAGGCGGGCGTGACGCACGCCATCGACTACCGGACGCGCGACTTCGAGCAGGAGGTGAAGCGGCTGACCGGTGGGCGCGGCGTCGACGTCGTGCTCGACGCCACCGGCGCCTTCCGCAAGAGCTACCGGACGCTCGCCCCGCTCGGCCGGCTCGTCTGCTTCGGCTTCTCGGGCGCCGTGACCGGCCTCGCGCCCAACTGGCTCGCCGTCATCCCGAAGCTCGTCTCGCTCCCCTGGTTCCATCCGATCCGCCTGATGAACGACAACAAGGCGGTCATCGGCGTGAACCTGGGGCACCTCTGGGACCGGATGGACATGCTGCGACGCGAGATGCTCGCGCTCCTCGCCGACTACGAGGCGGGGCGCATCCGGCCGGTCGTCGGCAAGACGTTCCCGCTGGTCGAGGCGGCCGCCGCCCACCGCTACATCCAGGAGCGGCAGAACGTCGGCAAGGTAGTGCTGACGGTCGCCTGACGGTCCCATGGCTTCCGCTTGCCGCGAGCCGGTGCCGACGCTAAGGGTCTCGCCGCATGCCGCCCGAGGTCGTGCAGGACGACGTCGAGTACGCGCGGCCCGGGGGCCAGCCGCTCCTCGCACGCATCTACCGTCCGCAGGCGGCCCAAGCGGAGCCCTGGCCGCTCCTCGTCGACGTACACGGCGGCGCCTGGACGTACTTCAATCGCGAGGTCGACTGGTACTTCGACTCGGCTCTCGCCGCCGACGGCATGGTGGTGGTCGCGCTCGACTTCCGCCTGGCGCCGACGCGCTACCCGGCGGCCGTCGCCGACGTCGTGGCCGGCATCCGCTGGGCGAAGGCCCACGCGCCGGCGCTCGGCGCGCGTGCCGACGACGCTGGGCTCATCGGCGGATCGAGCGGCGGTCACCTGCTGATGCTCGCCGCGCTCTGCCCGAGCGCGCCCGAGTTCTCGACCACCCCCGTCGCGGGTGCCGAGGGCGTCGACGCGCGAGTCGCCTACGCGATGCCGCTCTGGCCGATCCTCGATCCGCTGGCACGCTACCGCTACCTCCTGGAGCGGAGGAGGGATCCGACACCGCCGCGCGAGATGTTCTTCGGCGACGAGGCGACGATGGCCCGGGCGAGCGCCCTCCGCGTCGTGGAGGCGGGCGAGGCGGAGGGCCTGCCGCCGATCTGGATCGCCCATCCCGAGCTGGACGAGAACGTGACGCTGCCGATGACCGAGCGCTTCGTCGCGGCCTATCGCCGGGCGGGCGGTGAGGCCGAGCTCGAGGTCTTCCCCGGCGTCGGGCACAGCTTTGCCAATTTCCCCGGCGAGGCGGCCGATCGCTGCATCGCGCGCATGCGGAGCTTCATTCGCCGGCGGCTGGAATCCTCCCGCTCGACGGTATGATGAATTCGGGCACGGCCGAGCCCGCCGCAGCGGGTCGCGCGACCAGCGCCGCCGGCGTCACGTGGGACCTCGCCACCCTCTACGCCGGCCCCGACGATGCGCGCCTCGAGGCAGACCTCGCCGAGGCGCGGCGCGCGGCCGACGACTTCGCCGGCCGCTACCGCGGCCGGGCGGCGAGCCTCACACCGGCGGAGCTGGCCGTCGCGATCGCCGAGTACGAGGCGATCGAGGAGCGCGGCCGCCGCCCAAGCTTCTACGCCTCGCTCCTGTTCGCCGCCGACACGCAGGACGAGGCGGCGAAGCGGCTCTCCGAGCGAACCCGCGAGGTGTGGGTGGAGGTGGTGAACGCACTCACCTTCTTCGAGCTCGAGGTCAAGGACCTGCCCGACGAGCGTTACGCCGCGCTCGTCGCTTCCCGAGCGCTCGCCGACTGCCGGCACTGGATGGACGGCCTGCGCAAGCTCCGCCCGCACACGCTGTCCGAGCCCGAGGAGCGCGTCATCAACCAGAAGAACCTGACCGGACGTGACGCGTTCGCGCGGCTCTTCGACGAGCTCTCGGCATCGCTCCGCTTCCGTCTCACGGTCGACGGCGCCGAGTGCGAGCTCCCGGCCGCCGAGGTGCTCGCGCTCCTCTATCGCCCCGAGCGGGAGCTCCGCGAGCGGGCCTTCAGCGCGCTGCTCGAGGGCTTCGCCGCCGAGGGCGTGGTGCTGACCGGGATCTTCAACGCGCTCCTGCAGGACCATCGCCTGGAATGCGACGTCCGCCGCTTTCCCGACCCCGTCACCCCGACGCACCTCGACAACGAGGTGCGCACCGAGACGGTCGAGGCGATGATGGCGGCCACCGAGCGCCACTACGGTCTCGCCCAGGAGTACTTCCGCCTGAAGGCCCGCCTCCTCGGTCTCCCGCGGCTCAAGAACACCGACGTCTATGCCCCGCTCGGCGCCGCTCGGGTGACGGTCGCGTTCGAGGAGGCGCGGCGGCAGGTCCTCGAGGCGTTCGACGCCTTCGACCCCCGGTTCGGCGCGCTCGCCCGTACCTTCTTCGCCGAGCGGCGGATAGACGCCGAGCCGCGTCCCGGTAAGCGTCTCGGCGCCTTCTGCGCCTCCCTCGGGCCGTCGGCGAACCCCTTCGTGCTCCTCGGCTACACCGACACGCCGCGCGACGTCTCGACGCTGGCGCACGAGCTCGGCCACGCCATCCACGACCGGCTCGCCGCACGCCAGCGGCCGATCAACTACCAGCCCCCGCTGCCGCTGGCCGAGACGGCCTCGACGTTCGCGGAGCTGGTGCTGACCCGCGCGTTGCTCGCGCACGAGTCGGACCCCGCGATCCGCCGCGACCTGATCTGCACGAGGCTCGAGGACACGATCGCCACGGTGTTCCGCCAGAACACGCTCACGCGCTTCGAGATGGCGGCCCACGCGCGCCGGCGCAGGGCCCGGCTCAGCGCGCAGGAGCTGGGTGACCTCTGGTGGGAGGAGAACGCCCGTCTCTACGGCGACGCGGTCGAGATGATCCCCGCGTATCGCTGGGGATGGAGCTACATCCCGCACTTCATCCACAGCCGCTTTTACTGCTACGCCTATGTCTTCGGGGAGTTGCTCGTCCTGGCGCTCTACCAGCGCTATCAGGACGAGGGGCGGGCGTTCGTCCCGGGCTACCTCGAGCTGCTCGCGGCCGGCGGCAGCGAGGCGCCCGACGTGCTGCTCC
>Ga0209161_10003089_pt1 | contig 13494 bp, 15 predicted proteins | sample GraSoiAngelo_155_FD_186169 | JGI IMG/M metagenome (GOLD analysis project Ga0209161, IMG submission 186169) | Grasslands soil microbial communities from the Angelo Coastal Reserve, California, USA - 14_1009_13_30cm (SPAdes) (version 2) | ecosystem: Environmental > Terrestrial > Soil > Grasslands...
CCTCCCGGTGCTGGACGGTGCCGCGTCGATCGGCATCGGGGTCCTGCTCGGCGTCGTGGCCGTGTTCCTCGCCCGCGAGGCCAAGGGGCTCCTCATCGGTGAGCCGGCTGCGTCGGAAGTGGTCTCGTCGATCTGCGCGATCGCGCGCGCCCATCCGGGCGTCGAGCGGTCGAACGGTCTGTTCACGGTGCATCTCGGCCCCGACCAGATTGTCGCGGCGATCAGCGTTCGACTTCGTGGACACGCTCTCCGCCGCCGACGTGGAGGCGATCGTCGCCGCGATCGAAGAGCATGTCAGGAACGTCCATCCGGAGGTCGTACTACTGCGGATCAAGCCGCAAAGCGCCGCCGCGTTCGAGCGCGCCCGCGTGCGGCCCGTCGGAGGTTGGTGAGTGGACAGTACGCTCCCCGCGCTTGGCGCCGACCCTTCGGCACTCGTGCCGATCTCTCGTCAACCTGACGCGGGCCGGCCGCGGTTGAGCTCTTCCGCCTTTGAACTCAGTGCCGGACCGTTCCGCTATTGTTGGACTCGCCTGCGGGCGGAACGGAATTTGCGTGTCGTGGCCGGAGACACGAGCGGACGCGGGTGGGCCGCCGCCATCCGGGCGCGGGCAGCCGGCCCGGCCTCCTGGCGCTCGCTCGCGTCGTGGATTCGTCAGGGTCCGAGGTTACGAAGGTGAGCACACGCCCCCATCCAGGGCCGGCCAACGAGCGGGTGATCGGCAAGCTCATCCACAGCAGCGACGTGAAGACCGAATGAGGAGCGCCCTCATCGCGGCACTCGCCTACGCCGGAACACTCGCGGTGCCCGCTCCGGCGGCGGAGAGTCCCCGCGCCGTGGTGGAGGCGACGACGAGCGCGGTCATCGCAGTGCTGGCCCACAAGGACCTCTCGACCGACGAGAAGCGCCGGCGGGTCGAGGAGACCGTCTACAGGCGGGTCGACTTCGACACCCTCTCGCGCCTCGTCCTCGGGCGGGACTGGAACCAGCTGAGCGAGGAGCAGCGCGGCGAGTTCGAGCGCGAGTTCAAACAGATTCTCTCCGCGACATACGGGCGCAATGTCGAGCGCTACAAGAACGAGCGGGTGACGATCGTCGACGACCGCCAGGAGGCGCGCGGCGACTGGACCGTCCGCACGAAGATCGTGGACCACGGTTCCGACGACATCTCGGTCGACTACCGGCCGCGCCAGACCGACGGCACCTGGAAGATCATCGACGTCACTATCGAAGGCGTCAGCCTGGTCTCGAACTATCGCTCGCAGTTCCAGGAGATCATGACGAACGGCGGCATCGATCGGCTGCTCGAGCTCTTGCGGGAGAAGAACGCGCGCGGCGAGCCACTCCCCGCTCCGAAGGGAGCCAGAGGCGGCACCAGCGGCAATACCGCGTGAGACTCAGACGCCGACAGCTCGGCACCTGCCGACATGCCGGCGCCATCATCGCGTCCGCGGCAGGCTCGACGCTCGACCCGTTGATCTGCGGGGGAGCCTCCAGCCATCCCAACACCGTCGGTGGCGGCACGACGGTTGCACCCAGGCGTGCTCCAGATGTCCCTGCCCGCGATCGAGGCATTGAACGGACCCGAGCTCTCGAGGAGACATCGGCGCGAACGGCTCTGGGCACTCGTCCTAGCCGGCGGAGAAGGTAGGCGCCTCCAGTCTCTCACGCGAAAAATCGCCGGCGCGCCGATACCGAAGCAGTACTGCCGAATCATGGGCGACCGTTCCCTGCTCGAAGCGACGCTCGCGCGGATCGCCCCGCTCGTGCCGGGAGAGCGGACGCTGGTGCTCGTGAATCGCAGCCACCTGGAGCTAGCCCTGCCACAGCTGCTCGACATCCCGCCCGATAATGTCATCGTGCAGCCGGGGAACCGCGACACGGGTCCGGGGATCGTCTTCGGGCTCCTCGACCTCACCGCCCGGCGCCCGCGCGCACCGGTGGTCGTATTTCCGAGCGATCACTATGTCGGTGATGGCTCCGCCTTTCGTGAGCACGTGGAGCGTGCAACAGTCCTCGTCGATCGGTTTCCCACCAAGATCGCGCTGCTCGGCATTCGCCCGACTCGCCCAGAGCCCGCTTTCGGTTACATCGAGCCAGGCCCGCCGCTCGTCGCGCGGGGTCTCGAATCGCATCCGGCGTACCACGTTGCAGCCTTTCACGAGAAGCCGTCGATCGAGCTGGCGAAGCACCTGCAGCGAAGAGGCGCCTTGTGGAACTCGTTCGTTATGGTGTTCCACCCGAGCCGGCTGCTCGCGCTCGTTCGGCAACGGCGAAGTGCGGACGTCGAGCAGCTCCGCGGCGTGATCCGCTCGGGTGCCGGGTACGAGGGTGTTCCATCTTGGAACTTCTCGGCGGACTTCCTCACCCAGATCTCGCGCCACCTGGTCGTTGTGCCGGTTGACGGCGTCTCCTGGAGCGATTGGGGGACTCCCGAAGCGGTCGAGCGGACCCTCGCGGCGCTCCGACTCCAGGAGACCGAGCGACATGATCGTGACTGAAGGCGCAGGCAGCCGCCGGCTGGCTGAACGCTGACCTGCCAGGCCGTTGTTCTGGGACTGCCGACAGCTCGGCACGCGTGCCGAGGCGTCGGCACATCCGCGAGCGCGGGGACCACCGAACACGCTTAGAACCAAGAGTTCCCGCGGGTTTGCCGCCTTGTCGTTCTGCACCCGAGCGCCCCGTTCTTCGGCACGGCAGTTGCGAATGTGACACCATCACGATGAAGCCGATCCACCTCGCGTTCCTCGTTCTGACGATGGTCTTCGCCGCCGGGATGGTGTCGCCCGCGACGAGCGCGGACGAAGCCCTACAACCGCCGATCGCCGACGCGGAGCAGGAGGCCTCCGATGACTACGACCCGTGGCAGAGGTTCAACGAGAAGATGTTCTCGTTCAACCACGACATCCTCGACCGCTACCTGCTGAAGCCCGTCGCGACCGGTTGGGGCAAGATCCTTCCAGACGTCGGCAAGCGTGGACTCGATCGCGCTTTCGACAACCTCGGAATGCCGAAGCGCCTGGTGAACAATCTCCTGCAAGGGCGTGTTCGTGGGGCGGGCCGCGAGCTCGCTCGTTTCGGCGTGAACACGACGGTCGGGGTCGTCGGCTTCCTCGACGTCGCGCGGGGCCAGCTCCACATCGAGAAGAGCGACGCGGACACCGGCCAGACGCTGGGGGTCTATGGATTTGGTCCCGGACCCTACCTCGTGCTCCCCACGCTGCCGCCGCTCACCGTCCGGGACGGCATCGGATACGGCGTCGACGGCGTGTTGGATCCCTTCGGCTACGCGACGCCGTTCCTTGCGGCGATGGGGATGTCGATCGTCAAGCAGGTCAACGAGCGTGCCCTCAACCTCGACGTCTTCCAGGACGTCGAGGACAGCGTCCTCGACCTCTACAGCGCCGTCCGCAACGGGTACCTGCAGAAGCGCCGCCGCTCGATCGAGGAAGCGGACGCGGCGCGCCAGGCGGAGTGGCACCCGCCGTCGCAGGCGGTCGCGGCGCGATGAGCCGCGAGGGCTGGCGGGGGCTCCGCGCCCTCGTCCGGCTGGCCTCCGCCCGGCCGGTCGTCACCGTAGTGCTGAGCGTCGTTCTCGCCTTTGCGGCGCTCACCTACACGTTCAGCCACCTCGGCTTCGTCACCTCGGGCCGCGATCTCCTGCCGCAGGACCGGTCGTACGTCCAGCGTGATGAAGAGATCTCGGACGACTTTCCGCGCCTCGACCAGCTCGTCGTCGCGGTCGAGAGCGACGACGTTGGGCGATCGAAGGCGTACGCGCACCGGCTCGCGGCGGAGCTTCGCCGCGAACCCGGAACGTTCCGGCACGTGACCTATCGGATCGATCCCAAGAAATTCCGGGGTCGGGAGCTGCTCTACCTGAGCCCGGCGGACCTTCGCGACATCCGTGACGAGGCAGTCGACCACCAGGCATTCCTCGCCTCCTTCGCTGCGCGGCCGACGCTCGATAGTCTGATCGACGGCATACGGACGGAGATCGTGACCGCCTTCGTGCGTAGCGCCTTCGACCTCGGCCTCGACGGAGTCGAGAAGAAGGTCGACCTCGGCGCCGCGCGCGAAGTCCTGGACGAGATCTCGACCCGGCTCGACCGACCCGCGCCCTACCGGTCACCGTGGGGGTCGCTCTTCTCGCTCGATCACGACGGCGAGGACGCCGGCTACTTCCTCTCCGACGACAAGCATCTCCTCTTCGTCCTGGTCGAGGCGACGCGTGAGAAGGCGAGCTTCACGAACTATCGGGACGCGATCGCACCCCTCCGCGCGACGATGGCGCGCGTCGGGGCGGAGTTCCCCGACGTGAAGGCTGGGCTGACCGGCGCTCCTGTGCTCGGCAACGACGAGATGGAAGCTGCCTTCCGCGACAGCAAGCGCGCGACGGCGCTCGCCTTCGCCCTGACGCTCGGCGTGCTAGCCGTCGCCTTCCGACGGTTCGGCATGCCGCTCCTCGTGCTCGCCACGCTCGCCGTGAGCATCTGCTGGTCGCTCGGCATCGTGACGCTCGTGGTCGGTCATCTCTCGATCTTCTCGATCATGTTCATCTCGATCGTCGTCGGCCTCGGCACCGACTACGGCATCTACCTGCTCTTCCGCAACTACGAGGAGCGTCGCCTCGGCCGCTCGCCGCGCGAGGCGCTCGAGACGACGGCGATGCGCGCGGGACCCGGGATGCTGAGCGGCGCGCTCACGGCGGCAGGCACCTTCTACGTGCTCATGCTGACGGACTTCCCGGGCATCCGGGAGCTCGGCTTCATCGCCGGGACCTCAATCATCCTCGCCTGGCTCTCGATGATGACGCTCCTCCCCGCCCTCGTGCTCGTCACGGGGCGCGGGCATGTCGAGCGGCGACATGAAACCGGGCCGCAATCCGTGCGGCTCGTCGCGCGGGTCACGCGGCATCCGCGGGTCGTCGTCGGACTCGCCGCCGTGGCCGGCGCGCTCTCGCTCGTCGCGCTGCGCGGCGTCCGCTTCGACTACAATCTCCTCCACCTTCAGGCGCGCGGTACCGAGTCGGTCGACTGGGAGGAACGCATTCTCCGCTCCGCCGGCCGCTCGAGCTTCGTCGCGCTTTCGACCGCCGGCTCGCTCAGCGAGCTCCGCGAGCGGGTCGCGGCGTTCGAGGCGCTCGATTCGGTATCCGATGTCGAATCGGTGCTCTCTCTCATTCCCACGGACCAGGAGACGAAGGCGAAGATACTCGCCGAGATCGCGCCGATCGTCGCGCCCGTGGCCGTCGCGCCGCGCGACGGAGTCGATCTTCCGCGACTGCTCGCGGCAGTGCGGGCGCTCCGGCAGCGCCTCGATCTCGCCGCCGACGAGGCACCGTCCGGTCACGATCGTGACGACGTCGTCGCGCTGCGGGACGAGACGGCCGCGCTCGCGCGGAAGCTGGACCAGGTGGCCGCCGCCGCTGCGCCCGAGCTCGCGCCGCTCCAGGACCAGCTCCGCGCCGACTTCGCGCGCACTCTCGGGCACCTGAAGCGGAATCTCCATCCGACCCCGATTCGTCTCGCCGACGTGCCGGGCGAGATGCGGCGGAAGTTCGTCGGGCAGAGCGGCCGCTTCCTCCTCCAGATCCAGCCCAAGGTCGACATCTGGGATCGCGACGGCGCCGAGCGGTTCGTCCGCGAGCTGCGGACGGTCGACCCCGAGGTGGCCGGCACGCCGGTCATCACCTTCGAGGCCATCCGCTACATGGAGCGGGCCTACAAGGAGGGAACCCTCTACGCGTTCCTGCTGGTCGGGCTCCTGACCGCGGTGATCGTCCGGCGCACGCGAGAGAGCGTCCTCGCGATGGTCTCGCTGGTGCTCGGAACGCTCTGGACCGTCGGGCTGATGTTCGTCTTCGGGTTACCCTTCAATCTGGGGAACGTCTTCGGCTTCCCGCTCATCCTCGGAGCGGGAGCCGAGTTCGGCCTGAACGTCGTGCTCCGCTACGGCGAGGCGCGCCTGCACGGCGGGCCGCGCCTTCCCCGCAGCACCTTCTTCGCGGTGCTCGTCAACGGGCTCACGACCGTGGCCGGGTTCGGCAGCTTGATGATCGCCGCCCACCGCGGCATCTTCGGGCTCGGGCTCTTGCTGACGCTCGGCATGATCGCGACGCTCGCCGCGTCGCTGATCGTGCTACCCGTCCTGCTGCGCTGGACCGAGCCCCGCACCACGGCGGTGGTGCTCGTCATCGAGCCCCCGCCCCCGAAGCGGGCGGCAGCGTAGACCTACTGCTCTTCCGCCAGCTTCGTCTCGATCCGCTGCACGACCGCGTCATACGACGAGGCGCGGATCGTCTTGGTGAACTGCGCGCGAAAGTTGCCGGCGAGGCTCACGCCGTCGACGACGACGTCGGAGATCTTCCAGGGTCCGCCGTCAGCGGTGAGACGGTAGTCGACCGGCAGCTCGTCACCGCCCTTCCGGAGGAGCACGGTCTTCACGATAGCCCGCCCCGCGTCGACCGACTCCGCGCCGTATGTCGTGGCGCTGCCACCGAGAAAGCGCAGCACGAGCCGGTCGTACGAGCGTTCGAAGAGCTGGGCGAAGAGGCCGACGAACCGGTCCCGCTGCTCGGGCGTGAGGCTCGCCCAGTGAGATCCGAGGGACTCCTGCGCCATCGCCCGGAAGTCGAACGACTCGTGCATCACCTTCGCGACGCGCTCGCGCCGCGCGCGCTCGTTGCTCGATCCTTGCAGCTGAGGATCGTTGAGTGCCGCCGACACGGCGTCGACCGTCTGGCGGACGCGCTGCTGCGGCTCTCCGGCGAACGCGGGCCCGGCGGTGAGCACGAGGAGAGCGGTACAGAGCGTCGACCTCACCGTCGAAACGTATACCAGCGCCGCACCGCGGGGAATCCCTCAGGACGCTCAGCTGTCACCCGAGGTGGAAGAGCAGGGCCTCGCTCCGATCGCTCTCGTCCCGCCGCACCACCTCGGGGATAACGCAATACGGGGCGGCTGCGGCGCGTCGGTTATGGCACCCACGCGACGACGACCGGCCCGCTCGGTGCGGCGCTTCCCGTACGGGGTTCGAGCGTGACCTCCAGGGCATCGGGCAGCGCAGCAAGCGCGGGGCTCTCGGCGATCAGACGGGCGCCGCCCGTGTCAGGCAACATGGTGCCGAGGGACGTCCACGTGGCCCCGTGCCGCGCCCATGCCTGGTAGATCTGCCCGGCCGGCGCCGGCGGGAACTCGGAGAAGGTGACCACGGCGATGTCGGTGCCAGGACGGCCACGGTAGCGGGCGTGCGTCGCTTCCGCCGTCCCGGGCACGGGCGCCAGGCGGAGGTTCACGCTGTCGCTCGCCGTCACCAGGGACAGCGCACGATCGTAGCGCGCCAGCGTCGCGTGCTCGGCGCGGTAGCGGATGCCGAGAGCCGCCAGCAGGCAGATGGCGACGAGCGCCGCCCATTGCGGTCCGAGGGTGCTGCGGAGCTTCAGAAGACCGGCGCGGATGCGTGTCTTCGCTGTGCCGAGCGGCAGCCCGAGCTCGGCCGCGACTTGCTCGTGCGTGAGGTCGTCGAGGAAGGCGAGACTGAGTGCTTCGCGCTGCGCATGCGGAAGCTCGTCGAGCGCCGACTTGAGGACGGTGCGGCGGTGCCGCTCCCATGTCGCCTCGACGGGGCCGAGGTCGCTCGCGGGCTGGCCTGCGAGCAGGAGCCCCTCGGGATCGGGCACGACCTCCGGCTGGCGACTCCGGCGACGCAGCTCGTTCAGGAGGCGGAAGTGTGTGATCTGCAGGATCCACGCGCGCACGGTGCCCCGCTCGGGATCGAACCGCCGGGCGTTGCGCCAGACCGCCAGGAAGACCTCCTGCACGAGGTCTTCGGCAGCCGCCCGGTCGAGCGACTGGACGGCCAGGCCGAAGATCAATCGTGCGAAGCGACGGTGGAGCAGCCCGAGCGCCTCCGCCGAGCCGTCGGCGACCTGCCGCATGAGCTCCTCGTCGCGGGGGGCGCGCTCCGTCGATGGCATCCGCCGCTGTCCGTTCATGCGAGCGTACATCGCCGCCGCGTGGTGATGCGAGGTTGCCGCTCCTCAGGCCAGGCGTTCCACCGCACCATCAGTAACCGTTACTACACCGGCAGAGGCGATCTGGATTGGGTCCGCCGCCGCCGACGCCGGGCCGACGAAGCGGACCCAAGGCAGAAGAAGAGGCGGCGCCGAAGCTCTTCGAGATGGTCGACGAGCCTCATCGCCACCTGAGCCAAACGTTCACCCCCAGCAACGTGCCAAGGGCTGCGCAGCAGGTGAGCGCAGGGTGAAGGGAAGCTACGTACACCCAACGCATGGATTCGCTAATCAAGGGTTCCATTCCCGACTATGGACGGTTGGTGGTGACCGCGCTCGTGTCGGCCCGGGCCAGCCGACCTCGCAGGCGCGTGTTCTCCGGAAACTCGGCCCGCAGCCGCTCGAGCACGGCACGGCCTTCGGGCTGGCGTCCGAGCGCGTCGAGCGCGTGGGCCGTGAGCCAGCCGCGGCGGAAACGCAGCCGTGGCTCGTCCGACGTGGGCACGAGCCGTTCGAGGATCGCGAGGGCACCCGCGGGGTCGTTCCGATCCTCGAGCAGCGCTTCCGCAGCCCGCACCTGGACCGCGGGATCGCTCGGGAAGCGCTGCGCGGCAAGCTCGAGAAGGCTCGCCGCGTCCCCGGCACGGCCTGCCTTTTCGTCGAGCTCGGCCTGCCGAAAGAGGCCGGCCAGGAAGAGCCGGGCAACGTCCTCGGGATCGCCACTGCGGATGCCGACGCCTCCGGCGTGCCCGTAGACGAGCTCGCCGCCGAGCTTGCCGGTCTGGAGGACGCAGAGGAACGCGAGCAGGCCGAAACCGGCGGACACGAAAGACATCGTCCGGACGACTGAGCGTCCCCGAAGTGCGAGCGTCAGCAGCTCGAGCCCCCCGACGAGGAGGGCGACGTTCCGTGTCCGCTCCCCCCACTCCTGGTGCGCGTGCACCGCGGCAGCAATTCCGGGCGCGGCCTCGACTGCGACATGCGCGTCCTCGCCTGACTGCGCAGCGACCAGCGTTGCGGCGGTCGCGAGCAGGATCAGCGTCATCGCGGCCGGCCCCGCGAACGCGCCTCTTCGCGTGAGCGACAGCCAGCGGAGAAGGACGCCGCCCGCGATGAGGCCGATGGCGAAGTGGATGACGATCGGATGATAGAAACCGAGGTCAGGCATCAGTTCCCCGCCATGCCGTTCTACTCGACGACAACGATCTCTCCGGCCATGTCCTCGTGACCGTCGCCACAGAACACGTCACATCGGAACTCGAACCGGCCGGTGTGATCGGGAACAATGCGGACGCGCGCCACCTCGCCGAGCTTGACGTCGGCGCGGACCCCGAACTCGGGCACCTTGAAGCCGTGGTCCCGATCCAGCGCGGTGAGCTCCAAGATCACCGGCACGCCCTTCTTCAGCGTGATCTCGCTCGGCGTGTACTCGAACCTCTTCGCCGTGATGTGCACGACCTGCTCCGTCCCGGGCGGAGGGGCCGCCGTCGCGAAGCGACGCCAGCCGGTCGCCATCCCTATCGCGCCGAGGACCACGAGGGCGGCCACTGCGACCATTCGCTTCATCGCTCAGCTCTTCTCGACCGGCCACTCGGTCAGCGCGTAGTCATCGCCCCCGGCCTTTGACTGGACCGACCGGAAGCCGAGCCCGCGGTACGGGTTCGCGGCGTCCCAGGGGATGGGCGCCTTCTTCGGCACCGAGTGCGGCGCGGGCAGCGGGAACATGAGCCCCTTCGCCGCGTGGTGCGGGATGTGGCCGGTCATCTGGTGGTGCTCCTGGTGGATGTGGCCGTAGAAGACGGTCACGTACTCGTAGGGCATGAGGGCCTCGATCGCTGCCGCGCCGTCGCCCGTCGCCCAGTCCCAGTCGGGGGCGAGGTCGAAGAGCGGGCGGTGGGTCGCCGAGCTTGCCGGTCGGATCGGAGACGTTGTCGAGCACGATGAAGTGCACGCCCTTGTGATCGAACGTGTACCGGGTCTCGCCGAAGAACTCCTTGAACGCCTCCCCCCGATCGAGCGAGGCGTCGTGCTCGCCGGCGAGATACCGGTGCGTCTTCACCTTGAGCTTCCCGACGGCGTCGCGGACGTGCGCCAAACGCTTCCGACGCTCCTGCGGATCGTCGCTCGTGTGCGTGAGATCGCCGGTGAAGACCATGAAGTCGGGCTGGTTCGGGAGAGCGTTCACGTGCGCGATCGCCTTGTCGAGCGTCACCTCGGCATCCGGGTTCACGGCCGGACCCGTGAAGCCCCAGTGGAGATCGGACATCTGGAGGAACATGAAGTGCTCCGCCCTGCGCTTGCCGGCGGCGAAGCTCACGCCGCGCAGGCCCGAGCTGAAGACGACGCCCGCGACTCCGGCCGTCGCCAGGCCGGCGAGCTGGATGAATTCGCGCCGGTCCAACTGTCTCGTCATGTGCAGTGCACCTCCGACGGCGAATACACCGCACCGCCCGCGCTGGATTGGGTCGGCAGGGAATCCGCTTCGCGCCCGGGTCAATCTGTCGTGGATGTGCTGGTGTATCGGGAGGTGAACGCGCGGCACGACATGATGCCGAGCGTGACCGAAAGCAGGAGGTCCAACATGACGCAGAAACAAATACCCCCCAATTCGGCGACGCGCGTCGCGACAGCCATGCTGCTCCTCGCCCTCCTCGGCGCTGCCGGCTGCATGACCGGGCGCGAGCGGGTCGTGAGCCCCGCACTCAGCGACGCCGCGAGCATGACCCACTCGCCGATCTCCCCGGCGACGAGCGAGTGCGAGGCGTTCGGCTGCACGCCATGATCGCGAGTGTGAACGCAGAGCCGAATGAACCTCGAGCCACACCGCTCCTCGCCGGGCTGCGCCGGGGCGACGACCAGGCCTTCGCCACCCTGGTACACCAGCACGCGGGCCACATGCTCGCGACCGCGCGCCGGCTCCTGCGCAGCGAGGATGACGCGCGCGACGCCGTGCAGGAAGCCTTCGTGTCGGCGGCGCGGTCGATCGGCAGCTTCGCCGGCGGGTCAAAGCTGTCGACCTGGCTCCACCGCATCGTGGTCAACGCGGCGTTGATGAGGCTCCGGAGCCAGCGGCGCCGGGCGGAGGAGCCGATCGACGATCTCCTGCCACGCTTCGATGCCGAGGGGCATCACCTCGCGGCGCCCGCCGCGTAGGAGACGCCGAGCGACGTGCTCCTCGAGCGGCACGAAACGCGCGCCGCGGTGCGCCGCTGCATCGACCGGCTTCCCGAACGCTACCGGACCGTCCTCCTCCTGCGGGACATCGAGGACCTGGACATCCAGGAGACGGCGGCCCATCTCGCAGTCACACAGAACACCGTCAAGATCCGCCTGCACCGAGCCCGGCAGGCACTGCGGACGCTCCTCGAGCGCGACCTCATGCGCGACGGGAGAAGGTTGCGGAACTCACCCATCGGATAGAATCCGCCTCGAGGGGTCGACGTTCGGTGCGGTGCGCATCACCGACGCCGCGCTGCCCGCTCCCGTGACCACCTGCCCGCGGCCCTGAGCGAGCGGTCGTCGACGCGGAAGATTTCCGCACCACGGCAAGGCCGGACCGGCCTGCTCGCGCGAGGCTCTACTCGGCCAGCGTGTCGCCGGAGCCGCCGAACTCCTTCGGAAAGTCCTTGAACTTCGGCAGCCCGTCGCGCACCGTCATCACCTTCTCGCCGTAGTGCACGTGTAGCGTCGGCCGATAGGTGAAGCCCTGGATTGAGCCCGCGGGCACGTCCGTCATGCCGAAGCTCGGATGCCCGACCAGCACCGGCGCCCCGCAGGCCGTGCAGAACTGGCGGTGGCTGTTCTCGGTCCTCTTGTAGAGGCCGAGCTTGTCCGCGCCTTTCGTCACCTTGACGTTCGGCGTCGGCCACAGGCTCGCCGCGTGGATCGGCGCGCCGAGCCAGCCACGGCAGGAGCTACAGTGGCAGTACACCTGGAACGCCGGGTCGCCAGTGATCTCGAGCTGGACCGCCCCGCACGCGCAGCCCGCCTTATGTGTGTTCGCCATAGGATATCTCCTTGCACCGCCGCGGAGGCGACGCAAACGTCATCCGATCTCGTCAAACAATAGGGGGCTACAAGGGGCCCTTCGCTGTGCGATCGCGGCTTGGCCATCGGCTCGGTGGCGTGAGGACGGACGCCACCCGAATGCCGTCTCGCGACGGGGTATCACGGCCCAAGGGGCTGCCAACGGCTCGGCAGCCCTGCTACATCGTCGCGCGATGGCCTCCGTCCAAGACCTCGAGCAGCACCGCGCCGCCCTCACCGGCCACTGCTACCGAATGATGGGCTCGGCTGCCGACGCCGACGACGCCGTGCAGGAGACCATGGTGCGGGCCTGGCGCGGGCTCGGTGGCTTCGAGGAGCGCGCCTCGCTGCGCACCTGGCTCACCCGCATCGCCACGCGCGTGTGCCTCGACGCGCTGGCCGACCGCAGGCGGCGGCTGCGCCCGATCGAGCTGGAGGGCCCCGGCACGGTAGACGATCCGCTCACCGATCTGCCGCGAGGGCGCTGGATCGAGCCCATCCCCGACGAGGTCGCACTGCCGGCCGATGCCGACCCGCTCGAGCGCGTCTTGTTGCGCCAGAGCATCCGTCTCGCCTTCGTGGCGGCGTTGCAGCATCTTCCGCCGAGGCAGCGGGCTGCGTTGTTGCTCGCCGATGTGCTCGGGTGGCCTGCCGCCGAGGTGGCCGACACGCTCGAGACGTCGGTCGCTTCGGTCAACAGCGCGCTCCAGCGCGCCCGGGCCAAGCTCGCCGGCTTCGGTGACCTGCCCGAAGGGGCGGCCTCGCTCACGGCGGCCCAGTCGGCGCTGCTCGACCGCTACGTGGAAACGTTCGAGCGCTACGACATCGACGCGCTCGTGCACCTCCTCCACGAGGATGCGACGCTCTCGATGCCGCCCTACCGGCTCTGGCTCCGAGGACACGAGAACATCAGCAGGTGGATGCTCGGGCGGGGGATCGATTGCCAAGGCTCGCGGCTGGTGCCGACCTGGGCTTCGGGCTCGCCCGCGTTCGGACAGTATCGGCCGACCGGGCGCTGGGCGCTCGTCGTTCTCGAGCTGCGCGGCGACCGCATCGCCGCCATGAACTACTTCCTCGACACCGAGACGCTCTTCCCGCGCTTCGGGCTCCCGCCCGAGCGGCCACCTACTGTAACCGCTCGATCTCTCTCGGCTTCCAGGCCGACCGATGAATTCGGGCGCCGCGGACCGTCTATAGGACAAAACCCCGCAGGAGGTAGCGAGTGTCCACCCCCCCGTCCCGCAAGATGTTCGTGAATCTCCCCGTCCGGGATTTGAAGCGCTCGGTCGACTTCTTCACCAAGCTCGGCTTCAGGTTCGAGCCCAAGTTCACCGACCAGAACGCGACCTGCATGATCGTCGGCGAGGACGCCTTCGTGATGCTGCTGGTCGAGCCGTTCTTCAAGACGTTCACCAAGCGACAGCTCTGCGACACCCGCACGCACACCGAGGGG
>Ga0209161_10003090_pt1 | contig 13494 bp, 10 predicted proteins | sample GraSoiAngelo_155_FD_186169 | JGI IMG/M metagenome (GOLD analysis project Ga0209161, IMG submission 186169) | Grasslands soil microbial communities from the Angelo Coastal Reserve, California, USA - 14_1009_13_30cm (SPAdes) (version 2) | ecosystem: Environmental > Terrestrial > Soil > Grasslands...
ACGATCCGGTGCGGCGCGCATTACACATGCCCTGAGTTTCCCTGAATGAACTCAGCTCCCAGCCAGTCCCTGCTTAATTTGCTGCTGGAAAGCGGCGTGTCGTCGAACGAAGAAGCGATTCAGTTGGCCACAAACCTGAACGGCGGTTCGTGGGTGGGCCAGGTGCTCGATTCCGGCAAGGTGGACGAAAACCGCTTTCTCAGCGCGATCGGCAATTTCTTTCGGGTGCCAGTCGTCTCCATCGACGCGAAAAAGATCGATCGCGAGACGTTATCGATGCTGCCGAGTCGTTTTGTATTTCAGCATCACATTCTGCCCATCGAGGTGAAGGAAAATTCGGTCGTCCTGGCGACTTATGATCTTTTCAATTCCATTGGCCGCCAGCTCGCAGCGCAGCTTTTGAAAAAGCCGGCCGAGTGGGTGCTGGTGCCGCGCGCGCAGGTTTTGCGTGCGATGAAAGCCCTCTATGGCGTCGGGGCGGAAACTTTCGACGAGATCCTGAAGACCAGAGGTTCCTTGGACGTTCTGGATGATGGTGAGGTCGCCATCCAGATAAATGCCGATGATCCCGAGGCGTCCGTGGTGAAATTTGTAAACCAGATCATTCGCGAAGCCATTTTCGAGCGCGCGACCGACATTCACGTCGAGCCGCTGGAAAACGATTTGCGGATTCGCTATCGAATCGATGGAATTTTGCACGAGGTCGCTGTGCCGCCGCAGTTGCGCGTCTTGCAATCGGCCATCATCTCGCGCTTGAAGGTAATGTCGCACATGGACATCGCGGAGCGCCGGTTGCCTCAGGATGGGCGAATGAATTTGCTCGCCAAAAATCAGGAGATCGACGTACGCGTCTCGACAATTCCAACCGTAAACGGCGAGTCAATCAGTCTGCGTCTGCTCAGCCGTGGCGAGCAGCAGTTCAATTTCGAGCGCCTCGATTTGGGCGAGAAGAAGGAAAAGATCATTCGCCATCTCCTGACGCAACCGAACGGGATCATTCTTCTGACCGGCCCGACCGGCTGCGGCAAATCGACTTCGCTTTATTGCTTTCTCAGCAGCATTAATTCCGTCCAGCGCCGCATCATCACCATCGAAGAACCAGTCGAATATCGGATTGCTGGTGTCTCGCAAATCGATGTGAAACCTGAGATCGATCTGACTTTCGCCAAAGGCCTCCGTCACATTTTGCGACAGGATCCGAATGTGGTCATGGTCGGTGAGATTCGCGACGTTGAAACGGCGGACATCGCAATTCGCGCGGCCATGACTGGCCACCTTGTTTTCAGCACTCTCCACACGAATGATGCCGTAGGCGGCATCACGCGCTTGCTCGACATGGACGTGGAACCCTTTCTTCTCGCCTCGGTGGTGAAGGCGTTTATCGCGCAACGACTGGTGCGCACCATTTGTCCCGACTGTATCGAAATGGTTGATTATCCACGCGACTATCTTGCGGAGATCGGTGTTCCGGTAAAAGAACTCGGTACCCGCTTTCAACGTGGCGCTGGTTGTGATCAGTGCCGCCAGACCGGCTATCAGGGTCGTGCGGCGATTTATGAAATTTGTCTCATCACGGAGCCGATGAGGAAGCTGGTCATGCAAAAGCGCGACGGCGGTGAGCTCAAGCAATGCGCCGTCGCCGAAGGCATGGAGACTTTGCGGCAGGATGGCTGGCGGCGCGTCGCCCAGGGCAGAACAACTATTGAAGAAGTCGTGCGCGTCACGCAAACTGACGAAGTGATGGCTGAAACTACCCTGGAAGCCGAGCCGGTGGTAGGTACCAAGTTAGCCGAAGCGCGTTGACGGCGTTGATTCGCTACGCAATTGGCGAATCGCATTGGCATAATCTTTCGAGTGAAAAATTGAGGTGCCGGCGACGAGTACGTTTGCGCCGTTTTCGATTGAGAGCCTGGCCGTGTCCGCGTTGATGCCGCCATCCACTTCAATGTCGAGCTCGCGATTCAGCGATCTGGCGCGCTTAACCTTTTCCATTTGATCAGCTCGAAATGATTGGCCCCCGAAACCGGGGTGCACTGTCATAACAAGTAATATGTCCACTTTGTGGACAAATGGTTCGACCAAGTCGAATCGGGTTTCAGGGTTTAGAGTGAGCCCGGCGCGGCAACCGCTGTCTTGGATCTGCTTCAATGTCTTTTCGACATCGTGTTTCGCGTCCCGCTCGACATGAACGGTAATGGAGTTTGCGCCGGCCCTGACGAATCTCGGCACGTAATGATCGGCATGCTCGATCATCAGATGGACGTCGAGTGGAAGACTCGTTAGGCCGCGCACAATCCTGACAATCTCCGGCCCAAAGGAAATGTTATCTACAAAATGTCCGTCCATGATGTCGCAATGAATCCAATCCGCGCCTGCCACTTCGACGCGATGGATTTCGTCACCGAGTCGCGAGAAATCGGCGGCGAGAATGGATGGGGCGACGATCACTCTTTCCATGAACCGATGGAGTAACGGAGTAATGGAGTAATGGCAAGCCCCCGGTGATACACCAGCATTCCTACACTCCATCACTCCAGCAGAATGCCCTTGACGGCGCTCCGCACTGTTTCATGTTACGGCGTTTCGGTTGGCCGAATCGCGCCGCGGGCAAGAGTCCTGCTAAAGGTTCGCTCAAACTGGTGAACGCGTTTCCCTTCGGACTGGAAAACTGCTGCTAATAAATAATTCATGTTCAACGGACTTTTCGGCTGGTTATCCAGCGACATCGGGATCGATCTCGGCACGGCGAACACTCTTGTTTACGTAAAAGATCAGGGGATCGTTTTGCGCGAGCCGTCGGTGGTGGCGGTGCAGGCCGGTACGAACAGGGTGTTGGCCGTAGGCGACGAGGCCAAACGCATGCTCGGCCGCACACCGGCCAATATAGTCGCGGTGCGTCCGCTCAAGGATGGTGTGATTGCCGACTTCGAAGTTACCGAGGCGATGTTGCGGCATTTCATCAGTAAAGTGCATAATCGCCGGGTGCGCGCGCGTCCCCGTGTGGTTATCGCGGTTCCTTCCGGCATCACCGAAGTCGAAAAGCGCGCGGTGCGTGAATCGGCGACCCATGCCGGCGCGCGAGAAGTCTATTTGATCGAAGAACCAATGGCTGCGGCAATAGGCGTGGGGCTTCCCGTGCAGGATCCTGCAGGCAACATGATCATCGATATCGGTGGAGGCACGACAGAAGTCGCCCTTATTTCGCTCTCTGGAATTGTGTTTAGCCGAAGTGTGCGTGTCGCTGGCGATGAGTTGGACGAGGCGATCGTGCAGTACATGAAACGCGCTTATAATTTAATGGTCGGCGAACGCACGGCCGAGGAGATTAAGATCAAGATCGGCTCGGCGTATCCGAGTGAAAAAGAAACGAGCGTAGAAGTTAAGGGACGCGATCTGGTCGCTGGTTTGCCCAAGACGCTCATGATTACTTCTCAGGAAGTGCGCGAGGCGTTGCTTGAACCGATTTCGACGATTGTTGATTCCGTTCGTATTACCCTAGAGCGCTGTCCACCCGAACTTTCGGCGGACCTCGTTGATCGGGGATTGGTATTGGCAGGCGGAGGCGCGTTGCTACGCGGCTTTGACAAACTTTTGAGTGAGGAAACAGGTTTGCCTGTCCATGTTGCTGAAGATCCGCTCAGTGCAGTGGCGGAAGGGACCGGTAAATGCCTCAATGAACTCAAGTTTCTCCGTCAGGTCGCCTCATCGGATCGCCAGTGGCGATAACCATTTTCGATTTTCGATTTTGGATTTGCAATTTGCGCGGCTGAGCGCGTGCCACCACGAAAAATCGAAAACCGCTGATTGCAAAAATTGGCAATTGGCAATTGGCAATCGGCAATTCGAATGAGCCGTACAAACATTATCGCGCTGCTGATTTTTGGCGCCATTCTGGGATATTTTCTCAGCTTCGGCCCGGATATGACGCAAAAGTTCAAGTCTGGCGTGTATCAGCTGCTGGCGCCATTTTTGACCAGCGGCTCAGGCCTGAAAAAACAGATCACATCCGTGAGCACTGGATTGAAATCACTCGATCAACTAGAACACCAGAACTCTGCACTTCAGGTTGAAAATCGGGAGCTGCGCGCGACCAACCAGGGCCTGCGCGATGTCGAGCACGAAGTGAATCGTCTGCGACATGCTCTCAATTATCGTGAGCGCTCGGTCTTCAAGTTGATCGCGGCGGAAATTGTGGCGCGCGATTCTTCTACCTGGTGGCGAACGGTCACGATCAATCGCGGCAAAAGGGACGGCATCGAAATCGATATGTCTGTGGTAACGGCTGAAGGTCTGGTGGGAAAAATAACCACTATAAGCAACAACATCTCGGTTGTTTTGTTGGCCTCCGATGAAAACTGCCGGGTCGCGGCCTCAGTAGAAGGGAGCCGCGAGCAGGGGATCGTTTCCGGCGAGCGGGTGACCACCGGACTGAGCCCGCTTTTGGACCTGAATTTCCTAACGAAACAGGCTGGCCTGAAACCCGGTCAGAAGGTTTATACATCTGGAGTAGGCGGCGTTTTCCCGTCCGGCCTGCTAATCGGCGCGGTGAAAACTTTTCGGGTTCGAGAGTTGGATGGACAAGCACAACTGACTCCAGCAGTTGATCTCTCGCATTTGGAGGATGTGTTCATAGTGACAGGCCGAAGATGATATTCTTTTTTCTTTTGCTTCTCTTGGTGCTGGCGGCGCAGATCGCCGAGCTTTTCATTCCGGCGCTGCCGTGGCTCTACAGCGCCCACGTCTATATTGTGCCGGTTATTGTTTTCTATGGAGCAATGGCCTTGCCGTTTCCACTCATGCTTGCGCTTGCATTATACGCTGGGGTTTTGCTGGATGCACTTACGGTGCAAGTGATTGGTGGGAAGGTTGAAATCTCAACTGGATCGTCGATACTGCTTTACGGTGTGCTGGCAGGAATAATGCACGGCCTGAGACCGCTCTTTGCCCGCGGCCGATGGGAAGTGCATTGTATCCTGAGCGGCATTTTCACGTCGTTGATAGTTCTGGCGCAATATCTGATGATCACATTCCGTCGCGGCTCCATTGTTTTTACGCGTGAGATTTGGTGGCAAATCGGGGGGCCCGGTCTCATTGCCATGGCGGTGGCGCCAATCCTGTTCTGGCTCCTGCAATGGATGGGACGAATGACCGCTTATGCATATGGTCCAGAAAGGGGGCGGTTCGAATGAAGAGAAGCCGTTTGACTTCACGTATTCGGATTCAATTTCTCGGCTTACTCATGCTGCTGGGCATGGGCGCTCTCGGTCTGAAGCTCTGGTGGATACAGGTCGCGCATGGCGCGGAATGGACGGCCCAGCTTCGCGGCAGTTCCCAAGCCACTGTGCGTATCCCATCCGTGCGTGGCGAGATCAAGGATCGCAACGGCGTCACCCTTGTCCAAAACCGCGCCAGTTATGAAGTGGACTTTTATTTGCCGGAAATGGTCAAAGGTTTTCGCGAACGGTTTGGGCCGCCGCCGTTGACTGAATATCGAGCGATCATCAATGGCATGCCGAAAGATCAGAAGGAGCCCGACATCATTAAGATTGTTAATGGCGGCATCGTCCCGCGTCTTAACGACCTTGATCTGGCGCGCGACTATAACGCCGCGAAGCTGGAGCGGCACTTCCGCAACGATACGGAAGTCCCGTTTTCCTATATCAAGGACATTGATTTTCCGACCATGGCGAAGTTTTCGGAGCACGACGTTGGATTGCCAGGAGTGGATATCGCTATCAAACCGGTGCGCTCCTACGTTTATGGCGCGCTGGCCGCCCATATCCTTGGTTATGTCGGCATGCCCGACGACATCGATAAAGAGGAAGCACGGAAGTTCACCTTCTTTCAGCAGGACGTCGAAGGAAAATCGAACATCGAAAGAAAGATGGACGAATATCTACGTGGAAAACCTGGGGTGCGCTATTTGCGCAAGAACGCCAAGGGTACAATCGAGGGCGCGCTCCACGAAGATCCGCCGCAACAAGGCGCCAACGTTTTCCTGACCATCGATGCGCGCATTCAGTCGATTGCAGAGGAAGCGTTGCGCGTGGTCAGCCGGGCCGGAGCGGTCGTGGTCGATCCAAACAATGGCAACGTTTTGGCGATGGCTTCTGTGCCGTCCTTCGATCCAAACACTTTTATCCCCAGCATCAAAGCGAAAGATTGGAAAGCACTGCAGAAAGATGAAGCCGATCCGCTGGTCAACCGTGCGATCAGCGCCTTGCCACCCGGATCGACATTCAAGCTGATCACGTCATTGGCCGGTCTGCGAGGCACGAAAAATCTCGCAAACGCACATTACAGCTGCGGCGGCGGCGTGAGCTACGGCGACCACTTCTTCGCATGCTGGGTGGCCCAAAAGCATTACACGCACGGAAACATCGGGCTTGTCGATGCGATCAAAGTGTCGTGCGACTCCTTCTTCTATCAGTACGGAAACGCCGCTGGCATTCAATCGATTGATCACATTGGCAAAATGTTGGGCATCGGCGAAGAATCAGGTTTGCAACTCAGCGGCGAACAGAGTGGTAATATGCCGGGGCCGGAGTGGATGCAAATTCATCATCCGCAAGAGCGCTGGTCGCAGGCGCAAACGGCAAACGTTTCCATCGGCCAGGGCTACACGCTGGTTTCGCCGCTGCAACTGGGAATGGCCTACGCGACAATTGCAAACGGCGGCGTGTGCTATTACCCACGCCTGATTGATAGAGTCTTGAGGCAGGACGGCTCGCCCGTGATCGATGACCAAGGCAATCCAGCAGCGCCACCGCCGCGCGCGCGATCGGATTTACGACAAGAAATCTCGCCTGATCAGATCGAGCTCGTTCGCAAAGGCTTTTGGAAGGTTGTTAATGAGGAGGGCGGCACCGGCGGTAGAGCGCGTTTGAAAGATTGGGTGGTCGCGGGAAAAACCGGCACCGCGCAGGCGACTGAGCGCGGCCACGAGGAAAACGTTGCGTGGTTTGCTTGTTTCGCACCTTATGACCATCCGAAATACGTTGTCGTAGTGATGGTGCAGGGCGCCTCTGGGCACGGCGGCGAGGTCGCGGGCCCGATCGCTACACGTATTCTCGAACGCACGCTTGCGGAGGATGACGGCAAGTTCGATATGCAGGTCGCCTGGCTCGCACCCGCACATCATCCCAATCCGCTCCAATTAATCAAAGCAGTGAGTTATCCCGGCTCGGGAGGCAATCTCGGAAGCGAAGACGAAGAAGGTGCGGACCAATCGCAGGCTGCCGCTGCACAAATGGCAAGCTCAGACGCATCGCCTGATGTGGAGCCGGAAGCCGATTCTCAAGGGCAAGTGAGACGACACGGTGCGGCTCCCGTGGCGCGCGCCGTTCCCGTTGCCGCGCCGCAATCTCGTAGCTTTTTCGAACGACTTTTTGGAATCCGCCGTCAGCAGGCGCCAGCGCCACCGCCACCGCCCGCCCGCCGGCGTCAGGTACGATGAACTTTCGATCAGAAATGCTATCGCAGAACGTGCCGGCGATTCCGCTGCTGATCGGTCAATCTCTTCAATTTTATGATAGACAAGGTAAGAAAGATTTTGGGGCTTGGCTCCCGCAAGACGGGGAACAAGCTCATACTCAGCGTAGAAAAACTCGAGTCTCGCGTCGCGTTGCTCGAGAATCGCCGCCTCGAGGAATATAGCGTCGAGCGAAAGAGCTCGCGGAACATCGTCGGCAGCATTTACAAGGGCAAAGTCAAAAACATTGAGATGGGCCTGAAGGCGATGTTTGTTGACATCGGCTTCGAAAAAAACGCGTTCCTTCATTTTTGGGACGCCATTCCTGCTGCGCTCGACAGCGGCATCGAAGAAATCGATCGCCGGACGAACAAGCGGCCTCGAAAACGGATCACAGTAAAAGACATACCGAACATTTATCCAGTGGGTTCGGATGTCATTGTGCAGGTGACCAAGGGGCCGATTGGCACGAAGGGGCCAAGGGTGACGACCAATCTTAGTTTTGCCGGGCGTTACCTGGTTCTGATGCCGTTTAGTGATCGCAGCGGTATCTCGCGAAAAATCGAGAGCCCCAAAGAACGCGAGCGACTACGCAAGATTTTGCGTGAGCTAGACATGCCCGAAGGGGTGGGCGTCATCATTCGCACCGTAGGCGAAGGCCAGCGCGCCAGATACTTCGTGCGCGACTTGCGTTTCCTTCTCGATCAATGGGCCAAAGTCGAGCAGGCCATCCGTGAGAACCGCGCCCCTTGCCGTCTCTTCGAGGAGCCTGACCTGGTTGAGCGAACCGTGCGCGATTTTCTCACCGAAGAGATCGACGAAGTCGTTTGCGATGATCGCGCGTCAACGGAGCGGATGAGCGAAATGATTGGCCAGATTTCCCGGCGCGCTCGGAACCGGGTCCACTTTTACGATAGCGCGACGCCAATTTTCGAAACCTACGGCGTGCAAAAACAAATCGACGACGCTTTTCACAGGCAGGTTTGGTTGAAGCGTGGCGGTTATATTGTGATCGACGAGACCGAAGCGCTGGTAGCGATTGATGTGAATACAGGCCGCAACAAAGGCGGGCGCGATGTGGAGAAAACAATTTTTCAGACCAACCTGGAGGCGGCAGATGAAATTGCCCGTCAGCTCCGGTTGCGCAATATCGGTGGGTTGATTATCGGCGATTTCATTGACATGAAGAGCCGTAAAGACCAGCAGGCTGTTTACAGTTTAATGAAGGAACGGCTTACGCGCGACAAGGCCAGGACGCATGTGCTTCCCATTTCGCAGCTCGGCCTGATGGAAATGACCCGCCAGCGGGCACAAGAAAGCCTAAGCGAGACAATTTACCAGAACTGCCCTTACTGCGGCGGCCGGGGCGTTGTGAAAACTTCCATGACTACCAGCGTCGAATTGCACCGGACTCTCAATACCGTCATGCGCAAATACCAGGAAAGCATCCACGAGATTCGGGTGATCCTGAACCCCGATGTTTTGAAGCGATTGAAGGAAGAAGACGAAGAACTGCTGGTGGAGCTAGAGCGCCGGTACGCAGGTCGCCTAATGTTTCGTGGCGATTCGACGTTTCACCACGAGAAGTTCGTTATTACAGACGCGAACACGGGCGCGGAACTGAAGCCCTAGGCTTGGTTCAGCGGGTGGCAAAAAAAGCTTGCAATTTTTGGCGGCTCAGCTCAGAGTCGCTGCATCCAGACGGGGAGCGAAATTCGTTATTGCTGGGACGCTCCAACTGTTTGGGGTATAAAAGGAAACTTAACCAAAAGGAGAAATGATGAAAAGATTAGTGTTATGCCTGTTAGGATTTGGGGTGATCGCTTCGGTCGCTTTTGGCGGAGAGACCTACTCCGGAAAGGAAATGAAGCAGGTAGCACCGCCTCCGTGCCCGGAGTGGTACGCCGATAACGAGTTTAACGTCAGTCTGTGGGGCACTTACGTTTTCACCGGGAACAACTGGGAAAACGATACGTACCTTGAAGCCGATCATGCCTGGGGCGGTGGCGTTGATTTCAAATACTTCTTTCACCGTTATTTCGGCATTGGTATTGAAGGCTTTGGCCTCGATTCGAGGCAGGCGCGCGAAAATGTATTCGTCGATCTTAGCGACGGGGTTTTTTCCCGCAGCTTTGACAACCACCGCGAGGCGATAGGATCTGTGCTGGGTACGTTTACCCTGCGTTATCCGATCCACTGCACGCGCTTTTCACCTTATCTCTGGGGTGGCTTCGGCGGGATCTTTGGGGGCGGCCAGAGGCCGATTAATCGGTGGGAGCGCGAAGGAGGAACTATCGCCCAAGGCGGCGAGGGCTTCGACATCTTTGAGACGGTTGGTCATACCGATAGCGAGTCACGCATAATGGGCCAAGTTGGCGGCGGCATGGAAATCCGTTTCACCCCGCATATCGGCTGGGTCAGCGACTTCAGCTGGAATTTTGTGGACGGGTCCCATAACAACTTTGGCATGGTCCGCACCGGCGTGAACTTCGCCTTCTAAGCAGCAGTAACATTTGCTACAGCGGCGTCCGGAAAACCGGACGCCGCTTTTTTTTTACTTGGATAAACCCAAGGAGTGGCAGTTTTCAGTCCGCCAAAGGGCTGACGGGTTTCAATGCGAAGCGGTGATCAGTGTTTGCGAACGGCGGTATGCGCACGAAATTATCCTGATGTCGTTCGTCGAAACCCTGGACAATTTGGCTTGGAGGAAATCGGAGCTCGTTCAACGTTTCGAGCATCTGATTGCCTCAAAATCGGATCAGGAACTCGAAGCGATGGCACAAGCTTCTCGCTCTCTGACTCTGCAAAATTTTGGACGCACAATGCGACTGTTCGCGCCTCTTTATCTTTCCAACGAATGCATCAACAATTGCCGGTATTGCGGGTTCTCGCGCGACAATTCAATCCTTCGTGTCACGCTGGACGTGGATGAAGTGATTGCTGAGGCGCAGCATCTCGCGCGTCAGGGGTTTCGGCAGATTCTTCTCGTAGCGGGCGAGCATCCAAAATTTGTGAGCTGCGACTACCTGGCTGAATGCGTGCGCGCGCTCGCTGCGGATTTCTCGTCGATTTCCATTGAAGTGGGCCCAATGGAAACTGAGGATTACGCGCCGATCGTCGAAGCCGGCGCGGAAGGTCTCGTCGTTTATCAGGAGACATACAATCGCGGCGTCTATGCAGAGATGCACACCGCCGGGCCGAAACGAGATTTTAATTTCCGACTCGATTGTGCCGAGCGTGGTTATGTGGCTGGTTTTCGCCGACTCGGCATCGGCGCGCTCATCGGCTTATCGCGATGGCAGGATGAAGCGGTCGCGCTTGCAGCGCACTTGGAATATTTATTCAAACGGTGCTGGCAGGCACAAATCACTGTGAGCGTGCCCCGATTACGCCCGGCGTCTGGCGGATTTCGTCCGCTTTTTTCGATGACCGACCGCGAACTGGCGCAATTGGTGTGCGCGTTGCGGATTACTTTCCCGCAGCTCGGCATCGTGCTCAGCACACGCGAGCGCGCGGCGCTGCGAGACACGCTGGCGGTAATCGGAGTAACGATGATGAGCGCCGGCAGTCACACTGAGCCCGGCGGTTACACCCGGCAAGGCCGTAAACATTTGCATCGCACTGTGCGCGGACGCATCGTCGCGCCCGAATACCAGGAAGGCGAAGACCAACTCGCCACCGGGCAATTCGAGATTAGCGACGAACGTTCCCCTGCCGAAATCGCCGCAGTCCTTCGCCGCCGCGGCCTCGAACCGGTTTGGAAAGATTGGGACCAGGCCCTTTGCGGAGCGTGAAGATTTCACTCAATGGCGACCACGTAGATGCGCGTGAAGCGAAGACGATCGCGGACTTAGTCAACCGTTATCAATTGCCGCCACAATCGATTTTAGTGGAGCACAACGGCCTCGCGGTGCACCGACACGAATGGTCAGAGCAATCATTAGCCGAAGGCGACCGCATCGAATTCATCCACGTCGTCGCTGGCGGTTGAGAATAAATTACTCTGCGCTTTTCACGATGACCCGCATTCCGTCGGTTTGGATGACAGCGACTTGCGTTTGTGGGGCGATGAATTCGCCTTCGGTGACCACATCGACAACGTGATCGGCGAAACGCGCTTTGCCGCTTGGTCGCAAAACAGTGACTGCGGTGCCTCGCGTCCCGGGCGATAGTGGGAGCGCGGTTGCAAACTTGCGCGGTGCGCCGGTGAGCGATGGCCCAGGCGGATTTGAGTCCATCAGGGCGAATCGACGATAGATGCTCGTACGCGGCAGATAGCGGGCGAGCAGAGCGATGACGATAACTGATCCCACGATTGCGATGAACATGTTAAGCAGCGGCATCGCGAGCATTTTACCGCTCGGTAAAAAGTTTTGGCCCGGGTAGCGATCGACCATCGTCCAGAGCAAAGACGCAAGCATGAGAAATACGCCGACAACGCCAAAGACGATCGTAGTATGCGCAAAGAAAAGTATTTCAATCAAGACGAGTACCATTCCGAGAATAAAAAGCGCGACGACCTCCCATCCGGCGAGTCCAGCCAGATAGTGCCCGAGGAAAAAGAGTGCGAAACAAATCGCAGAGATAATTCCCGGCCATGTCACGCCCGGAATTTTGAATTCCAAGTACGCGCCGAGGATTCCAAGCAGCAGCAGCAACGGCGCCAGCGCAGTAATCCAAAAAGCGACCTGCTCGAACCCAGTAGGTTCGATATTTGCGATATTGGCTTTGAGTCCGGCTTTTTTGGTTAGATTGGCAATAGAATCGACAATGCCTTCCGCGAGCAACGGTTTGTCATTAATCCGTTCAGTTGCTTCCTGAGCGTTCAGAGTCAGGATCGCGCCCTTGGGATGAACAACGCGGTCGCCGATTTTCACGTCCTTATCCTTGTTCATGAACGCCTCGGCGACGTCGGGATTGTGGCCATTCTTGATCGCGGAGCCGCGGATCAGCGCAGACCAGTACGAAATCGTCTTTTCCTTCGCAGTGGCGGGAAGGTCTTCTCCTGTTGGAAGGATCGGGGCCGCGGCGCCGATCGCGCTCACGGGCGACATGTAAATGTGTTGTGTTGCGATGGCGATCAACGCGCCGGCAGAGCCGGCGTTTGTGTTGATGAACGTGTAAGTGGGAATCTTTGTTTGATTGAGTGCGTTCACGATATCGGCCGCGGTATCCAACCGCCCGCCGTACGTGTTCATGTCGAAAATAATCGAAGAGGCTTCGTCGCTTTCGGCTGTTTTCACCGCGCGGCGCAGGAACGCCAGCAGAGACGGCGCGACTTCACCGCGCAACGGCACGACGACCACATCGCCTTTGTGGATTGTCTCGCTCACTTCCGCTGTCGCTATCTCAGGCGAGGCGAAAAACAGAATTGCCAGAAACAGTTTCACGGGTTGGACATTGATGCGCACTGCGTAAGTTTGGCATCGCTTCCGAAAGCAAACGAGGCAAAAATAACCAGGCGCGCATGGGAACAATCCCTTCGGAAACAATCGAGCAAATCGCCGCCGCGAACGACATCGTCGAAGTAATCGGCTCGTATTTTCCACTCAAACGCGCCGGAGCAAATTTCAAGGCGCTCTGCCCATTTCATCAGGAGAAAACGCCGTCATTCATGGTTAGCCCGAGCCGGCAGACGTTTCATTGCTTCGGTTGTGGTGCAGGTGGGAGCGTTTTCCGGTTCGTGATGGATTATGAGCATACAGATTTTCCTTCAGCTCTGCGCAAACTTGCTGCGCGAGTCGGTATCACAGTGGTCGAGAAGCGTGGCGCCGCGGATGAAGATCGACAGCACGAAAGACGCCGGACGCTACTGAAACTTCACGGTGAAGCTGCGGAATGGTTCCATGGAAATCTAATCAAGAGAGAGGTCGGCGAGCCGGCGCGACAATACCTCAAACGGCGCGGCATCACGGCGGAAATCGCGAAGCGCTGGCAACTGGGCTACGCGCCTGACGAGTGGGACGCATTCGGAAGTTGGGCGCGCGCGGGGGGCTACGATGCGCGCGAGCTAATTACGAGCG
>Ga0209161_10003092_pt1 | contig 13488 bp, 14 predicted proteins | sample GraSoiAngelo_155_FD_186169 | JGI IMG/M metagenome (GOLD analysis project Ga0209161, IMG submission 186169) | Grasslands soil microbial communities from the Angelo Coastal Reserve, California, USA - 14_1009_13_30cm (SPAdes) (version 2) | ecosystem: Environmental > Terrestrial > Soil > Grasslands...
GGTCATGACCTCGGGCCAGTGAAGCCGCTCGAAGACGAGTGTGCTCGACGCGATCCGTCCATTGCGGAGCCGCAGGTGCTCGACGCTGAGCACGGGGCCGACCGGCGTGCTGGTGACGAAGTCGTAGACAACACAGGCTTCGTCTCCATCGACGAACAGGTGTCGGATGTCATTTCGCTCGATGATCGGGAGCAACCGCCGGAATGCGCCGACGAATGCTTCTCGGCCGCGGACCGTGTTGTCGCCGAGGGTGAACTCGGCATCGGACTCGAGCAGTGGGGGCAGAGCTTCGAGTCGCCGTTCGCCAACGGCCTGGATGTACGACGTTACGAGCTCGCGGGGATCGGTGGCCATTTGAACCTCCCAGCGCGAACGAAGACGCGCGCTGGAGATAATCAAGTTGACGCTTGAGATTGTCAAGTGATAGCCTGCGCGCGATGCGCTCGTATCGGCAGTACTGCAGCTTCGCGCGTGGCCTCGACATCGTTGGCGACCGCTGGATCCTGCTCATCGTGCGCGAACTGCTCCAGGGACCTCGCCGGTACAACGAGCTTCTCCACGGTCTGCCCGGGATCGCGACGAATCTCCTCGCGGAACGGCTGCAGGACCTCGTCGAGGCGGGCGTGCTCGAACGAGGAACCGACCACACGTATGCACTAACCGCATGGGGCGAGGGGTTGCGCGACGTCATCCATTCGCTCGGACGCTGGGCCCGGCCGCTCATGGGGCGGATGGAGCGGGACGACGAGTTCCGCAGCCATTGGTTGATCCACCCGATCCACGTTCTGTATGAAGGAGTTGACCGGCGCCGGCCGCGTTTGACCGTGGAGGTCGATACCGCCGACGCTCCGATGACCCTCGAGTCAGCAAATGGGCGGGTGCGGGTAGTCCCTGGACGTCATCCGTCGCCGGATGTGGTCCTTTCCGGACCGCCTGACGGGATCATCGGGTTGCTGGCCGGCAAGCGCGACCGCCCGGCCGTCGCGAAAGTCACCGTGAAGGGGGACGCGCGCAAGATCGACAGCCTGCGACCGCACCCGGTCTAGGCGAGCTCGATGTAGCGGAATGCCTCCGCGGCCTCAAGATTCCAGGTCGAGCCGGTGTTCTTCGCCCACCACTTCATCCGCTCCGCGAACCCACGACGCCCCCCCACCTGGCTCTTGTGCGATCTGAGGGCCGCGATCTTCCCGTCGATCGATCCCGAGATGTCGAACCAGATGTTTGGGTCGCGCGTTCCGAACAGGAGTACCCGTGCCACGCGGTGATGCTTCAGCCCGCCGGTGAGCTGCTCCGGAAAGAAGAGGTGATCGCGCGCCGCGATCACACCGTCGAGCCCGCTCCACCCGGCGACGCGATGGTCGGGATGGACCTGATAGTGGCCCCAGGGGTCGTTCGTGAAGACGACATCCGGCCGGTGCTCGCGGATGACGCGGCAGACCTCGCCGCGAAGATCCATGCTCACCTGGAGCTCGCCGTCCTGGTGCCCGAGGAAGACGAACTCTTTGACGCCGATCGCTTCGCCGGCAGCACGTTGCTCGCGTTGCCGCGTTTCGGCCATCTGCTCCGGCGTCATTTTCGGATCGTGCGTTCCCTTCTGTCCGCTCGTGATCACGCAATAGGTCACGTGCGTGCCCGCTGTGCGGATCCAGGAGGCCAGCGTGCCTGAGCAGCCGAAATCGACGTCGTCCGGGTGAGCGAAGATCGCCATCGCCCGCTTTGGGATGGCGAACGCGCTCGCCACTACACCTTCACCTTCCGCTCGTCGAGAACGCGGTCGTAGAGATCGACGATGCGGTCGCCGACGCGGCGCCAGGTGAAGTGTTCCGCTCGATCGCGCGCGCCGTGCGCCAGATGCATGCGGAGGCGGGCGTCGGTCAGGACCTCTGCCATCGCGTCGGCTAGCGCCTGATAGTCGCCGGCTGGCACGAGGAGTCCCGACCGACCGTTCTCGATGATCGTCTGGAGTCCACCGACGCGCGTACCCACGACGGGTGTGCCGCACGCCATCGCCTCGAGCGCGACGAGTCCGAACGACTCGGTCAATGACGGCACCGCGCATAGATCCGCGGCCGCGTAGTACAGAGCCAAGTCCTCCTGCCCCCGTGACCCGACGAACGAAACGTTCGACTCGAGGCGGTGCTCGTGAACGAGGCGCCGCAGCTCCAGGATCTTCTCTGTTTCGGGTGCATCGTCGCCGGGATCGAGGGCACCGCCGACCACAAGGAGACAGACGTCGCTTCGCATGTCTGGACGACGCTGAAAGAGGAGCCCAAGCGCGCGCAGGAGCACGTCGATGCCTTTTATCTGCTCGATGCGACCGACGAACAGGATGAGCCGCTCGCACTGGTCGCGACCGAGCTTCTCGCGCGCATCGACCTGCCGGACCGGGTGGAAGAGCGTCGGATCAACTCCGCACGGGATGACGGCGACGCGTGAGGTGTCCGCGCGGTAGAGACGGCGCAGCTCGCCGAGCTCGATCTCGCTCGCAGCGACGACGGCCGCGGACTTCTTGACGGCCTCACGTTCGATCTCGACCCGAATGTCGCTCTCGCCGTCGATGTCCTCGTCCATGACTTCTCGCTTCACGAGACCGAGCGTGTGGAACATCTGCACGACCGGGACGTTCCATTTCCGCTCGAGGCTGCGCGCAACTTTCGCCGAGAGCCAGTAATGCGCGTGCACGAGGTCGTACGACTTTTCCTCCGCCGCGGCGTGCTCGAGGAGCTTCTCCGTGAACTCGTCGAGGTGCTCGTACACCTCCATCTTCGGCCAGTAGCCGATGGGGCCCGACTGGATGTGGATCACGCGTGCGTTCGGACCGAGCTGCTGGATTCGTGGATCGTCCTTCTCGCGCCAACGCGTGAAGACGTCGACCTCGATGCCGCGTCCGCCGAGGTCGCGCGCGAGCTCGCGGACGTAGACGTTCATGCCACCGGAGTCGCGGCCGCCGAGCTTCGCGAGGGGACACGCGTGCACCGAGATCATCGCGATCCGGCGGGTCACGAGCGGGTCGCTTCGAGACGGAGGAGCCAGCGATCCGTCGCGCCGAGATCGTACTTGTAGGGCTCGCCGCCGCGGAGGAAATCGTAGATGCGCGCGCCCTCGTCGATCGCCGCTCGGATCGCATAGGCGTGGCACGCGATACCGACGGAGAGGGACGCGAGCGCGACATCGTAGGCGGCGTTGTACAGGGCGAAGGTCCCTTCGTAAGCGAACGCGAAGACGACCGCCGCATCCTCGCCATCCACGTTCACCACGCCGAGTCGCAGCCATCCCCGCGAACCGAGCATGTCTGCCAGGTCGCGGAAGAAGCGTTCCATCTCCTCGGTCATGAACTCGGCCTTCTCCCCGCGTGACTGGCGGTGGAGCGCGACAAATCGGTCGAATACTGAGGCGCGTTCGTGCTCGCTCGCGAACCGGAACGCGACCCGGCGCCCCGTCTCGAGGCCGCGGAGCTTGCGCCGCAGCTCGTGGCGTTCTTTCTTTCCGAGATGCTGCACGTACGCCTCAAAGCTGTCGGAAAGAATCAGTCGTGGCGCAGTGACGAGGCGCTCGAGCCGCACCTCGTACCCGGCGCCGCCGAGCGCCGCCGACAGCGCATCCAACGTTCCGGAGTCCTCGGGGACAAACTCGAAGAGAACGCGCGGCGATCTCCTCGCTGTGATCCACGCGGCGAGAGAGTGCGCGACGACCGGCACATCCGGCGACCTCGCGACGATGTCCTGATAGTCGGTGTACTCGCCGCCGGCAAAGGTGACGGTGCCGTCGTCCTCAATAGCGAGGGCGGCGATGCCGCGTTCGGCAATCCAGAGAGTGATCTGCTCGCGGCGGTCGTACGTGCGCGCTACGCGGATCCAGTCAGGGGTGAGAAAGACGTTCGGGTCGGCGCGAAGCCGGGCCAGCTCGGACCATTCGGCCTCGAGCGACGCCGGGTCGCGCGCGATACAGACCGGGTCGGACGTGGTGAGGATCATCCGAGTCTAGGCGAGTGCACGTTCGGGTGAACGTTCGCGCGACTCTTAGAATTCCGCGGTGAATCGCGATCTCGCACCGCGCGTGATCGTTGCGCCGCAATCCTTCAAGGGCTCGGCCGATGCGGTCGCGGTCGCTTCCGCCATCGCGCGCGGCGTCCGTCATGCCTGGCCGAGCGCGCACATCGAAGAGATGCCCCTTGCCGACGGTGGCGAAGGGACGGTCCGCGCGCTCGTCACTGCGACGAACGGCAGCGTGCGCAGATCGCGGGTGCACGATCCGCTCGGTCGCGAGATCGACGCGGAGTGGGGCGTGCTCGGCGATGGGGTGACTGCGGTGGTCGAGATGGCCGCGGCGAGCGGCCTTCCATTGCTCGACCCGAGCGAGCGCGACGCGCGCATCACGAGTACCCGTGGGACAGGCGAGCTCATCCTTGCGGCAGCGGCGAGCGGCGCTCATCGCATCGTCATCGGCATCGGTGGCAGCGCGACGAACGACGGCGGCGCCGGCATGGCGCGCGCCTTCGGCTACCGTTTTCTCGATCGAAGCGGCAACGACCTTCCAGAGGGCGGCGCTGCGCTCGCGAGGCTCGGCCGCATCGATGGCCAGACCGATCCGCGCTTGGTCCGACCCTCGATCGAAGTAGCCTGCGACGTTCGCAATCCGCTGCTTGGACCCGAGGGCGCCTCCGCGATCTACGGACCTCAGAAGGGAGCCACACCGGAGATCGTGCGTGAGCTCGATGCCGCGCTTGCGCGCTACGCGGACGTGATCGAGGCGTTCGTCGGCAGGCCGATCCGCGACGTGCCCGGCGCCGGCGCAGCCGGCGGTCTCGGTGCTGGACTGCTCGCGTTCCTCGACGCGCGCCTTGTCTCCGGAGCCGAACTGGTCCTGCGCTCGGTCGGATTCGCCGAACGTATCGCGGGCGCCGACCTCGTCGTCACCGGCGAAGGCCGCGTCGATCAGCAGAGCGGATACGGCAAGCTCACGGGCGCCGTGACTGCGGCCGCGCGGCGCGCTGGAGTGCCTGTCGTCGCGGTCGCGGGCGGTCTCGGCGCGGGTCACGAGTCCCTCGGTCTCGACGCGATCGCTGTCGCGAGCGAGGGTGTTCCGATCGCGCAGGCGATGCACGAGCCGCTGCCGCTCATCGAGCGCGCGGCCGAGAGACTCGTTCGTGCGCGAGCCGCGGTAACGCACTAGCGTTACCCCGCCATGCGCCAGACCGCGCCCGCGGGACGCACTCCTCCGCTCGACCGGATCCCGCGGGATCGCACCCCGAGCCTCGAGCTCGTGCGCATCACCGAGGCCGCCGCGATCGCGGCTTCTCACTGGATGGGCCAGGGCGATAACAACGCGGCCGACCAGGCCGCGGTCGAGGCGATGCGCCGGAGCATGGAGGACGCGAGATTCAACGGCCGCATCGTGATCGGCGAGGGTGAGCGCGACGAAGCGCCGATGCTCTACATCGGAGAGAAGGTCGGTCGCGGGGACGGACCCGAGGTCGACATCGCGGTCGATCCACTCGAAGGCACGACGCCCACCGCCAAGGGCCGAAACAACGCCGTGGCGGTTATGGCCTTCTCCGAGCCGGGTGGGCTCCTCCACGCGCCGGACACCTACATGGAGAAGCTCGCTGTTGGCGCGCCCGCAAAAGGCAAGGTCGATCTCGACCGACCGGTCGCGGAGAACCTCCGGATCATCGCCGATTCGCTGAACAGAGACGTCAACGACCTTACCGTGCTGATCCTCGACCGGCCCCGGCACGAGAAGCTCATCGGCGAAGTTCGGAAGGCGGGCGCGCGCATCAAGCTCATCGAGGACGGCGACCTCATGGGCGCGCTCTCGGTCGCGATCGCGGGCACCGGTGTGCACGCCCTCATGGGGATCGGCGCGGCGCCGGAAGGGGTGCTCGCGGCTGCCGCACTCCGGTGCGTGGGCGCCGAGCTGCTCGGACGCCTGAAGTTCCGCAACGACGAGGAGCGCGCTCGCGCGAGGAAGATGGGCATCGCCGACCAGGATCGCGTCTACACGACCGAAGATCTCGCAAGTGGCAAGGACATTCGCTTCGTCGCGACCGGGGTGACGGATGGCGACGTGCTACGCGGTGTTCACTACTTCGCACGCGGAGCCGCGACGCACTCGATCCTGCTCGACCGCCTCATGGGCAAGCTACGCTTCATCGACACGACGCACTTCGAGGACATCGACGAGCCGCCGGTCATCCGCCTGGAATGAACCGCCGCTAATACGTCTCGGCGGACCTCGGCAGCGACGCGGCCCCGTTGCGGACCGCGCGCACCAGCACTTCGTAGCTCGCGTCCTTCAGCACGCAACCTGCGCCGAAGGCCCGCGCGACGTCGCAGACCTCCGCGTCGAGCGTGTACATCACAACTCGCGTGTCCGGGAGCTCGCTCGTGATCCACTCGAGCACCTGTACGCCCCGACCGCCGGGCATCTCGTCGTCGAGGATGACAACATCCGGCATGAGCTCCTGGCAGGTGCGGACGGCCTCCTGCGCATCGCGCGCCACGCCGACGCAGTCCATGTCACGCTCGGCGTTCACGAGATAGCGAAGGTTCTCGCGCACCGACGGATGATCGTCCACGACCAAGACGCGGATCCTTCCCCCAAGCACTGGCGCCAGTCTAGGTCGAGCCGGGCCGCCTCCGCGATGTCGATTTCAGATTGACATGCGACGGTTCTCGGCTTAGGTTTTTCGGGTGCCCGCGATCCGCACGCGAAGGCGCCGTCCGGCGCCGCTGTCGCCCTCACTGAAGAAGCTCGGCGACCGCCTGCGTGAGGCTCGGATCGCGTCGGGCATGTCGCAGGCTCAGCTCGGCGCACCGTACTTCACGCGGGCGCATGTGAGCGCGATCGAGCTCGGCAAGATCCGTCCGGCGATGCGCTCGCTCGAGCACATGGCGAAAAAGCTGGAGAAGCCCGCGTCCTACTTCCTCGACGATGCCGATCTGGAGCGCGCCCGAGGCGAGCGGGAGCTCGAGATCGGCGCGATCGGCGGGCTGCTTACGTTCGTCTCGGCTCCGGAGGCGCTGCGCCGCGCCGAGAAGCTGCTCGATGCGGGGAATCTGTCGGTACGAGAGACCGCCCAAGTCCGGCTCCACGCCGGATCGGCGCTCAACCTGCTGCAGCGCGGCCGGGAAGCGATCAAAGCACTGACCATCGCCCAGCGCCTCGCGGGCGAGCTTGGCGACGACGCGCTCGGACGCGCGGCCGATTATCAGCTTGCCGTGGCCACGCGGATCGCTGGAAATCCACGCGGGGCGCGCGAAATGCTCGAGGCGCTCCTTCGCCGGATCGACACTGCGAGACCGCCCGACCAGCTCCTGCGACTGCGCGTGCTGATCACGATGGGCGGCTGCGCGCAGGATCTGGGAGAGCCCCAGGCCGCGACGACTTATTACCAGCAGGCTCTGGAGTGGTCCAGCGAAATCGGGGACCTCGCTCGGATCGCGTTCATCCACCAGGGTCTCGGCAACGCGTATCGGGCGCTCGGGGACCACGACGCGGCGGCCGGCCATTATCAGAAGGCGCTCGCTTCCGCCGAGCTTGGGAAGGATCTGGTGGGGGTCCTGATCATGCGCAACGCCCTTGCGGTGATCGCCGCGGACGCCGGGCGCATCGAGGCCGCATACGAGCATGTAGCCCGCGCGATCGAGATCGCGCGCGTGTCCGGACCGGCCGCGTACCTTGCCCACTGCTACGCGACGCGGGCCGAGGTCGCGCTCAAAGCCAAGGACGTGACGCTCGCGCGGTCGAGCGCCGAGGCAGCGATCGCGGCGGTCGCGGAGCGAGGAGCGGATGCTGACCGCGCGATCGCGGGCGCGACGCTCGTGCTTGCCGAGCTCGATCTCCGCGAGGGCGACGCCGCGAAAGCGGAGCGGCGCATGCGCGACGCGGCGGCGATCTATAAAAGACTCGATGCGACGGCCGAGCTCGGCGACGTCCTGATGCGTCTCTCTCGAGCGGCCAAGAAACATGGCGACCTGCGCGCGGCCGAGCGCTACGCCTCCCAGGCGTACGCCGTGAGCAAGCCGAAGAGCGCCAACGTGGAGGTCTAACCCGCGGATGCAGACCGCGGGTCCTGTCCCGGGGTCGGGGTCGCGCGCTCGCCTACCGGTCCGCTCCCCACCACTTGGAACCAGTCGCTCGTGACGCGGCCGGTCAGCGGCTCGCGCGCAACCCGCTCCCCCGTGCCACCCGCGGTCTGCCCCCGGTCTAATCCTTCTGGTGGCGTTCGGCGGCAGTCAGCACGTTCCGGAGTAATAGCTCAGTCGTCACGGCACCGAGGCCGCCTGGGACCGGACTCAGCGCACTGGCGATCGGCGAGACGCTGTCGAGGTCGACATCGCCGATGATCCCGTGCGGCGTCACGTTGATCCCCGCGTCGATCACGGTCGCTCCGGGAGCGAGCATGTCGCCCTTCAGGAATCCGGCTCGGCCCACGCCGACCACGACCACACTCGCATTCCTTGTAACCGCGCCGATATCCGGCGTTCGGCTGTGCGCGACGGTCACCGTCGCGTCCTCGCCGAGCAGGAGATACGCGACCGGTCGCCCGACGACCGTGCTGCGTCCGACCACCGTCGCATGCGCGCCGCGCAGGGCGACACCATGGAACTTGAGCAGCTCGATGACGGCCTCAGCCGTCGACGGCACAAAACGCGGGCGACCGTCCGCGAGCAGCCCGACGTTGAAGGGATTCATCCCCTCCACATCCTTCGACGGAACGATGTGGTCGACGATGTGACCCTCGTCGAGCGTTCCAGGCAGGGGTGTCAGGAGCAGGATGGCGTGGGTCCGCGGGTCCGCGCCGAGGCGCTCGAGCGTGGCGACGAGCTGGCGCTCCGAAGCGTCGCCGGGAAGATCGATCTGGTCGACCGCTATGTCGAGCTTCTCCCCGCGCGCTGTGAGGCGTTGCTGGTAGGTGCTCGCGGCCGGGTCGATGCCGACTGAGACCGCCGCGAGTCGCGGCGCGACCCCCCGGGCGTGCAGAGCGGCACTCCGATCGCGCGACCGCTCGTGCAGCTTTTCGGCGAGAGGCTTGCCCAGAAGGAGCCGCACGGTGCTACCGCGCGATCCGAGATTCGACGAAGTCCGTGATGCGGCGACGTTGCTCGTCGCTGCCGTCGACCGCGCGATCGAGATGCTCGGAGATGACTTTGACCTGCGCCGGGTCCTTTATCGACGCTAGGTTGATCATCACGTTAAGCGCGGCTCCGCGAAGCGCGGTCTCGGCCATGAGCGCTCCCACGCCGATGTCGCTCGCCGTCATCGGGCTGGCGCTCGCGACGCCGCGCTCGCACGCGTCCAGCAGCCGCCGCGCGGTCTCCGCGACCTCGAGCGGCACCCGCGACGCCGCGAGGAGCGCGGCCTGCATGCGGTCCTGGCGCTCTTTCTTCTCCTCGTCGGTCTTCCGCGGGAGCTTCATCGCCTCCGCGACCCGCGCGTAGGCGGCGCTGTCGTCCTCGACGAGACGCAGAAAATCCGAGCGCAGGTTGTCGGTCTCCTCGACGTAGGCCTGGAGCGCATCCGACCGATCCTTCTTGAGCGAGATGCGCCCGACCATCGCCGCCAGCGCCGCGCCCATGGCGCCCGCATACGCAGCCGCGCTCCCGCCGCCGGGCACTGGCGAATCGGCGGAGAGATCGTCGCTGAACGCGCGCAGGGAGCGCTCGATAAATCGATCGGGCATGGGGAGGGGCGAAGTGTACGTGCTAGCATCGTTCGAAACTTCATACGCGATCCCTTTCATGCAGAGAGGCTGAGGGAACGGCCCGATGACGCCTCGGCAACCGGCGGAGTCCCGCTGCGGTGCCAATTCCGTCCCGATGGTTCAGTCCAGGGAAAGATGAGAGGGTCGACCGAACCGGGAGACCTCTCGTCATAAAAAGAAGGAGAGGTCTTTTCTTTTGAGCGCACTCGCAAGCCTTCTGAGATCAGGCGAGTTCGTCGTGACCGCGGAGCTCAATCCGCCGAAAAGCGCCGCCGCCGCTGTGGTGCGCCGTCGCGCCGAGGCGCTCAAGGGCGTGGTCGACGCGGTGAACGTCACCGACAGCAACCGCGCGAATGTCGCGATGGCCGCTATCCCGGCCGCGACGATCGTCCGAAGCGTGGGCCTCGAGCCGATCGTCCAGATGACCGGGCGCGATCGTAATCGGATCGCTCTGCAGGCCGATGTCCTCGGCGCTACCGCGATCGGCATCGAGAATTTCGTGTTCATGAGCGGTGACGATCCGAAGCAGGGCAATCATCCCGATGCGGTGTACGTGAAGGATCTCGACGGAGTCGGTCTGGTGAAGATGGCCGTTGCGATGCGCGATCAAGGCCAGTTTCTGTCGGGCGACGAGATAAAACAGCCGCCGAAGCTGCTCGTCGGCGCGACGGCGTCGCCGTTCACCAAGCCGATGGAGGCCGACCTGGCCAAGACCTTCGAGAAGATCGCCGCCGGCGTCGAATTTCTCCAGACGCAGCCCGTCTTCGACCTTGTCACGTTCAGTCGCTGGCTCGTGGAGGTTCGTCGCGGCGCCTCGCGCGATGTTCCGATCATCGCGGGCGTCCTTGTGCTCCGCTCGCCCGATCAAGCGGAGCGGCTCGCCAAGGTCCCTGGGCTCGCGATCGGTCCGGCGGTGATCGAGCGCATGAAAAAGGCGGCCGACGCCGAGGCCGAGGGCATCGCCGTCGCGGTCGAGATGGTGAAGGCGATGAAGGCCCTGCCCGGCGTGCGCGGCGTGCATCTGTACTCGATCGAATGGCCGGAGGCGGTGGGGCGCGTCGTGGAATCGGCCGGGCTCCTCCCCAGGCCGGATGCGAGGGTGCCGGCATGACCTTGAAGACGACGGTGATCGGTGCGTATCCAAAGATCGGCGAGGGCCTCGACGGGCAGGAGTTGCGTCGCGCGCTCCATCGTCGCGACCGCGGCGAGATCGGCGACGCGGATCTCGACAAGGTGTACGACGAGGTCACGCGCTCGACGATCGGCGAGATCGAGGCGGCCGGCGTGGACGTGGTCAACGATGGGCAGATCCGCTGGGACGATCTGCTCGCGCCGTTCGCACGGACGTGGTCCGGCGTCGAGCGTGGCCCGCTCGAGCGCTTCTACGACAACAACACCTACTACCGGCAGCCGGTGATCACCGGACCGATCGTCACCGACGGTCGATCGCTCGTGCGCGACTTCACGTTCGCGCGGGGACTGGCGAAGGCTCAGCTCAAGGCGGCCGTGCCCGGACCGCTCACATTCGCCACGCTCACCTCACGGGATGATCACTTCGGCTCGCTCGAGGATCGCGTCTTGGCGGCGGCCGATGCGACCGCCCGCGAGATCCGTGGGCTGAAGGACGCAGGCGCGCGCATGGTCGACATCGAGGATCCGGCAGTGGTGGCATCCCCGCGTCACATCGAGCTCGCGCGCGAGGCCTACGGGCGGCTCGCCGATTCGGCCCACGCCCTCGCTCTTGTGTCGTACTTCTTCCCGCCGGACGCGGTCCTCGAGTCTCTGGCCTCGTTCCCCGTGGCGGCGATCGCGATTGATGTGCGGAGCCGCGACACGACGGCCTTCGAACGGCTCGACGCGTTCCGCGGCAAGTACGTGCTCCTCGGAGTCGTCGACGCTCGCAACACTCGCCTCGAAACCGCGGCGGAGGTCGCGGGCTACGCCGAACGTGCCCTCAAGCTCGTGCCTCTGGACCATCTGAGGCTTGCCCCCACGACGTCGCTCGAATATCTGCCCCGCGACATCGCCCGCGCGAAGCTCGCCGCTCTCGTCGAGGGCGCGCGGCTCGTCACGGGAGAGAGGGTGCCTGCATGACCCAAGACGTTCTGCCGACCACGACGGTCGGGTCTTTCGGCAAGCCCGACTATCTGACCAAGGCGCGTGCCCAGGCGGCGCGCGGCAAGCTCGGCGCCACGGAGCTTGAGGAGCTGGAGCGCAAGGCGACCGCCGAGTGGATCCGTCGGCAGGAGGACATCGGGCTCGACGTCCTGGTGGACGGTGAGATGTACCGGGGTGACATGGTCGCGTACTTCGCCGAACGGCTCGAGGGCTTCAAGATCGGCGGGCTCGTCCGCTCGTACGGGAACCGTTACTACCACAAGCCAGTGATCGCGGGAAAGGTCTCGCGGCCGAAGGCCATGACCGTTAGCTGGTTCGAATACTCGCAATCGCTCACCTCGAAGCCCGTGAAGGGAATGTTGACCGGTCCGTACACGCTCCTCGACTGGTCGTACAACGAGGCGTATCCCACGCGCCGGGACGCGGTGCTCGCGCTCGCCGAGATCGTCCGCGACGAGGCGCGCGATCTCGAGCGCGCCGGTGCGAAATACATCCAGATCGACGAGCCCGCGATACACGCGCGGCCCGAGGAGATCGAGATCGCCATCGAGGCCATGGGCATCGTGACCGCCGGCCTATCGGCGAAGACGATCTCGCACATCTGCTACGGCGATTTCGCCGCGATCTACCCGCAGGTGCTCGATCTCCCGGTCGATCAGCTGGACCTCGCGATGGCGAACTACGGCTACCGCTGGCTGGAGCTTTTCGATAAAAATCCCTTCACGAAAGAGCTCGCGATCGGGATCGTCGACGTGCACGCGCACGAGACGGAGACGGTCGACGTGGCCGCCGAGGGGATCCGCAAGGGCCTGCGCTACGTGCGGGCGGAGAAGCTCTGGCCGCATCCGGACTGCGGGCTCAAGACGCGGACGGTCGATGAGTGTGTGGAGAAGTGCGTCGCGGTCGTCGAGGCGACAAAGGTCGTACGCAAGGAGCTCGCGAAAGTCCCGGCGTAACCTGCTGGCGGAAATGAGCGTTTCCGCGCGCACGATCGCGATCGCTCTGGTCTGGGCCGGTCTCGCGGTCGCGGCGATGCTCGCCATTCTGCAAGGCGACTGGTCCGACTACTTGGTCCCCCTCGCGCTGTGGGCCACGACCGTCTTTCTGCTTGCGCTTCGCTGGCAGGCCGTACCGTGGCGCCGCGGGGGTCCGTGGCGGGTGGCCGGACGCACCATCCGCGTCGTGGCTCTGTCCTGCCTAGGTCTGTTCGCTCTCTGCACCGTCGCCGTGATCGGCCTCGGGCGGCTGAGCGGCTGCCCCATCATGGGTGATCCAACAGGCTCGATTGACTTCGAGAACGCCGATTCCGTTCCTTTGATCGTTTATCCGGAGGGCGTTCAAGTTCCGAGTCTGCGCAGAGTCCTCGAGCCCGGGGGCAAGATGGGCTGGGGATACCTGGTCAGCTGCGGGTCGGCTCGACGGGATGACCAAGTTTGGGAGACGATCGGAGCCGAGTACGCCGGTGCCTGGGTCTACTGCCGGGAAGTCACCCGGGGCGAAATGGACCACCGGCCCAATCTCGTCATGAGACGCGGTGACCTCCAGTGCACGCCCGCTTATGCCCCGGCTGGACCGCCCTAGCGTTCGAGTCATGCGACTAACGAATTCGGTACCGGTCAGCCATTCCATTAGTGATGAGCCGATGATCTCGAAGGACCGCTGGG
>Ga0209161_10003093_pt1 | contig 13485 bp, 11 predicted proteins | sample GraSoiAngelo_155_FD_186169 | JGI IMG/M metagenome (GOLD analysis project Ga0209161, IMG submission 186169) | Grasslands soil microbial communities from the Angelo Coastal Reserve, California, USA - 14_1009_13_30cm (SPAdes) (version 2) | ecosystem: Environmental > Terrestrial > Soil > Grasslands...
ACGGGTGAGTGAGCGACCCTGACACCTTTCTTGCCGAACAGTTTGACCTCAGTCTTGGTCAGCCAGACTGCGTGAGCCGCCAAGACTCGACTGTTAAGGAAGCCGATCTTGTCGAGATATTCTACAACTCGGCCCTTCCCATCTTTCTGGAATTGAGCTTGTTCTCCTCTAGTCTCGGCCACGTGAATATTCACTAGAGTATCTTCTTTTTCTGCAAGATCCCTGGCCCAGAGAAGCGTCTCTGGGCCGCAAGTGTATGGGGCGTGAGGACCCACGGCGAAACCAATTAGCGGATTATTCAATCTGTGAATAAACTCCAGGAATTTGACTGTAGACTTTCTCTCCTGTTCAGTGCCTGCTTTGTCAGGCTTGTCCACCATGCCTGGTGACAGGGTTGCCCTAAGCCCGGCCTCATCGACGGCTCTTGCAACGTCTTCCATGTGGAAGTACATGTCGACAAAGCATGTCGTCCCTGTTCGCGTCATCTCTAAGCAACCGAGAAGAGCGCCCTGATAGCACATGTCGCCAGTCAGCCGCTTTTCTAGAGGCCAGATCTTCTTCTCCAACCAGTCTCTAAGCTCTAAGTCGTCTGCGTAACCGCGAAACAGCGTCATAGAGACATGAGTGTGCGTGTTGATGAGGCCAGGGATCAGCACCTTCCGGCTACAATCGATCACTTCATCCGTCGATGCGGCATTGACCCTGCCGACCTGATCAATCCTTCCGTCAGCTATTCGAACGGAGGCGTTTGCCAAGATACGTCGTTGCGGGTCCTGGGTGACTATCCAATCACAGTCCTTCAGGACAAGACCCATGGGTGTCACTCTTGGTTGAGACTTGCTTGCGGGATTACTGTTCTTGAAGCCTTGTAACGAGAGTCCAGCAGCTTGGTAAGGGCTAGTGCTCGGCTTCTGCCTAATCCTGCGCCGACGGCGATCTCTGTCATTGATGCTGAGAAGACTTTCCTCAGTGACCCAAAATATCCGAGTAGTTGTTCTGCCATCCGTGGACCTATCCCAGGAAGTGAGCCGAGGACCGATAGTTGGAGTCGGTTAAGATCTTTGCTTCTTGGTTTTCGGACGATTACGGGAGGTCCACCTGAGCCTTTTGTGTGTCGTCCTCCTTTTCCAAGCGTGAATAGGAACTGAGCGGTTTGTTTTCCGTCCGGTGTGAAGAACATGTTGAGGCCGAAGTCGAGAACCGATGATATGAGCGCTCCCCATAATGACCGCGAGTTACGAACGCGTTTCAACTCTTCCCAGAGGTCACCTTCAACCACAAGCATACTAGTACGATATGCTTCTCCCATCCGGTGTGCCTGATCGAAGAGTCTCCCGCTGTAGAGTGAGGAGACGAAGTCTCTCACCGACTTTCGCTCAACAGCATAAGAACCCACCACGTAGTCGGCGACGTCAAGTACTCGAAACTCAATGGGTACACCTAGAGATCGCAGTTCATCAGGTACGCCTGAGGGTCGCTCTCGCTCATCAATGATGATACGCTGCAAAGCTCTGTTCTTCAGCCCCTACCGAGATGCGGCTCACAAAAGATTATGCTACGGAAATCGCTAGGATTCAGCATCAGATAGGGCAGAGGTTGGGTTTGGTTTGGACAAACTGGCTGAGCGAGCTTTCGTCGTCAGGGGAGAGCAAGTGTCCAATGAGCAGTAACATCTGTCCACGATGCGGAAAGCCTGTCAAGCTGCCACAAGAGGAAGTTACGATCGTCCGAAACAGAGTGGGCCGAAACAAGTTCGAGGACCGGATGGTGCACAAAGTTTGCCCGACGGGCCAGCCCGTCCTGGGCCAAGTTGGAGGCCAAGAATACTGCACAAACTGTGGACACGCTAAGAGCATTCATTCTCCAAGATGTTCCTACTCCAGCTTCGGCTATCACTGCGAATGCAAGGGATTCCGCAAGTAGTATAGGAAGCAACTCTTTTACCCGACTCTAGATGGGAGAGACCGCTTTGCAGATCGAATCCTACGACCTGTTCCTAGATGTCGACTTTCGGAACCTACGTTTCGATGGAAAGGTCAAGATCAAACTCGAATCTGAAAATGATGTCAAGCTGAATTCTGTCGAGCTCGAGATTCTCGAAGTTGATGCGAACGGAAGGCCGGTCAAACACAATCTGGAAGAAGAAGACCTCACGGTCAAGACCGGAAAGTTCGCGGGAGAACTCAGTATCAGATACCGAGGCTCCATCTCTGACAAGCTGGTAGGTTTCTACAAGGCAGCGTATGACGGCGGCTACGTAGCCTCAACACAGTTCGAGGCTGTCTCGGCGAGACGGCTCCTGCCCTGCTTAGATCACCCTGCCTACAAAGCGGATTTCAAACTTACAGTCAGAACAGACAGCGACACCTCGGTAATTTCCAACATGCCGCCGACATCTGTGAAGGTGGATGGTCCAAAGAAAACTGTCGAGTTTCCAAAGACCCCTCGAATGTCCACCTACCTTCTCTACTTGGGAATCGGCAAGTTTGAGGAGGTAAAGGACAGGTTCAATGGAGTCGACTATATTGTAGCCACGGTACCGGGCAAGAGTTCCGGCGCGAGGTTTCCTCTGGGCGTCGCCAGAGATTCGGTCAAATTCTTCGAGTCCTATTTTGGTTCGAAGTACAACCTTCCCAAGCTGCATCTTATCGCGGTCCCGGAGTTTGCTGCTGGAGCGATGGAGAACTGGGGAGCCATCACGTTTAGGGAGATCGTGCTCCTTGTAGACAAGGATAGCAGCATTCGGATAAAGAAGCAGGTCGCCGAAGTCATCGCCCACGAAATAAGCCATCAATGGTTCGGCGACCTCGTCACCATGAAGTGGTGGGATGATCTTTGGCTAAACGAGAGCTTCGCGACTTTCATGGCCTACAAGGCCACTGATTCGATGTTTCCTCAGTGGACTGTCTGGCAAGACTTTGTCCGCGGAGAGACTGCCGGAGCCCTCGAAAGAGATTCTCTGGTCAACACGCATCCGATTGAGGTGAAAGTGAATTCTCCGAGCGAGATCGAGGAGATTTTCGACGACATAAGCTACGGAAAGGGAGCAAGCATCATTCGCATGCTCGAAGCTTACGCTGGCGAAGATCACTTCATGCGCGGCGTGAGATCGTACCTAGAGAAGTACAAATTCTCGAACGCTGCCGGCGAAGACCTCTGGAATCAGATCGAACACGTCTCTAAGACCAGAGTGAAGGCGATAATGAACGAGTGGATACGGAAACCAGGGTATCCAATCGTCCACGTGAAACTTGACGGGAAGAAACTAATGATCAGACAAGAACGGTTCCTGCTAAACGGGTCATCAGAGCAATCCACATGGCCAATCCCGATCACACTGAAGATCAACGGGAGAGAACAGAAGCTTCTGATGGAGAGAAGTGAGGAATCCATACCTGTCCCAGATGGAGTAGACTCGCTGAAACTCAATCTGGAGCAGACGGGCTTTTACCGCGTCCATTATGATGGACTCTACGAGAGAGTCTGGAGATCAAACATGTCTGCCGTTGACCGATACGGCGTAGTGTCCGACGCTCACGCGTTCACGATTCAAGGCAAGATGGATTTCGTTCAATATCTCGCATTGCTGGATCGTTACATGAACGAGCAAGAATACCTTCCCGCATTCGAAGTCTCAGACCAGCTATCCTCGCTCTATGCAATAACGCGCAGAATCGAAGAGACCTCAAGGAGATTCCACCGAACCCAGCTAAAGATACTCGAGAACAGAAAAGACGAGAATAGTATTGTGTTGCGAGGGTCCATGGCAAGCAGGCTTGCTCTCGTGGACATAGAGTACGCGAAGGAATTAGCGGCAGAGTTCAGCGAATACGAGAGCGCTCAGCCGGACATGAAACAAGCCATGGTCGTTGCGCACGCCCGTGCGTCAGGGGATTTCGAAACCCTATTCGACAATTACAGGAAGAGATCTTCAGAAGAAGAAAAATCCAGATTTCTTGTCGGCCTAACCAGCTTCGGCAAACCTTCACTCAACGCCCGCGCAATGGAACTCGCATCATCTGGAGAAATAAAGAAGCAACACGTTGGAACCTTGCTCGGCTCGGCCACACGGAATCCTGACGCCAGAACCGCGACCTGGAACTGGATCACTGCCAAATTCGAATGGTTGCGAGGCATCTACGAAGGCACTGGAGTTGTGTCAAGATACTTGACATACATGCTCCCGATCCTAGGAATTGACAGAACCGAGGAAGTAACGAAGTTCTTCGCCCAACACAAGGCTCCTGAGACAACCAAGGGTGTAGAAGCAGGAATAGAGAAACTGAGAATCAACGAGGCCTTCCTGAAAAGGAACGGCTCGTCTGAGAAACAAAGGGTAGAGGTCCAAGGACAGCGTTAAGGGCCGCTCCTGATCGTCTTAACAATCGGTAGGTAACCAAGATTGGAATCCCATTCGGGACGACTCAAAACTCTCAAGGCCTCCGCCGACCTGTTGATTTACGCCTCAATATTTCTCGGAGCAGCACTGCTTATCCAACTGTTCGCAATCGTTCCTGTCTGGCTATTCTATTCTGTCTTGGCTGGCTGGGTCGCATATGTGATCGTTGCATTGGCCGTTGCAAAGGGCTTGAAAATGGCATACCCGTTGAACCTCGTACTCGCGATTCTGACGCTTGCTGTCTCACTGTCACGGTCAGAACATTATTTGCTGATTCAAGCTGGGCTCAGCCTTGCCTCCTTAACTTTCATCGCAGGATCAGTGCTCCAAGTTGCAGTAATCCTGACAGTCTCTAGCTATCTTCTCATGACTAGGAGATAGAGTCGTTGTCCACTAGGATCGAGAAGGTTGGCCCTCAGATCCCCAGCTCGCAAGAGCGGGATTCCAGGGCTCGACGCCCTGCTTGACGGCGGATTCCTGCTGGAAAGGTTGTGTTGATCTAGTTCGAATTGAGAAGCCCTGGAAACCCTTTGGAGGTCTCAGTGGGCGGACAGAGAACCAGATTGAGAGTCGTGGCCAATCCGCCAGGTTGGATGTGAGGGCCTCGGCGTTCGAGGCTTGTGAGGTTCACGATTGTGGAAAGTAACCTTCGTCTCCTTGACCAATCCCGCCCGCTTGAGTGCTTCGTCAAGGATTTCAAGCTGCTCGACGGTCAAGTCTCTATTCACTTCTATTACGATGCGTTTGACCCCGATGCGGGTGGTCGGGAGGCGTGCCATCTTAGGACCGTCCTTCCAGAGAGAGGTCCTGTAGAAGAGGAACGATAAGGTCTCATTGTTACTGAGCTGCATAACAATCGGATTCCTTCAGAAAGCGACCTGATCAGGGATCTGCCGTACGGTAGGTCAATATTAGAATACTGGACGAAGCCCGTATAGACCTTGGATATCTCGAAAATGAAAGGGAATCTTCGAAGTGTCGAGACCAAGGTGATCCATGCGGGAGAGCCTCGCCCACGCATAGCCGGTGCGGTCGTAATGCCTGTTTTCCAGTCTGCCACGTATCAATACGCGGGTGAAAAGAGCTATGATGACGTGAGGTACATTCGCCTCAACAACACCCCAAACCACCTAGCCCTGGCGGAAAAACTCGCAGCTCTTGAGAACTCCGAAGATGCGCTTGTAACTGCCAGCGGGATGGCAGCCATCTCAACATCTCTACTGACATTTCTTAGCAAAGGTGACCACTTTCTGGCTCAAGACTGTCTTTACGGAGGAACTCACGACTTTGTGACAAAGGATATGGAAAAGTTTGGAATCTCCTACGATTTCATTGACGCCAACGACCCTGAGTCATGGAAGCGAAAGCTGAAACCGACCACGAGGGCGATATACGTTGAAACCATTTCAAATCCTCTGATGCAGGTTCCGGACCTGGAGTCCGTTGTAAGCTTTGCAAAGAGCCACGGGCTTGTCTCCATGATTGACAATACTTTTGCGAGCCCCGTGAACTTTCGTCCATTGGAATTGGGCTTCGACCTGTCCCTCCATAGTGCTACCAAATACCTCAACGGCCACTCTGACATCGTGGCAGGAGCAGTGGTCGGAAAGTCGAGTCTAATCGAGAAAGTGACCCACAAACTGAACCATCTGGGAGGGAGCCTTGATCCACACGCTGCCTTCCTGCTGCACCGCGGCATCAAGACGCTCGCCCTCCGAGTGAAACATCACAACGAGAGCGCATTGCAAATAGCCAGGTTTCTCGAGAAGCACCCCGCGGTCGCGAAGGTCAACTATCCCGGCTTGGAGAGCCATCCAAATCACGAGCGAGCACGAAGACTCTTCGACGGGTTCGGTGGGATGATGAGTTTCGAGTTGCACGACGGCGTCGAAGGTGCAGAATCATTCATGCGGGCGGCTCTGTTGCCTGCTGTCGCTCCCAGCCTAGGTGGAGTCGAAACGTTGGTGACCCGACCCTCAACGACATCACATTCTGGACTGTCTGCCGAAGATCGTCGAAGGCTAGGAATCTCCGATGGACTCATACGGCTCTCAGTAGGAATCGAAGCCACTGAGGACCTCATGGAAGACTTCCGACAAGCCCTTGAGACCCAATCCAACAGAACCCCGAGCCATCGATCCCAAGAAAGAGCACAGGTTCACGAATGAAAACTTAGAATTCAATAGAACCTTGGATCCACGAACTTGTTCAACTGATACTGGAAAGTTCAAATCGCCGAAAGGACTCACCTCGGGAGATCTCGCAAAATGTACTGCCTAAAATGCGGAAGCCAACTCAACTCCAATCTCAGAAAGCGCATGCTCAATATCACATGATTCAGCAGATTACTTCCGAAGAGGATGTGTCTGACACGGAGCTGTTGCATGTTCCAATTTGGTTTGTAAGATATGATCATAGTGGGACTAAAATCGTTCTAGTAATTGACGGAAATTCTGGCAACGTAATCAACAGCTTAGGGCTGTAACCTAAAGCACTGCACCCTCTCGTTGTCCAAAACAAGTCCGGCCGCGAGAGCGCTGCCAAGGTCACTTTTTGCGTCTTATCAGAAACACGGCGCCCCCAACTACCACAATAGCTCCAATAATTCCTCCGATGATTTGTAGCACTGGAAGGCTTGAAGAACCGGGTGGTGACGTGCTTGTCGATCCAACAACCAGCGACACGGTCGTTGAATGAGATAGCGACCCGCTTGACGCTGTCACGTTTACCGCATAGTTTCCTTGAGCAACCGGAGTCGAATAGTAGCCGGGGGATGATGTGGAAATTGTTAGTGTTGATGAGGCAGAGCCCCCAGCCGACAAGTTGATCGAGCCGGGGCTCAGAGATGGTTGAGGACCAGAAGGTGAAACAGCAGAAGCGAGGGTTACAGACCCCGAAAAACCGTTCACGCTAGTCAAAGTGATGGTTGCAGTAGCCGACGATCCCTGAGCAGCAGTCAGCGATGTTGCGCTCGGCAGGATGGTGAAATCAGGCACGGACGATGTTGGGCTTAAGATGACAAAGCTTCCAAACATCGAGGTAGGGTGGATCGTGCAATAATACGTGTAGGTGCCGGGACCAGAATTGATAGTGAAGGGAGGTATCGTGTAAGAGGGAGGAACCGTGTTGGAACACACGTCAACTGATCCGCAATCAGTGGTGTCAGTGTACCCATCGTTGTCTAGATCTATTAGCAACCTATGAGCTACGCTGTTCGAACTGGAGACATCTATGGCGAGAGTATCGCCTTGAGTGACTGTTATTGTCGGATTAGAACTGTTCCAGTAGTAGTAAGCACCGTTGGTGGTACCCACGAGGGAAATTGTCTTGGAAGATGCCTTCACCGGCAGAGGAGATGGAAGAATAGAAGGTGCAAGGTATAGAGTTAATCCGATAAGCAGAATTGAACACACTAGAGTTCCAGCAATATTCTTGCGCCGCGTAATAGCTCTCGGATGATGCTATCCCGATAGTAAGTTATATGCTTTGACCCTGATACCATACCGGGCTGGAAACCTATAGAATGAAATCGTGGTGCGGCCGCCGGGATTCGAACCCGGGTTCCCGGCTGTTTCCTGATTGGAATGGGAAGCCGGTGTCATAGACCAGGCTGCCCGCCAAACACCCAAATTTGGGAATTCAAGTGGTGGCTCTGGACCACGGCCGCTCGGACGGTCCAATTGAACCATAGCTTGTAAGCATTTTCGCTCGGTTGAGGTCGCGTGAAATCAGCAACGCCTATTACTGTTGATTGCCTCCTATGAGGAAGAGCTCTGATGGAGTTCTGGACGAGGCTTGCACTGTTCGCTGGGCTCGTCTTAATCGTGAGTCCTTTGGTGCTTCGAATGTATGACTTCATCGATAATAGTACCACCGCGCCGTTCTTCTTGATTGGAGTAATCCTTGTCGTTATCGGGGAACGGAATAGAGTCCGTTTGGAAGAGAATTAGGTCTGGTCTGACTAGATTCTCGTTTCGGCTGAGCCCCTCACAGGATTACTCTGCAAAGTCAGAGGCTTTAGGTGGCTCTAGAGAGAGTCCCTTCCGCTTTCGTATACCCTCAACAACGCTCTGTAGGAGCGAGGTAGGGACTGGAGACCAACGGGCAAACTCTAAGCCCCAGAAGGCCCGGCCTTGAGTCTGGCTTCGCATAACCTCCGACAAGTCGAAGCTCTCAGCCGTAGGAATATCCCCTACTACCGATACGAGGTTGCCTTTCTGGTCCACAGAGACTATTTTCCCGCGCTTCTGCGTTATCACGCTCGTTACAGCCCCTAAGAAGTCGTTGGGCACTCTAGTGGTGATCTTCTGAACTGGCTCCAAGAGTGTTGGCTGAGCTTCAAGGAATGCGGTGAACATGGCCCGGCGTGTCATGGGCATAATCTGTGCGGGACCCCGGTGCACAGGATCCTCGTGCAGCGCTACATCTGTAATCTTGACTTTCATGCCTCGAATCTGTTCGTATGCGATTGGGCCTTCCTTTATTCCCCACCGATAGCCGGCTAGGATCATGTCGCGGACTTCCTGCATGTACTGGGCTCCTTTCGTCACGTCGAGGATCATGTTGAAGGGCTCGTCAATGCTCCAGACGCCTCTAGCCTCATCTGGCTCCCAACCGACCGCTCGCAACTGCTTGGCCATGTCGGCCTTGTCCATGTATTCGCTAATCTTGCCTGTCTTGATCAGGTCCATGACCTGTTCTCCTAGGGGCTCGACCTCGATGTAGATCTTGTTGTGTCTATTAGGCGACTTGCCTTCAATCGGCCCGGCTTCGCCCCGGATTGCTTCTCTGTAAATCACGATGGGCTTGGAGGTAACAATCTCTAGACCGGTCTTCGTAATCAGGGTGTTTGCAATCTCAAGGTGGAGAGTTCCCATTCCCGAGATGAGATATTCGCCCGTCTCCTCGTTGATGCTTGTGACCAAATTCGGATCTTCTAACGACAGCTTCCGGAGAAGTTCGACAAGTCTAGGCAAGTCCCGGTTGAACTTCGGTTCTACTGCGATCGTCACGACTGGCTCGGTGACGTAGTGGACAGCCTCGAACGGGATGACTTGCTTGACCGAAGAGATCGTCTCTCCCGCCTTTACGTTTTCGAGACCGAGTAGTGCTGGAATGTTTCCGGCGCTAAGCTTTCCCACAATTTCTCGCTGCGGGCCCATGTAGATGGCCACCTGTTGGACGCGTCCCTGGGCGCGAGAGTTGATCATGTAGACCGGCTCACCGTCAGTCACCGTGCCAGAGAACAAGCGTCCGGTAGCAACGACGCCGGCCTGGGGGTCCACCACGATATTGACGACCGACATTAGCACAGGGCCCTTGTCGTCGCACTTGATCATGGCCTGGCCGTACTCGCTGTTGGGATCTCCGTGCCATATCTTGGGAATCCGGTAGACTTGGGCTATGTGGGGCGGAGGCATGACTTCAATCGCCATGCCCAGAATGGCTTCGTGTATTGGAGCGTTCGTCTTTAGATCCTCAACCTTGTTGTTGTGATACGCGTCGACGACATCAGTGAACTTGATCCCCTTTTTCCGGGCAACTTCAAAGTTGAAGCCCCAGCGGTCTTTCGCTGATCCCATTGCTACCGTGTTGGTTGCGAAGTTGACCTTCCACTTCTCTTTGAACTCGGGCTCAGCGTACAAGTCCAATAATCCGTTGAAGTCTTTGATTATCCGCGCAATGCGCTCCTGTATCTGATCGGAGGTCAGCTTCAACTCCTTGATCAAACGGTCGATCTTGTTTATGTAGAGAACCGGGCGGACCCGCTCTTCCAGGGCTTGACGGGTGACTGTCTCAGTCTGGACCATGACTTCCTCGACCGAGTCGACGACTACGACTGCACCGTCGATGGCTCGAAGCGATCTTGTGACTTTTCCGGAAAAGTCAACATGCCCTGGGGTATCGATGAGATTGATGACATAGGGTGTTCCTCCATGTTCATAGTAGAGGCTTACGTTGGCGGCTTTGATCGTCATCTGGCGTTTTTGTTCTTCTTCCATGAAGTCCATCGCAAGCGCTGTCCCTGCGAGCGATGGAGAGAGAAGTCCTGCGCCGGCCAACAAGCTATCTGTCATCGTTGTCTTGCCGTGGTCGACATGGGCGATGATACCGATGTTGCGGACTTGGTCCTTGTTAGAGACGATTTTGAGAATATCCGCTGAACTCTTGAATCGGGGCAACGGTGTTACCTATCTTCTCGAAGAGATAGCTCGAACTCCCGGATTCTCTATTATACGTTTCCCGGAATCAGTCCAATAACTAATACTAACCCGGCAACGGTGATCCTTGTAGAGAGTCGCCAGAACTGGAAGTTCGAGGGGTGAAAACTGATTGGAGATAGATCACTGCGCCTTCCCGGATGATCTCCTTTACGACCTAGAGAACAACACTTGGTTGCGTATTGAAGACAATGGAGACGTCACGGTAGGAGTCACTAGTGTGCTGCCAGCAATAGCTGGCAAGCTTACCCTAGCCAGGCTGAAGTCAGCTGAAGTCGCAATTCGGCGAGGCCAGAGCCTAGGAACTCTTGAGAGTCTAAAGTTTGTCGGTCCAGTTCCTTCGCCCGTTTCAGGCATTCTTCTAAAAACGAATGGTTTGATCGTCGATCGGCCAAAGATCATCAACGACTCGCCCTACCAAGAGGGCTGGATTGCGAGTCTCAAGCCATCCCATCTCGCGCTAGAGCGGATTCTACTATCAAAGAGTACCGAGTCAAAGATCCTCTTGGTCAAGAAGATCGCGGAGTTTCACGTGCGCTGTTTCAAGGCGTTTCCGGATTATGAAATGTCTGAGATCGGCACAGAGTGCTCTGCAGTCCTGATCCGTCTGAACGACCTGTTAGCAACCATACCAGTGGGCGAAGTAGTCCACTTGGTATCAGATGATCAAACGGCCTACGTCGAGATGGTAGCTTGGTCTGAAAGGACCGGCCAGAACCTCCTGGATTGGAGGAAGGAAGGAAACCTGTTCCATTTCATCGTTAAGAAAGTGCGTTAGAAAGAAGGCCGCCGGGAAAAGAAAGGCGGGATTGGAAGGTTCTTCGTCTATGCAGTAACAGTCTGTGCGACGCCGGGTGCCGGTTTCTCTATCGGGTTTCGAACCAGGTTGCCCCACTCTGTCCATGAACCATCATAGTTCCGGACCTTCGGGTATCCTAGCAGATATTTTAGAACAAACCAGCTGAAGCTAGATCGTTCTCCGATGCGGCAGTAGGCTACGATGTCCTTGTCGCCGGTTACGCCTTGGGCTTCGTAGAGTTTCTTAATGTCCTCGTATGGTTTGAAGGTGCCGTCTTCTCTGACAGCTTGGCTCCAGGGTATGTTAACTGCGCCGGGTATGTGGCCCCCACGCTGTGCGTGTTCCGTTGGATATTCTGGGGGTGCTAGTACTTCGCCGCTGAACTCCTTGGGGCTTCTGACGTCGACGAACTTGACGTTGGGCTTGTTGTGAAGGTCGAGTGCCTGTCGGAGGTAGACTCTGATGTTCTCGTCGGGACTGGATGCGCGGAAATTGGTTATGGCGTGTTTGGGAATGTCTTTGGTCAGGGGTTTGTCCTCGTCGATCCATTTCTTTCGTCCGCCGTTGATGAGTACCGCGTTCTTGACGCCGTAGTATTGGAGGTCCCAATAGGCGTAAGCTGCGAACCAGTTGTTGAAGTCGCCGTAAAGGGCTATTTTGGTGTCGTTGCTGATTCCAGACTTGCTGAAGAGCTGTTCGAGCTGTTCTTTGGATAGGATGTCTCTTTGTAGTGGGTGGTTGAGGTCTTTGCGCCAGTCGAAGAGGACGGCGCCTGGGATGTGTCCGAGCTGGTAGTTTGCTGTAGGGTCGTAGTCTACTTCAACGATGCGTACTTTGGGGTCGTTGAGGTGTTCTTGCACCCATTCGGTGCTGACTAGTACTTCGGGATGTGCATATGACATACGTTATATCCGGTCGTGGGACATACCATACGTCATATTTATGCTTCACTTTTATTCCATCAGGAATAGTCCATTCTATTCGCACTGCGGAAAGTATCCAAACATGAATGTTAAATCGCTGAGCCAGTCGGTATCGAGTTAGACACGATTTGATTCAAGTTCCACCCTGGGTTCGTGAAACATTCGACAGCTACCTTGTCTGCGAATTCACAACGGTCAAGTCTGGAAAGCCTGTGACCCTACCATTGCTGCCGTTCTATCTTCCGGAGTCAGGAAAATTTGTAGTGACATCAAGCATCCTCTTCTCGAAGAAGGCTGAGAACGTGAAACAGAACCCAAAGGTCTCGCTTCTATTCTCAAACCCCGAAGGGTCCAAGGCTGGAAAACACGCCGTACTCGTTCAAGGCATGGCTCACGCTGACGACTCTGACCTTGACCACGGGTGGGAAAAGTATCTCGGCTACTGGCGGAAGAAAGAGCCATACATTGATGCTTACTTGGCCGAGAGAGAAAAATTCGGCTGGTTCTGGAAGCGGATAGTTGTCCAAGTCGAGCCTAAGAAGATACTCGCTTGGAAGAATGGCGATACATCAAGACCACCAGAAGTGTTCGGAGCCTAGAAGGATGAGGAAATTGGATTATCATCGGCTCGGGAATTTCAGATACGCAGTCATAACCTTGGTTGGGGACGATGGATATCCGTTCAGCGTGTCGACCGATTTCAAAATATTACCGGACAAGAAGATAGTGCTTCAGAAACCTGCCCAGCCATCGAAGCTTGATGGCAAGAGAGTAAATGTCCTATTCAATCACATAACAGGGTTGCCCGGTGGTGGGTACGGCGATCGTAGATACATGCTGGTCTGGGGGACGACTCATGAGGATAATGGGTCGCTGAGCTTCGAGCCAGAGACGATATCAGAATGGGACGAGAAGATTCTGCCCTTTGACCAGTATTGTGCCAAGTCTGCGCCGCAAGGAGCCAAGTATCTAGGTCGGCTTCAAGCGTCCGTCGAAGCCTGATCCTGCTCAAGACGCTCAGCTTCCACTTCTCGCGCGGCGTCTTCTTCCTCAGAGGCTTCCGCAGTTTCTGCGGAATCTGGGTCAATAACTCCTTTGGGCTTTGATTCGGCGATTAACATCATCAGACTCTCGAGGTCGAGT
>Ga0209161_10003094_pt1 | contig 13482 bp, 11 predicted proteins | sample GraSoiAngelo_155_FD_186169 | JGI IMG/M metagenome (GOLD analysis project Ga0209161, IMG submission 186169) | Grasslands soil microbial communities from the Angelo Coastal Reserve, California, USA - 14_1009_13_30cm (SPAdes) (version 2) | ecosystem: Environmental > Terrestrial > Soil > Grasslands...
GAAGAGCCGGTCGAGCTCGAGGTCGGTGGCGCCGCGGGTGCGCTGACCGAGCGCCCATTTCGCGCCGGCGTAGTCCTGGGATTGCACCGCACCCAACCAGCGAACCGCGTCGACCGTGGAGGCGAAAGGCTTGCCGATCAGGCCCTGGGCGCGCAGGCGTCGGGCAGCGAGGTCGGCTACGTCAGGGGACAAGAGTCACACGGATAGGGATATGCCCATGCGCATCGTTCGTGTGTTGTTACCCGCATTCGCTGCGCTCATCGGACTGTCATCCATCCTTACGGCCTATGCCGGCAGCCTAATCCAGCTGAGCAGTGCCGTTCATGAGATTTCAGCGCCGCGGGTTGACCTCGCGGTACCTTCCCCTTGCTAGTACTAGCCGGGAATCGTCAGGCCGCTGCGGAAGGTAGACAGGAGGTGGCACGTTGATGACGGAACACAGGATCGGCAGGCAGGAGGAGTGGCAGGCGGAGCGCGACGAGCTGCTGATGGAGGAGAAGGAGCTCACTCGCCGGGGCGACGACCTGGCCAGGAAGAGGCGGGAGCTGCCCTGGGTCCCGGTCGAGAAGGACTACCGTTTCGACACCGAGGACGGCACGAAGACCCTCACCGATCTCTTCGATGGCCGCTCCCAGCTGCTCGTCTACCACTTCATGTTCGGACCGACCTTCGAGGCCGGCTGCCCTGTCTGCTCCTCGATCGCGGACACGCTCGCCCCACAGGTGCCCCACCTGAAGGCTAGAGACACCACCCTGCTGCTCGCTTCCCGCGCGCCGCTCGCGAAGCTGATCGCGTACAGGAAGCGAATGGGCTGGGGCATCGACTGGGTCTCGAGCGGTAGCAGCGACTTCAACCGCGACCTCGGCTTCGCGAGCACGGAGGAGGAGCTGAAGCCGTTCCTCGAGGGCGAGATCCCGTCCACCGTCAAGCAGCTTGCGGGCATGTGCGGGACTGACGTCCTCGGGTATGTCTCCGAGGGACCGGGCCTGAGCGCGTACGCGCTATCGGACGGGAGCGTCTACCGGACATACGTGACGACGGCCCGCGGTGTCGAGCCCGCGATGGCCTACTACGCCCTACTGGACCGCACACCGCGGGGTCGCGACGAGAGCGACACGAGGACGCTGTGGTTGCGGCGCCACGACGAGTACGAGATGAGCTAATGGGTGATTCATCCAGGCCCAAGCGGGACGGTATTCGAACTACGTAAACGAAGTTCAATGCCCGGCAAACGGACGGCGAAAGCCTCGAGACGACGAAGGATTTGGTGGCCCATACGAGACGCTATTCGGACCGCGCGGCGGCTGAGCGGCTCGGTGCCGGCACGCTCGCAACACTGGACCGCAGGCGTTTCTCAGTGGTTCGGCCGACTCATGTGGAGGCCTTCGACCTGGTGCCTTAGAAGTGGGGCCGAAAACCAGCCAGAATGTTACGCGCGGGTCGGAGTCTTGAGGAGATGGGGTGAAATGATTAATGGCGCTCACGCAATCATCTACAGCCATGACCCCGAGGCCGATCGAACGTTCTTCAAGGAAGTGCTTGCGCTGCATCACGTAGACGCGGGCGGCGGTTGGCTAATCTTCGCGCTTCCGCCTGCCGAAGTTGCCGTCCATCCCGCTGAGCCAGGAAAACCGGGTCACGAACTCTTTCTCATGTGCCGTGACATCGACGCCGCAGTGAAGGAGCTCACGGGCAAAGGAGTCACTGTTGAACCTCGGTTCCACGACGAACCCTGGGGACGTCTGGCGTTCATCAAGTTGCCAGGGGGCGGAAAGCTCGGGGTGTACCAGCCGCGCCACCCGCGCGCTCTAAATGCGTCGGCGCCCGACGCTCTGAGCTCGAAGCCGGTGAAGCGAAACTCAACAAGCTCCAGGTCCCGCACAAAATCGAGATCGACTGCGTCGGTAAACCGCCGTTCTGGGTGATCCGAGAGTTTCTACTGATCCGCGCGAGCCGAATATGGCGCGTCCGCAGGCATGTTCACGGTGCCATCACCTCGACGTAGCCCGAATCGTCGGAGCGGCAGCGGGTTACGTTTGCGCGGACATGCATGATGCGAATCCGCGTTATGCGAATCGGCATTATGCAAAAAGAGGGCAATTGGTGGACCCGAGGGGATTCGAACCCCTGACCTTCAGACTGCCAGTCTGACGCGCTCCCAACTGCGCCACGGGCCCACGCTGCGCTTTCGGTTGGTTTAGTTAAGGATACCGTCCGCCTCCGGCAACCCCTGGCCCACAGCTACCATCTCCGACTGGCCATCAACCACAAGATGCGAACACGCGACATCACGACCAGCGAGCTCAAGGGTGGCGGATATTTGGCGCTGCCTGACACTGCCGGCCCACATCCTGCGGTCGTCGTGATCCACGAGGCTTTCGGCCTCAACGACAACATCAAGCAGATCAGCGATCGGTTCGCTGACGCAGGTTATGCGGCACTCGCGGTGGATCTCTTCACAGACCGCAACCGCGCCATCTGCATGGCTCGTTACATGGCCGGCATGCTCATGGGCTCGGTCAATCGATACGGAATCGACGACCTCAAGAGCGCGCTTACTTTCCTGGCCAAGCTCCCGGAGGTTGACGTCCAGCGGATGGGCGCCATCGGGTTTTGCATGGGCGGCGGCTTCGCCATCGCTTGGGCCTGCACAGACTCGCGGCTGAAAGCGATCGCGCCTTTCTACGCTGCCAACCCCCGACCGCTCGAGGTCGTCAAACGACTGTGTCCAGTGGTCGGGTCGTACCCCGAGAAGGACTTCACCGCAAGAGCCGGGCGCTCTCTAGACCAGGCCTTGACCCGGCACAAGATCGTGCACGACATCAAGATCTACCCCAACGCTCAACATTCCTTCTTCAACGACGCCGGACGCGCATCCAACCCGGAAGCCGCGGACGATGCCTGGCGGCGGGTGTTGGGATTCTTCGGCGAGCAGCTCGGCAGCAAAGCGAGCCCGACCTAATGAACGTGCTCGTCACCGGAGGCACCGGAACCGTCGGTCGCCACGTCGTCATGTTGCTGCGGCGATCGGGCCACCGCGCGCGCATCCTGAGCCGTGAGCCACGTGGGCACGTCGACGCGGTGCAGGGCGATCTGAGGTCGGGCGCTGGGCTTGCCAAGGCGCTCGCCGGGATGGACACGATCATTCACGCCGCCTCCGCGACGCGTGAGCCGCTGGCGGTTCGGGCGGTCGATGTGCGCGGCACCCGCCGCTTGCTAGAGCTCGCCCGCGACGCGAAGATCCGGCACGTCGTCTACGTGTCGATCGTGGGCATCGACGGAGTTGCCTATCCCTACTATCGGATCAAGCTCGCCGCGGAATCCGTGGTGCGAGAGGACCGTGTGCCCTGGTCGATCCTGCGCGCAACGCAGTTCCACAGTTTTCTGGAAGGCGTGCTGCGCGCGTTTGCTCGCCTCCCCGGAGTCATCGCCATCCCACTCAGCTGGCAGTTCCAACCTGTGGAGTCGAAAGAGGTTGCGCAGCGCCTGGTCGACGTCGTGCTCGACAAGCCCGCTGGCATGTTGCCCGACTTCGGCGGCCCCGAGGTGCGCGACTTCAAAAGCATCGCGAACTCGTGGCTGGCGGCGCGCCAAGACAGGCGACGCCTCCTGAACCTCAGGGTTCCCTTCAAGCTCTCCCGCATGTTCGCCGCGGGCAAGCTGACCTGCCCGGACCACAAGGATGGGGTGATCACCTTCGACCAGTACCTCGCGGAGAAGTACGCGCTGTCATGACCAAACTCGTTGATCGATTCGGCCGGACGGGATTTGCCGCCTTGAGCAGCCTGATCTGGGCGCTGCCGATGGCCGCGTGGGCAGGCTCCGCCGACCTTTCGCCCATCGACAAGACCGCCTACCCGTGGGTCGCGCTCGCCATCGGCCTCGTGATGCTCGTCGTCTGGCTCGTCCTGCTGAGCAGGCTCGGCAGGGTCAAGGTCGTGCCACGACAGCGCCGGTTCGAGCTGAACCAGATGTCGCGGTCGGAAAAGCGCTGGATCCTTGCCCTGGCCGCGTTCGCGACGGGCCTGATCGCCTGGCTCAACGGCGCCGCCACGGTCGACTGGGCGCCGCTGGTGTCCGCGGTCACCGCCGGCAAGATCGGTCCCGCATTGCTCGCCGCGGCGCTGGCCGCGTTTCTCATCGCGATGCTGACCGGCGTTGCGATCAGCTGGCGCCGCGCGACCGCCGCCTACCGGGAGCGGGCCGCCTCGTCCTTATCTATGTGAATCTATGGGACCTATACCGACTCGGCCTTCCGCGCGAGGTTGGCCAGCAGCGTGCCGAACTCCTTCGAGACCTGCGGTCCCAGCATCCCGCCCATGACCCCTCCCAGCGGACCGCCAACCTCGACGGTCTGGCTGACTTTCGTCTTTGCTCCCGCCGGCTCGATCCGGCAGTTGAAGCGAAAGGTCGTGCCCGGCACGACACTTGTGACAAGCGCAAAGCCGCGCGCGGACTGAACGTCGACCAGCTGCATCTTGTGATGCTGACCGGCCTTGGTATTCATGATCCCTGTCGTGCCCGATGCGAACCCACCTTGCCAGTCCATCGTCGACACATTCGGATTCCATTCGCCCCAGGTGGACATGTCCGACCACACGCTCCAGACCTTCTCGGGCGATGCCGTCGTTTCCACCGAGGTGCCGTACTCGCGCGCCATTCGCTTCCTCCCTGGTAGGCCGGCTCAGCTCTCAACGAGGGTCAGCGCCGGCGGAGACGTCACTTCAGCCGCCTTCTCTTTCGTCAGGTTCAAAAGGATGATGACTCCGATCAGCAACGCGGTGCCGACAAGCTGCACGCCGTAGATCGGCTGGTTGAAGCCCCAGGGTGGCGGAGCGGAGGCGATGAACGTCGCCGCGACCGGGTACGCCATCTCCGCGATCGTGGCCAGCGAAGCGGGCGTCCGGGAGAGAGCTCGGTAGTAGAGGAGAAGGGCGAGCAAGCCCGGAACCAGCGCGATCGCGAGCAGGTTGGGTACGAAATCGCTGAACCGGTAGTGGGAAAAGGCGCCGACTCCGTACTGCAACAGCACTATCGTCACCAGCAGCGGTAGGGCGAGCGTGAAGCGGAGTGAGGTCATGCTCCAGAAGCTGATGGAGCCGAGCGCAAAACGTCCGAGCACCGTTCCGCTCGCCCAGAGCAATGCAGCGCCCAGCGCGAGCAGGCCAACTTCGACGCGTCCTTGCTGCAGCGCCGACACAGGCGCTGTCGGATCCTGGGCGAAGACGACTAGATAGACGCCGACCATGGCGACGATCAGCGCCGGCCAGAACCAGGGTCGCCTCCGCTCGCCGAGGATGATCCAGGCGAGGACAATCGCGATCAGGGGCTGGGTCTGCTGGAGGACGAAAGTCTCCGCAAAGACCTTGTATGTGGCCGCCTGCTGAAACGAGGCGGTGAACAGGATCGTGGCCAGCGACTGGGCGCCGGCCGCGATGATGATGACCGCCAGCCAGCCCTTCCAGCCGAGGTGGCGCAGCTCGTGCGCGCTCCGAATCAGGATCGGGAGCAGGAACAACGTGATCAGGCCGTCCTCGGCGACCACGATCTGGGTCGGGGTCAGGTGACCTACCAGCTGGTTGCGGAAGTAGGCGTCCGAAGCCCAGAGGGTGGCCGCCACCGCCACCAGCACGACCGAAAACCGGTCGACGCTGATGCCGCCGCTCGAACGTCTTGCTCGCTCCATCGATCTCCATTCAACGTCATTCGGCGGCGGTGACTTCCATGCCGCCCCGTCTGGGCATACCTGTCCGGGGTTCCCTCCCTTCGTTCCCGGTTCCCTCCCCCGCCGGCCGACCGGCCTGAGCGTATCGGACGCGTCAACCCAGCCTGTTAAGAAACAAGCCGCCGGCCGCGGCCGGGCCACGCCGGCAGGCGCCGTTAGGCGAGCACCTCGTCCTCGGCCACCGCCGCCCCGAGGGTCACCTCCGAGTGCTGCACCACGTACACCTCTTCTGGCCGGTCATGTCCCTCGAGGCGCCGCTTGCCGACCGACACTAGCTGAATATCCGAGCGCAGGATGTCGGCCACGATCGTGTAGGTCGTCTCTGAAACCAGGATCTGGTTCCCCACCGCGCGCCGCCGCAGCTTCGCGCACCTGTTGACCGCCGGCGACCGGTAATCCCGATCCAACGCGTCCGCCTCCCCAGTCAACACCGCCATCCGCACGGACAGCGACAACCGGTCCGGCCACGGCTCGGACTGAACCGCTTGCTGCGCCTCCACGGCGGCCAGCAGCGCATCCGTCGCCCGCGGAAAGACCGCGAAGAACGAGTCCCCTTCTCCCCGCTCCTTCAACACGATCCCGCCATAGGCCTCGATGGCGGCGGTCAACAGCTGATCGTGGCGCCGCATGGCCTGGTACATCGACGCCCGGCTCTGGATCCACATTGGGGTCGACTCGACCACGTCTGTCATCAAGAAGGTCACGATCCCATCCGGCAGCGACGAGCCTTCCTCCAGCTTGAACGCGGTCCCTGGCGAGGTCGTCGTCGTCCCTTCAACCGCGGCACGCGGCACGAGTGAGCCCTCCACGACCAGGAGGTCGTCGATCGTGTGCACACGCCGGAAGAAGTGCGCGTTGTACGACGGCAAGAAGCTCCACTCCGAGTAGTCGGGCGAGAATTCCACCTCCCGGCACACGTCCGGCGCTGCAGCGGCCAGACGGCCCAGCTTCGTCACCGCCAGCGCATCGAGACCCAACGAAGAGGCGATCGCTGAGCTCTCGACCCGTTGGTCTTCCTGGTCCGCCGCGACCGCCACCTGGACGAGCTGCAGAAAGTTGTCGAGGTCAGCCTGGGGCTCGAGAAATCCATGCAGCTGCTCGATCGAAAGACTGAGCTCGACTCCGTCGCCGCTCGACCCGCCCGAGCCATTGGATCCGTTGAATCCGTCCGCACCGCCGGACTCGACCTTTGGCCCGAGCCAAGACAAAACGGTTTCGAACGAGTCCGCGACCGCGAACTCCCGCGTGGCCCGCCGATACACCTCCCCGACCGTCGCCCACCTGCCGGCGCTCACGAAATGGTTCGCCGCGGCGTGCTCGAACAGCCAGGTCGCGTCGCCAAGGAGAAGGCCGAGGTTCAACGCCACCTGCAAGAAGCCGACCGCGGTTCGGTAGAGCTCGGTGACAAAAACCAGCGGCTCGACATCGGCGACGCGAATGTCCCGGTCGAGGCCCGCCGCCGGATTCGCCCGCGCCGTTCCGTCCATGTACGAAAACAGCTCGACCATCACGACCTCGCCGTGGTTGCGAAGCCGGATCCGAGATTGCGAAACGCGCGGCCCCGGCCCGCCGATCTCGGGCGAATCCACCACGTGGACGTGGCCGCCTGCGCCCCAAGAACGCTGGATGGGCGCCCGCAGCGACGAGATCAGGCTGTAGAAGCGCTGGATGAAGATGAGGGCTTCGCGACCCCGGCCCACGTCGAAGCTGTCCTGCCGGACCGCGCGCAGGTCCTCTTCCCATGAGGCGATGAGCGCCCCCCGCAACCCAACGATGCCTGGTTGCATCGATCCTTCCCTCAGGCCGGCCCAACTTCCCCCGGCGGGCCGTCCCTGAGCGTGAAAGGTTAGACCGTCCGAGCCGCCCAGAGCGCTGCTTACGCGCGGCAAGGCATACTGCTTTTTGGGGATCGAGTTCGAGCCTACGTTCGAACGGGCTTTCAGTTCGAGGAGGCGTGATGAGTGATGTGACGTCCGGCGGCCATGCCATCGAGACCCTCCAGGTCGAAGACCGCCGCTACCCACCCAGCCCCGAGTTCAGCAAGCAGGCCAACGCCAAGCCAGAGATTTACGGCCGGAGCTTTGACGATTTCTGGTCAGAAGAGGCGAAGAGGATCACGTTCTTTGAGCCCTGGAAGCAGCTCTACGAATGGAAGCCGCCCTACGCGAAGTGGTACCTCGGCGGCAAGCTCAACGTTTGCTACAACTGCGTCGACCGCCACGTCGAATCCGGGCTGAAGGACAAGGTCGCCTACTTCTGGGAAGGCGAGCCCGAGGATGACCGCCGGGAGATCACATTTGCCCAGCTCCAGAAAGACGTCGTCCGCTTCGCCAACGCGCTGAAGAAGCTGGGCGTCAAGAAAGGCACGCACGTCTGCATCTACATGGGCATGATCCCCGAGCTGCCGGTCGCGATGCTCGCGTGCACGCGGATCGGCGCGGCGTTCACCGTCGTCTTCGGCGGGTTCAGCGGCGAGTCGCTGTCAGGGCGCATGAACGATATGCAGTGCGACCTGCTCATCACGCAAGACGAGGGCTGGCGCCGCGGCAACAAGGTGCCCCTCAAAGCCAACGCCGATGCTGCGCTCGACCAGTCCCCGACCGTGAAACGGTGTGTCGTCGTCAAGCGCACAGGCGGCGACGTGCACATGCAGCAAGGCCGAGACGTCTGGGCGCACGAAGTCTTGAAGGACGTCGCCGAGGACCCCAAAACGTGCCCCTGCGAGCCCATGGATTCAGAAGACCTGCTCTACCTTCTGTACACCAGCGGCACGACGGCCAAGCCGAAGGGCATCATCCACACGACTGCGGGCTACCTGGTCGGCGTTGCGACCACCCACCACTACATCTTCGACGTCAAACCGAAGTCGGTTTACTGGTGCGCCGCCGATATCGGGTGGGTGACGGGTCACAGCTACATCGTCTTTGGCCCTCTTGCCAACGCGACGACCGGGATCGTCTATGAGGGCACCCCCGACTTTCCCGACAAAGACCGCTGGTGGAAGATCGTCGAGCGCTACAAGCCCGACATCCTCTACACGGCGCCGACCACGATCCGCACGCACATGAAGTGGGGACCGGAGTACGCGCAGAAGCACGACCTCAGCTCGTTGCGCGTGCTGGGCACGGTCGGCGAGCCCATCAACCCTGAGGCATGGGTCTGGTACCGCGAGCACGTCGGGCGCAACAAGACGCCGGTGGTCGACACTTGGTGGCAGACCGAGACCGGGATGATTCTGATCACGCCGCTCCCCGGCATCACGACGCTGAAGCCCGGCTCGGCGACCAAGCCTTTTCCGACCGTCGACGCCGCCGTCTACAACAACGCCGGCCAAGAGGTCGCGCCGGGAGGTGGCGGCTACCTGGTCATCCGCAAGCCGTGGCCGGCCATGCTGCGCGGCATATTCGGCGACCCGGAGCGATACCAGGAGACCTACTGGAACCGCTGGAAGGACACCTATTTCGTCGGCGACGGCGCGCGGATCGACGAGGACGGCGATTTCTGGCTTCTCGGCCGAGTCGATGACGTCATGAACGTCTCCGGCCATCGCATCTCGACCATCGAGGTGGAAAGCGCGCTGGTCAGCCACCCGGCCGTCGCGGAGGCAGCGGTCGCGGGTCGTAACGATCCGCAGACAGGGCAGGCGATCGTCGCGTTCGTCACTTTGAAGGGCGGCAAGGAAGGCTCGCCTCAAATGCTCAAAGAGCTTCGCGACCACGTGGGAACGGTCATCGGCAAGTTCGCGGCGCCGGCCAACATCGTGTTCACACCGGAGCTGCCAAAGACTCGGTCCGGCAAGATCATGCGCCGCCTGCTCCGCGACGTTTCCGAAAACCGGCCGCTCGGCGACACCACCACTCTTGCAGATCCGGCGGTGGTCGCGGAGCTAGCGCGCCGCGGTCGAGAAGAAGCGTCGAAAGAAGAGACATAGGTTCAGACTTCGGCGTGTGACTGCTGAGACCGCCGTCGCCGTGCGACCGGTGGTAGAGACCACAGTCGCCCCGCGGCGCCGCCGCCAGACGCTGCCATTACTCAACCTGGTGGGAGCGCTCATCGTGTCCGCGGCCGTGCTTTACGTCACCTTCTTTCCGGCGCCAGGATTGCCGGCGCTCGGCCCCGCGTTCAACCCGACCACCGGCGCATGGACCATGGCCGCCGACGCGCAAGTCACCAACCGCGTGCTTCATCTCGCAGGTCTCCGGCAGCCGGTCAGCGTGGTGCTCGAGCGGGACGGCACCGCCCACATCTCGGCACAGACCGACCACGACCTGTTCCTCGCCACGGGCTACGTGCATGCGCGATTCCGTCTCTTCCAGATGGACCTCATGCGCCGGCAGGGAGCGGGCCGGTTGTCGGAGGTCGTCGGCAAGGCGGCGGTGAACAGCGACCGATTCGAGCTTCAGCTCGGCCTGCTCCGCACGGCGCAGGCGGAGTGGAAGCAGCTGCAGACGGACGACCAATCCAGGCAAGCGCTAGTCGCCTACGCGCAGGGCGTGAACGACCGCATCGCCGAGGCGGAATCTATGCACCAGCTGGACGCGATGTTCACGCTGCTCGGCTACCAGCCGCAGCCGTGGTCGCCGATCGACTCGCTGCTCGTGAAAGGCGACATGACGCAGACGCTCAACTTCACCGACACGCCCCTTGTGATGGCGCTGCTGAAGAAATCGCTCGGCGCGGACCTTTCCTCGGAGTGGTTTCCCATCCTGCCGCCGAACCAGCAGTCCCCTTATGACATCGGTCCATACGCAAAGCCGACGATCGCCCCGATCGAGACTATGAGTGAGGTCACGGATGCCAAAGCGCAATCTGCTGCCGCGCTTTACCAGCGCCTCGCCGCCCTTCCACCAGGACTCGTGGCCAAAGGTGGTGCCAGCAACAACTGGGCCGTCGGCGGGGCCAAAACCACCAGCGGCGGCGCGCTCCTCGCCGGTGATCCCCACCTGCACCTGACGCTGCCGGCGATCTGGTTCCAGCTCACGATGGACTCACCGGGATACCATGCAGCCGGCGTGGGCATCCCGGGCACGCCGATCGTGCTCATCGGCCACAACGAGCACATTGCCTGGACCCTGACCGACGCGCAAAACCAGCAGACCTTCTTCTACCTAGAGCACGAGGACGCGGTCCATCCCGGCCGGTACCTGTGGAACGGCGGCTGGCAAAACTACAAGACAGTCAGCTACGAGATCCCGGTCCAGGGCGCGCAGACACAGCACCTCGACGTGAAGCTGAGCGTCCACGGCCCGGTGATCAGCGAGCGCGGGCAGACGACGTCGGTGTGGTGGACGGGCAACCTGCCGTCCCAGGATCTCGGCGTGCTCTTGCGGCTCGGTCAGGCCGGCAACTTCGGCGAGTTCCGCAGCGCGCTTCGCGGTTGGTTGGCGCCGACACACAACTTCATCTACGCGGACGATCGCGGCAACATCGGCCTCATCTCCGCCGGTTACTACCCGCTCGTCGCCAAGGGCCAGCCGTGGCTTCCGATGGCAGGCACCGGTGAGTTCGACGTGATCGGCACCATCCCGTTCGACGACATCCCGCAGGCTTACAACCCGCCCGACAACATCCTCTGGTCCGCCAACCAGCGCCAGGTCACCAGCAGCTACCCCTATTACATCGGCACCGCGTCTAACTTCTTCGATGCTGGCTATCGTGCCAACGAGATCCACCGCGTCCTCAGCCAGCCAGGCAAGCTCAGCGCGGACGACATGTCGGCCCTGCAGACCGATACGCGCGATTCCCTGGCGGCGGAGATCGTGCCAGTGCTGCTGCAGTCGCTGTCCAAAGAGCGGTTGAATGCCAAGGAGTCAGCTGCGGTCGACCTGCTGCGAAGTTGGGACTTCCGGATGGAGACCAATTCCGCCGCGGCGACGATCTGGTGGTATTTCTGGGGCTGGTACCTCGACGAGACGTTCAAGCCCTGGTGGAAGTCACGCGCGGTGCCGGTTGACTACGGGGTGGTCTTCAACGCGCTCGGCCAGGACCTGGAGGCATGGACACTGCACGATCCCGGCAACCGCGCCTTCAGCGCCCCAGGCGTCGGCTCGCGCACCGCACCGGATGCCCAGCGGAAGTCCTTCCACAAGTTGATCGGGGATCTGACCAAACAGCTCGGGCCCGATCCTCATTCTTGGTCGTACGGCAAGGTGCACCAGCGAGTGCTCGAGAACCTCGCCGAGGTCAGCGGTTTGAACTACGGGCCTCGCCCCGACCGCGGTGACGGCAACACACCGCTCGCGGCCGGCGGCTATCCATCCACGGAAGGACCCAGCTGGCGCATGGTCGTCGACTGGGGCGCGAAGACCTTCGAGGCAATCTACCCGGGCGGCCAGAGCGAGAACCCGGCGTCGGACTGGTACACGGACCGAGTCGACTCATGGTGGGCCGGACGGCTCAACCCGATGCTGACCGCAGGCGAAGCGGACGCCGCCGGCGGCATCCACACCTGGAGCCTGCAGCCATGAGGCTCTACGTGACGTTGCTGCTCGCCGCCCTGCTTGCCCTCGCCGGCGTGCTGCTTGGCCTGTGGTGGGCACCGTTTGTGGTCGGACTATTGCTCGGCGCCATCACGCAGCGGGCGCGGATCGCGATCCTCGCCGGCGCGGCAATTGGCCTGGTCGGGTGGCTCGTCCCGCTGGCCGTGGCCCAGGAGCGGTACGGCCTTGGTCCGACGGCACAGAGCCTGGCCGCGATCATGAAATTTGACCACCAGGCCGCCCTCCCCATCGCCCTGACGCTTCTGGTCGGAACGCTGCTCGGCCTGACCGGCGCATGGCTGGCCAGCGCCGGACGAGGCTTGGCTACTTCAGCGCGAACCTAAAAGTGATCTGCGACCCATCGTTGAGTGTGACCACGTAGATGTGGGTGTGATTGGCGCTGAGGTTCTTAGTCGAAATGTTGAAGATCCACTGCTGGCTGGTCGAATCCCATCGGAATGCCGTATCCGGCGTAGTCGAAACGATCGTCTCATTGACCCCGCCAGGCGTTCCGTTCATTACCGTCGAGGCGAAGGATTGGACGACACCAGCCTGCGCAATCGACGTGCCGTTGGCATCGCAGACACGGAACTTAGCGGGTACGGTGCTGCCCTGCTTGAACACACTCGTGCCATCCAAGTTGATCGGCTGCAAGATCGTGTGGCCGGCATCGCCGTTACACGTGCCCGCCGTCGCATACGTAATCGAAAGATTGCCATTCGACAGGCTGAATCTGTAGTTGCTCGCAGCCAGCGTGCCGTCGGCAATGGTGATCGTATAGTTTCCGACTGGGCTGGTTGAGGTGGCGGATGTACTCAAGATGGGGCTTCCCGTCACGCCAGAAGTCGCGAGACTTTCCCCGTACTTAAAGCCAGCATAGCCGGCCGTCAGGGCCGGGACAGGCCCGTTCAAAATCATGGTCTTCGGGTCAGCAATCACACTCAGAGGCGCCTTGCCGACCTTGAAGCTGCCACCGATGTAGCTGAAGTCGTAGTTGCCGGAGACTCCACCCGAGCAGCTCGTGCCGTAGGTGCCGGGTCCCGAGCTGGCGACCTGCGTGTAGCTGGTGGTGCAGCTGGGCGAGCTGGTCAGGTCGGTCGCCCCCTGGCCGTAGACAAAGCCGCTGTAGCTTGTCGTGATGGCCGGCACCGGGGCACCGTAGACGCCATCCGCCGGGCTGGAGGCGGTCACGCTCAGAGGTGCCTTGCCGACCTTGAAGCTGCCACCGATGTAGCTGAAGTCGTAGTTGCCGGAGACTCCACCCGAGCAGCTCGTGCC
>Ga0209161_10003095_pt1 | contig 13481 bp, 12 predicted proteins | sample GraSoiAngelo_155_FD_186169 | JGI IMG/M metagenome (GOLD analysis project Ga0209161, IMG submission 186169) | Grasslands soil microbial communities from the Angelo Coastal Reserve, California, USA - 14_1009_13_30cm (SPAdes) (version 2) | ecosystem: Environmental > Terrestrial > Soil > Grasslands...
AGCGTCGTGAGGAGCCGCGCGTCTATGACCGGGCCATCGCCGAGCGGCGGGAAGTCGAGCGCGAGCGAATCCACCGTCGTCGCGCCGCAGACCCCACACGCGGAGCTGGATAGAAAGGAGCGCTCCGGGCGGCGATTGGCCGGACCGCGCAGCCGGATATCGACCTGGTTCGACTCGACCAGATCCGTGCTGATCGCGAACGGGGGCGCGGAGCCCCCCGACTCGTCGCCGGCCTCTGCGCTGATGCGCGCCGAGCGGACGTCCGCGAGGGAGCGGATCACCTGCTCCGCGAGCAGAAGCCCAAGCGCGAGCTCGAGGTCGTTCCCCGGGGTGCGCATGACGATGCTGAGCGGCGTTCCGTCCAACGAGAGCTGGAGCGGCTCCTCGGCAGCGACCTGATCCTCTTCGTCGCTGCGCTCACCGCCGCGCCAGCGCGCGATCGCGACGCGGGGCGCCTGCGGTCGGGCCACGCATCGATGCTAAGCGGCGGCGGTTAGCATCGCGGCAGGATGCTCATCGGCGTCGAGCTGACGACAGCGAACGTCGGAGAGCTGTTTGCGGACGCGAAGGCGCTCGAGAGCGCGGGCGCCGACTCGCTCTGGTCCGCCGGCGGCGACGATCCGTTCGTCCTCCTCGCCGCGCTCGCTGCGGTGACGTACCGCGTGCGGCTCGTCGCCCTGGACGGCAAGGGCGGCGAGGGCGCTCGCGCGACGCTCGAGCGGCTGTCGCGCGGCCGGCTCGTCCTCGCGACGTCCGCCCTGGACCCGACCGCCGCGATCCTCGTCGCGAGCGGCGACGCGGAGGCGCTCGCACGCGCCGTGGCGGACGCGAAGGTGCGCGACGCCGAGATGGAGTGCTGGGCGCGTGTCGCACTGCCGCCGAGCCGGGCGGAGTGGAACGATCTGCGGACCGCCTGCGAACAGGTCGGCATCGCCGGCATCGTCGTTCCGAACGATCCGCGGCTCATCGACATCCTTCGTAATCCCGACGTCGTCGAGGACCGCTCGGACATCAAGCTCGCTTTCGGCTGAGGTCGGACAGCCGACCTTACACCGGCCTGCCGATTGCAGGCTCGGCCTTCGTCCGGTGAGCGAGCGTCCGCTGAGCGCGACCGCGACCTTCGAGCAGCGCCTCGCCCGCGTGTGGGAGTCGGCGCCCGACGAGGCGGGCTGGGTGACGACCACCGACCACAAGCGCATCGGCGAGCGCTACATCGTCACCGCGTTCCTCTTCTTCGTCCTCGGCGGCATCGAGGCGCTCGTTCTGCGCGCGCAGCTGGCGCGTCCCGAGATCGCGCTCGTCGACCCGGCGACGTACGACGCGCTCTTCACGATGCACGGGACGACGATGATCTTCCTCTTCGCGACGCCGATCCTCTCCGGCTTCGGCAACTACCTCGTGCCGCTGATGATCGGCGCGCGCGACATGGCGTTCCCGCGGCTCAACGCGTTCGGCTTCTGGGTCTTCGCGCTCTCCGGCGTCTTCCTCTACGCGAGCTTCGCCGCGTCATCGATCCCGCAGAACGGCTGGTTCGCCTACGCCCCGCTCGCGGGGCCGCGCTACTCGCCGGAGACGGGGATGGACTTCTGGACGCTCGGCCTGGTCTTCCTCGGGATCTCGACGACGGCCGGCGCGATCAATTTCATCGTCACGATCGCCAAGCTCCGCGCGCCCGGCATGTCGATCGATCGCATGCCGCTCTTCGTGTGGAACATCCTCGTCACGGCGATCGCGATGCTCTTCGCGATCCCCTCGCTCACCGTCGCGGCCGCGCTCCTCGAGCTCGACCGCGTGGCCGGGACGCGCTTTTTCGATCCGGCCGCGGGCGGGAGTCCGTTGCTCTGGCAGCACCTCTTCTGGATCTTCGGCCACCCTGACGTCTACATCATCTTCATGCCCGCGGTCGGCATGGTCTCCTCGATCGTGCCGGTCTTCGCGCGGCGACCGATCGTCGGCTACACGGCCCTCGCGGTCTCGAGCGTCACGACGATCGTCATCAGCTTCGGTGTCTGGGTGCACCACATGTTCGCCGTCGGCATCGCGGCGCAGGCGCTCGGCGTCTTCAGCGCCGCGAGCATGCTCATCGCGGTCCCGGCGGGGGTGCAGGTCGTCGCGTGGATCGTCACGATCTGGGCGGGACGGCCGGTCTGGACCACGGCCTTCCTTTTCGCCGTCGGCTTCGTCGTCCTCTTCGTCCTGGGCGGCCTCACCGGCGTGATGGTCGCGGCCGTGCCGTTCGACTGGCAGGTCACCGACTCGTACTTCGTCGTCGCCCACCTCCACTACGTGCTCTTCGGCGGCATGGTCTTTCCGCTCTTCGGCGCTTTCTATTACTGGTTCCCGAAGATGACCGGACGGCTCCTCGACGAGCGTGTCGGCGCGCTGAACTTCTGGACGATGTTCGTGGGCTTTAACCTCGCGTTCTTTCCGATGCACATCGCCGGCATCCTCGGGATGCCGCGCCGCGTCTACACGTATCCCGCAGGCGCCGGACTCGACGCTGTGAACCTCGTCTCGTCGATCGGCGCGTTCGTCGTGGCACTTTCGGTGGCGCTCTTCGTCGCGAACGCCGCCGTGAGCCTCCGGCGCGGTCGTCTCGCGGGCCGCGACCCCTGGCAGGCGAACACGCTCGAGTGGTCGACCGCGTCACCGCCCGAGCCGTTCGACTTCGCGCGCCTGCCGGCGGTCGCCTCGCGCGATCCCCTGTGGGGGCCGAAGGTCGCGAACGCGCGCGAGCCTGCGGCGCTCGCGACGGCGTGGCGGCAGACCACCGCAACGTCGGCTTTGGAGGCGCGGCCGGAGCTCTTCCTGCGCATGCCGGGAGACTCCATCTGGCCCGCGCTCGCCGCCGCGGCGCTCCTTGCGCTGTTCGGCGCGATCCTCTTTCGTTTCCTCGTCCTCGTCCCGTTCGGCCTCGCGCTCCTGTTCGCCCTCGTGGCGCGCTGGCTCTGGCCGTCGCCCGAGACGCCGGGCGCGCACGTTGGGGCGCGGCCGGGTCCGCGCGAGCTTCCGGTCGGCCGCGCGCCGGGCTGGTGGGGCATGGCGCTCGTCGTCGCGACGGACGCGACGATCTTCGCGCTGCTTCTCGCGAGCTACGGCTATCTCGGCTTCGCGGGGAACGGTCCGTGGCCGCCGCCCGGCAGCGAGAGACCGCAGCTCGCCATCCCGCTCGTCGGCACGGTCGTCCTCCTCGCGAGCAGCGCGCCCATCGCCTGGGCCGAGGCGGGGATCCGCCGAGGCGACGTGCGCCGCCTCGCGATCGGGATCGGCATCGCGATGGCCCTGAGCGCGGGCTTCGTCGTGCTCCAGGCGATCGAGCTCACGCGGAAGGCGTTCGCGCCGCAGACGAACGCCTACGGCTCGGCGTTCTTCACCATCACCTCGTTCCACGGGCTCCACGTGATCGTCGCGCTCCTTCTCGGCGCGGTCCTGCTCGTTCGCGCGTGGCGCGGCGGCCTCGACCGAGAGCGCCATCTCGCGGTGCAGAACGTCGCCCTCTACTGGCACTTCGTCGGAGCGGTCTGGATCGTCATCCTCGCGGTCCTCTATCTCTCGCCGCAGGTCACCGGATGAGCGCGCGCGACGCGCGCCTTGCGTTCGCGATCGTCGCTCCGCCGGCGGCGTGGACGTTCCAGCTCCTCGCGGTGTACCTGCTCGTCTCGCTCGCCTGCGCGAAGCACGTCGTCGTGCCGCTCGGCACACAGGCGGCGGGCGCCGCCGCGGCGCTCGTTGCCCTCGCCGCTCTCGCGACCGCGCTCGGCGCGCGCGACGAGGGCGACGGACCGCGGCGTTTCCTCTCGCGCGCGGCGGCCCTTGCCGCCGCGCTCTTCCTCGGCGGCATCGTCCTGGGGTCGCTCCCCGGCGTTCTCGTGGCGGGCTGCGCATGAGCGGCGCCGGTGGGGCCGCGGGCGCCGTCACTCCATTCGTCGTCCTCACGTTCACGATCGCGGGTCTCGTGTTCGTCGCCGTCGTCGTCGCGCTCGGCGCGGCGCTCAGCCCGCGCGACCGGGCCCGTTCGCTCACCGAGCGCGGCGGCGTGCGGGCGGTCCTCGTGCTCGGCGGCATCGTCCCCGCGATCGTCGTCGCGGCGTTCTTCATGCTCTCGCTCGTCGTCACGGCGAGGCTGACCGCGGCGCGCGCGCCCGACGTGGCCGTCGAGGTCGTCGGGCACCAATGGTGGTGGGAGTTCCGCTACGGAAGCGCGGCGACCGCGAACGAGCTGCACGTCCCGGTCGGCGAGCGCGTCGAGCTGCGCCTGCGGTCGGCGGACGTCATCCACAGCTTCTGGGTGCCCGCCCTCCAGGGAAAGACCGACGCGGTGCCGGGCCAGACGAACACCATGTGGCTCACCGCCGAGCGGCCCGGCCGCTACGACGGTGTGTGCGCCGAGTTCTGCGGCGTGCAGCACGCGTGGATGCGCCTTGTCGTGGTCGCCGAGCCGCGGGCCGTCTTCGACCGCTGGCTCGCCCGTCAGTCCGAGGACCGGCGCCCGCCGTCGGGGCCCGCCGCGGAGGGCGAGCGCGCGTTCCTCGGCCACGTCTGCGTGGACTGCCACACGATCCGCGGTACGGCGGCGCGGGCTACCGTGGGCCCGGACCTCACGCATCTCGCGGGCCGCTCGCTCGTCGGCGCCGGGGTCCTGCGGAACGATCCGGCCGCGCTCCGCGCCTGGATCGACGACCCGCAGCACTTCAAGCCGGGCGCGTTCATGCCCGCGGTCCCGCTCGGCGTCGCCGAGCGGGACGCGCTCGTCACGTACCTCGGGTCGCTCGAGTAGCGATGCGGCGGCGCAGGCTCCTCGAGCGGGTCACGGTCGCGTGCGCCGCAGCCGTACCGGTGATGCTCGGCGTACCGGTCCTCGGCTACCTCCTCGCCCCGCTCTTTCAGCGCGCGCCGAGCGAGTTCGTCGAGGTCGGCAGGCTCGGCGACTTCGCGCTCGGGGCGGTCACGCTCGTGCGCGTCCACGATCCCTCGTCGCTGCCGTGGGCAGGCCAGAGCGCGGACACGGCGCTCTGGGTGCGCCGCCGCGAGGAGCGGGGCGACCTCGCGTTCCAGGTCTTCGCTGAGAACTGCACGCATCTCGGCTGCCCCGTGGAGTGGCGGCAGGGCTCGCACCTCTTCTTCTGCCCATGCCACGGGGGCGTGTTCTACGAGGACGGGCGCGTCGCGGCCGGGCCGCCCCGGCAGCCGCTGTTCGAGCGCGAGTGGCGCGTCGACGGCGACCGGCTCCTTGTCCGCGGGCTGTCGCTCCCCACGGAGAAGCGACGTCAGTGAGCGCCTGGCGCTGGCTCGAGGAGCGGCTCGAGCTCGGCGACACGCTGGGCCCGCTGCTCCGTCATCCGATCCCGCGCGCGCTCGAGGGACGCATCGGCTGGGCGTACGTCCTCGGCGCCTCGATCCTCACCGCGTTCGCGGTGCAGGTGGTGAGCGGCGTCGCGCTCGCGATGACGTACGTCCCGTCGACGGAGAGCGCGTACGACTCGCTCCGGTTCATCACCGACGCGGCGACGCTCGGGCGCGTCGTCCGCGGCATCCACTGGTTCGGCGCGAGCGCGATGGTGCTCCTGTTGCTCGCCCATGTGACGCGCGTGTTCCTCATGGGCGCGTACAAGTACCCCCGCGAGGTCAACTGGCTGTCCGGCTCGCTGCTTTTCCTCGCGACGGCGCTCATGGCCTTCACCGGCCAGACCCTCCGCTGGGATCAGGACGCGTTCTGGTCGCTCGTGGTCGGCGCCGAACAGGCCGCCCGCACGCCGCTCGTCGGCGACTGGCTCACCCGTCTCATCGTCGCGGGCGATCGCGTCGGCGGCGCGACCCTGACGCGGGTCTACGCGACGCACGTCTTCCTCGTCCCGGCGGTCATCGGCCTCCTCGCTCTGCTCCACGTGTACCTGGTCGTGAAGCGCGGCATCAGCGAGCCCCCGCGGGTCGACGAGCCCGTGGATCGGGCCTACAAGGCGCGCTACGAAACGCTGATCCTCCACGGCGTCCCGTACTTCCCGAACGCGATGTGGCGCGACGCGCTCGCGGGGTCCGTGCTCGTCGCGATCGTCCTCGTTCTCGCCGGCGTCTTCGGACCGCCGCAGCTCGGCAAGCCTCCCGACCCCGGCATCGTCGTCGCCGATCCGCGGCCCGACTGGTTCTTCATCGGCTACTTCACGGTCCTCGCGCTCATGCCGCCGGGCGCCGAGGCGATCCTCATCGTCGGCATCCCGCTGCTCGTCGTCGCCTTCCTCTTCGCGCTCCCCTTCGTGCGCCCGTTCGGGCAGCGCCACCCGATGCGCCGGCCATTCGCCCTCGCCGCGGCCGTCTTCGTCATCGGCGGGTACGCCGCGCTCAGCGCGGCCGGGGCGGAGGCCTACTGGGTGCCCCTCCGGAGCGACGGCGCGGCGCTCCCCGCGGCGGTCACCGCGCCGCTGCGGGATGACGCGCGCGCCGGCGCGGCCCTGTTCGTCGACCGCAGCTGCTGGTCGTGCCACGTGGTCGAGGGGAGCGGCGGCCGGCGCGGTCCCGACCTCACGCACGTCGCGGCGCGGCTCGACCACGACGCCCTCGTCGCCCGCATCGCGAACGGCGGGCCGGGCATGCCCGGGTACGCCGCCGCGCTCGGGAGCGACGATCTGGGAAAGATCGTCGCGTTCCTCCTCACGCGCCGCTAGCTCACGCCGCCGGGCGCAGCGCGCGCCGAACGTGCCAAGCGTCCGCCTCGGGCGCGATGAACAGCGTGAACATGATCCCGTAGTACGGGAGGTGTCCGAGAAGCTCGAGCCAGCCGAACTCGACGAGCGTCACCGTGAAGATGACCGCGCCGATCGCGATGACCGGCCGCGTGAGCTGTCCTGAGAGGATCACGATCCCGATCACGAGCTCGACGACGCCCGCGGTGTAGACAAGCACCGGATCGCCCACGCCGAAGCCGCGGAACACGTTGATCTCCGGACGCGCCGCGAGGAGCGCGAGCCCGAGCGGCGGATCGAGAAGCTTCTCGGTGAGCGCGCCGTACGCGATACCGAAGCCCATCGCGACGCGCAGGAGGGTGAGAGCCGCGAGCGGGACCTCGTCGCCGCGGAAGGGCGGCTTGACCCCACGTCGCCTGTCGAGCGAGAGGGAGCCAGGCCCGACGAGGAAGAGGAACGCCGCGATGCCAAGGAGATGGACCTGTTCGAGGACGCTCTCGAAGGTGAACGGGATCATCGCGATGACCCCGAGGAGCGCGAGGAGCGCCGCGGCGAGCCGCGTGAGCAGGCCGACTCCGATGAGGACGCCCACGAGCGCTTCGAGGCCGAGGACGGTCGCGCCGAACTCGTCCCGCTCGACATGGAGCGCCGGCACGAAGAGCAGCCCGGCGAGCGCCGCCCAGACGAGCGCGACGCCTACGTGCAGCCGCAGCGCGAGCGGCGTCGCCGCGGCGAATCGCTCGAGCCCGCGGAAGACCGCCGGCTCCGCGATGTGATGCTGGATCCACCACGCCACGGCCGTCGCGGCGAGCGCGATCGCGAAGGCGGCGAGGACCGGCGGCGTGAGGAGGAGCTGGTACTGCGTCGGGTGAGCGGCGGGGTCGGTGAACCACTTCACGTGCGCGAGCGCGCCGGTCAGCACGGTTGGGCCGTCACCGGTACGTCCGGGGCGCGGACCGCCAGCCGGACCACGCGGCCATGTCGTGGCTGACGAACGCGCGATCGAGGTCGTCCTTCACGAGTGAGCGGATGTACGCGAGCGACTCCTCCGCCGCGGCCTCGTCAGGCGCGCGTATCACGCCGCGCTCGAGGTTCTCGCGCGTGAAGGCGGCGTCGCCGCAGAGAACGACGCGACCGGACTCGGGGAGGTCGGCCGCGAGCGACTGATGGCCCGGCGCGTGGCCGGGCGTCGGGACGACCTCGACGCCCTTGGCGATCCGCGCGCGGCCCGTCGTGGGAAGGTACGTGAGCTCGGCGATGTCCCAGTACACGCCGGGGAACCTCGGGTTCCCCTTCGCGAACGCCAAGTGGTCCGCCTGCACGACGAACGTCGCCTTCGGGAAGGCCCCGTTGTTCCCCGCGTGGTCGAAGTGGAGGTGGCTGTTCACGACGACCGCGATCTCGTCCGGCCGCACGCCGACGGAGGCGAGGCGCGCGACGATCGCGTCCTCGGAGCTCATGACGATCGCGAGCGAGCTCTGTGGGCCGTACGTCGCGTCGGGACGTTCGATGTGCACCGGATGGAGCCCCGTGTCGAAGAGCACGAGGCCTTCGTCGGTCCGCAGGAGGCCCGACCACACCGGGATGCGCACGATCTCGGCGCCGCCGTCGGGGAAGAAGGTCGAACGCGGGAGATCGATGAGCCCCGTGCGCAGCAGCGTGAGCTCGAGCAGGCGGCGAGCGTACGCTCCCGCGATGCGTGACGGTCGGGAGCCGCAGTGTGCGGGCGAGCTCCCGAGCTGATCCTCGGCGGGCAGGACGGCCCGGTGAACCTGCTCGGTCTCGTCCGCTCATCGTGTCTGCCGGCCTCGGCACGGCGCTCACGGGCGCTCCGGCGGTCTACCGGCTCGCGCTCATCCTCTTGCTCGCGATGCCGGCCGGCACCTTCGCGTACGTGGTCGCGCGCATCCAGCGGTGAACGCGCCTCGGACCAGAGGCACGGTCATGCCGGCGATCATGGGATCGCCACCGCTCCTCGTCGTCTCAGTCGCGACGGCAGTCCGCTGGTCTCGCAACGTTGCCCGCACCTATGTCACGCGCTTCAGGGGCTGGCGGTTGCATACCGCGGGCGCCCGGTGGGCCGGTAGACCTGGATCGTTACCCCCTTCGGGGTGGTTCGCGAGTCGACCAGGTCAAGCGCTCTGTCCGGGCCGGTTGCGGGGAATAGCCGCGAGCCCTGGCCGACGACCACGGGGAAAGTGAACAGGGTCATCTCGTCGACAAGGTCGTTGTCGAGCAGCCACCGGAACAGGGCGCCGCTGCCGTGCACCTGCAGCTCGCGTCCCGGCTTGGCTTTCAGCTCGCGGACGGCGGCCGCGACCTCACTGGAGAGGACGGTCGTGTTCGCCCAGCGCGGTTGGGTGAGCGTGGTCGATGCTACGTACTTGGGCTGGGTGTTCAACGCCTTCCAGATCGGGTCATCACCCGGATCTGGCCACGCTCCCCAGGAGCCGGCAAAGATCTCGTAGGTCCGGCGGCCGAACAAGAACGCGTCGGCGCGCCGGTAGATCTCGCCCATGACCGTCCCGGCTTCGTTGTCGAAGTGGGCCCATCCGCCGCGCTCGAATGCGCCGCGTTCGTCCTCCTCCGGCCCGCCGGGCCCCTGCATCACTCCGTCAACGGAGACCTGCGTGGTGGTCGTCAGTTTCATGGTCGCAGTTCCCTTCTCGCTGAGTCTGTCGTCGTTCGATTCCACCTCTGCCTTGGCAACTAGCTTGGGCCATCGCTTCAATCGGCAACGACGAACGTCTGAATCGATGCCCTTGGTTGTCTTCTTCAAGCTTTGGTATGCGACGCTAACCGTTGGGTCCACCCGAGCAACTTGTCGGTTGACCACGAGTTCACGACCCGGTCGATGGTCACCCCGGTCTCGGCCGCCTTGTCGGCGCCGTACGGCTGCCACTCCAGCTGACCGGGCGCGTGGGCATCCGTATTGATCGCGAACCGGCAGCCGATCTCGACGGCGAGCTCAAGCAGGTCGTTCGGTGGGTCCAGGCGCTCCGGTCGGGAGTTGATTTCGACCGCGGTGTCGAACCGCTCGCAGGCGCGGAACACGAGCTCGGCGTCGAACTCCGACTGCGGCCGGCCACGGCCGACTACGTAGCGGCCGGTGCAGTGGCCGAGCACGTCGGTGTGCGGGTTGGCGATGGCGGTGATCATCCGCCGCGTCATCTCCCTTTTCTCCATGCGGAGCTTCGAGTGGACCGATGCGACGACGACGTCGAGCCGCTCCAGGATGTCGTCGTCCTGGTCGAGGGTGCCGTCCTCGAGGATGTCTACCTCGATCCCGGTCAGGATGCGGAACGGCGCCAGGTCGTCGTTCAGCGCCGCGACAATGTCGAGCTGCTGCAGTAGGCGCTCGCGCGAGAGACCATTGGCGATGGTGAGCCGGGGTGAGTGGTCGGTGAGCGCCATGTACTCGTGGCCGAGGCCGCGGGCGGCGCGCGCCATCACGGCGATCTCGGCGCCGCCGTCGCTCCACAGCGAGTGCACGTGGAGGTCGCCCTTCAGCTGGGCGATGAGCTCGTTGCCCTTGCCGACGGGAATGGCGGTCTTTTCCTCGAGCTCGTCGAGGTACGCGGTCGAGCCGGAGCTGGCGACCTCGGTGATGATCGCCGCCGTCTTCGGGCCGATGCCCTCCAGCTCCTGGAGCGTGCCGGCGACGACGCGCGCGACGAGCTCGTCGGGCGCGAGGGCCTTCACGATCTCGGCCGCTCGCAGGTAGGCGCGGACGCGGTAGGGCTTCTCGCGCGCTCGGTCGAGCAGGTAGGCGATACGTTCCAGCGCCTCTGCGGGCTGCATCGCGGCAACGCTACCCTCGCCGACCGAACGACAAGGGGACAGGCACGGCTCCAGACCTTTTGGCTTTGGTGACTCTGGCGCAGCAGGTCGCTTGTCAGGCTGACCTGGCGCGCGCATCGTCGGCAATGGCACTACGCGCCTTGGGCTCAAGGTCAGACGGCGTAGGCGCGCGAGGGCCAGATAATCGCGAGATGCGCTCCGGCATCGGCGCATTCGCGCTGCTCACCCTCGTGCTGTCCTCCTGCGTAGCGAACACCGGCTCGGAGTCGACGCAATCGCCGAGTCCGCCGACACCTGCGAGCACAGCGACTGTCCCGGTTGCCGCGAGTGCATCGCTAACACCTCGCCCTACCGCCGCTATGACGGCCCACGAGAATCCGTTCCTCGGCTACCGGATCACGCTCCCCAGCACGTATCGCCGTCTGCCACCCTCGTACTTCACCGCGGATAGGACCACCGGCGGACTGCTGGGCAGGGACGCGTACACGCTGCTTACGGAACAGCAGGAACGCGAGGAGTGCCTCCAGGATCTCGGCGACCTGCCGCCGCGTACTGCAAATCTGTTGCTCCTCGTCGACGCGTACGTCGTGGATCCCGCGGTCTCCGCGTCCGATTGGGCGAGCACGCCGCGGATCCCGGGTGCGCAGTCGTTCGCGATACACCGCAGGATCGTTGCGCTCAACCTTCCCGGGCTCGACACGATCAAACTGGTCGCGGACAACGCGACGGCGGACACGCAGGTGGTCGTCATTCACGCGACGGACCGCATGTACATGATCAGCCCGACGATGTGGCCAGGGCCGCACTCGCTCGAGGACATCGCCGCCACGTTCTCGACCGTAGCGCGTCAGCCCGTGCCCACACCTTCGCCCTCACCTTCAGCAAACATTGCTCGTGCGAACGCGACCGAGCTGGCGGCGTTGCTCGGCGCCGCGTTCACGGCGCGCGACGCAGACGCGGTCGCGCGTCTCATGGACGCCTGCCGCATCAGCGTGAGTCCAGTCATCGACGGGACAGAGGGCCTGCCGAACTCGGGCGGCGGTGGACTTGGTCGCTCCGTCGCGCTGTTTACGCAGGCGCTGCGAGATCGATTTGCTGCCGGCGACCTCAGTGTGGCGGTGGGGTCAAATGTTGAGCTCGATGCGCGGGGCGGCTACTTCGTGCGCTCGCAGTGGACGGAGCCCGACCGCACGCTGAGTATCGACTTGGTCATGAGCCCGGTCGGCGACGTGTGGCGATGGACGGCTGCACGTCAGTACTTCACGCGTGCGGACCTCGGCAGCCCGATCTGCATCCCATATCGCAGCCCATGGGTAAGCCGTAGCGGGCGCTGCTAGCCGCTGCGACGCGGCCTCGCCAAGAGAGCGACCTGCCCGCCGCACTCAAGACTATTGGTCACCTACAGCGTGGTGTTCCGGATCGAAATGCGGGTATCAGTCGCGAGTTCCGGAGCAATGTTCGCGTCGGCAACCCCCATGCCAGCCTCAACGTCACGGCAGGTGGCTGCCTCATGATGCGTCCCGGCCGCTCGACCGATGTTCGGAGACACCCATTATGAGCAGCCAGGCGCCTGAGATCATGTAGGCGAGCAGGCCGATCATCGAAATCGCTGCCAGATACAGACCAGCAATGTGTCCGCTAAGCAGCAGGGCAGCACCGACGATTTCGATGACGTGAAGCGCGGTGCCGCCAATGAGCCGGCCAGGTCGAAGCCCGACAGAGCTTTCACCGAGGCGAATTGCCTGGATGTAGCCGTAGACATAGATGACCGCAGCAACGGCCGAAACGATGAGCCATTCAAGTCCTAGGGCTCGATGATCCTGACCGCCCATTACGCCGAGAGCGCAGATCACGAAGATGGCAATGAAACCGGCGAGTGTGCCAACGGCTCGGTGGCGGTGCGTTGGATCCTGCGCGATGACGCTGGGGTTGAGTGACATCGCCACAAATACCAATCCCGTCAAAGCCGCAGATGCCCCGCCTACGATGATGAAGTAGTCATGCCACTGGTCCGGTCGATAGATGTCTTCCGTCACGATCTTTCTTCTTCATTCTGTTCGTTGACTACGTGCTTGAGAAGCTGCCGTTCCAGGGTCTTCTATGTCGCGTTTCGTGGGTTAGACGCCGGACGGATTCACCGGTGGGGCGGTACGGGTGTACGACCGCACCACAGGCACCAGCGTGAGCTCATCGCCCCGGTGAGCCAACGGATCGATCGAAGGAACATCATCTCGGTCGCCTACTGATCCTGCCTCGGGTATCAGTCGCGAGTCCCAGAGTAACTTCGCGAATCGCGAGGGTCGCGATTCTTCAGACCATTGGGCGATGACTCCTGACCCCAGGACGGCTGATCGGAAGTCAGCCGCGCATGGACCGGGTGAGCTCACTCTCGCAGGAGCTCATCCACCGCCGCGTACGGATCGATCGCCCGATCGGCGACGCGCGCGACGGCCGCGTCCAGGCGGTCCGCGCCGACGCGGCCGGCGAGGCGGCGCACGAGCTCCTCACGCAGGAGCGACTCGACCTCCGCCCGCGCGGCCTCGCGGCGCCGGCGCTCGCGCTCGCCGCTCTCCTCCGACCAGGCACCGTGCTTGGCGATCGCCGCCACCAGCTCGGGGAGGCCGTCGCCGGTCTGCGCGGAGGTCCGCACGATCGGTGGCACCCACGCTGTCCGGCCCTTGCCGAGCCGGAGCATCTGCGCGAGGTCGCGCGCCGTCTCGTCCGCTCCCGGACGGTCCGCCTTGTTCACGACGATGACGTCCGCGATCTCGAGGACGCCCGCCTTGATCGCCTGGATGTCGTCGCCGAGCCCCGGGACCGTCACGAGACAGACGGTATCGGCCACGCGGACGACGTCCACCTCCTCCTGCCCGACGCCGACGGTCTCCACGAGCACCACGCCGACGCCGAGCGCGTCGAGCACGTTCACCACGCGCACGGTCGCGCGCGAGAGGCCGCCGGCGTGGCCGCGGCTCGCCATGCTGCGGATGAAAAGCCTCTCGT
>Ga0209161_10003096_pt1 | contig 13481 bp, 8 predicted proteins | sample GraSoiAngelo_155_FD_186169 | JGI IMG/M metagenome (GOLD analysis project Ga0209161, IMG submission 186169) | Grasslands soil microbial communities from the Angelo Coastal Reserve, California, USA - 14_1009_13_30cm (SPAdes) (version 2) | ecosystem: Environmental > Terrestrial > Soil > Grasslands ...
AACTTGCGAGCGCTCGCTGACTAGATCGCCAGCGTCTCTTGTTGCGCAGTTGCAGCCGGGTTCGTGAGACCGCTGAATTTCTTCACCAAGTCGTCGAGCTTCGCGATGTAGTAATCGACATTTTCGTCACGATTTTCGGGATCGAATTCGGTGGCCAGTTTGGCGGCTTCGTAGGCGGCAACCTTTTTCGGTGTCGCTTTGATGTAGTAGCTGATCTGGTCGCCGGGTTTGTAATTACGGCCACTCGCCAGAGCGAGCTCGTAGGCGGCGGCACGATTACGCGCTGAGCCGGCTATCTTGGCCCGATATTTGTCGAGTGAGTCCTGGAGCGTGTCGGTCTTCATCAGCGTCTCGATTTTCCATTCGCGATTCCGGATTTTCCGCTCGAATTCGTTTCGCAGATCGCCGACTATCTCCGGCTTTCCTTGCATGATGAGCTTGATCATTTGCTCGAGGAACGCGCGCTGGAATTTTTCCAACCCACGTGATTTGAGCGCGCCGCCCTTGATGACCACTTCGCCGTCCTTCGTGAGGAGTGCGTAGTTTTTTGCTTTATAACTAAGCATTGCGTCGAACTGCTCATCGATTTCGACGTCAATCCCGGCCGGCAATTCCTTCGCCAAATCTTTCTGCAAATCGTTGATGTCGATGTTCTCGGGTGGCACGAAATAGATTCCGTCGGTATCCACCTCGATGACCTGCGCGCCATGCGCGTTGAGCCACTCAATCATTTTTTTCAGCAGATCGCGGCCCATCTGCGTCACACGCCCGGCGGCGTCAAAGTCGGCGAAATGTCCCTGTGCGAATCCAAGGTAACCGTAAAAGCTGTTGAGCAGGATTTTGAACGTGTTTTGCAGCGCGTGGAGATGATGTTGTCTCGCGGGATCTTGTTCCGCCCGCATTTTTGCTTTTGCGTCGAGCCGGAAGTTTCGGAGATCGGTTAGCAAATGCCGAAAGATTTGCAGCTCATCCGACGCCGGGAAGCAGTCGAACTGCAACATGATAGACGGATAAAGCGACGCGACGTCGCAATGCCAGACGTTGCGAGCCACACCGGTGAAGAAGATGTCGGTGTAGCCGCCTTCGAATGCACGCGGCATCGGCAGTTCGGGAATGGAATGGCGTTGCCGAAAATATTCGCGCAGGAACAGCGCGTTGATGCGTGTGGCGTTGCCGCGCACGATCACGTCTTGATAATTGTAAGGAAAAATTTGCGCCTGAATAAAGTAGCTCGGGCTCAGCAGATCCGATAAAGCACGCGTTTCACGAACACCGCATAGGGCGCGTCGCTGGAACATTTCCGAATCACCCACGTACGCGCCTTGCAGTTCCTTTCCCGTGAGGCCTGAAATTTGCTCACTATCGCAGAGGGCGAAATGTCGCGCGACATCCGTCCGTTCGAACCCTGCGAGAGAACGCATGCCGACGTCGTAAAATTGCGCGAGCAAGAATGTATCGACGAAATGTCGGCCATCGATCGTGAACTTCGGGTAATCGATAGTCTTCTCGGCAATTTGCAGCCGTGACGGACGCGAGCGCAGAAAACCGCCGCTGCGTCCCCAATCGAGTTTCGCCTTCAATTTCTTCGCACGTGCGACAACCAGGGGCAGATGCACGCGGAATAGATCGTGGCCTTCGATTACGTCCGGATCGCGTTCTTTGATGAGTTCGGTGAGTCGCCTGAGCGCGTTTCTCTCGGATTCTTCCACATTGTTCGCATCGACAATGATCAATTCATCCCAGCCGGTGTTGTCCGACAGAGCGATGCTCATGACGTGATCGGGGTCACCGGTCCCAGCTATGGAAAGCACCTCAATCTGCATTCGCTTGAGTGCTTCGAATGCCAGATCTTTGAACAATGTGCGCCCCGTGGACGTGAGATAATGCTGAACCGGATCGGTGAACGCGAAGAAGTCGCGCCCGCCGTTTTTGAGTCCGTTGCGGAGCGCGATCAATTCCTTCCAGCTATCGACCGTGATAAGCCAGCCGTACTTCAGATCCCCTTGGAGTTTTTCGGTCTCAATGCCAAGATCGACAACGTCTGAGTCGGCCCAGACAAACGGATGGAATGGCTCGACGTCGGTGACTGTCGAGCCATCTGCTTTCCGCCGGTGCACGCGCACGGTGCCGCTTTCGCCCAACTCAACGGCCACAATCCGCGGCGTCGGGTCCGCGCCGAAGAGTAGCGTGTTTTTCTCAAATTCCACATCGAGAGATTCCTCGACTTCGCTCGGAATGACAAATTGTAGCGCAGGCGCATTGCCTGCCATTAGACCGGCACCCGGAGCGGTTGCCCTACACTGACATTGCATTCATCATGCGTTATGAAAATCGTTGCGCTGTCTGCACTAACGCTGTCGATGTGGGTTGCGCCTTTCATCTTAGCGCAGCAAACACCGCCATCGCTTGCTGATGCGGAATTGCCGTCGCTCCTCACGATTTACAAGGACCTCCACAGCCATCCAGAGCTTTCCACAAAAGAGGAGCGAAGCGCCGGAATTGTCGCCAAAGAATTGCGTGCAGCTGGGTGCGACGTCACGGAGAACTTCGGCAAATACGATAACTTGGGCTGGAAATGCTATGGGGTGGTGGGCGTGATGAAGAATGGCGCAGGCCCGACCGTGCTTGTGCGGACCGATTTGGATGCACTGCCCGTCCACGAAGAGACGGGTTTGCCTTACGCCAGCACGGTCACGACGAAAACCGAAGAAGGCAAAGAAGTTCCGGTGATGCACGCGTGCGGACATGACGCGCACATGGCAATGTTCATCGGGGTAGCGCGCGCACTCGCGAAATTGAAGGATCAATGGCGAGGCACGATCATCTTTGTCGGCCAACCGGCGGAGGAGACCGGCAACGGTGCACGCGCGTTGCTCCACGCCGGACTCTACGAAAAATTCGGCAAACCGGAGTTCGCACTTGGCTTTCACGACAAGGCCGACCTGCAGACCGGCCACATCGGTGTCACTGAAGGTTACACGTACGCGAACGTCGATTCAGTGGATGTGACCGTGCGCGGCATAGGTGGGCATGGCGCCTATCCGCACAAGACGAAGGACCCCATCGTGCTCTCAGCAGAGATGATCAATGCGTGGCAAACGATCGCCAGCCGCGAAAACAATCCGCTCGATCCGATTGTCGTAACCGTCGGCTCCATTCACGGCGGGACAAAGCACAACATCATTCCGGACGAAGTGAAAATGCAGTTGACGGTGCGCACCTATAAAGCCGACACGCGTGAGCGCGTACTGGCAGCAATCGATCAAATTGCAAAAGGCTGTGCTATGGCAGCTGGTATTCCGGCGGAGCGCGCACCGATTGTCAGCGTGAGCAGAGATCAATTTACGCCCGCCACTTACAATAATCCTGACCTAACGAAGCGGCTGGTTGCTGTCTGGAAAAAGTCGTTAGGCAACGATAACGTGGAGATTGTCGACCCCACCATGGGCGGCGAAGATTTTTCCGAATACAGCTTGCCAGATCACTCGATACCCTCGGTTGATTTTCACGTCGGCGCAGTCGATCCCGCCAAGATCGCCGAGTACAAGAAAGCGGGAAAAGAATTACCAAGCCTCCATTCCAGCAAGTTTGCGCCCGTCCCAGAGCCAACGATTCGAACAGGCGTCATCGCAATGGTCACGGCCGTGCTGGAACTGATGAAGAAATAGGCCAAGCCTGTTTTTTCGAGCGGGCATCCTGCCTGACAAACCGCTTTAGGAAATCTGCGGGATCCCTCGACTGCGCTTCGCTTCGCTCGGGATGACATCGCCTATGGGCGATGTCACTTCACTTTGATGTTTTTACGCAGGTATGTCGGGACATCGAGGTCTTCGCCTTCGATGATTGTCGGTTCGCTCTTTTCAAAGCGACCGCGTGTCACCGGTTCAAATTGGAGGACTTCCTGCTTAGCCGGCGTCGCTGATTTTTCAGCAGGTGCTTTCTCTTCCTTCCATGGGACCGATTTCTCCTTCGGCGTGCTCGTCGCGCGCTCGGGCTCGCCGTTACGAATCGGTATCACGGATGGTTCGATCGAGGGTGTTGCGACTGGTATCGCTTCAGCGGCGACAGGTTCTTCGAACGGAACCGTTTCCTCGAGAGGTCGAACTTCGACAGCCTGTTCTTCAGGTTGAACTTCAAGTTCAGGTGTTGCGGTTTGGCATTGTTCTCGAACTGGGGACGCTGCGGACGCACTGCTCCGTGCGGGCGGCATTTGCAGCGGCAAAACTGGTTCCTCTTCGGCCGAGAGCGAGCTGAGGATCGTGACGCCCAATCGGTCTCCCAGGCGTGCATCTACGACTGCACCAAACAGAATTTGCGTCTGGTCGCTAACATGACGCCCGAGTTCCTGCATAAGGATTTCGACTTCCGATAACGTCATTCCCGGCCCACCCGCTACCTGCACGAGGACGTGCGTCGCGTCTGCCAACATTCTTCCGCGATCCATCAACGGATTTTTCAGCGCCTGCGTGAGCGCATCATGCGCACGATTGTCCGAATCGGATTCGCCGTAACCAAACAAGCAACGGCTGTTCCGTGTGCGCAGAGCCGAGAGCAAATCATCGAAACCGATGCGAATGAGCCCCGGCCGCTGGATCAGGTTCACAATCGAGCGCACGCTTTGGCTGATGGTTATATCCGCCATTGCGAAAGCCTGATGAATCCCCGCCTGCGGCGGAGTCAGATCACCCATTCGATCATTCTCGAAACAGACTACTGCGTGAGCAAACTCGCTGAGTCGCGCGAGCGCCTCCCGCGCCTGGGCGTTGCGCCGTTTGCCCTCGAACGCGAACGGCAGAGTCACAAAGGCGATCACCAGCGCGCCGGCTTCACGAGCCGCTTGTGCAACATACGGCGCGCCACCCGAACCTGTGCCGCCGCCGAGCCCTGCACAAATGAAAATCACTCGGGAATCAGCCAGCGCTTCGCGGATTTCGTCGGCCGATTCCAACGCTGCTTGATAGCCAACTTCAGGGTCGCCGCCCGCGCCCAACCCACGCGACACACTACGGCCGAGTTGCACTTTACGCGTCGCGACTGAACTCGTCAGTGATTGAACGTCGGTGTTGATCGCGACTACATCGGCTCTCTCCAATCCATCAAGCACGATTCGATCGAGCGCGTTCAAGCCGGCGCCACCCACGCTCACGATTTTGATTGGAATAAATTCTGCCAAACGTTCCGGGAGACTGTAGTTCTTGTTAAGCTGGATCATGTTTTTCCTTCGTTAGGGGTCGGACGCGTCCAATCCGTCAGACTCATGGTTCTCATCGTTTTCCGCTGAAAAGCTTTCCAAAAATTCGGCCGAACCCTCGTGGCGGCCGGTCCGTATGCATCACTTGCGCGAACTTGACCAAGCCAATCGCAGTCGAGAACTGGGGGTTTTCCACTGCGGACGTCACGCCCCAAGCCGCCTGTGCATGCGTCAGGTTAGCCGGTACTTCGAAAATCTCCGCCGCAAGATGATCGATCCCGTTCAAAAGACTGCATCCGCCGGTGATAAAAATTCCTGCGCCCAGATAACCGAGATAGGGCTCCTCTTCGAGTCGGCGCTTGAGTAACTCAAACGCCTCGCGCAGGCGCAGATGAATAATAGTGTTCAACGTTTCTCGCTCGATCTCTTTCCCGGCAAAGCCGGAATCGTCCTTGAGCAAGATCGTTTCGCCCGGAAGACAATTTCCGAGAACGCAACTGCCCTCTTCGATTTTTAATTTCTCCGCGCGCGCCATGGGGATGCGCAGCCCCATGGAGATATCGTTCGTGATGTGGTCGCCGCCGACGGCAAGACAACCGCTTTGTCTCACTGCGCCCTCCGAGTACAAAACATAATCAGTCGTTCCGCCGCCCATGTCGATCACGAGAGCGCCAAGGTCTTTTTCATGCTGGGTGAGCACGACCTGCGCGGAAGCGAGCCCGCTAAACACAACGTCTTCGACGTCCAGCGGCAGTTCTTTCACGCAGCGAATCGTATTTTGGATCCGTGTGCGCACGCCGTGGATAATGTGAAAATCAGCCTCCAACTTTTGGCCGAGCATGCTGACAGGGTTCAGCACGCCTTGTTGTCCATCGACCTGGTAATGTTGAATAACCGAATGGAGGAACGCGTTTTGTGCGGGAATGCTCACCTCGCGCGCGTTAATTTTTACATCCTCCACATCCTGCCCATCAATTTCATCGCGGTCCTCAGGCAGCATGACGCATCCGCGATTGTTAAAACTCTGTAAGTGTGATCCGGCGACAGCGACGTAAACACTCTTGATCATCACGTCGCTTTTCTGTTCGGCGTCGACAACTGCTTCGTGCACGCATTTCATTGCCGTTTCAAAATCGACAATCTCGCCCTTGCGCACGCCGCGCGATGGCGCCTGACCTACCCCGAGGATTTTGAGCGTGCCATCGGGTCGGCTCTCCCCGACGACCACGCAAATCTTGGAGGTCCCAATCTCGAGACCGACCATCAGATTATTGTGCGCCATTTTTTAATCGGATTTCTTTTGTTGGTTACGAATTGCCTTGTGAACCGGTGCAGAAGCGCCGCGCGATTTCGGCGCTGAGGATCCATCTTGCTGTGTGCCGGAATCCTGATGAACACGGGCTTCCGGCGCGCGCACCGGTATTGCTTTCATGATCCGCGGCTCGACGGCGGGCTCCAGAGTATCGTTGATTACAGCCGCCGCCGGGCTGGTAAATGTCACGGGAATGTTGCGTTGCGCGACCAGGTTCAAAGTTTCCAGCTCCTGTTTGGTGTTATCACAGTAATCAAGGAACACTTGCAGCCGGTGCAGTTGCTCTTCGAGATCATTCAGAGCAAACATGACGCGACTGCGATTTTTGTCTGTCACCAGGAGACAATAATTTTTGAAATATCGATTTCGGCGAATCTGAAACCGCGTTTGCAAAAAGCTGCTCTCGGTAAGACGCAGCAACTCGAGCGCGGTCTTCGCTTCGGGCGATTCGACAGTTTTTCCAGCTTCGAGCGATTCGCTCGAGCATCCTACGATCAGCGGCAGTCCAAGATATTCGGGTAACAATTTTTTTTGTTTCATTAAGACTCCCCGCGCGCCCACTAAAAAGGCAGCATCCGACGCAAATGGATCATTAATTTCCGTTTCGCTGGTGATCCAGGCGACCGGTTTTCGTTCCACAATGCGAATGTCGATTTCGCCGGGTAATTTTCGCACGACCTCGACTTCATCGGCTTGGGGAAGCTGCTGTATGCGATCGCGCACGCTCGCCAGATTTACGCTGAAGATGTTTGCACCCTCGTGCAGATCGGCTGCCTTTAACACCTGCTCACGCTGAAGAGTGCCGTCGGTCTGCAATTCAATTGTTTTAACTTGGTAATCCAGATTCTCGAAAAAAAGCCGTCGTGCAGCTTCGCGCGCACCTGCGTAACCAGCTCCGCATAACGCTACGAGCAGAACCATTTTCCACAGGACGCCCATTGCGCTTCGAATGCGGTGCTGGGTCGCCCTGCGGGAGCGGACTTTCACATCGAGGAGATGTTGCTGCCGCCGCTGCCGCACGTTGGAACTTCTTTGGACAAAACTCATTTATTGCCTTCCGTTCTGGCGCGCGCCTGCCCGCCGTAGCCTTGGCGAAGGCGGGAAAGCGCAATGATCCGGGCGCAAAGGTCGGTATAACCGATACCGGCCGCCGCTGCCGCCTCGGGCAACAGACTGGCCTCGGTCATTCCTGGGATGTTATTGATCTCCAAAATAAACGGCTGTCCGTTCTCGGATAAAATCGCGTCCACACGCGCATACACCTGCAGACCAGCCGCTCGGAATGCACAGAGCGCCAGTTCCTGAATCTCCTGTGTCTTTTCAGTGCCGATCTTTGCCGGACAGACGTGCTCCGCTCCGCCGCCCGCCTGCGGATTGAGAAACGGATACTTGTTGTTGAAATCGTAAAAGCCGCCCTTGGGAATTATTTCGAGAATGGGCAAAGCCTGGTCACCGAGGATACCTATTGTCAATTCCCGGCCGGATACAAATTTTTCTATCAATAATTCGCGACCGTACTTTGCCACTTCGCTGATTGCAGAATCGATTTCGCTTTCGTTGTTCACAATGACGACGCCCACGGTTGAACCCTGTCGTGACGCTTTGACGACAATCGGCAACGCAATCGTCGGTCGCTGCCCTGGGCGGATGACTTCCCAGGGCGGAGTGGTTACACCATGTTCCTGAAACTTTTGCTTTGTGCGAATTTTGTCGAAAGCGATCTCGCTCGCGCTGACGCCATCGCCGGTGTAAGCGATGCCGCGGCGCTCCAGAATTTTTTGAAGCTGGCCATCTTCGCCAAAAGTTCCGTGGATCGTATTGAACGCGAGATCGATGTCGTTTGGCAGTTGGAAATCCTCGTTCCGCACATCGATTTCCACCACTTCGGCACCTAACGACCGAAGCGCTTTCGCTACACCTCGCCCGGTCGCAAGCGAAACGTCGCGCTCCGATCCCGGGCCTCCCATGAGCACAGCAATTTTCTTTGGTAACTCCTCGCGTGTTGTCATTCCGGTTCTCCCACGATTTCCACTTCGGTCTCCAATTCGATCCCGCGCTTTTTCCGCGCGACGCTCTTGATGTTGTCAATTAACCGAAGTATTTGCGCTGCCGTAGCGTCGCCATCGTTTACGATAAAATTGCCGTGGACCTTGGATACGCGGGCACTCCCAACGCACGTATTTTTCAGCCCCAGTTCCTCCACCAATTTGCCGGCTGGAATGCTGGCGGGATTTTTGAAAATGCATCCAGCGCTTTTGGCGGCCGGCTGCGTAGTGCGCCGTTTCTCCTGCGATTCGCGCAAACGGCTATCGATTTGTGCGCGCTCGGCCGGCTGGCCCCTGAATGTTGCCGAAATCGCAAGGTTTTTCTCGAGCAATGGAAATCGACGGTAAAAGACTTCCAGCTCATCGCGATTTTTTACGTGTGAATTTCCTTCGGCATCAAGATAACGAATGCGCGTGACTTTCTCGAAAGTTTGCGTGCCCATCGCGCCGGCATTCATCCGCAATCCGCCGCCGACTGCGCCCGGGATTCCCTCCATCCATTCGAGTCCACCGAGATTTGCCGCACGCGCGGCGTAAGCCACCTGCCTCAACTTTACGCCCGCGCCAGCGCTGATTTCGCAGCCGTTGATCTCGATTTTCTCGAAATCGCCGCCCCGCGGATGAACGACCACCCCGCGGATGCCGCCGTCGCGAACGAGAAGATTCGAACCTCGCCCGATAACGAACAGCGGCAGATGTTCATTGCGGCAAAAGCGAATCAGTTCCGCGAAGGTCTGTTCGGTCTGCGGCTCGACCCAAAACTGCGCGGGACCGCCGACCCGCAGCGTCGTATGGTTCGACAGCGGCTCGTAAAGGCGGACCTCACCCTCGTCGCCCACAATCGCTTTTAATTTCTCGGCGATCACGAGATCGGCGGCGAGGATCTCCACTTGCTCGTGGATATTGCCGGCGCCGAGACTCAAAACAAGATCGCCGGTCTCCAGCATGTTTCCCACGTTACGATGGACCCATTGCAGACGTGGCTGATATGTGATGCCGCGATGCCCGTGTCGCACGATTTCATCGACAATAGTCTGGCCTGTGATTCCAGGAATCGGCGGTTCGCTGGCAGGATACACATCCGTGATCACAACCCGGTCGGCATCGTCGAAAGCGCTGCCAAATTCGCGGCACAGCGCTTTTGTTCGTGAGAAACGGTGCGGCTGAAACATCGTGACGAGACGCCGCCGGCCGATCGATTTCGCTGTGCGAAGCGTGGCACGAATTTCTGTCGGATGATGCGCATAATCGTCCACGAGCAGAAACCTGTCGCTCGCGTATTTGATCTCGAACCGGCGGCGCGCGTGTTCGAATTTCCGGAGCGACGCGGTGATCTTATCGAACGGAATCGAAAGCTCTGAGGCGAGCGCGATTACGCCAAGCGCGTTATGCACGTTGTGTTCTCCAGGAACATTGAGAGTCGCTGGCCCGATTTTCTCGCCGCGGCGACAGACCGAAAACGATGAACCAAAATGCCGCAGCTCGACGTTGACTGCACGGTAATCCGCGTGCTCGGAAAATCCGTAGGAGACTGCGCGTTTGTGCTTTGCGCACAATCGCACGGTGTTCGGATCATCAACGTTATACAGAACGCTTCGGTTGGTTTGATCGATCAATTGCGCAAACACCTTTTCAATCGCCGCGAGGCCGGGATAAAAATCGAGGTGTTCTTCCTCGATGTTTAGAATGAGTGCGTGCTCGGGATGAAAGCAGCGCAACGTGCCATCGCTTTCGTCGCCTTCGGCAACGAAATATTCGCCGCGCGGGTTCCAATGCGCGTTCGTCCCGAGAATCGGAATTTCAGCGCCCACGTAGTGAGAAGGATGCAGTCCGCCTTCGCGAAGCACATGTGCCGTCATTGCGGAGGTTGTGGTTTTGCCATGCATTCCGGCGATCACAATGCCGCGCTTGGCCTGCATGATTGCAGCAACGGCTTCCGCGCGACGGAACAGCGGTTTTGCGGAACTGCGCGCGGCCAAGAGAATTGGATTGTCGTCCTTAATCGCGGAGGAAAAAACAACAAGGTCCGCAGCGTCCGCATGGTCGGCGAGATGCTGTTCATGAAAGCGCAGCCCGAGTCGTTGCAGTCGTTCGGTCTCTGTCGTTGTTACCTTGTCCGACCCGCTCACTGCGTGTCCCAGCTCGATGAGAAGCCCGGCAAGACCGCTCATACCGCTTCCCGCAACACCGACGAGATGAATCCGGTGCTGTTTGGTGGTTAGAAATCGCGACAAGTCTGGCAACGGATCACGCCGCCGAAATGCTTTGCGCGGAGACTCGTCGCGCGCGGCAGTTGCTTCAGACGTGAGCTTCATGAGTCGTGTATTTTTCCATCGCGTTCGCCACGCGACCGGCTGCATCTTTCGGCGCGAGACGCGCACAATTCGCGGCCATTTGCTGTAGCCGTTGCGGGTTTTCCATCAGTTCGCGGATGTTGCGCGCGAGCGATTCAGCAGAGATGTCCGACTGCTTTAGAAGAATTGCGGCATCAGCGTGAGCATAGATTTCTGCATTGCGCGTTTGGTGATCATCCGTGGCGTAGGGAAATGGAATCAGGACGCCGGGCAGCGAAAACGCGGCGAACTCTGCCAGGCTGGCCGCGCCCGCTCGCGCAACAACAAGATCGGCCGCGCTGTAAACCTCTTCCATTCGATGATGAAACGCGCCGATATAAGCAGGGACATTTTCGCGACGATAATTGTCTGTAACCAACCGTTCATCTCGCGCGCCGGAGAGGTGGATGACCTGCAGCGGCGCACCTTGCAAGAACGGCAATGCTTTGATCAACGCCTGATTAATTCCGCTGGCGCCCTGACTGCCGCCCATCACCAACAGCGTCGGCACGTCCTCTCGCAATCCGAGTTTCCGCCGTGCGTCTGCGCGGTCCAAAGGCACTAACTCAGTGCGAACCGGTGTGCCGGTGATTTCGGTGTGCGTTCTCGGAAAAAACGGCGCGCATTCCTTGAACCCCAGCATCACGGCATTCACTATCCGGGCCGTCCAGCGGTTCGCTTTTCCAGGGACCGCGTTCGATTCGTGAATAAACGTGGCTATGCCGCGGAATCGCCCTGCCAACACTGGCGCGGTGGAAGTGAATCCACCCATGCCGAGCACGGCGTGCGGATTGAACTTGCGATAGATCGACCGGCAAAGTGATAAGCTTTCAATAAAGCGGCGAGTGAAACCAAAAAACGCCGGCGAAAATAGCGAAGGCAGCCCGACAGTTGGTAATTTTTCGACTTGGAAATTCGTCCGGCCGGAAAGCGCCACCGCGTCGATGTCTTTTTCGGAAACCAACAGCATCACTTCGTGCCCGCGATTTTGCAGCACTTCCGCCACAGCGATGCCCGGGAAAAGATGTCCGCCGGTTCCTCCACATGCGATTACAGCGTTCATGTTGGGTGAGTCTGAGTTACGGGTTAATCAAATTCGTGGCGTTACCTTGGCCTGCATCGTGGCGCGTTTCACCGGCGGCGGCTCGAGAATGCCTTGGCGATAAATGTTCACCAATACGCCAATGCCGAACATACACGCGGCAAGGTTCGAACCTCCATAGCTTATAAAAGGCAACGGGAGCCCCTTGTTAGGCAGAAGCGATGTCGTCACGCCGATGTTGACCGCTGCCTGCAGAGCGAGGAGCGAAACAATCCCACAGCCGAGCAGCAGTCCGAAACGATCACGAGCGTGCAGCGCAATCATGATGCCGCAAACAATTATCACAACGAACAAAAAAACCACCAGAAGACTGAAGCGGAGACCAAGTTCTTCGCCAATGATTGGAAAAATAAAATCGGTATGTGCGTACGGCAGATACAGCATCTTCAAGCCGGCGTCGTCCTTGTAGTTTTGCGGATGAAGAAAAGCGGAGAGCCGTCCCATGCGCTCGGAGATTTGCGTCGCAACGATGAGTAGCCCACCGAGCGTCGCGAATGCGAGGCCGCCAAGCAATAGCGGATTGGTGCCGGCAACAAACATCACAACGAACGCCGTTGCTCCGATCAAGGCCGTCGTCCCAAGATCGACTTCGCCCAGCACGAGTGCAGCGGGCACGCTAATGATGACAAGAGGAAGAATGAATCCCGAAAACACGTTGCCGTCCGGTTTTTCGCTTCGTGCAAACCAGGCGGCGAGAAAGAAGATCGTCGCGATTTTTGCCAGTTCCGATGGCTGAAAAGTAATCGGGCCGTAGCCGACCCAGCGGCGCGATCCGTTGATGCGCATTCCAATGTGCGGGATGTAGCAAAGAGCGAGAGCGGCCAGCGCCACTGCAAACCACAGCCACCACGTTTTTTGCCAGAAATGATAGTTCACGAGCGCTGCAAAAATGCACGCCACAAGTCCGATCCCAATCCAAATCGCCTGGCGTTTAATGAAAAAATAAACGTCTCCATGGCTGTCGCGGGCGTAGGCGCTCGTGCTGAAAAGCATCACGATGCCGATGACCAGCAGTCCCAGCACTGCTAAAAAAAGTAAGTAGGCGCTTTTACGACGCATGAATCGATTTTATCCGATCAATGGCATTGTCCTGTTGAGCGAAGCGAAAGATCTCGGATCTGAGATTCTTCGCTTCGCTCAGAATGACATTGTGAAGGGGGTTATGAATTGCGATGGCGATGTTCACTTCTTGCTCTTCTTTTGGTTGCTCGGTTTTGCGCTTGTGGTTTTCGAGCTGGTTGTTTTGGGAACCAAAAGCTTTTGCCCGATCTGCAATTTGCGTGGATCGTCAATATGATTGAGCGCGATCAAATCGTTGTAGGAGACTTTCAATTTCTTTGCGATCGCGACTGGATTATCGCCCTTCTTCACAATGTAAGTTTTTCCTGAAGCCGAAGGCGTCTTCGCCTGTTCGTCCTTTGCCGGTGAATGAGAAGGTTTCGAGTCATATGGGCGATCGTTTTCTTTTTGCGCCGCAACGACTCGAGTCTTTTCAGTA
>Ga0209161_10003097_pt1 | contig 13480 bp, 13 predicted proteins | sample GraSoiAngelo_155_FD_186169 | JGI IMG/M metagenome (GOLD analysis project Ga0209161, IMG submission 186169) | Grasslands soil microbial communities from the Angelo Coastal Reserve, California, USA - 14_1009_13_30cm (SPAdes) (version 2) | ecosystem: Environmental > Terrestrial > Soil > Grasslands...
GACTGGAGAGCGCGGTCTTCATCGCTTCAAGCTTCACCGGTTTGCGCAGCAGCTCATCGGCCTCGAGCTTGTTGGTCTCCGCGGCGATGGGCACCTCGTTCGTGTAGATTCCGGTCAAGAGGATCACTTTCACGTCCGCCGTCTCCTCATTCGACTTGATCAAATGACAGAGCTCGCGGCCGTCCATCTTCGGCATCGACGCATCGGCGATCACGATGTCCGGTCTCTCGGCCTTCGCCAGGCGCAATCCCTCGAGTCCGTCGGAAGCGGTCCGCACCTCGAAGCCGCTCTTGTCGAGGTTGTCCCGCCACAGGGTGCGAAGCGCGGGATCGTGATGTACGAATAGAATGCGAGGCTTCTTGTCATTAGCGGGAAGCGGTACCTCGCCGGGCGACGTGATTCGCCGCAGCGCCTCCTGCGCCTGCTCCGCGAACTCGAGCACTTCGGCCCTCGCGCGCTGCTCCTCCTGGGGCGCCGGCGGTTCGATGGCAAACGACTCCTGCAGTGCATTCATCGGCTGAGTTGGCGCGTTGCGCAGTTGCTCTTCAGCTTCGCGAAAGCGGGTCTGCAGCGACTCCCGCGCTTGCCGCTCGGCATCGAGCTTCTGTTGCAGCGCACTCATTTTGATGTTGAGGTTGCGCACTTCTGCCCGCGCGGCTTCGCGCTCCTCGATCGACTTGCCGATATCGGCCTCGTGATCCGAAGCGATATGGGTGACGATCGTCTGCAGCTTCTCGCTCCACTCCGCTTCGATTTTCTCTCGCAGCGCACTTTCGTTGACGCCGGGGAACGGTTCTTCGGCCTTCGATTTGAGCGTCGCGTTTTCCTCCTCCAGGCGCGCGATGCGCTGCGTCAGCTCATCGTCGCGTTGGAGCAGTCCGAGACGGCCGTCGCGCGCGGAGTCGAGCTGACGTTGCAAATCCTGCAAGCGCAGATTCAACGATCGCACTTCGGCACGCGCCTCTTCACGATTGGCGATGGCCTCGCCGATATCGTTTTCATGATCGGCAGCGAGCTCGGTGACGATCTTCTGCAGCTTCGCGCTCCACTCGTCGTCGAGTTGCTTCAAGCGCGCCGCCGCTTTTTCGCGTTCGCTCTGGATCTCGTGGCGCAATGACCGCGTTTCCGCGCGTGCCTCTTCGCGCGCGGCGATTGCGTCGCCGAGGTCGTTTTCGTGATCGGCGGCGAGCTCGCTGGCGATTTTCTGGAGCTTCGCGCTCCATTGTTTTTCGAGATTTTCGAGCTGCGATTTCAACGACGTGTTTTCTTCGGCAACGCGCGAGCGCGCTGCCGCCGTCTCGCGCGACAACCTTTGCTCGCGCTCGAGCTGCGCCAGAAGCTCTTCCAGTCGATTGGCCACCGCGCGAGCTTCAGCCTGCATTTCGTCGCGCTCCGATTTCGACTCGGCGATGACACGCTGCAGCTCCGCCTGGAATCGTTGCCGCTCTTCATCGAGCTGGCGCGTGAGCGCGTCGTTCCCGTGAACCAGTTGCTGCGAGCTCTTGCGGGTGAGATCGAGCTCCTTCTGTGTGTCTCGATGTGCCGACTTCGCCGCATCGAGCTCCTTCTGTGTGTCTCGATGTGCCGACTTCGCCGCATCGAGCTCCTTCTGTGTGTCTCGATGTGCCGACTTCGCCGCATCGAGCTCCTGCTGCGACGACGCCACTTTGCCCCGCAGCTCGTCACTTGCGGCGCGGCTTCGCTGGATCTCCTCGAGCGCGCGGGCTGCCGCGCGCTGGACATTTTCGCTCTCCGCTTCGTACTTCTCGATCTCTGAGGCGTGAGCTTTCGTAAGGGCCGCGACCTTCGACTCGTGCTCGCTGCGCAAATCGTCAATTGATCGTTGGGCCTCGACGATGTCGGCAGGAATTGGTGGCGCCGTTTGCACAGGAACAGGGCCTTTTCGGGGCCGCAGCGACTCGAAGATTGCGACCCCAACGATGAGAGCGGCAATGTAACGGCGGACCGGATCGACGGTCGGAAGGGCGATGGTCAGCGCGGCGGCGAGCCCGGCGACCAAGATCAGCAGTGCGATCGCCCGCGCGATGGCGACCATCAGCCGCCGCATCATGCGCGGGCGCTGCGATCCCTCATCAGCCATTGGAGTGTCATGGTAGTGTAGCTGATTCGGCGGAATCTTTCGCGGCCTGAGGCGTTAAAACCAGCGCGTGACCCAGAGAACAACTCGCGAGATTCGCATCGGCAACATCCATATCGGTGGCAGCAATCCCGTCGCCGTACAGTCGATGACCGCCACGCGAACGCAGGATATCGACGCAACCATCCGCCAGGTGGAGCTGCTCGAAGCGGCGGGCGCGGACATCATCCGCATCGCTGTGGACACCGCGAAGGACGTCGCCGCGCTCGCCGAGGTGCGTAAAGCGCGGCCGAACGCGAATCTGGTCATCGATCTTCAGGAGAATTACCGGCTTGCGGAAAAGGTCGCGCCATTCGTGCAGAAGCTGCGGTACAACCCGGGCCACCTGCATCACATCGAGCGCGACAAGCCGATTCGCGAAAAGGTGCAACACCTGGTGGAGGTCGCGCGCGAACATGGCTGCGCGATGCGCATCGGAGTCAATTGCGGATCTGTCGATCCGGCGAAGCTCGATCGCTATCCGAAGAATGATTCGATCACGCCGATGGTCGAATCGGCCGCCGAACATTGCGTCATGCTCGATGATCTCGGATTCGATCAGTATTGCGTATCGCTGAAGGATTCCGATCCGAACAAGGTCATCGACGCGAATATCCGATTCTCCGAAATTCGCCCCGACGTTCCGCTGCACCTCGGCGTCACCGAGGCGGGCATGCCGCCGGATGGCGTGATCAAGACGCGCATCGCGTTCGAACAGCTCATCACGCGCGGCATCGGCGACACCATCCGCGTTTCGCTGACGCTTCCTTTCGAGCGCAAAGGCGACGAGGTGACCGCCGGCCGGCAGATTCTCGACGACATCGCCAATGGCCGTTTCCGCTCCGTGCCTCGCTTCGAGCAGACCGGGTTGAACATCATTAGTTGTCCTTCATGCTCGCGCGTGGAGAACGAGGCGTTCATCGACCTTGCTCAGAACGTCAAGACGATGACCGAGTACGCGAAGGAGCACGACATCACCATCGCCGTGATGGGTTGTCGCGTCAACGGTCCCGGCGAAACGGACGACGCCGACCTCGGCATGTGGTGCGCGCCGAGTTTTGTGAATTTGAAGCGCGGTCCGCACACCCTCGGCCAGTTCACTTACGACGAGATTCTCGGCCGTCTGCGGCTCGAGTTGGATAAGCTCATCGAGGGTAGGGCACGGCAGCGCCGTGCCGAACCCGCGGGTTCGGTCGAGCGCAGCTCGACCCTACACAAGGACGAATGAAACGAGTTCCGTATCTGCTCATCGACGGTAGGGCACGGCAGCGCCGTGCCGAACCCGCGGGTTCGGTCGAGCGCAGCTCGACCCTACACAAGGACGAATGAAACGAGTTCCGTATCTGCTCATCGCCCTCGGGATCATGGCCCTCGACACATGGTCGAAGTGGCTGATCGCCGCTCGCATCGACGTCCATGATTCCGTGACGCTGATTCCGAATCTCTTCCAGCTCGTCCACGTGCGCAACACCGGCGCGGCGTTCGGCATCGGCGCAAATGCGGAATCGCACATCGTTCCGCTGATGCTGAATATCGGCGCGATCGGCGTGTTTTTCGTCGTCGTCGCCTACGCATTCCGCACCGCGGTGACCGATCGCGTCCTGCAAGTCGGCCTGCACCTGATCCTCGGCGGTGCCATCGGAAATCTGATCGATCGCTTTCGCCTCGGCTACGTCGTCGATTTCCTCGACGTCTACGTCAACTGGGGCGGACAGCCGCACCACTGGCCGGCGTTCAACGTCGCCGATTCGGCGATCTGCATCGGCATCGGCCTGCTGTTCTTCGATATGCGCAAGAAGCCGGAAGAGCGGGCGAACGCGTCGGTAGCCGCGTAAGATGTCGTTGTGAAGAAAAAGCGGCAAAAAACGCCTAAGGCAAAAGGCATCACGCGAATTGATGACCCTGGGCGGCACGGCGTCGGCTGGTACGCGCGCGTCGTCTTTCGCGGAAAGACGTCGTCGAAATATTTCGCTGACGGCGCACACGGCGGAACGCGAGGAGCGTTTCTCAAAGCGCTCACGTGGCGCAATGAAACGGAAAAGAAAGTCGGCAAGCCGCGCACCGATCGAACGTTCGCGGCGCCCGGCGAGCGGAGTCCCACCGGGATTCTCGGTGTTTATCAGCAAAAACACAGTTACGTTGTCGCGTGGACGCCGACGCCGGGCATGCTGCGGCGCGAGTTCGTCTCCATCGACCGCTACGGCCGCGAGGGGGCACTGCAAAGGGCGATCGCGCTGCGCCGCAAACGCGAACGCGAGCTGTACGGCCGCGCGGTCAGTGACGCTTCAGCGTTACGACGACGCGTGCCGGCGACTGCGCGAACAAAGCGCCCGACGCGGCGTCGACAAGCAGAGCTCCGGAAAAGACCACGCCGGCGACGGCTGCAGGTGACACGGAAGCGCTCCCGGACGCGGAGACGTTGACTACGCCACCCGACGCCGTGCCGTTGCTCGCTGAAAAATCGACATTGCTGTTCGCGACGATTCCGCCCACCAGGAGTCCGGCAGCGACATCAGTCAGTGCCGCCGGCGCGAGCACGCGATGAAAATCGACACGCGTGCCGACCCAGCCGCTCTTCACGATCAACACGCTGCAATGCGAATCTCCGCGGCGCAGCATCAGCGTCAGCGGCGTCGTGCCGATACGCGTTTCGCCACGACCGCAATCGAGTGTCACGTTCGCGCCTGATGGTTCCGACGTGATGGAAACCGGCTGCAGGTCGTGATGAATGACAGTCGCACATCGTGTGAGCGCGACAATGGCGAACAGGGCGGCGGCCAGTCGGCTCACGCGGAGATCTCCCGCACGCTGCTATCGACGATCAGCTTCGGCTCGGTGAGCTCCTGCACTTTCTGCGGCGTCACACCCGGCGCGACTTCCATCAGCTTCAGCCCTTGCGGTGTGACGTCGATAACCGCGTAGTCGGTGATGATGCGGTCAACGACTCTCACGCCGGTCAGCGGCAGCGCGCACTTTTTCAGAATTTTCTTCTCGCCTTTCTTCGTGACGTGTTCCATCGTCACGATGACCCGTTTTGCGCCGGCGACAAGATCCATCGCCCCGCCCATTCCTTTCACCATCGCGCCGGGAACCATCCAGTTCGCGATGTCGCCCTGCTCGGAGACCTGCATGGCCCCGAGAATCGAGAGATCGATCTTGCCGCCGCGGATCATGCCGAATGAATCCGCCGACGAAAAGAATGACGCGCCCTTCAGCACCGTCACGGTCTGCTTGCCGGCGTTGATCAAATCGGCATCGACTTCGTCTTCTGTCGGAAAAGGGCCAAGGCCGAGGATGCCGTTTTCAGATTGAAGGACGACTTCGATTCCTTGCGGAATGCAGTTCGCCACGAGAGTGGGCATGCCGATGCCGAGGTTGACGTAGTAACCGTCGCGGAGCTCTTGTGCCGCGCGCTGCACGATTTGTTCGCGTGTCAGAGGCATGGCGGAAACTTATCATAGTGAAATGACTCGCTGGCGAATCGCCGTGGCGGCAATCGGATTTGTTTGCATCGCCGCAGGCGCATTTCAACCGTTTTACTGGCGGATGTTCATGCGCCCATTTTTGCCAGACTTGATCGAGCTTCCGTTTCGTCAGGAGCCGGGGTTGCGCCGATTCATGAACGCCGTGCGCGAACGAACATTGGACAGCGATCGCATCGCCATCGTGATTCCTGCGCCAGGCTGGGAACGCGGATATCAATACGGGTTCACGCGCGCGACGTATCTGCTCGCCCCGCGGACAACGATCCCGTTGATGGCCGCAAATGACACGCCGCTGCCAGCGAATGTGGCGCTCGCCGATTACGTCGCGTGCTGGCATGCCGCGCCGGCAATTCCGCATTTCGCAATGATCTGGCGCAGCGAGGATGGCGTTCTGCTGCGCCGCACGCGATGACACTCCTCGCGCTGATCGTCGTGTTCGCAGTGGGATTTCCTGCCGCGCGACGCGCCGATGGCGACGCACCTCTCCTCCGCTGCCTCGGGGAGTCTTTCCTCCTGGGCATTGGAATCTGCGCGATGACGCTCTTCGCATTGTCGATCATTGGAGTGCGATGGACGCTGCTCCGCGCTCTGATCGCAGTATTGATCGTGATGATCGCGGTGACTCGTCGCGCTCCGCTGCGTCTTCGCGTGGAACGTCTTCAGGTAATCGATCTGCTCACGCTGGCGACGATCGTCGGCTACGCCCTCTTCGCCACCGTCGCGCCGCCTGCGGAGATCGACTTCATCGCCGACTGGGGACTGAAAGCAAGGACGTTCGCCGCGCACGGCGGCATCAATTGGAGTTTTCTGCAGAATGCCTGGTATCGCTGGGACCATCCCGATTATCCGCCGCTGCTGCCGCTGACGTTCGATTGGATCACTCTTTTCAGCGGTGATTGGTCTCCGCAGTCGCTCGGGATGTTGTATCCCGCAATTGGACTGGCGCTGCTGGCGATCATTCGATCGCTGTTCGCCGATGAATTCGCGTCGCCGTTTCTCGCATCGCTGGCGACGCTGGCCATCGCGCCGCTGGCATTGTCGCCGTGGATTGGAATCGCAGAAGCGCCCATCGTCGCTTTCGGAACCGCGGCGGTCTTGTTAGGCCGCAGAGGTCTGATGATTCCTGCCGCGCTGATGCTCGGCTTCGCGACGATGACCAAGAACGAAGGCCTGGCGATGCTCGTCGCATTTGCGATCGCGCTCGCTCTCACTCAACCTCGTCTTGTGCCGAAGCTCTGGCCGGCAGTGGCGATCGCGCTACCGTGGCTGGCGGCGCGTGCGATCTTCGGCTTGAGCACAGGCCTGATCGGCGGGCCGATCTTGACGCGTGCCGTCGAACGCTTGCGTACGCCCCAGATCCTCGGCAGCGCGTTCATCAAGTACGCAACCGGCGCGCCGCTGCTCTGGATCGGCGTGGTCATCGCGCTCGCGGTTTCGTTTCGTATGCTGCGTGAGGAAGCGTTCGCCCTGCTGTGGATCGGGATCGAATTCGCGTTTTACATCGCTGCGTACCTCGTGACCGAGAGTGACGTCGCGTGGCAGGTGCGCTGGTCGTGGGAGCGGCTGGTGTCACACTTGACGCCGACGCTCGCGTTCATCGCCATCGTTCTGCTGTGGCGTTTGGCCACGCGTGGCACAATGACAACGAATGCGTGACGCCGCGCGCTGCGCCGGCTGGATCTTCGCCGCCCACGCGCTTTGCGGATTGATTCTTCTGACACCGGCGTATATCCGGCCTGATTCGGTGGCCACGTACTCCTATTTGCGCTCGATGGTTTTTGACCGCGACCTGTCGTTTTACAACGAATGGGCGATGTTCGGCCTAACGCGGAATGGCGTCACGTTTTTCTCGGAAGTGACGCCGACCGGAGCGCTGGCGAATCACTGGTGGATCGGCACATCGATGCTCGCCGCGCCGTTTTATGTCGCTCTGTGGCTTTTCGTCCGAGGCTCCGACGGATTTTTCGGCGCATACGGATCGCTGCTCGCGTGGAGCAGCATCTTTTTCACCGCGGCAGCCATGTGGGTTGCATGTTTGTTTATCCGCTCTCACCGAGCGATCGCGATCATCGCCACCACCCTCGGCACTCCCCTCTTCTGGTACACGTTTCGATATCCGCTCGGCACGCATGCCGCGGGAACGCTTTGCGTCGCGCTTATCTTTGCCTCTCTTTTTGTGGAGGACAGGCAATCCTGCCTGTCCGGACAGACAAGATTGTCTGTCCTCCACGGTGGCGCGCTCGTCGGACTGGCGGCCGGATTGGCGATCGCCACGCGACTGCAGCATTTCGTCCTGATTCCAGCTATAGTAACCGTTGCTATAGTACAGCGGCGGACTCTCCGTTGGTGGATCGAAGCGATCTCCGCCGGCGCGCTGCCGATCGCCGCGCAGGCGATCGCCTGGTTCGCGATTTATGGTACGCCGCTCGGGCCGCTGACGCGAGGGGCGAACCTGCAAGGCGTCACGTGGATGCCCTTCCAGCACATCGCGCTCGCGGAGGTCCTTTTCTCGAGCTATCACGGTCTGCTCGCGTGGTCGCCCATCGCCGGCGTGGCGATTGCCGGGTGGGTGGTCGGGTGGCGGCGCAACCGCGATCTCGCACTGACCTGCATCCTGATGTTTGCCGGCGAGTGGCTCGCGAACGGCACCTTCGATCGCTATTTCTGGGGCGGGATGTCGTTCGGCGGGCGACGCTTCGTCGATCTTGCCGTGCCGTTCGCGCTTGGGATCGCATGGTTCGTGGAGCGCGTCGGCACCTGGATCGCGGTTGCCATCGTCACGCCGCTTGTCGGATGGTCAGTCGCCATGATGGTCGCCGCCCAAGCGAACACGATCTCGCTCGCGCGCTACGTCAGCGGATCCCAACTCTTCGCTGCAGTGTTTTCGATCGAGACGTGGCGGCTGACGCCGCTGCATACCGATCGGAACTGGTTTGTGCTGCTGCCGATCATCGCCGTCGCGGCGGTGATGTTCGTCCTCCGACGATACGCGATCGTTTACGCCGCAATCTTCGTCGTCGCGGTCGCCATTTGCGCCGCCCGCACGCCCGCCCGCGCTCCGGCGGATATCGACTTGAAAAAGTCGGCGCGTATGGGACCCCTCCTCGATGAACGCCGTCTCCTCGGCGATGAGGTCGACTGGGCTCGCGCGCGCGGAGACGCGGCGCGCGTGCGAGCGACGTCCGGCGAAATCGCGGCGATCGATCGCGCGCTGGTGGAGATCAGTCGGTGAAGGCGATCGCCATCATCCTGATTCTGTTTGCTGCGGCGGTGTTGATCACGGATCCTCGTGGAAATTTTCCCCTCGATGACGACTGGGACTTCACGCTCTCGACATGGAATCTCGCGCACACAGGGAGAGTGCAGCACACGCCGTTCACGTCGAACATCGCTGTGCTGCAGTATTTCTGGGGTGCGTTGTGGACGATTCTCTTCGGCCAGAGCAGCACAGTGCTGCGCGTATCGACTCTGACTCTCTCGCTCGCATCGACTCTGCTGATTTACATCATCCTGCGCCGAAGCGAAGTCGGGGCGTGGCTGGCAGGATTTTCGGCGCTCGCGTTTTTCTTCAATCCGCTCATCTACTGGGCCTCGTTCACGTACATGACCGACGTGCCCGAGCTCTTTCTCAGCATTGCTGCGTTCGCGCTGCTGGTGGAAGCGCTGCGTCGCGATTCGAACAAATGGCTCATTGCAGCCGTCGTCGTGGCGATCGCGTCATTTTTCGTCCGGCAGATTGGAATCGTGAATGCGATCGCGCCGCTGATTGTGCCCCGCAAAAAAGTGAGGCTGGCGTACGGTGCAGCCTGCGCGCTGTACCTCGTGCTGCTCGCCAGTGGAGCGCTGATCGTCTCCCGCCAGGAGCTGCAGATCCACATGCTGCGCGCGAGCGATCTGCTCATCGGCGCGGCGCACTATGCGTTTCTCAACGTTCAAAGCGCGGCTCTCTTTTTTCTGCCGCTGGTCGTGCTTTTGTGTGGACGTGGAGCCGGCTCTCCAGCCGGCTCGGGCCGCCTGAGAGGCGGCCCCGCGTTCGCGCTCGTCATCTTCGCAGTCTGGTTCACCGCCATCGCCTGGCACCTCATCGCGCTCGGCCGCCCGATTCCCTACCCGATTCGCGGCAACGTCCTTGTGAACTTCGCGCTAGGCCCGCCCACGCTGCGCGATACGTTCGTCTTTCGCATGCCCTATCCATTTCATGTTGGTGTTGCAGTACAGATGACGCTGATGATCGCGACGACGATCCTGGCCATCTTCGTCGCCGCCGTTCTTTTTCGAGCCCGAAGTGTCGCCGCCGCCTACTGCATCGCCGGAACGGTGATCATGATGTTCATGCGCGTCTATTTCGATCGCTACTCGATCGATACGATGTGGCCGCTGGCGATCGTGATTCCGATTGCTGTGAAGGATGTGCGAGTGCCGCGCGTCGCCGCGTCGATCGCGTTAGGCGTGATGATCGTCCTTTCCGTTGCCGGAACCGCGGAATATCTCGCGTGGAACCGCGCGCGGTGGGAGGCGTTCCGCTGGCTGCAGATGCGCGGCGTGACGCTCGATCAGATGGATGCCGGATACGAAATCAACGCTCTCCTCGCGATCCGCACCGGCCGCAAATTCCTCGGCAAAGAAGGATTCGCGGTGCACGACGATCGCTTCATTCTCGCGTTCAATGCCGTGCCGGGATACGAAACGCTTGCGACGTTTCCATATCGGCGTCTGCTCGGCCCGAACGGCGTCGTTCGCGCGATGCAGCGTGTGCGTTCTTGAGTGTGGTGGCGGGCTCTCAGCCCGCAGCGGCCGGCTAAGAGCCGGCCACCACACTTATGCTTTGCGCACCGTCCGCTGCTCAATGCGTTTTTGCCGCGGAGCGACGATCAAGCGGTGCACGAAAATCCCCGGCGTGTGAACGCAGTCGGGCTCCAGCTCGCCCGGCTCGACGAGCTCTTCGACCTCAGCGATGCAGACTTTGCCCGCGGTGGCGGCCATCGGATTGAAGTTGCGCGCCGCTTTGCGGTACATCAGGTTACCGAGACGGTCGCCACGCCACGCCGCGACGAGGGAGAAGTCGCCAACGATGCCGCGCTCCATGGGCGTGAAGAATGCCGGGATGCCCGCCCCGCCCGCCCGCATCCGCTCGGCGAGCGTGCCCTGCGGCACGAACTCGACCTCCAGCTCGCCGGCGAGAAACTGACGCTCGAACTCCGCGTTCTCGCCGACATACGACGACACCATCTTGCGAATCTGCCTCGTCCGAAGAAGGAGACCGAGGCCCCAGTCGTCGACGCCGGCGTTGTTGGAGACGCAGGTGAGATTCTGCACGCCGCGTTTGACGAGAGCGTGGATGAGATTCTCGGGAATGCCGCAGAGGCCGAAGCCGCCGACGACGAGCGTGGCGCCGTTCGGGATGTCCTTCACGGCCTGCTCGGCAGATCCGACGACTTTGTTGATCATTGTGCCAAACGATATCAAATAGAACGTCAGGGTCCGCGGACGAGAGAAATTTCGAATTTCGAATTTCGAATTTCGAATGAAGAATGACGAATGACGAAGGGCCCGGAAGTTCTGAATTCTTCATTCTTCATTCGAAATTCGAAATTCTTCATTGCCTCAGCGGCGCGGTGCACGCACTTTGCTTATGGAGTGGAGGACAGACAATCCTGTCTGTCGGACAGGCAGGATTGCCTGTCCTCCACAGGGAGGCAACCATGACCGACCGATACGATGACGCTGATTTCAGCGGCGACTACGCGCGCGACACGCATCGCGGCGGATACGGCGACGACTATGCACGCGAGAGGCCGTGGACCTACCGCGGGCGCGGCCCGAAAAATTATCGTCCGTCCGATGAGCGAATCTGGGAAGAGGTCAATGAGCGCCTAACGTATGACCACAATGTGGATGCGACCGATGTGGAGGTCAAGGTCGAAAACTGCGTCGTCACGTTGACCGGTCGCGTGCGCACACGCTACGAGAAACGCCGTGCCGAAGATGTGGCTGCAAGCGTTCGCGGCGTCAACGATGTCATGAACGCTCTGCGCGTCGGACAGGCCGATCAAGAAATCGAAATCGGAAAGGCTAGCGAGTGAAGCGCTTCGCCGTCCTCCTCATCCTTCCGCTGCTCCTTGGCGCCAATCCTGCCCCGCGCGAGGTGGCCACGTTCGCCGGTGGCTGCTTCTGGTGCATGGAACATCCGTTTGATTCGCTGCCCGGCGTCGTTTCCGTGACGTCCGGCTACACCGGGGGTCACGTGAAGAATCCGACGTACGAACAGGTATCAGCCGGCGGAACGGGCCATCGCGAATCGGTGGAGATCGTCTTCGATCCGACGAAGATCAGCTACGCCAAACTCCTCGATGTCTTCTGGCACAACATCGACCCGGCGGATAACGATGGGCAGTTCTGCGACAAAGGATCGCAATATCGTTCAGCAATTTTCTATCACGACGAGACGCAGAAGCGGCTCGCGGAAGAAACAAAAGCGGCCGTTGAAAAGCGGCTCGGCCGCGCGTACACCGACATTCTTCCCGCTTCACAATTCTGGCGCGCCGAGGAGTATCACCAGCACTATTACAAAAAGAATCCGGTGCGCTATCACTTCTATCGCTTCAATTGCGGACGCGATCAGCGCCTCGCGGCGATCTGGGGACGCTAGTCCTCGCGGGCACACTCGCGAACCGCTTCGACGAGCTCGGATGTATCGAAGGGCTTGATGATGACTCGGCAGACTTCGTTCAGTTGGCGGTTGGTGACGTCTTTCGGATACGCGGTGGCGACCACAGTCTTCGACACGAGCTTGGGCTTCGTGGCGATCAATTGACGCAGGACTGTGAAGCCGTCGACACGAGGCATCATCAGGTCGAGCACGAGTGCGTCGTACTCGTCTTTCGACAGCATGTCCAGCGCTACGGCGCCATCCGAGGCGGTGGCGACGTTAAATCCGTGTCTCGCCAGAAGGCGCTGGATCAAAACCCTGATGGATTCGTCATCGTCGACGACAAGGACCCGGGCTGGCATTACCGAGGCCCATGCAAGAGTCCGGCCCTTTAAATAACTCAGCTCTCCTCAACCATCGTTCCGAGCACGTGCGAGGCTCCTCCTTCGGCGGGAATGATCGTCGCGTTCACGACGCCAGTGACGCTCGATCCATCCTTTTTCTTCAGTTGGATACGCAGATTCGTGAGCGCACGGTCGCGCTGCAGTTGCGACAGAAATTTTTCGCGATCGGAACGCTGATGATAGATATCCCAGGTCTCCCGCGACAGCAGCTCCTCGCGCGACGCGTAGCCGAGGTATGAAGCGAGCGCGTCGTTGCAATCGAGGAAGCGCCCGTCGAGCGTCGTTCGGAAGACACCGGCAACATTTCTCTCGAACAGCATCCGATACCGCTCCTCGGACGCCTGCCGTTCGCGGAATTCATGCGCCTGCATCAGCGCGGAGGAGGTCATGCCGGCGAGCAGTTGCAGTGTGTAGGAGTCGAGGTCATCGAAGGCGTGGCGTTTCGCTGAGAAAGTTTTGAGCACGCCGATCATGGTGTTCCCCCGCACGAGAGGAGCAACAATCAGCGAGCGGATGCCCTTTGCCAACAGCGCGGCCGCGTTCACGCGCTGATCCGTTTCGACATCGTCACAGCGCAACGTTCGGTGCTCGCGAACGCACGCGGCTGACAAATCATCGATCTCAATTCGCGGCACCAGCTCGATCGCTGCGCCGCTTCCGCTGGTCAACTCCGCGGTGCGCGTGACGACGACTTCCATCACTCGTTCGGGATTGTTGATTGCCGAGAGGATGTCCTGCTGAATTGACACGACGGAGGAGAGTCTGGCGGCGAGCTCGATGGAGGATGCCATATTCCGGGTGCATT
>Ga0209161_10003104_pt1 | contig 13463 bp, 18 predicted proteins | sample GraSoiAngelo_155_FD_186169 | JGI IMG/M metagenome (GOLD analysis project Ga0209161, IMG submission 186169) | Grasslands soil microbial communities from the Angelo Coastal Reserve, California, USA - 14_1009_13_30cm (SPAdes) (version 2) | ecosystem: Environmental > Terrestrial > Soil > Grasslands...
GAATTCGGCCGCGGATCGGGCCGGAGTATCTCCGGTTTCGACCTGCACGGCGCGCTCCACAAGGTGGGCGGGCATCTCGAGAAGTACGGCGGCCACACGATGGCGGCCGGCTTCACCATCCGCCGGGCCAAGTTCGACGACTTCCGCGTTGCGTTCCTCGGCGTGGCGGGCGACCTTCTCACCCCCGATGACCTGGCGCCGAGCCAGCGCGTGGACATCGAGCTGCCGCTCGCGTCGGTGAGCGCGGAGCTGGAGCGGCTGATTCGGCACTTGGAGCCGTGCGGGGCGGGGAATCCGGCGCCGGTGTTCGGCGTCCGGAATGCGCGGGCCGTCGGCGCCCGCCGCGTCGGCACGAATCACCTGCGATTCACGCTGGATGACGGCTCGGCAGTGCTCCCGGCGATCGGATTCCGCTGGGCGGATGCCGTACCGGAGGACTGGCTCACCAACCCGTTGGATGTCGCCTTCAGACTGGAGCGGGACGATTGGCAGGGCAGGACCACGATTCAGGCGCGAGTGGCGAGTCTTGCTCCGCATAATCGCGGGTGAGTTCAAGGGCCGACGCCTGAAGGCACCCGCGGGTCGCAGCGTCCGACCGACGGGTGATCGTGTGAAAGAGGCCTGGTTCAGCATCCTCCAGCCGTCGCTTCCCGACGCGCGAGTGCTGGATCTCTTTGCGGGCTCCGGCGCGCTGGGGTTCGAAGCGCTTTCGCGCGGTGCGGTGGGAGTTGATTTCGTCGAGACTCACAAGGCATCGCTGGCGGCAATTCGCGACAACGCGGCCACGTTGGGAGCAGAAGCTCGCGTCACCATCCATCGGAGTGATGCCATGCGCTTCGCTGAACGGTTGCAGCCGGATGCGTACGATGTGGCATTCGCCGACCCGCCGTACGCGAGCGACGAGGCCGCACACCTCGCGAAGCTCTTTCGGCGGTCCCCATTTGCGAGGGTGTTTTCGGTCGAGCATGCTGTCGACAGGGTCGTCGATGGTGATGACACGCGCCGCTATGGCGACACGGCGATCACGTTCGTGTACGCGCCATGAAACGCATCGCGGTATACCCGGGCTCGTTCGATCCCATCACGAAGGGGCATGAGGATCTCATCCATCGATCGCTGGAGTTCGTTGACCAGCTGATCGTGGCGGTGGCGGTGAACGTCGCCAAGCAGCCGCTCTTCTCGCTCGAGGAGCGTCTCGCGCTGATCAAACAGGCGGTGCCCGATAAGCGCCTCGAGGTACAATCGTTTGAAGGACTGCTCGCCGAGTTTGCCAAAAAGGTCGGGGCGTCGGTAATCATCCGAGGGCTGCGCGCGGTGTCGGACTTCGAGTACGAATTCCAGATGGCGTTGATGAACCGCAATCTGGCGCCGAAGATCGAGACGGTCTTTCTCGTGCCGGCCTTCGACCTGACGTTCGTAAGCTCCAGCCTGGTGCGCGAAGTCGCACGCTTCGGCGGCGACGTCTCGCAGCTCGTCGATCCCACCGTTCAGCAGGCCCTGAAGCGCAAGTTCGGCAAATGACGTTTCTGGACCGCGTCTACGAGCGGGCGCGGAAGCTGAAGGCTCGCGTCGTGCTCGCCGAGGGCGAGGACTCACGGGTTCAAGAAGCGGCGCGCAAGATTGAGCGCCAAGGCCTCGGCAAAGTCGACCTACTCGACAAAGCAACGCCGCACGCCGCACGCCCCGCGATGATCTCTCTGTTGAGAACTCGCCGGCCCGACAAGTTCCCCACCGACGCCGCAGCCCTCCAAGCTCTCGAGCATCCGTTGGTGTTTGGAGCGTGTCTCGTGGCTGGTGGTGACGCCGACGTCATGCTGGGTGGCGCCATGTATACGAGCGCCGAGACGATCCGGGCGGCCCTATGGGCTGTCGGCACCGCGCCGGACATCGCCACGGTGTCCGGGGCGTTTTACATGATCAAGGACGACCACGTGCTCACGTTCGCCGATTCCGCGGTTACTCCGGAGCCCACGCCGAGCCAGCTCGCGGACATCGCCCTGGTATCGGCGCGCGAGCGGCGCCTGATCGTCGAAGACGAGCCGGTCGTGGCTTTCCTTTCTTATAGCACCAAGGGAAGCGCCAGCGGGCCGAGAATCGAACGGGTACTGAATGGCATGGCGACACTGAGAGAGCGGCGGCCCGATTTTGCATTCGACGGCGAGCTGCAGCTCGACGCCGCGCTCGTCCCGGACGTCGCGGCACGCAAGGCACCCGGCTCGCCCGCCGCCGGTCGCGCCAACGTGCTGATTTTTCCGGATCTCGACGCCGGAAACATCGGCTACAAACTCGTGCAGCGGCTTGGCGGCTGGACCGCGCTCGGCCCGATTCTGCAAGGGCTCGCGCGCCCCATCTCGGACCTGTCGCGCGGAGCGACCGCCGATGATATTGTGAACACGGCGGCGATCGCTGTTCTCCAATCGCGGAGGGGATAACCCGCATGCGCTTCACCTTGAAGAAAGACAAGAGCGGCGTCGTGATCGTCGGAGTGGAAGGCCAGCTCATCGTCGGCAACCGGCAGGAGCTGAAGCAGAAAGTCCTCGACGCGCTCGAGGACGGCTCTCGCAAGTTCGTCATCGACTTCAGTAAGACCGGGTACATCGACTCGTCGGGATTGGGAGTCCTCGTCTCGCTCTCGAAGAAGATCCGTGAGCAGGGGGGGGAGCTGCGGCTCGCCGGGCTCAATGCCGACCTGCAGACCCTGTTCGAGCTCACCAAGTTGGACACGCTGTTCGCGATCACGCGCACCGCCGAGGAGGCGCTGGCCGCGTTTTGAGTCTCCAATTCGCGTTTTCGAAGAACACGATGAAGCTGGACGTCCCGAGCGATCTCGGGATGGTGGGTGACGCGGTCGAGCTGGTTGCCAGCCATCTTCCGCCCGGTACGCTCTCGCCCCGCCGCATCAGCTTCAATCTTCGCACCGCCCTCGCCGAGGCCCTCGGCAACGCCATTCGCTACGGAACGGGCGAGGATCCCGAGCGCGTCGTCCGCGTGCAGGTAGAGCTCGAGCGCGATGCTGTGCGCATCTACGTCGTCGACGACGGCCACGGTTTTGATCCCACGCGACTTCCCGACCCGACGCATCCCGACAACCTCGAGCGGGAGTACGGGCGGGGGCTGTTCGTCATTCGCCACCTGGTGGACGACGTGGAGTTCAACGAGAAAGGCAACGGCATCTGCCTGACGCTCCGGGCGGGGTGACACGGCTCGAGCGCCTGTTGCCGGTGCTCGGGGCGCTTTCTGGGACAACTCTGCGGTTATTGCGTGCCAAGACGCGTCCGGAGTCTGCCGACGGGCCCGCCGTGTTCCAGCCGATTCCCACCACCGCCGATGCGTGGCTGGAAGTCAAGGGAGGCGGGGAGCACGCCGCCGTCGAGCTCGCCGAGATCATCGGGGCGGTGATGGAGGCGGAAGAGGAAACGACCCAGGTCGCCGCCGAGCTGTCGGGCCGCTACGAAGAAATCGATCTGATCTACACGATCAGCGAAATTCTCGGCCACACGATTCGACTGGACGAAGCCGCGAACAGGATTTTGCGGGAAGTATCGGCCGTTGTCCGGGCGCGGCGGGCGACGCTGCTGGTGCACGACGCCCGCGCCCACGTGCTGCGGCTCGTGGCGGCGCGTGGCGTCCAGTTGGGGGAGATCGACCCGATCGAAGTCGACGATCCGACCTCGATTGCCGCCCGGGTGTTTCGCGAGATGCGGACCATCAGCTACGACCCGAACGACCCGCGTGCCCCAAAACCTCCCAACCCGATCGAGCGCGGCTACCGCGGGCACGCGTTTCTGTCCGTGCCGGTCGTCTATGCGTCGCCGGGCCGGGTGCCCACACCCATCGGCGTAATTAATCTGACGGACCGGACGGGTGAAGACGCGTTTACCGCGGGTGACCGTAAACTGGTCGCCGCCATCGCCAATCAGATCGGCGCCGCGATCGAGAATGCGCGGCTCGTCGAGCAGGACCTGAGCCAGCAGCGAGTGCGGCGCGAGCTCGAGCTGGCGCACGACCTGCAGCTGAAACTGCTGCCGTCGCCTGCGGTGATCGCGTCGAAGGCCGACGTCGCCGCGCGCTGCCGCCCCGCCGAATCGGTCGGCGGCGACTTCTACAATCTCCTCAGTCTGCATGGGGATCGGGTCGGCGTGATGATCGGCGACGTCTCGAGCCACGGATTCAGTGCGGCGCTCATCATGGCACTGGCGATGGCCGCGTCCGGTATCCACGCCGAGACGGCGGAATCGCCGCATGAGGCGCTGCGGCGTCTGGAGATGTCGTTGTCGGAGGAGCTCGCGGAGACGGAGATGTTTCTCACGCTCTGCTACGCCGTGATCGATCCGGCGAAAGGCACGCTCACGTATGCCAACGCCGGGCATCCTCACGCATTTCTGGTCTCGACCGCAGACGGGACGAGCAAGCGGCTCGAGGCGACACGGCCGCCGCTCGGACTGGGCGGCGGCGGCGAGGAGCGCGTGGAGCGGTGTGAGCGGGGCAAGGCCATTCTGTGCCTGTTCACCGACGGCCTCGCCGACGCGCCGGGACCGAGTGGCGAGCGGTTCGGCGAGCAGCGGGTGCTGAGCCATGTGGTGAACCTGCGGGGCCGGCCCGCGCGGCATATTCTCGAAGCGGTGTTTACCGACATCGCCGCGTTTACCGGCGGCGGCCCCGCCAACGACGACCGCACGCTGGTTCTCCTCAAAGTTTGAGACGGCTCGGCCAGCATTTTCTCAGCGACCAGAAGATTCTGGGTCGGATCGCCGATGCGCTGGATGCCAACCCTGGGGAGACGGTACTCGAAATCGGGCCGGGGCGGGGCGCGCTCACCAACGTGCTGCTCGATCGCGGCCTGAAGGTGATCGCCATTGAACGAGATCGCCGGCTCGCGGCGGCGCTGAAGCAGCAAGACCTCACCGTGATCGCGGGCGATGCGTTGCAGGTCGATTGGCCCCGCGGCGTGAAGATCGTCGGCAACATCCCCTACTCCATCACCTCGCCCTTGATCGATAAGGCGTTGACGCCACCGGTGCCGGAGCGCGTGGTCTTCTTGGTCCAGGCCGAGGTTGCCGAACGGCTCGCGGCGAAACCCGGGGGCAGGACGTACGGCGCGCTCTCGGTGGGGGTGCAGGCGGTGTGTCGCGTGGAAAAGCTCTTCACGGTCGCGCCGGGCGCGTTTCGGCCGCCGCCGAAAGTGCGGAGCGCGTTGATTCGGCTCACGCCGCTCGCCCAGCCACTGGTCATGGACATCGAGGTCGCGCCGCTGCGGGCGTTCGTGACCGCCTGCTTCAGTAAGCGCCGGAAGCAGCTCAAGAACGTGGTCCCGGACATCGACCTGCAGGCGATGGGGTTCGATCCGACGATACGCCCGGAGCGCCTCCCGCCCGAGGCGTTCGTCCGGCTCCTCCGGCGGGCACCCCCGTCGCGTTGACATATCAACAATTATTGATATGTTCTAGGGCATCGGTATGCGACGCGCCGCGTTACTTCGGGTTGCGAAAAAGCTGCCCCGTGCACCTCGGGCAGTACCATCCGCTCATTCACTGCCGACCGAGCTGGCACACGTAGGCCAATGGTTTCACGCGCTGTCGGACGTGACCCGCCTGCAGATCCTGGAGATGCTGTCACACAAGGAACGCTGCGTGTGTGAGTTGCAGCAGGTGCTCGATATCGAGCAACCCCGCCTGTCATTTCATCTCAAGGTTTTGAGAGAAGCTGGGCTCGTCACCGATCGCCGCGACGGCAAGTGGATGTACTACGGGATCGATCCTGTCGTTATGGAGCACATCGTCACCTTTACGCGATCCGTGAAACCGGGCAAACACGCCGGGAGCTGCGCGCTCGCCTGCTGCCAATGAACATCAAAGACGAGGTCAAGAAGAAGTACGCCGAGGCCGCACGCAACCCGCAGGGGTGCGACCCCATCAGTCAGAATCTGTACGACGCCTCCGAACAGGCCTCGGTGCCGCAAGGCGCGGTGCTGGCCTCGCTCGGCTGCGGGAATCCCACCGCGCTGGCGGCTCTCCACGAGGGCGAGGTCGTGCTGGACCTCGGCTCGGGCGGCGGCATCGATGTGCTGCTCTCAGCCAAGCGGGTTGGCCCCTCCGGCAAGGCCTACGGCTTGGACATGACGGACGAAATGCTCGCGCTCGCACGCACGAACCAGGCCAAGGCGGGCGTAACGAATGTCGAGTTCCTGAAGGGCGAAATCGAAAACATTCCGCTGCCGGCCAATGCCGTTGACGTCATCATCTCCAACTGCGTCATCAATCTCTCCGCCGACAAGGCGCGCGTTCTCAAAGAGTCCTATCGTGTGCTGAAGCCCGGCGGTCGCTTTGCGGTCTCCGACGTCGTGTGCCGCGGCGAGGTGCCAGACGCGGTGCGGCGCAGCATAGAGCGGTGGGTGGGCTGTATCGCCGGCGCCTTAGAAGAAGACGAGTACAAGCGACTGCTCGCCGCCGCTGGATTCACGGACATCTCCGTCGAGCCAACGCGCGTCTACGAGTTCAAGGATGCCGGCATCGAGGACGTCCTCTGGCGTGAGGTGAGCGGCCGAGTCATGGGCGCGTTCATTCGCGCCCGGAAACCCGTGTGACCCTTCGCGTCCTCTTCATCTGCACAGGCAATTCGGCGCGCAGTCAAATGGCCGAAGCAATTCTCAACGCCAAGGGGAAGGGCCGAATCGAAGCACGCAGCGCGGGCTCACGACCCGCCGCCCAAGTCAATCCGTTGGCGATCGAGACTCTGCGTGAGTTCCAGATTCCCTGGTCCGGCCATGTCCCGCGCAGCGTAGAAGGTCTGGAGCGCGAGCATTGGGATTTCGTGATCACGGTGTGCGACCGGGCGAAAGAGTCCTGCCCAATCTTTCCAGGCCATCCGACAGTCGCCCACTGGAGCGTCCCCGATCCAGACGATCCGGGGGACTTCCGAGCCGCATTCCTCGACCTGAACCGGCGGATCGACCTGCTCCTCGCCCTCCCGGCTCTTGCGCCGGAGTCGCCAATTGTGAAATAGTTCACAATGCGGAAGATCTCCGACAGCACCGTCCGCCGGCTGTCCGTTTACCTCCGATTCCTCGAGCAGGCCACTACGCCCACCATCTCGTCGGGCGAGCTCGCTCGCCTGGGCGGCACCACCTCCGCACAAGTGCGCAAAGACCTCTCGTTCTTCGGCTCCTTCGGCAAGCGTGGCCTCGGCTATGCCGTGCCCGAGCTGACTCGCCGCATCCGCGACATTCTCGGCCTGGAGCGCGGCTATCGCGTCGTGCTGGTCGGGGCGGGGCGCATGGGCGGGGCGCTCGTGCAGTATCACGGCTTCAAGCAGCGCGGCTTTCACATCACCGCGATCTACGATCAAGACGCGCGGAAAATCGGCTCGCGCTGGAATGGGCTCGTCGTCCGCGATGTGAAGCACCTCGAGACCGACTTGAAGAAAGATCCGAGCGACATCGCCATCGTTGCGACACCGGCCGAGTCGGCGCAGCACGTCGTCGATCGCCTCGTGCGCAGTGGCGTGAAGGCCATCCTGAACTTTGCGCCGGTGCCCCTGAATGTGCCGCCCGACGTCGAAGTCAAGACCGTCAACATGGCCCTGGAACTGGAGACGCTGAGCTACTCGCTGGCCAACCGTTAGCTTTCTCCCCCATGCCCCGGGTCCACGTCACGTCAGAAATCGGCGCGCTGCGTTCGGTGCTGGTCCATACCCCGGGGAAAGAGCTCGTCGCGGTGACTCCCGGCACGCGCGAAGACTACCTGTACGACGACATCATCGACCTCGAGATCGCCCAGCGGGAGCACCGCCGCCTCGTTGCCGTTTTGGAGCGTTTCGCGGAAGTGCATGAAGTCCGCGACACGCTGGTCGAGATCGCGGGACGGCCGGAAGTGCGCGAATTCCTCACCACACGCGCGCTCGAGGTGATCCCCTCCGACGCACTGTCCAAGCAGATGGCAGCGCTGTCCTCGGAGGACTTCGTCGCGCTCATGGTCGAGGGGGCGCTCGAAGACGGCGGGCCGATCGCGCGCGCCCTGAACGAGGTGGCCTACGCGCTGCCGCCGCTGCCCAACCTCTTCTTCACGCGCGACGTCGGCATCGTGATCAGCGAGCACGCGATCATCGGCTCGATGCGCCACGGCGTACGCTGGACCGAAGAACTGCTCGTCAAGGCGTTGTTCCGCTACGACCAGAAGTTCGCGAACGCCGGCATTCTCTATGACGGCTCGGAAGAGAAGCGCCTCAACTACACCCTCGAGGGCGGCGACGTGCACCCCATTCGCCCCGATTTGCTCGTGCTCGGCTTCAGTGAGCGCTCGAGCCCTGCGGCGCTCGATCTGCTCTGCGATCTCGTGTTCACGCACTGCCACGTGACGGACGTGATCATCGTGGTGCTGCCCGCCGAGCGCACCGCGATTCACCTCGACATGATCTTCACCCAGATCGATCGCGAGCTGTGCATCGTCTACCCGCCGCATTTCGTCGGCCCCGAGCGCCTGGCCGTCCTGCACCGTCGCAAACGGTCGAAGGGCGTGAAAGAAGTGCCAAACTTTTTTGCGGCCATGCAAGCCGTCGACCAGCCACTCGAGCCGATCTTCTGCGGCGGCAACCAGCGCACGGTACAGGAGCGCGAGCAGTGGTCCTCGGCCTGTAACTCGTTCGCGGTGCGGCCCGGCGTGATCTTGAGCTACGGCCGCAACGACGCCACTCTCAATGAGCTGACGAGTGCCGGCTTTCGCGTGATAACGGCCGACGAGACGCTGAAGGATGGCGAGCGGGCGGTGATTAAGATCGAAGGCAGCGAGCTGGTGCGCGGCGGCGGCGGACCGCGCTGCATGACGCTGCCGCTGCGGCGAGACGATCTCTGACCGGACTCGCCGCGGTCCCATCGTCATCGCTCACGTCCCGAGCGGTTTCCTTCTTACAGAGCGGGCCGGCCGGAAGCCTGGCGATCGTTCGCGACGTGCTGGGCATTGCGCAGGCGAACCGGCACACCGCCGACCGCATTGCCGCGACGCTGCTGGCCCCCGACAAACGGTTCAGCCGGACGGCCGACGGCCGCTGGACCCTCACCACGCCACCACCCGCAGCGAGCCCGTTGCTCGAAGCCTGCCGCTGGGCGGTGGTGGACGTCGAAACCACCGGGGTGCGCGCGTTCCGTGGCGACCGCATCATGGAAATCGCCGTGGTCAGGCTCGACGGCACCGTCGCGTTCCGCTCGCTGGTCAATCCGGGCATTCCGATCCCGCAATTCATCGCCGGGCTGACCGGGATCGACGCCCCGATGGTGCGCAACGCCCCACCGTTCGAAGCGATCGTCGCTGAGGTGCTCAAGGCCCTCGAGGGCTGCGTGTTCGTGGCGCACAATGCGCGCTTCGATTGGGCCTTTGTGTCGACGGAGATCGAACGCGCCACGGGGCTGCTGCTGCAGGGGCCGCGCGTGTGCACGGTGCGGCTCGCGCGCAAGCTCCTGCCCGATTTGCCACGGCGCAATCTCGACACGGTCAGCTATCACTTCGGCATCGAGATCGAGGGAAGGCACCGGGCAACGGGGGATGCCGTTGCCGCGGCCAAATGCCTGGCAAGGCTGCTGCGATTGGCGCAGGGGAACGGGGCCACGACGTTGACGGATTTGGTGAATTGACCCACACCACCTTCAAAGTTGGTCGCCTCACCTGCCACGCCCTTGAAGCCGGTCTCCAGCATCTCGACGGCGGGGCGATGTTCGGTATCGTTCCGAAAGCGCTCTGGGCGCGCCGAGCTCCGCCCGACGAGCGCAATCGCATTCCTCTCGCGTTGCGGTGCCTGCTCATCGAGCACGATGCCGGCCTGGTATTGATCGACACCGGAATCGGCAACAAGGAGAATACGAAGTTCATCGACATTTACGGCGTCGAGAACAAGGGGGCGAACGGCCGCACGCAGCTCGAAGACGCGCTCGCCGCCCTTGGGCATCGCCCTGAGGACATTCGCCGCGTCATCAACACCCACCTGCATTTCGACCATGCTGGTGGCAACCTGTCGCGTGAGGGACTCTCATTCCCAAGCGCGCAGTACATCGTGCAGCGGCGCGAGCTCGACTTTGCCCGGCACACCAATGAGCGCACCGCGGGCAGCTATCTCGCGCCCAATTTCGAAGGCATCCCGTTCCAGCTGATCGATGGGGAGACCGAGATTCTGCCGGGGATCCGCGGGCTGCCGACACCAGGACACGTCCCATATCACCAGTCGATCCTCATCCAAAGCGCCGGCGAGACCGCGTGCTTCGTGGCGGACCTGGTGCCGACGTCCGCCCATCTGCCATTGCCCTGGATCATGGGCTACGACCTGGAGCCGCTGGTCACGCTCGAGACCCGCCGCCGCATCTACCAGCGGGCGGAGGGGGAGGGGTGGCTGCTGGTGTTCGAACACGACCCCCACGTCGTATCGGGTCGCCTGGCTCGAGAAGAGAAAGGCTTTGGACTTGTCGAGCAGCGGGTGCTCGGCTAGCTTGGTGTCGACAATACGGTAAGTGGGCTGCGGGCCCCACCCCATGCCTCTCGTGGAGAGTGCTTCAGGGTTCTCGAGACCTCACCAACAGTGAGGAATTGCGGATCTTGGGATAACCGGGGTCCGCGTTTTTACTTTCTGTGAAGGAGATCGCACAGCTGCCACCTCTCGACAACAATAGCAAAGCACCCCGCACGCGCGTCAATCGGCAAATTCGCATCAGTCCGGTGCGCGTGATCGCGGACAACGGCGACCAGCTGGGCGTGTTGACGATCGATGAAGCCCTGGCCGCTGCGCATGAACGGGGCCTGGATCTCGTGGAAGTCGCGCCGCTCGCCCGGCCGCCGGTCGTCAAGATCATGGACTACGGGAAGTTCAAGTTCGAGCAGGCCAAGGCCGCGCGCGCCGCCAAGAAAAAGCAGCACGTGATTCACCTGAAGGAAGTGAAGTATCGTCCGGGTATCGACGATCACGACTTCGATTTCAAGACGCGGCACGCCCGCGAGTTCTTGGCCGATGGCAACAAGGTGAAGGTGACGATGATGTACCGCGGCCGGCAGATGGCGCACATCGAGCTGGGCCGGGAAGTGCTGGATCGCGTCGCACAAGAACTGAAGGACATAGGAAAGATTGAGCAAGAGCCGAAGCTGGAAGGACGCAACATGTCCATGGTGCTGGCACCAAAATGAAGGTGCCAGGTGTCGGGTGTCAGGACCTATCTGACATCATCTGGCACCCGACACCTGACACCAGACACCTGAGGTTTTGACAATGCCGAAGATGAAATCAAAGCGCGCCCTGAGAAAGCGGATCAGGCTCACGGGCACCGGCAAGCTGCGCCGTTACCGTGCCTACAAGCGGCACATCCTGACCTCGAAGCATCCGAAGCGGAAGCGCCACCTGCGCAAAGCGACGCTCGTGTCGCATGCCGACCGCCGGCTCAAGCGCCTGCTGCTGGCGTAGGGAGATCCCATGCCTCGCGTCAAAAGCAACGTTGCGCGCCTGAAGCGCAAGAACAAGGTGATGGAGCTCGCCAAGGGCTACTGGGGCGGGCGCAGCAAACTCTGGAAGGCCGCCAAGGAAGCCACCGAGCGTGCGGCGAAGTACGCCTATCGCGATCGCCGCGCCAAAAAGGTGGAGTTCCGGCGCCTCTGGATCACGCGTATCAACGCGGCGGCCCGGCTGCATGCGTTGTCGTACAACAAATTCATGAACGGCTTGCGCAAAGCGGGGGTCGAGGTCAACCGCAAAGTCCTCGCCGATCTCGCCGTGCGCGATCCGGCGGCGTTTGAACAGTTGGCGGAGGTCGCGAAGAAATCCTTGCAGCCCTAGAATCGCTGCGGGAGCGCCTCACAGAGATCCCGCACGCAGACGAACGACGCCTCCAGGAGCTCAAAACCGAGCTCCTGGGCCGCAAGGCTGGTAAGCTCACCGGTATTCTCAAACGTCTCCCCACGCTCGATCCCGAGACTCGACGGACAATCGGGGGAGCAGCGAATGCCCTCAAACGAGAGCTCGAGCAAGCGATTGAGGCGCGTGAGCTCGAGCTCAAGCGCGGCGCCGCGGCGCTCGCCGATGTGGATGTCACGATGCCCGGCCGCCGGCAATGGCGGGGCGGATTGCATCTCGTCACCCAGGTCGTCGACGAGATCTGCGACATCTTCCGCGAGCTCGGTTTCACGCGCGTCACCGGCCCTGAAGCCGAGACGGAGCGCTACAACTTCTACGCGCTGAATTTCCCCAAGGATCATCCTGCGCTCGACGCGCAGGACAGCTTCTATCTCGGCGGCGATGTCGTGCTCCGCACGCATACCTCGCCGGTCCAGATCCACACGCTCGAGACCTATCCGCCGCCGATTCGCATCGTCGTGCCGGGTCGGTGTTACCGCCGCGATCCGTTTGACGCGTCGCACTCACCGGTGTTCGAGCAGATCGAAGGATTTGCGGTCGATGCAGGGATCAGCTTCGTCGATTTCAAGGCGACCCTGGCGGCGTGGGCTCGGAGGTTCTTCTCGCCCCAAACCAAGGTGCGCTTTCGGCCCTCCTACTTCCCCTTCACCGAGCCGTCGGCCGAGATGGATGTGCAGTGCCAGATCTGCGGTGGCTCGGGCTGCGCCGCCTGCAAGCAGACCGGCTGGATGGAGATCCTCGGCTCCGGAATGGTGCATCCCGCTGTCCTCGAGAACTGCAAGGTCGACAGCGAGAAGTACACCGGATTCGCGTGGGGCATGGGCCCGGAGCGCATCGCGATGCTGCGCCACGGCATCCCGGACATCCGGTTGTTCTTCGACAGCGACGTCCGCTTCCTCGAGCAGTTCTCATGATTGTTGCGCGTCGCTGGCTCGAAGCCCTGCTCGGCCGCCCGCTTCAAGGCCAGGACGTTGCTGACCGCCTGGCACGCCAGGTCGCACCGGTGGATGGTGTCGTGCCCATTCATCAGGATCTGCGCGAGGTGCTCGTCGCGCGTGTCCTCGAGGTGCGCCAGCACCCGAATGCCGACCGCCTGTCGCTGTGCCTCGTCGATGCCGGCGGCAGCGCGCCGCTCGAGGTCGTCTGCGGCGCCGCGAATGTTCAGGCGGGCAAGTCGTATCCGTTTGCGCCCGTCGGCGCGACCCTTCCCGGAGGGCTCAAGCTCGAGCGCCGCAAGATTCGCGGCGTCGAGTCCAACGGCATGCTCTGCTCCGCGAAAGAGCTGGGCCTGGGCGTGGACCATGCCGGCATTCTGGAGCTGCAGACCGATGCCCCTCCTGGTACGCCCTTCCTCGACGCGGTACCGATCGCCGACGAACAGATCATCATCGACGTCTCCGCGAATCGCCCGGACTTGCTGTGTCATCGCGGTGTGGCGAGAGAGTTGGCGGTGAGCTTGGGGGCGACGGTGAAGCTTCCGGAGATACCGGGCGGTTTGGCGGTTAGGCGGTTAGGCGGTTTGAAACACGCCTCTCCAACCGCCCAACCGCCGACCCGCTTAACCGCCAAGGTCGATAGCGTCGAAG
>Ga0209161_10003105_pt1 | contig 13462 bp, 13 predicted proteins | sample GraSoiAngelo_155_FD_186169 | JGI IMG/M metagenome (GOLD analysis project Ga0209161, IMG submission 186169) | Grasslands soil microbial communities from the Angelo Coastal Reserve, California, USA - 14_1009_13_30cm (SPAdes) (version 2) | ecosystem: Environmental > Terrestrial > Soil > Grasslands...
CGCTTCCGCCTTGGTCTCCTCTCGCATGACCTCCTTTCGTGGCTCTTGCGCCGTCGTGCCGCAGGTCCAGCACACGTCCGAGACGCCGCCGTGCGCCTTCTTACCCGTGCTCGACGGGAAGACCGCCTTGAGCCGCCGGCAGCGCGAGCACTTCCGCATCGGGCGGCCTGTGTTCAGCAGGTTGACGGGCGTCGCCTTCATCCGATCTTAACGACCTTCGCCGCCTTCTTCACCGCCTGGAGCTTGTAGGCCGCCAGCTTCTTGAGGGCGTCTGCGACCTGGGTCGGACTCACGATGTTGTAGCGAGAGAAGATACCCTCTGTGCGATGTCCCGAGATGGCGCGAGCCACGTCACGGTCCACCACCTGCACCAAGTTCCGCACCGCACTCCTCCTCAAGTCGTGCGGGGTGATGCGCAGCCCGGTAGCCCTCATAGCCTCCTGCCATGGCTGGCGGAACCTGCCCATCCGCACGCCACCTTGATGAAAGATGAGGGGGCAATCGAGCCGCCGTACGGCCCGGCGCCGCTCGATGATTTCTGCCAGGTCCGCCACCAGCGGGATCACTCGTCCCCGGCGCTGCTTGGTGTCGGGCGCGGGAATGTGGAGTTCATCGCCGTGGATGTATGACCAGCGGAGCTTCCGCGCTTCGCCAACCCGCTGCCCCGTGTTGCCTAACCACTGCGCGAAGTCGCGCACGTCCGTGTCGGGGATGGCGGCGAGGAAGTTGGCGAAGTCGGCCGGCTCCACGAACCCCTGACGGACGGCGGATAGCTCCTCCAGTCGGTTGGGGAACGGAGGCACCGCCGAGATGCGGCCATTCTTCCACCCGAGGACGAACGCCCTATGGAGCACCCCGAGAAACTTGTTGACCGTCGCGTGTGAGCGGTCCGCCGCCTTCCACTTCGTCTGAATCTCCGTGAGCAAGGGGCAGTCTACGTTCACCGCCGGCATGGCGTCCAACTCGGCAAGCAGCGCGGTCTTGGCGCTTGGGAACATCGTCTTGACGCTCGCCTGATCGCGGAGCTTCCAGTGCGCCTCCAGGGCGTCGAGCAGTTCGTTGACCGTGATGCGCTCTTGCTTGCGCGGGTCCATGTGGCGCCTGGTCCGCACCTGCTCGCGCCGCTTGTCGAGCAATGCCTGCGCAACCTGTTCGTCGGTCGTCTTCGCGGACTCTTTCACGAAGCGCTTCCCGTTCCAGTAACCAACATAGAGATACGGGCTCCCCGGTCGGCTGAAGATCGACCCGGTGCCTTTGATGTGCCGTGGCTTTCTCATGGCCAAACCTCTCTACAGAATATCGCTCATTACCAGATCGCCCGTGTAGAGATTTCTGATGCGGTACGTCGGCGGCTCATGGACGCCCTCGCCGCCGTCCTCCTCCCACTGCTGGCGCGCCGCCGCCTTCCTGCGTTTGACTTCGCCCATGGCCGTGTCGATGTCCGTGGGGCGTACCGGCTCGCTGCTCCAGCGGCGGCGGCCGGCGGGGTAGGTCCGGGTGGGCCTGGTGCGCCCATCGGGTTCCTCGATGACCCAGCCCATCGTCCGGGCCTCGTCGTCGTCCATGTAGCTGGGCCGCCCAAGCTCGGGGCCGGGGGGGTCGTAGCTCACGAAGCCACCGTTGAGGCGTCGAATCGGGTTCATGGCAGTCTCAAAGTCTCACAGTCTCACGGTCTCAGGTGAGCCCCAGCTGGGCGAGGCGGCGGAAGTACGTCGCCCGGCTGCCTCCTCCTGGCGCGGCGGTGAATTCCTGGGCGCGCTGTTCACGAGTCAGGTCCGTTCGTTCCTCGAGGGCGAGCACGATGTGCTCGTCGCTGGTCCGCGCCGTGCTGACCTGCTGCGCGGCCCCCGCGAGTATGGCGGCGACGAGCCCCTTCCACTCGTCGTGGGCTCGGTGGGCGTGGAAGAGCTTCAGGGCCTGCCGCAGGTGGCGTAGGTTGGTGACGTGGCGCTCGGCGAGATAGTCGATGACCTGGCGACAGTCGGCGGCAGAGAGCGTCACCGGCCCGGTGCCCATTTCGACGAGGAAGCCGTTGCGCGTGAGGTCCCGCATGAAGGCGATGACTTCGGCGGGCGCCGCCTCGATGTGCAGGGACAGAAGGCGGGTGACGAATGCCTTCCAACTCCGGGTCGTGGGCACCTCGTTGGCGAGCACGATGAGGCCCCCGTCGAACTTGAAGGTGTCGGGGAGATTCTTCTTCGCCAGTAGCGGCGTCGAACTATTGTTGTTGACGATGCGGGGGGCCTCGGTGGCGGCCTTCAAGTAACTGAGCACCGTCCGGTCGTCGAGCGAATCCACGTCGTCGAGCAGGGTCACTTCGGCGCTCGCCCGGTGCTCATAGAGGTGCTGGTAGAGCGTGAAAGGCGCGCAGCGCGCGTTCATCAAGTGGGGGACGACCCGGTTCTTTTGGAGCTCGTCCCAGGCGGTGTACGACTTGCCGAGTCCGCCGGGACCGGTGACGATCAGGGCGTGCTCGTGGCCTGCGGCGACGTGGCGGATTAGCTTGCGCAACTCGCTCTGCTGATCGGCGAGTGCTCTCGATGTCGGTGCCGGTGCGACTCTGCGACTGTGAGACTTTGAGACTGCGCGGAGGACCGCAGGCGCGGCCGGTGTCGTCTGGTGATTCATTGGCCCCTCGTCCTCCCGGCGCTCCATCCCTCCCTCCTCGCCTCCGGCCGATGGACGGACGGGTCGAGCGCCCGGATGGTCTCCGGCGCCCCGGCCGGGGCTGCGCGATCACCGATGCTGTTTCGCTGAGTCTTCACTGGTGTCTCCTTCGGGTCGCGTCGCTCGAGGTGCCGACCGCGATCACCTCCTATCGTAGCCGGATGTAGGAAACGGGGCAACAGGGGCTGGCAATGCCGCTAGATTAATATTCGTCAATATCGCCCCATGGCGTGTGCTGTGTGGTTCGAGCATGGGACGATCCCGAAGCCTGTCGCCCGTCACACCCGATTTGCCAAAGACGCTGGCGCCGCGTCGACAATCAGGCCACGGCAGCGCGATGAAGTGCGGCCGTCACGCGCTGATAGGCAGACTTGTACTGTCTCGGGTCGAGGAGGGCATCGGGGAAGTTCACTGGCGCGTTCTTGCCGCCGAGCCAGCGCGCGAAGGCGTCGTAGCAGTGGGCGGCCTCCTCGGCAGTAGGGAAGCGGTCCAGCGTGAACTTGTGAGACCGGTGACTGATGCGTGCCACGAACCGTGTGCCCTCCCGCGTAACGCCCCGGCCATAGCGGCTCAGTGTCGGACGTCGGCGCGCGATCTCTGCGAGCGTGGTCGGCACGATGTTCTCGCGCCGGATGTCCCGCCGATCGCCGTTGCGGAAGGTGTAGTAGTCGCCAAGCTTCGCGTTGACCAGTTGGCGGTGAAGCGGTCGACAGAAGCTCTCTCCCCGCGCGACGACGTAGCCTCCGTTCAGCCGGCTCCCTTGGTAAGGAAGCCGGTGTGCATCCTCGCGGTCGAGGACGACGGCCTGCTTCATGCCGGCCGGCATGAGCACCGTCGGGGGCGCAGGCGGTGGAGTCCGGTTCTTGGGATAAGGCAGCCCGAGCCGGCTCGGATCTGGATTCCATCCGGGATGGAGCCCGCGAAACAACCGACGCAGGACTTTCGTCTCGTTGTGGCTGCGCCCCTCGATGTAGACGTACTTGTGCTTGGGAGTGGCCTTCCGCTTCACGCACCGTGACTCGTGCGCCTTTGACGTCGCGCGAAGGATCTTCGCGACGTCGGAGGGCATCTTCCCGTAGCTCTTCCACCGTGGATTCCACTGGATGCCGTTCACCTGGGCGTATCGCCGGAACTGTGAAGGTTGCCGGAAGCGACGTCCGTTGAACCACCCCCACTCGGGGTGATCGAGATCGAAGTACTCGTGCCCGCGGCCTTGCTGTTGCCCGAGATATATGAAGCCCACGTCTTGGTAGATCTTGCCGAGTTCTCGGGCTTTGGGATCCGCGTAGGCGGTGAAGAGACAGAACCACTCGCCCGGGCGATTAGGCTTCCGCCAGTACTCCTTTGCCGTCCAGCGCACACTCTTCCGCACCAGCCACTTGCCGAGAGATCCCGGCGCCCAGCTTGCGCAGGCTCCACGGGCGATCAGCTTCTCGCGATCGCGATACTCGGGCCCTAGGAGGTTGGTAGAGAACTCGTTCGGCAGGCTCATGACGCAAACGCCTGCGAGCAGGTTGTCCCGCTTGGTGCGGACGACGAAGCGGTGCGTGACCCCTTTGCCGAGGGTCTGCATCCACTCGTACCGTTTAATGAACCGCTTGATCTCGGCGCAACCCTTCTTGTCCGCCTTGGGGACATACGAAAAGATGAAATCACTCGGTACGTGTTTGGGGTCGTCAGGCGCCCCGTGGCCCCGGACTCGGAGACGATCAATGTCATCGTCTGCAAGCTCCGCTCGCGCTGGTAGGCGTGCTCCTTGTAGTACGCCTGCTGCTCGTAAACCGTCAGGTCTGATCCGGGCGGGGGGATGTGCTCGACCGGCAGCTTGCGCTTCTTCGCGAGGTGCGTCTCGCAGCGGCTCTCACTGTTCGGGGAGATGGGTTCCTCGCATTCGAGGCACTTCCCCTCTGCGTGGCGGCGCGCACGGAGGGCGCTCATCGACGCCTTGCGGGACACTCCGGTCGAACTCTCATCCACTACGTTTCCATTATGACAGGTAGGAGATGTGCGGGCAACCGAGAGCGCGGTAGCGCCTGCGTGTCAGGCGTCGAAATCCTGACTCACGCCGGATTGTGCAAAGACGCAGGAACCATGTTCGACCAATTCGCAGTCACACCCGATTGCGCAAAGACGCTGGGACCAACGCGGTCACACCGGATTAAGCAAAGGCGCTGGAACCCTTCGGAACATTCCCGATTAACACCCGATTGCGTAAAGACGCTGGAACCGTTCCCGAATTAGTGATTCACGCCGGATTACGCAAAGACGGTGGAACCATCACTGAGCACACCGGAATACGCAAAGACGCAGGAATTAGACGGGCGGCGCTGCCGGCAGCGCTGCCGCGCCTCCGCGCGTGCCGCGCTGAAGCGGCGCAACGCGGAGACGACGGCGGGCAGGGTTAGAAGTCGAGGGACCAGGTCAGGCTGGGAAGAGATTGGCGATGCGCGTGTAGCCGCGCTCGTTGACTTCGATGAGCGCTTGCGCCTCTCGCCCGAGAACGTCGGACTGTCACGATGTAAGATGCCCCGTGACTTCTTGTCCGCGACGGGGCCAGCGCGGGTGCGTGCGAGTGGGCTAGCTACGCGGCGGGGAACACCTGCGAGAGGCGGGTGTACCCCTTGTCACTGAGGATGACATTCCCCTGGCACTTGCGGCCCACCACCTGAGTCTTGGTGAACGAGGTGGCGATGGAGAGCTTCAGGGCGGCGAGGATGTCCGTCAGCCGCTTGCTCTTAAGGGACGTGCCGGCGAACCAGAGGAATTCTCCTTCTTCGACGGCATCAGCGATGGCCAGGTGGAAGATGTACGACGTGCGCTCACTCCCCGGCTCGAACGGGTTCGGGCCGGTCTCGCGGCGCACATCGGTGATGACGAGGACGTAGACGCCGGGTTCCACGTCGGGGCTCTTGCCCTTGCCACTGCTGACGGTGAACGTTTCCTCGTCAGTGGTGGTGGCCTGCGGGGGTGGTGCCGCTGGCGGCGAATCAGAAGTTTCCTGCACGGTGTGGCCATTGCGCCATGCGAGCTTCGGGCGCTTCACGGTGCCCGAGGCAGGGGGGATGGGGGCTGTTACTGTACTCATTGCGGTCTCCTTCGGCGGTAGACGTGGCGTCCGTCGCCGTGGTGCTATCTCGGCGCGTGCGCCGTTGATGCCGTTGATTTGGTGCGCTGCGCCCTCGCTTCGAGCGCGGGGAGTTCCCGGGCGAGCGTGTAGGCAGCGACGAAGACGCGCCACCCGGCGGCAAGATCGATCCACTGGAGCTTCACGCCGTTCGAGGTGAAGTGCCAGACCACCGCGTGCTCACAGCCCAGCGCGTGGGCATAGGCCGCGAGTTGCGCGTGGTACGACTCGTACACGGCCTTGGAGGTCTTCAAATCTCCGACGACCGGAGCGCCTGCGGGGATGATCTCGCCCGTCACACAGTGGAGGTCCGTCGCCGGAATGAACCAGTGGTCGGCGCTACCGGAGTAGAGCAGCTCCTCGTCATCCACGAGGAGGTCTTGCTCGACCCCTAACACCTGATGCTCGGCGAACACGGTGGCGAACTCGTCGACGGCCTGGATGTCGGCGGCGGTGAGGTGGGTGGCATCCGCCGCCTCGCCCTTGAGCCAGGATTCCACGGCGGCGTGGAGCGCCATGCCCCGCGTGGCCGCCCGCTCGGTGATCTCGGCGGCGTCGGGATTCGTGTACTTCCAGCGGGCGAGCGGCACGGGCGTCGGGAGCCCGCGCTTCAAGATCGAGGTGACGCCGGGCACGGAGAAGCAATGGCAAAGAGAACCGTCAGTGATACGCATCGGGACTTCAATCCAAAGAAGCTCGACGTTAGCTGGAACACCAATCCCAACGGCGTCACCGAGGTGTGGATCGACAGCGACAGCGACGAGGACGACCCCCGCGTCGTCGCCTTCTGAAGTAGTGTCAATAGGTAGGAGCTCCGATCCGATGAGGAAACTCGATCCCGACTGGCTCGACTTGTGTGAGTTGTACTTCCGCATGTTCGGTGCTCCCCCAATGATTGGAACGGAGTATCCCGAAGGTGTCGTCGGCGCACTGCGGTCCTACATTGATGGAAAAGCGCCGCGAGGCTTCGCCTACTCACTACTACGGGACGGCGGCATCACCATCCGCATAGCGCGGGCGTACCTCAATTTCCTCACGAGCAAAGCCCACAAACGCCCCAAGTCATGACCCGCGCCGTCCGCAAGTTCGTGAAGCTCATGTCCACGCCCGAAGGTCCAAGCCCACGGGCTGAGCGACCAGGCGGTCGTGAGCGCCGCGGCGAGCGCCGAGGACGGGATGCGCGAGGTGTGGATGGCGCACTGCCTGACCGACTGGGTGCCGGCGCCTGGAATGCTGCCGTCATAAGCGGGTGCGGGTGTGTCTGAGTACAACAAGAAGTTCCCTTACCGCGAAGACGCATTAGTTATAATAGGGGAGACGGATGAATGGCGCCATCTACGGCGGGCGGAAAACCTCCTAGACGTAGCCGAGGAGCGCGCCGAATACGTCATATGGACTCTCTCGCCCGAGGGGCAGGAGTGCCACGCTGAACACTCTCAACAGTAGTCGTCGGGGAGGTGGCGGTAATGTAATGTCCGGGGCGCGATACGGGGAAGCGCGCCATCGACTCCGTATCGCGGCGTACCTCAGAGGAACGGTGAAGCGGCAGCCAAGCGCCTGGATGCAGCCGCCGGTCTCCAGCACATTCCCATGCCATGACCATCACATGGCCGAAGTCCCACTTGCCTCGCAACTGACTCCGCCGTCACTCCCCCGGCCACTCCCCGCCCGCCGGAACCGGACGCAGCACCTTCTTCCCCTGAATCTGCGTCACCCATCGGCTCGCCGCCTCGCCGCGATTGGTCGTCGTGAGCGTAAACCGACCGTCGGGGAAGACCGTCACGTCCGTCTTCATCATCCGCCCCGCACGTAGTCCGTCTCGCACACCAGCCGCCCGCGCTCGTAGCGGAGGTGCCGCAAGAGGTCGGCTGCGGTCCACTGATTACGTCATGGCGCTCGCGCGGTCCCGCCGGTGACGCTGGGGCTGTTGGGGCTCGGTGGTGCCCGGGTCCCCTTCGGGTGACCCAGCGACTGGATGATCCGGGCTCGCCCAAAGAGGGCCACCTCACAGATCACCGCAGGGGAATACTCACTGGTGAAGTTACCCCCGTTCGCTGGACGGAGCTTCTATAGCTCCTGCGCTGCTCGGTGGTCACGCCTGGTCCCACGCGCTTGACCCTGGAAAGGTAGACGCGGTAGTCAACGCGAGAAGGAGACGGGTATGGCAAGGTCATCGCTTGCTGCGCGATCATTCGGGCTGTTGATGATCCTGGCTTCTCTAGCGCTGGCGCGCTCCGTACGTGCAGGGAGTCTGCCCTTCGAAAGAACCGAGGTGCGCGAGCCGTGCGCCAACTTCGTGGCGACCAAGCAACCGTTCTTCGGCGAAACGCACCTGCACACGTCGTACTCATTCGATGCGGTCACGATCGATACGCGTAACACACCGGTGGATGCCTACCGTTATGCGAAGGGCGAGCGCGTCGGCTTGCCGCCCTGGGCGGACACGCGTACCGGATCGGAGACCCCGCCGCCCGATGCCCCGACGCTGGTCACGGAACACCCCTACTGCCTGCCGGGCGAGCACTGCCAGTTCATGGCGACGCGCACGGTTCAATTTCCGGAGGGGCGTGCGTTGGACTTCGCGGCCATCACCGACCACTCGGAGCAGCTGGGTGAGGCCAACATTTGCACGTTTGAAGCCACACAGACATGTACGGACGACTCGAACTGTCATCCGACCCTGACGGGCCAACGGTGCTTTGCGGATGGGATGTGCCGGCCGGTAGGGTACGATAGCACCACGTGTGTCGAGGTGCGGGACGAATTGTCGAGACTCCGCACCGGATTTTTCGTTGGCGTCGTCGCAGGGCTCGAGAACGTGTCGGAGAACCCCACCCGCCCGCCGTTCTGCGGCATGGATGGCTCCATCTGTACGCAGCAGGCAAAGGTGGTCTGGGACAAGATCAGAGCCGACGCGGAGCAAGCCTACGACCGCACCTCCGCCTGCTCGTTCACCTCGTTCGTCGGGTACGAGTACACGGCGATGGCTGCCAACGGGAAGTGTGCGGACAGCGACGCCCTTCCCTGCTGGGACAACGAGCAAAACAATGCGGTGCCGGACGTACCCGACGCGCCGACACCTTCCAGCACGTGTCCGAGGCGGGCCTCGTGCGATTGCCCGAGTGGGCAGCCGTGCATCAAGAACTTCACCGGCAACTCAGGCGCCGACAACCTGCACCGCAACGTCATCTTCCGCAACGACGACGTGATCGATCAGCCGATCAGCAACATCGAGATTCCTCTGGGGTGTGGCTTTGGCAGTGACTGCACTTCGACGCCGCACTGGCCGGTGGCGTCCCCAGCGGTAATGCTGCAGGGACTCAAGGACCAATGCATCAACAACCCGCAGAAACCCCGGTGCGACGTGCTCACCATCCCGCATAATCCGAACATGAGCCGGGGTAGCATGTTCATTCTCCCGGACAACACTCCCGACGGCCTCACCGAAGCGCAGCTCCGCCATCAGCTAGAGCCGCTGGTCGAAATCACGCAGATCAAGGGCCAGTCGGAATGCCGCTTCAACGCCAAGACCGGCATGGCCTGGACCAACCCTCCCGACGAGCTGTGCGATTTCGAGAACGAGGGTTTTGCCCGGCTCGGCGGCGCTGCCGCGGGGTATCTCACGGCGGACATGCAGAACCAAGACACCATCCCGCCGCGCAGCTATGTCCGCAACACCCTCGAGAACGGCATCAAGTACGCGGCGGAGAACGGGATCAATCCCTTCCAGCTCGGCTTCGTCGGCGCGCTGGACAATCACAACGGCACGCCGGGCCAATCGGACGCGGAACAATATGCCAAGAGCGGCGCGCACGGGATTGAGAGCTTCGCGGTCTCCGCGGAGGCGCTGAACGAACGCTTCTTCCTGGGCATCGAGACCAATGCCGGCGGCCTGGCGGTGGCGTGGGCGGAAGAGAACTCGCGCGATGCCATCTTCACGGCGCTCAAGAACCGAGAAACCTACGCCACCAGCGGCACCCGTCCCATCGTCCGCTTCTTCGGCGGCCCGAACCTTCCGAAGGACATCTGCACGAAGGGCGACTTCGCCGCACGCGGCTACGCCAACGGCGTGCCGATGGGCGGAACACTCCTGGGCCCGGCGCACTCGGCGCCGCGCTTTGCCATCAGCGCGCTCATGGACCCCGGCTGGCCCGGCCATCCCGGCACGCCGCTGCAGCGCGCGCAGATCATCAAGGGCTGGGTGGACGCCGGCGGCCAGACGCACGAAGCGGTGTACGACGTCGCCGGCAACGCCGACCAGAATGGGGCGAAGGACATGGTCGACCTGCACACCTGCACCCCGAAGGGCGGCGGCATGAAGGATCTCTGTACCGTGTGGACGGACCCGGCGTTCGATCCCACACAGCACGCGTTCTACTACGCACGCATCCTCGAGAACCCGAGTTGCCGCTGGAGTCAGTTCTACTGCAACGCGCGCGGCGTCGATTGCCGCAAGCCCATGGGGACCTGCCGCAGCGAAGACCACGGGCTCGACGGGCGCGGCTGCAGCTCCAACGCCGAGTGCGGTGGCGGCGTGTGTACGCTGCCCGACAGCTACGAGGAGTTCGAGTACCGACAGTGCTGCAACGGCATCGTGCCGCAGACCGTGCAGCAGCGCGCCTGGACCTCGCCGATCTGGTACACGCCGTCGTGACCGAATGGTGACAAGGAGGATTGCAATGACATGGCGCTGCCTCCGCAGTCGGAGCCTGCACTTCGTGATCATCGGCGCCGCACTCTTCGGCGTGCGCGCGTTGCGGGCACCGTCGGCCCCTGAGCCGGGCAAACCCGAACGCGCACCGATCGTGATCTCGGCGGAGCGGATCCGGTTGATGCAGAGCGACTTTGTCCAACGTTGGGGGGCGATGGCCACCGCGGAGCAATTGAACGCGCTGATCGAGCAAGCCATCGAGGAGGAGTTGCTCTATCGCGAGGCGCGTGCCCTCGCGCTCGACTTCGAGGACCGCAGCGTCCACCGGCGGCTCCTCGAGAAGATGCGCGTCGTCAGCGACCGCCCCGGCCGCAGCCACGAGGAGCTGATTCGCGAGGCGCGCGCGCTGGGGCTCGACGACGACGTGGTCATCCGTCGCCTGCTGATCGAGAAGATGCGTTTGATTCTGGCGGAGGATCCGAATGAAACGCCGCTCGCGGAACGGGACTTACAAGAGTACCTCGAGCGCCACCGCGACCGCTTCGAGCAGCCGGCGGAACTGACGTTCTCACACATCTTCTTGAGTGCGAGTACGCGCGGCGATCATCTCGAGAGAGACGCGGAGGCAGTCCTGGCGCAACTGCGGTCGCAGGCTCGCTCCTCGGAAGCCGCCGCCGAGCTGTCGGATCCCTTCCCCCTCGGGCTGCAGCTTCGGGCGTACTCCGAGAACCGTATTGTGTCGCGCTTCGGCAAGCCCTTCGCCAAGCAGGTGTTCGACTTGGAGCCGGGCGTATGGTCTGGTCCGATCGCTTCGCCCTATGGGCTGCACCTCGTCTGGGTCCACGAGAAGTCTGCCCCACGGGTGCCCCAGCTCGCCGCCGTCCGGCAGCAGGTCGTGCAAGCGGTGATGGCGGAACGTTCCGCAGCGCAGCTTGCACGCGGCCTGGCGCGGCTGCGCGGTCTGTACGAGATTCGCGTCGAGGGGAGAGACGATCCCTCCTCGCCTGGCCCGGCGCTGGCGGCACGGTCGGGAAAATGAACGTCGTCCGTGCGACCTTCGTTGCGGCCCTCGTGTCGTTCTTGGCCGCCGCCGGAGCCGCCATGGCTCATCCGCTCGACCCGGCGCTCCTGGAGATCCGGGAGTCAGCGGACGCGACGCTCGACGTGCTGTGGCGGCCGCCGGTGTCGCCGCCCGGCGACGTGCCTCTCCAGCTGGTCCTTCCGGATGGTTGCGCGAGCCTGTCCGCACCCATCGTCACGCAGAACGGTCCGCGGGCGACGCTGCGCTGGCACACGGAGTGCGGCACGCGCCCCCTCGTGGGCCAGCGCATCGGCGTCGCGGGGCTCCGCCAGTACCAAACGGACGCAGTGCTCCGCGTCCACCTGGCGGACGGGCGATTGATCCAAACCGTGCTACGCGGTGACGCACCGGTGGTGACGATCCCCGAGCGCGCTGGGCCGCTCGATGTGCTGCGCGGCTACCTGCGAATGGGCTTCGAGCACATCCTGAGCGGACCGGATCATCTGCTCTTCGTGCTCGGACTCGTGCTGCTCGTGCGGGGACGTCGCCGGTTGCTGTGGACTATCACGGCGTTCACGGCCGGACACAGCGTGACGCTCTCCCTCGCCGTGCTCGGGTTCGTCAACATCCCACCAAAACCTGTCGAGGCGCTGATCGCGTTCACCATCTTCGCCGTCGCCGTGGAGCTGACGCGCGTGGGACGCGTACGCCCGAGTCGGATGCAGCGTTTTCCGTGGGCGATGTCCTTCACTTTCGGTTTGCTCCACGGTCTCGGGTTCGCGGGTGCGTTGACGCAGGTGGGTCTGCCGGCCGGTGAAATCCCCTTGGCCCTAGGCTCGTTCAACGTCGGCATCGAGCTGGGCCAGCTTCTCTTCGTTGCGGTGACCCTGCTGGTCAGAGCCGGGCTCCGCGGGTTTCCGTTCCCCTGGCCAAAGACCGCCGACCTCGTTCCAGCGTACGCCATCGGCTCGTTGGCAGTCCTCTGGATGTTCGAACGGCTTGCAGCCATCTTTTGAACGGGGACGGAATCGGGCTCGTGTTCGCGGAGCAGTGAGGACCGCCGGCCGCTCGAGGTCGACGTTGTGGCCGAGAGCGAGGACGGTGCGGCGCTCCTCATGGGCCAGGCCAAGTGGGATGAAGAGGCCGACGCGTCGCGGCTGGCCGCGGACCTACAGCGAAAGGCCGAACGCTTGAGTTGGCCCGGTGCACGCACACTGATCGTACTCCTCGAAGTCTATGCCCGAGACCCCTCGCGGTCGCGCCGCCGCGAACGACAGCACCCCGATGGCGTAGATGAATCCGACCGCCGCCCACTCGACATGGCTGTCCTCATCGTCCCCGAGGCGCCCCCCGATGCGCACGTAGCGGTCGCCGGTCGAGGTGGGACTCACCTCGCTGCTCGTCACGGTCACCTCGGCCGCCACCGCGTTCCGCAGTAGCTCGTGTTCGATGGGCTCGTCAGGGGACATTTGGTGCTCGCTGCGTCCTTTTCTCTACTGGCAGAACTGTGCTTTCAACAGGCGGCACGCGATCAGTCCAGCCGGAAGGGCTAGCGCCGCTGCGAGTGCTGCAAGCACCCCAACAACAGCCGCACCGACGATGCCAAAGAAGAGAAGGCTGTTGATTACGGCGCCGACCCTGGAGCCCCGCGTTTCCTCCGGTGCGTACTTCGCGTCTCGGAGTTGCCCCGTTACCTCTTGAAACACACTGACCAGGTGCTTCGGCTTCCCATCACAGTCAACGCCGACTTGGGAGTTAAGAATATTGATCGACGCCACAGCGGGGATTCCCACGACCGCCTTGATACGCGGACCGGAGACCATGATTTGAAGCAGCGATGGACGCCAGACCGCCTTCGCATCGACACTAAGCTGGATGTGCCCCCATGGAATTCAGAAGCGGAGGATGGAAGAGGGCCCATGGCGGCAGCTTCAGGTACAAGCCCTCCTCGAGAACCCCGATGGTCACTATCGACCGATAGGTGGCGTATCCCATCTGC
>Ga0209161_10003112_pt1 | contig 13445 bp, 8 predicted proteins | sample GraSoiAngelo_155_FD_186169 | JGI IMG/M metagenome (GOLD analysis project Ga0209161, IMG submission 186169) | Grasslands soil microbial communities from the Angelo Coastal Reserve, California, USA - 14_1009_13_30cm (SPAdes) (version 2) | ecosystem: Environmental > Terrestrial > Soil > Grasslands ...
TGGCGATCGTGATGGCCAAGCGAGGAGTGGGCAAGCCCGAGGCCGAGCGGTTGCTCGCGGAGGCGGGTGGCTTCGTGCGTCAGGCCGCGGGCGACCCGCCGCCCGTGTCGCCGGCGTGACTGCGGCCCTCGCCGTCGGCGTGATGTCCGGTACGTCGCTCGACGGGGTCTCGACGGCGCTCGTGCGCCTCATCGAGCAGCCTCTCGACGCGCAGCTCGTCGCGTTCCGACAGGACGCCTATACCGCGCCGGAGCGCGAGCAGATCATCGAAGCCATCGCGCGGGGCAGCTCGAAAGATCTGGCCCTGCTGCACGTTGCCCTGGGCGAGCGCTTCGCGGGGGCCGTGCTGCAGCTCCTGGCCCAGGCGAAGGTCGCCCCTCGCGATCTGTCCTTCATCGCGTCGCACGGGCAGACCATCTGGCACGAGCCGGGCCGCGCGACGCTGCAGCTGGGGGACCCGGCGGTGATCGCCGAGCGCGTGGGGGTACGGGTGGTGAGCGACTTCCGCTCCCGCGATGTGGCGGCGGGCGGCCAGGGGGCGCCCCTGGTGCCTCTCGCCGACGTGGTTCTCTTCGGTCACGCGGAGCAGGGGCGGCTGCTGCTGAACCTGGGCGGCATCGCGAACGTCACCTTCGCGCCGCGCCGCGGGGTCACGGGCGGCGCCATCGCGTTCGACACGGGTCCCGGCGTTGGCGTGGTCGACGCGGTGACCCGTCGGATCGACCCCGCCGCGCGATTCGACGCCGGCGGCGAGCGGGCGCGGCGCGGCAAGCCGTCCCGCAAGGTGCTCGACGCGTTGCTCGCAGATCCCTATTTCGCCGCGCCGCCACCCAAGAGCACGGGCCGCGAGCGTTTCAGCCCCGACTACGCGGCGCGGCTGATCGACGACGTAAAGCAAGCGGGCGGGTCCGACAACGATGCGGTGGCGACAGCGACGGCGCTGACGGTGGAGACCATCGCCCGCGGGATCGAGCGCTGGACGCCCGCTCGGGCCTCCGACGAGCTGGTGATCTCGGGCGGCGGCGCCCGCAACCCGCGGCTGGTCGAGCTCCTCACCGCCCGCGTGGCTCCGCGACCGGTGGTGCCGTTCGACCGCCTGTTCTTCGACGGCGAAGCCAAGGAGGCTCTGGTGTTCGCGTTGCTCGGGTTTCTCACCGTCCGCGGCGAGCCTGGAAACCTGCCGTCCGCGACCGGCGCCCGGGGCCCCCGCGTGCTCGGCCACATCACACCGGCGTGACCGGGTCGCTCGCTCGTCTCGTCTTTCCCTCGCTGCGCTGGCGGCGCGAGAGTCTCGCGCACGAGCGCCCCAAGATCGACGCCGCGCTCGCCGCCGGGGTAGGCGGTTTTATCGTCTTCGGGGGGACCCGCGAGGCCGTCACGACGCTCACGCGGGAGCTGCGGGAGCAGGCGGGGCGCTCCCTGCTGGTCGGCGCGGACTTGGAGCGCGGCCCGGCGCAGCAGGTGCGAGGGCTCACCGAGCTGCCGCCGCCCGCGGCACTCGGCTGGCTGGACGACTTGGACGCCACCCGCACCTGTGGGATGATCACCGCGACCGAAGCGCGCTCGGTCGGGATCAATTGGGCGTTCGCCCCCGTGTGCGATCTCGATCTCGAGCCCCAGAACCCGATCGTCCAGACGCGCGCCTTCGGCGCCGACCCGGTGCGCGTGGGCGAGCAGGCGGCCGTGTGGATCCGCGGCGCCCAGGAGCACGGCGTGCTGGGGTGCGCCAAGCACTATCCCGGCCACGGGCGCACGACCCAGGACTCACACGCGACCCTGCCGCGCGTGCGCGCCGCACTCACCGAGCTGCAGCAGACGGATCTGACGCCGTTCGAATACGCCATCCGCGCCGGTGTGGGCAGTGTGATGAGCGCGTTCGTCGCCTACCCGGACTGGGATCCCGCCGGGCGAGCGGCGAGCTTTTCGCCCGACATCTTGGGTTACCTGCGGGACACGCTCAACTTCGGCGGTCTGGTCGTGACCGATGCGCTGATCATGGCGGGGGCCCGTGCCGCGCAGCCGGTGCCCGCGGCCACCGTCGGCGCGGTCGCCGCCGGTTGCGACGCGCTGCTCTACCCGGAGGACTTCACCAGCGTCGTCGCCGCGCTGGACCGCGCCATCGGTGAGGAGATCTCGGCCGCGCGGGCGGACCAGGCGCTCGCGCACTACGACGACGCACTGGCCGCGTGGGGCGAGCTGCCCGACCAGGGAGAGCCGGACCGCGCCGGCCACGCGACCTTCGCGGACGGGCTTGCCGACCGAGCGGCTCACCTGGTGCGCGGTGACCCGCCGAGGATCGAGACACCCCTCAGCGTGTCGATCGTCGATGACGACCTGGGTGGCCCATATACGGTCGGACCGCGCGACGTATTCCACCAGACGCTACGGGAGGCGGGGGTCTCCCTCGTGCAACGTGCAACCGGGAACCTGCAACGCATTGTCTTGCTGTACGCCGAGCCCCGCTCGTGGAAGGGCCGGGCCGATCTCGGCGCGCGCTCGCGCGCGGCCCTGCGCCGTCTGGTGCCCGGGGCGCAACTCGTGGTGCTGCTCGGCCATCCGCGTCTCGCGGCGCAGATCCCCGGCACGGCACCAGTCCTGTTGTGTTGGCACGGGCAGCCGCTCATGCAGCGCGCCGCTGCGCGACGACTGATAACCTGGCTAAAGTGAGAGCGTCACGGCACAGCGTCTCGAAACGACGTCACGAAGGATCGTCCTACGGTCTCTTCGAGACGCTTCTATCTAGGAAGTCGGTTCAGATAGGCGATGACGGCGGCTGCAGGGACCGCGTAGATGATCTTGCCCTGCGATTCCCGGTTGCCGCCGTACAAGACGGCCGCCACGCGGCCCGTGCGATCGAAGATCGGGCTCCCCGACGACCCGGGCGCGCCGTAACCATCGACCTGTACCACGCTGGCGAGTGTCTTGCTGACCGTGCCGACCGTGAGCGTCGGGTCGGCGACCACGCCGCTCTCGCCGATACGCTCCATCGGGAGATCCTCGCCGAGCGGGTAGCCGATGATGGCGACGGGATCGCCGCGCGCGAGCGCTTGCGGCTCGCTCGCGAAGCCCGCGACCCGCGGTGTGCCCCCGCGGATCTCCACCTTTACTACGGCGACGTCTGCGGAATCGGCGACGCCGACCAGGCGGCCCGGGAACCATTGACGGCTCCCCGAAAACTTGATCGCGATGCGCCGGGGCTGCCGGTTGCCGTCCTCGCCCACCAGGACGTGGCGGTTGGTGACCAGCGTGCCCTGCGAGTCGGCGGCGAACGCGGTGCCGCTGAAGACCTCACTGTCCGAGAACTGAACGACGAGTAGCGCCACCGCATCCTGGTTCTTGAGCGAGATGGCGCGGTAGTCCATCGCCACCGCGCCCGCGAGGCCGCGCTGGCGCGTCTCCGCCACGTCCAGCGCGGCTCGGAGCCGCGCCACGGAGCTGGCGTTGCCGCTCGTGCCCGCGGCCGCCAGCTCGGTCCGCAGCCGCGCGACTTCCGCCTGCGACTGCCGCAGGGCGTCCCGCACGCTCGCGAGTTCGGTCTGGAGCCGCGCGAGCAGCCGCTGCGCCTCCGCCTCCAGGCTGTCCGCCCGCGTCTGGAGCCGGGCCAGGTCGCGCGCGTCACGCGCGCTCTGCCATTGCAGCGCCCCGAACCCGGCGAGCGCCACGACGAGCAGTGCGATCAGCAGCTTGGTCCTGCGATTCAGGCGCGCCACCTCCGCGGCAATCCGCAGGGCGGTGCTCGAGCGCCGGGGTCGAGGCACCGCCACCGCGGCGTCCGGCACCGTGTCGACCCCCGGCTCGCCCGGCAGGATGTGAAACTCCACGCTGGGCCCGTTCGGGCCGAGGCCGATCACGTCCCCGTCCGCCAGCACCACGTCTCCCGAGATACGGGCGCCGTTGACGAAGGTGCCGTTCGTGCTGCCCAGGTCCCGTACGACGAAGCTCTCGCCGTGGCGCACGATTCCGGCGTGGCGCGAGGATACATCGAGATCGCGCTCGGCATCAAAGCGAATGTCGGAGAGCGGGTGCCGGCCGAGGCCGACGTACGCTTTGCGGAACGTTTCGACCTGCCCGACGCGCGCGCCGGAGAGGAAGGTGAACCGAGCGGTCACTGGCTCCGGTTGACCAGGTAGAGCGCCACGGCGGCGGCCGCCGCGATGACGAGGAGCGCGATCACGCGCCTGCGATTATGCGCCGCGGGCTCGGGGGTCGGGCTCCCCCGGTATACCGGGACCGGCTCCGTGCTGGTCTCGGTGTCGATGAGGGGGTATACCTGATAGCCCATCTGCCCATTGGGCTCCGGCGGCCGCAGGCCCTCGCCGTCGAACCGCGCGAGCACCACCGTGATGTTGTCGGGCCCACCCCGCTCGTTGGCGAGCGCGATCAGCTTGTCGCACGCGGCCTGCAGGTCCCGCTCACGCGTCGCGACGGCGGCCATCTCCTCCTTCTTTACCTGGCCCGACAGGCCGTCGGAGCACAGCACCAGGATGTCGCCCTTGCGGACCTCCTGATGCGTGAGATCGACCTTGACGCGCGCGTCCGGTCCCAGAGCCTGGAGGATAATGTTGCGGCGCTCGCTCCGCGCGGCTTCCTCCTCCGTCAGCTCGCCTGCCTCGACCAGGCGTTGCATCAGCGACTGGTCCCTCGTGAGCTGCACCGCCTCCCCGTTCCGGATCAGGTAGGCCCGGCTGTCGCCGACCTGGGTCAGGAAGAAGTGATCGGCCAACACTCCCACGGCGGTCGTCGTGGTCCCCATCCCGCGGACTTCGGGGTGCGCCGCGGCATAGGCGTGGATCTGCTCGTTCGCCACCTCGACTGCTTCCTTGAGGCGGTAGGCGAACCGCTGGGCCGTCACCTCCCGCTCGGTTCCCCATCCCCGAACCAGCTGCCGGTAGATCGTGTCGGTGGCCATCTCACTCGCGACCTCACCGGCGGCGGCGCCGCCCATCCCGTCGGCGACCACGAACAGCGAGCCCCGCTCACCGACCTCGTGGGCGCGGACCGCTGGCTGGAGCGATGCCTCGCGGCGCGACAGGTCCGCGACCAGAAATCGGTCCTCGTTGTGGTCGCGTGTCTTACCGAGGTCGGTCTTGGCGAAGACCTCGACCTTGATCGGCTTGGAAGGGGAGCGCCCGAACATGGTCAGGTGCGGCACTGTCTGGCGAGGTCGCGATAGGTGGCGTTGGCCGAGTCGAGTCGGACCGCAGTCTCGAGCCACTCGCACCCGCGCGGGCGGTTGAATTGCTGGAGAAACGCGTTGCCCATGACGAAGGCGGCATGCGCCTTGTCGGTCGACCCGATTCCGGGTGCGTAGAAGATGTGCGTCGCCGAGTCGCGCACCATCGCCGCATTGAGGGGGTTCAACTTGATGAGCAGATCGTCCAGCAGGTCCCGTGCCCGGGCGACATCGATGCGCGGTCGGGCGGGGGTTGCTGGCGGGCGCTTGACCGGCTCACGCCGCGGCGGCGGCGCCACAGGCGCGCGAGAGACCACCGTGTCCGCTGGGCGGGGAGCCACGATCTGTCGTGCTGTGTCGGCGGGCGGGACGCTGCTGGTCTGCCTGACGCTGCGACCGATCGTGACGACCGCTCCCGCGGCTCCCAGTGCGACGATCGCGCCGACGACCATCGGCACGCGCGACCGCTTCCTTCTCCTTGCACGGACGGGTTCAATCAGCTCCGTCTTGTCGTCGGCGTCGGCCAGCGTGAAGGGCAGGGCCGTGCCGGCGTCCGACCGGGACAAGCCGACCACCGCGGCGAGGTCATGGGCGAACTTGGCGGCCGATTGATAGCGGTCGACGGGGCTCCGTGCCAGCGCGGTGTCCAGGGTCTGCTGGAGCCCCGGGGGAAAGTGCAGATCGGGCCGCACCTCGATCAGCTCCGCAGGCTCGTCGGTCAGGCGCTTGACCATCGCCTCCTGTACGGAGTCGGCGGGGAAGGGGAGCGTCCCGGTGAGCATGTTGAAAAGCACCAGGCCCAGGGAATAGATGTCGCTCCGGCCATCCAGCTTGTCGCCTGAGAGCTGTTCGGGGCTCATGAACTCCGGGGTGCCGATCACCAAGCCGGTCCGCGTCACCTTTTGGCCGCCTCCCTCCCCCCCCACCGCCTTGGCGAGGCCGAAATCGACGACTTTCACTCCGTCCGTCCCATCACGACCGCGCGTCACCATGATGTTGTCGGGCTTCAGGTCGCGGTGCACGATGTCGAGGTCGTGGGCGGCTTGGAGCGCCGCGGCCACCTGAATGCAGATGTCCGCGGCCCGCGCGACGGGGAGCGCCCCTTCGCGCGCCAGCAGCTCCGTAAGCGGCTCGCCCTCCACGAACTCCATCGCCAGGTAGATGAGCCCGTCCTCGGTCTCCCCGAAGTCGTAGATGGCGCAGACGTGGGAGTCCGAGATGCGGCTGGCGTTCGACGCCTCGCGATTGAAGCGGGCCACTGCCTCCGGATCGTGCACCATGGAAGGATTCATCACCTTGATGGCGCTGCGGCGGCCCATCTTCACGTGCTCGGCGAGGTACACCTGGCCCATGCCTCCCTCGCCCAGCTTCTTCATTATGTGATAGCGGTCGGCCAGCACCTGACCCACGAGATTCTGCGTCGGCCCCGACGAGCGCAGCGTCTGCCCGTCATTCGGACAGAATCGCAGGTCGTCGCGGTACTGGGTCCCACAGACGGGGCAGATCTTCACGCCGGAATCTCGATCCGCAGCAGCTTGTCGCCCACCAGGATGCGCGACTGGTCGCGCAGCGCCATGTCGCCGCGCGCGGCGAGCGCGATCCCGTTGCGGCTGTTGGCGTCCAGGACCACGAAATCCGCGTCTTCCGACCGCACCAGGGCGTGGCGCGCGCTCATGGCCGGATCGTAGGGGAACAGCCAGTCGCCCTGCTCGCGGCCGATGGCGACGTCGCGGCCGGGAGAGAGCTGGATCACGTCGCGCCCGCTGCCGTCGGAGCGCAGCTGGGTGAGGCTCGCGATATCGGCGCTCGGGATGAGACTGCCCATCCGCTTGGTCGCGTCGGCGTCGGGCGGATGCGGCCCCGGATACCCCAGCCGCCGGAACCGGATCACCTGAGACCCGATCAGCAGGAGGTCGCCGTCGAGCAGACGATGTGCCTGCTCGAGAAACACCCACGTGCCGTTGCGGCTGCCGAGATCGCGCACGACGAGGGTGTCGTGCTCCCACGACAGCTTGGCGTGCAACGGCGACAAGAAGACGTCTTCGGGGAAACGGATGTCGCCGTCCTGGCGGCCGATGGTCGTGTCGGGCGCCGTGCGCTCGAAGCGCTGCACCGGGTTACCGAGATCGTCGAGCAGCACGAGCGTGATCGTCGCTCCCGCTCGCGACGGCCCCGAGGGAGCCCGCCGCGCCGCCACGAGATCGGTCAGCGGCGTGCCGCAGGTCGCACAGAACTTGATCCCCGGCGCTACGGGCGAGGCGCAGCGCGGGCAGTTCGGGCCGGAGCCGGGGGCCGTGAGGCGGCGGCCGCACTGGGGACAGAACGGCTGCTGCCCGCTCGCGCGACCACCACAGAACGGGCAGGAGATGGGCTCGCCCTGGGCCACTGTGGAGCGCGCGACGACGCGCGTGTCCGGCAACAACGCGGCTCCCCCCGCTCCCCCGCCCGCTGCTGCCGCGGGGGCCTTGCGCCTAGCGGATTGGCTCATGGGTTTGCCGCAGTCCATGCAGAACAGCGCGCCCGGGTCGTTCGCCCGGCCGCAATAAGGGCAGGCGGTCACTGCCGGAAGTGCTCCACTGGGAGCAGAAGTTATGGCGTGCCAATCTATTCAGCAAATTGACTGGCTGAAAGGGCCGATGCTACCTTGCGCGACCTGTGCGATCGGTCGGCATGTTGCTCGTGAGCGTCGTGACCGGATGCGCCGTCCCGCGCTCCGGTACCGCACCCGTGTCCGGAGGAGCGCTCCCGGCACCCACTGCGCCGGTCCGCGACTCGTTGCGCATCGCCGTCGTCTATCCCGCCGTTACGGATGTCATCCAGTCGCACGACTCGGCGTTCCTGTTCGGTGCGGTGCGCGGCGCCCGGGGAGCCGTGCACCTGGGCGTCAACGGGCAGTCGGTGCCGGTGCTCGCGAACGGAGCGTGGATCGCCTGGTTGCCCCTGCCCGACGACACCGTCGTCCACTACCTGATCGCGGCAACCGCGGGTCCCGACTCCAGTCGCTTCGTGTACACCGCGCGCATCGCGCCGCAGTTTCGCCCGCCGCCCGGACGCCCCGTGTGGATCGACACGACCAGCTTCACGCCGGCGGGGAGTCTCGCGCTCCCGCGGGACGAGGGGATTCCGCTGAGCGTGCAGGCCACGCCAGGCGCGACGGTCCGGTTGGTACTGCCGTGGGGCTCGAGCGTTCCGCTCGTTCCCGACACCCTGCCGGCTGGCCTTCCCGCGGGCGTCCGCGCCTTCGTGATCGATACGGCGCCGCGCCGACATGTGCCCGCGGCGGGACGCTACGTGGGCTGGCTGCCGGCGGCCGCGCTGTGTGCGGACGGCCGGACGGCATGCGCCATCCTCGTGGTGACCGTGGGCGCCGACACGGCGACGGCGCGTTGGCCGCTCGGCGTGACGCTCGTGGACATGACCTTCCCGAGCGTCGTGGTCCTGGACGACGACACCGCGCACACCGGGACGACCGACAGCCTCACGGCCGGGCGCGCCGTCCCCCACGGAACCTACAACTGGTTTTTTCCGACCGGGACGGTCGCGGTCGAGTCGGGACGCTGGAACGATCAGGTGCGCCTCCGGCTTTCGCGCGCCACGGTCGCGTGGGTGAACGAGGCCGACGTGGTGCGGCTCTCGCCGGGCACGCCGCCGCCGGGCGGCGTCGTGAGCTCGGTGCGGCTCGCCACGGGGCCGAAGGCGGTGACGCTGCGCGTGCCGCTGCCCGCGCGTCTCCCTTACCAGATCACGGAGCGCGAGCGGAGTCTAACCGTGCGGCTGTACGGCGGCGCCTCCGACATCAATTGGATGCAGTATGGCGGGGGCGGAGGAGCCGTCGGCAGCGACCCGTTGGTCACGCGGATGAGCTATGCGCAGCCGGCGGCCGACGAGGTGACGATCACACTCGAGCTGGCGCGGCGCGTGTGGGGGTACCGCGCGCGCTTCGACGGTCGGGACCTGCTGCTCGAGGTGCGCCGTCCTCCGGCGCTCGATCACGAGCACCCGCTCCGCGGCCGGACCATCGTGCTCGACCCCGGTCACCCACCGCTCGGCGCCACGGGGCCGACGGGATTGTGGGAGCCGGTAGCGACGCTGGCCGTGGCGTTCAAGGCGAAGACCCTGCTGGAGCGTGCCGGCGCGACCGTGTTCCTGACGCGCACCGACTCGACGGCGATCGAGCTCTTTCCCCGCACGCATTTCGCGGAGCTGCGCGACGCCGACATCCTCGTCTCCATTCACGCGAATGCCCTGCCCGACGGCGTGAACCCGTTCACCAACTCGGGAACCAGCGTGTACTACTTCCAGCCGCGCAGCACCCGCCTGGCTCGCGAACTGGACCGCGCGCTCGTGACGGAGTTCCACGTGCGCGACCTCGGGATCGGCCGGGGCGACTACGCGCTCGTGCGGCCCACCTGGATGCCCGCGGCGCTCACCGAGGGCCTGTTCATCATGCTGCCGGAGCAGGAGGCGCTGCTCGCGAGCGAGGACGGCCAGTGGCGGTATGCGCGGGCGGTTGTCCGCGGCATCGAGGCGTTCCTGCGCGATCGGGCACGGGAGCCGTGACAATGCGGAATGGGGAATGCGGAATGCGGAATGTCAGTGGAAGGTCGAGCCCGCGGATCGAACCTCCCCTGCAATTCCGCATTCCGCATTCCGCACTCCGCATTCTGTTGTTCTTGTTGCTCGCCAGCCGCGCCGAGGCTCAGGTCGATCCGTCTGGCAACTGGCGTACCCTCCACACTCCCCACTTCCGCATCCACTTCCGCCCCGCCTACCGCGATGCCGCCCTCACGCAGGCGCGCGAGGCGGAGCGGTCCTACGGACTGCTCGCGACGGAGCTGCACCCGCCGCGTGGCGTCGTGGACATCACGTTGGCCGACGATATCGACGCGGCGAACGGCTTCACGACGGTGTTTCCCACCAACCGGATCACCATCTACGCCGCGCCGCCGGCCGGCGACCACGGCCTGCTGTTCTTCGATAGCTGGCTCCGGCTCGTGACCACGCATGAGCTCACGCACGTGTTTCACCTCGACCGCTCGCGCGGGCTGTGGAGCGGGCTGCAGCACGTGTTCGGGCGCGCCCCAGGGCTGTTCCCAAACGAATATCAACCGAGTTGGGTGACCGAAGGGATCGCCACCTACTACGAGTCGAGGTTCACCAACGCGGGACGCGTGCGGGGGAGCTTCCATACCCAGCTGCTCGGCGCAGACCGGGCGGCGGGTGCGTCGCGGTCCCCATGGAACGCGACTCTGTTCACGCGCTGGGCGGACGGACTGGTTCCGTACGCGTATGGCAGTCGCTTCTTCCATTATCTCGTCGGTGCAGTGAGCGACTCGGTGGTGCCGCGGTTCGCGGAGGCCACCTCAGCCCAGCTCATTCCGTTCCGCGTCGGGCGCCAGGTGGCGCGGGTGGCGCCCGGACGCACGCTCGGCAGCGAATGGCCGCGCGGGACCGTGCCCGACCTGCCCGGAACGGGCGTGCCGCCGCCCGGCGCACGCGTGCTCGACCGGGGGCTGCGCACCGAACCGGTGCCGCGCGTGTCCCCGGACGGACGACGAGTGGCGTACGTGCGCGACGACGGGAAAGGCACGAGCGTGCTACGCGTGCTCGACGCCGCGACCGAGCATCCGCTCGCTGCTCACCGGGTGAATGCCGGTGTGGACTACGACTGGCTGGGGGACACCCTCGTGATCACCCAGCTCGATTTCACGAGCCGTTGGCGGATCCGAAGCGACCTCTACCGCTGGGTCCCGGGAGGAGCGTGGCGGCGCGCGACGCGCGGCGCCCGCCTGGTCGCTCCCGCAGCAGGCGGCGGTCGGCTCGCGGCGATCGCGCTCGGGCCGGCATCGGGCCGGCCGACCGTGCCGGCTCCCGCCCTCCCGCGCGACGCCGTATGGCAGGATGTCGCGCCGTCGCCCGATGGACGTCGCGTGGCCGGGAGCCGGATCGCGGATGGACGCTGGGCGCTGGTCCGCTGGCCGGCCGACTCGCCCGACGCGGGCGCCGTGCTGCTCGAGACCGGTGGCAGCATCGCGGACGTGGTGTGGACGGCTGGCGGGGACCTCTGGTTCGTCGCCGACCCGACCGGCGTCCCGCAGGTATACCGCTGGCGCGACTCGGGCGGCCCGCAGTCGCTCACGAGCGAGCCACTGGGCGCCCGCGCGCCGGCGCCGCTCGCCGACGGTACGCTCTTGTACACGGCGCTCACGGCGCGCGGCTGGGAGCTGCGCCGCGCGCGGGTGCTCGAGGGAGGTGCGCCGGTTTCGTTCGCCGAGCCGCTGCCGTTCGACCCGGCGCCGGCGGTGGCGATCTCCGAGACCGGCTACACGATGTGGCCGTCGCTGCGGCCACAGTTCTGGATTCCGGTGTTCGACAACGCGGGACCAACCGGACGGTTCGGGGGCGCGCTCACGGCCGGGACGGACGCCTTGGGTCGCTTCTCGTACGCCGCGGACGTGTTCGTCTCTCCGGAGCCGCTCCGCGCCGCAGGCGACTTCGCGCTGGTATCGTCGCTGCTCGGTAACCCAACGCTCGACCTGTCGGCCTGGGCGTCATGGACGGACCTGCGACCGCCGCCCAGCACGCCGACGCTCACGCTCTCGGAGCTCGACCACTATGCGGCACTCGGCGCGTCGTTGGTGGCGCGCCGCTGGCGCAGCCTGGCGAGCGTGCGCGTCGCGGCGGAGCTCGAGCGCACCCGCTACGCCGCGATCCCCGACAGCTCCCTCGCCGCCGTGTGCCCGGGGTGTGTCACGCGGAACCTCATCGGCGGGTCGCTGACGCTCACGCTGTCGCGGTTAGTGACCGGCGCCCTCTCGGTCTCACCGGAGAACGGAGTCGCGTGGTCCGTGACCTACCGCCGGCGGGAAGAGCAGGGCAACGCCCGCTGGTCGAATGAGCTGCGCTCCCGGCTGGCGCTCTACGCACGGGTACCCGGGCTGGGCGGCTTCGCCCATCATGTACTGGCGCTGCGGCTCCTCGCCGGCGGCACCAACGGTCCGCTCGGCACGCTGTTCCGCGTGGGGGGCGTGGCGCCGCAGGGCGTGAACCTGTTTTTCGCACCAACGCTGACCGCAACGCGCGCGTTTCCGCTGCGCGGGTATGCGTCCGGTGAGCTGCGCGGCCAGCGGGCGGCCGCGGGCAGCGTCGAGTACCGCGTGCCGCTGGCGCTGGTGGGCCAGGCCCTCGGTCACCTCCCCCTCGGCGTCGACAGGCTGTGGCTCAACCTGTTCGCCGACGCGGGCGACGCGTGGTCCCCGGGGGCGTCTCCGCGCCTCACCCGACTGCGCTCCACCGGACTCGAGCTCGCGGGTCGGATGACGGTGAGCTACGACTTTCCTCTGTCGCTGCGCGTCGGCATCGCGCAGCCGCTCGTCGCTCCGCCGTCCGGAGGGGCGCGGCGGCCGCAGCTGTACGCGGCACTCGCCTCCGACTTTTGAGCACGCGGGGCCGTGTCGCGAGTTGACACGTCGTCCGACCAATCCCTAAGTTTCCGCGACCCTTCGGAGAATTGATGTACTGCTCCCGCTGCGGCACCCAGAACGACGACGCCAGCAAGTTCTGCCGCTCCTGCGGACTCGATCTGTCGCACACGACTCCGGTAGCCGCCGTGCGTGACCAGCAGGTCGACGCGACGGAGCTGGATCTGGTGCGGGAGCAGTTGCACGACGAGTACGAGATCCTCGAGGAGCTCGGCCGCGGCGGGATGGCCATCGTCTTCAAGGCGCGTGAGAAGCAGCTGGAGCGCGATGTGGCGATCAAGGTCCTGCCGTTCTCCCTCGCGTTCGACAAAGAGTTCGTCGAGCGGTTCCAGCGCGAAGCCCGTACGTCTGCCAAGCTCGAGCACCCGAGCATCATCCCGATCTATCGCGTCGGCAAATCCGGCCGGGTGATCTATTTCGTGATGAAGTTCCTGCGCGGCAAGCCGCTGTCGTCCGTGCTGGCCGCGCGCGTTACGCTCCCCCCGGCCGAGATCCGCCAGATCCTGGTCCAGGTGGCGCGCGCCCTCGCCTACGCGCACAAAAGCGGCATCGTGCACCGCGACATCAAGCCGGACAACATCATGTTCGACGAGCACGGGCTGGCCGTGGTCACCGATTTCGGCATCGCGAAGGCGGCGTCGGGCGGCAAGCTGACGGGTACCGGGATGTCCATCGGCACGCCGCACTACATGGGCCCGGAGCAGGCCCGCGCCCAGCCGCTCGACGGACGCTCGGACCTCTATTCGCTCGGCGTCGTGGCGTATCAAAGCCTCACCGGTCGCGTGCCGTTC
>Ga0209161_10003116_pt1 | contig 13432 bp, 10 predicted proteins | sample GraSoiAngelo_155_FD_186169 | JGI IMG/M metagenome (GOLD analysis project Ga0209161, IMG submission 186169) | Grasslands soil microbial communities from the Angelo Coastal Reserve, California, USA - 14_1009_13_30cm (SPAdes) (version 2) | ecosystem: Environmental > Terrestrial > Soil > Grasslands...
CGTGCGGTTCGTCGGGCACACCGGGCACCAGGCGGGGTTCCGGTCGTTCTTCTACTTCAATCCCAAGACTGCCGCGGCCGTGATCGCCGTGTTCAACACCACGAACGACGCGCGGGAAGCGGCATCCGCGCAAGGGTTCAAGCACATCATCGACGCCGGATTGGGGGTGATCGCCGGCCAGCGCTAGCGCTGGCACCGCGGGCAGAACGTCGTCGCCCTGAGGTCGATCGTGTGCGTCGTCACGAGCTTCGTGCGGCACGTGACGCACGGCTCGCCCCCGCGCCCGTACACCTTCAGCTCGAACTGAAACCGTCCCGACTCCCCGGTCCCGGTGCGGTAGTCGCGGACCGTCGTCCCTGAAGACTGGACGGCGCGTAGCAGGACGTCGGTGACGGCGGCATGCAGGCAGGCGAACTCGTCCAGTGACAGCTTGTCGGTGGGCTTGGACGGGTCGATCCCAGCCTCGAACAGCGCCTCGTTCGCGTAGATGTTGCCGACCCCCGCCACGCGACGCTGATCCATGATCGCCTTCTTGATCGCCGCCCGGGTGCCCTTGAGCCGCTCGGCGAACACGAACGGCGTGAACGTCTCCTCGAGCGGCTCCGGGCCGAGGCGGCGGGTGTAGGCGTCCCACCCCTTTTCGTCCACCAGCCATACGGTGCCGAGCCGGCGCACGTCGCGGTACACCAGCAGCCGGCCATCATCGATGGTGCAGGTGAGCACGGCGTACTTCGTTTCGTCGCGGGTGAGGGCGCGATCGTACACCACGAGCGAGCCCGTCATGCGGGGCTGCACGATCAGCCGGTGGCCGCTCGACAGCCGGAACACGGCGTGCTTGGCGCGGCGGATCACCTCTTCGATCGTGTTGCCTTTGAGCGTGCGCAGCAGGCGGGGCTTGGAGACCCGACGCAGCACGTCCGTCTTGGCGAGGCGGGCGCGCGCGATCCGGTAGCCCTCGAGCCGCGGGGCGAGCTCCCGGACGATCGTCTCAACCTCTGGCAGCTCCGGCACCGCTCCTCCTGATCTCCCGCCATCCGATGTCCTGCCGGTACGTCTTGCCTTGGAACACGATCAGTTCACAGGCGGCGGCGCTGCGCCGCGCTGCGTCGGCCACCGTGTCGCCCAGCCCGGTGACGGTGAGGACGCGCCCGCCGTGCACCCGCAGCGTGCCATCGGGGTCGCGGTACGTCCCCGCGTGAAACACCAGCGTCCCGGGCTCCACGTCGCGCGGCACGATGATCGCCGCGCCGAGCTGCGGCTTGTCCGGATAGCCCGCGGCCGCGAGCACTGTGGCGACGGCCGCTCGCGTGGCGTCGAGCGCCGTGCGCTCGGGTCGCCAACCTCCCGTCGCGATCTCCACCAGGTGCCGCGTCAGCCCGGGAAGGGTCGGGAGCAACGCCTGCGTCTCCGGATCCCCGAACCGGCAGTTGAACTCGAGCACGTACGGCGTGCCGTCGCCCGCCAGCATCAGCCCGGCGTACAGCACTCCGCTGTAGCGCGCCCCGCGCCCCGCGAGTTCCCGCAAGGTAGGCTCGAGCACCTCGCGACGTACCCGCTCGAGCAAGGCCGGCGTCGCGATGCCCACCGGGCAGTACGCTCCCATGCCGCCGGTGTTCGGCCCCGCGTCTCCCGCACCCAGCCGCTTGTGGTCCTGCGCCGCCGGCAGCACGACGATACGCTCACCGTCGGTGAGCGCCAAGACCGACAGCTCTTCCCCCTCGAGGAACTGCTCCACCACGATCTCACGCCCCGCCTCCCCGAACGCGCCGTCGGCGAGCATGGCGCGGGCGGTGCGGGCCGCTGCGTCGCGGGTGGAGCACATCACGGCGCCCTTGCCGGCGGCGAGCCCCGAGGCTTTGACGACGAGTGGCTCGGCGTGGTGGCGGATGTAGGCGAGGGCGGGATCGAGCGCGTCGAACGTCCGGCTCGCGGGCGTGGGCACGCCGGCGCGTTTCATCACCTCCTTGGCGAATGCCTTGGAGGACTCGATGCGCGCCGCGGCCTGGTCCGGGCCGAAGACGGGCCGGCCAACGGCCCGGAGGGCGTCTGCGAGGCCGGCGGCGAGTGGGGCCTCAGGCCCGACGATGGTGAGGTCGATGCGGTGCTCGTTCACCGCCTCCACCACCTTCCCGACCTCCGCCACGTCGATGTTCAGATTGCTGCCGAGCTGGGCGGTGCCCGGGTTCCCGGGCGCGGCGAACACGGTCGCGTCGGGGGTGTCGCGCTTCAGCGCCCAGCAGAGCGCGTGCTCGCGGCCGCCCCCGCCGACGACCAGGACCCTCACTTCTTCCGGAGCGCCTCCGCGAACGCCTGGGCGGCGCGCTTCGCGGTGTCCACCACGTCCTCCACGACGGCCTTGGCTTCCTTCATGTAGTGGTCCCGCGCCTCGTCGATGTCCTTGTCGATCGGCCGCCCCTCGGCCTCGGGGCCGCGTCTGGTGTACTCGCCCGCCAGGATGCGCTCGTAGTGGCCCTGCGCGATCCAGCGTTGCAGCTCGGCGGCGCGCACGGTGTTGAAGGGATGCGACCGCCCCAGCACGCCCAGGATCTTGAAGACGCGGTCGAGCGCGCCGCCCGCCTCCTCGTACTCCTTGGCCTGCTCGAGAAACGCGCTCAGGTCCATCTGCGACATGTCGCCGCCGCCGGCGAACTTGAGGTTCACGCGCAGCGAGGCGCCCGGGTCCTGGCACGCGAGCAGCCCGGCTCGGTCCGACGACAGCTCGCTCTTGCGGAACCACTCGAGCAGCGCGAGCTGGATCGGCAGGATCGCGATGCCGGCGAGGAACGGCAGGGCGCCGAGGCTCACGTTCAGGATCAGGACGAGGATCGTGTGGTACAGCGCGTGCCCGCTCATGACGTGCCCCAGCTCGTGCCCCAGCACGTTCCTGAGCTCATCGTCGTCGAGCAGCTTCAAGGTGCCCGAATTGATCACGATGAACGGCTTGTCCATGCCGAATGCCCCCGCGTTCGCGAACGGCGTCTGCGACACGAACAGCTCGGGCCGCTCGGGCCAATCCATGGACGTGACGACGTCGGCGTACAGCTGGTTCAGCCGGGGGAACTGCGTGGGGCCGACCCGTACGGCGTCGGCTTGGAACAAGAGACGGATCCCCCGCTCGCCGAAGAAGCCGTAGATCTTCCGCACCACTTCATCGAAGCCCGGCACGGAGCGCAGCGTCTGCAGCGCCGCGCGGTCCGCCGGGTGCTCCCACGCGACGGGCGCGATCTGCGTGAGGATCTTGCGGGGGCGCGCGGCGGGGAGCGACGTGGGACCGGTCATGTGATGCTCCTGCTGGTGTAGAGTAGACAATCCGTACGCGGGCCGAATTTGGAGGTTTCGACGCCCGTGCTGCGCTTGTTCATCCCGCCGCCTCCAGCGCCTGCTCCAGGTCCGCGATCAAGTCGTCGACGTCCTCGATGCCGACCGACAGCCGCACCAGGCTGTCGGTGAGACCCATCGCACGCCGCATCTCGGGCGGCACGCTGGCGTGCGTCATCGAGGCCGGGTGTCCGATGAGGCTCTCCACCCCGCCCAACGACTCCGCGAGCGCGAAGATCTTGGTGCGCTCGACCAGGCGGCGCGCGCGCTCCACGGACCCCAGCTCGATCGAGATCATGCCCCCGAACCCGCTCATCTGGCGGCAGGCCAGGTCGTGTTGTGGGTGGGAGGGGAGGCCGGGGTAATAGACCTGGTCGACCTTGGGATGCCGGGTCAGCCAGTCGGCGATGCGGCGGCCGCTGGCGTCGTGCTGCCGCATCCGCAGCGCGAGCGTCTTGGTGCCGCGGAGCGCGAGCCAACAGTCGAACGGTCCCGGCACGGCCCCCGACGCGTTCTGGATGAAGCCGATGCGTTCGGCGACGTCGTCGGCGTTCACGACCAGCATGCCGCCGACCATGTCGCTGTGGCCGTTCAAGTATTTGGTGGTGGAGTGCAGCACGACGTCGGCGCCGAGCTCGAGGGGCCGTTGAAAGCAGGGTGTCGCGAAGGTGTTGTCCACGACGCACAGCGCCCCAGTGCGGCGGGCGATTCCGGCCACGGCCTCCAGGTCGCACAGCCGCATCATCGGGTTGGTGGGCGTCTCCGCGTACACCATGCGGGTCCGCGGCGTCACGGCGGCGGCGACGTTCGCGGCGTCGGCCGCGTCGACGAACGTGAATGCGAGGCCGTGGCGCGCCCAGATGTGGGTCATCTGGCGGTGGGTGCCGCCGTACACGTTCTCACCGCTCACGACGTGGTCACCCTGCGACAGCAGCTTGAGCACTGCGTCCACGGCCGCGAGCCCGGAGGCGAACGCAAACCCGTGACGACCGCCTTCCAGCGCGGCGATGTTCCGCTCGAGCGCTTCGCGGGTCGGGTTCTGCGTGCGGGCGTACTCGTAGCCTTTGTGCTTCCCGAGACCCTGCTGGACGTAGGTCGAGGTCTGATAGATCGGCGCCATGACGGCGCCGGCGAGGGGGTCGGCGATGTGTCCGGCGTGCACGGCGCGCGTCGCCAGACGCCGGATCAGGTCCTCTCCCGATACCTTGGTCATGGCGGGAACGTAAGGGCGCCTTCCGCGGCGAGCAAGCGACCTTTACGTTACGCACCGATGCCGCAACCGAATGCCGTCAAATGCCTCGTGGTGGACGACGAGCCGCGCCTGCGTCGCGTGCTCGTGCGTCTGCTCGAGGGCGAGGGGTTTACCTGCTCCGAGGCCGGATCCGGCACCGAAGCGCTCGAGATGATGCACCACGACCCCGTCCCGCTCGTCATCTCCGACCTGCGGATGCCGCAGATGGATGGGGTCACGCTGTTGCGCGAGATTCTCGCCCGCTGGCCCGACACCGCCGTCATCGTCGTGACCGCGGTCGCCGAGGTCGAGAGCGCGGTCGCCTGCCTCCAACTCGGCGCCCTGGACTACGTCGCCAAGCCGTTCCACCTGGACGAGGTGCGGGCGCGCGTGATGCAGGCGCTCGACAAACGCCGCCTCATCCTCGAGAACCGGATGTACCAGCACCAGCTCGAGGAGCGTGTCCAGGAGCAGGCGCACCGCATCGAAGAGCTGTCGCTGGAGCGGTTGCAGGCCCTGGTGCATTTCCTCGAAGAAAAGGATCCGTACACGCGCGGTCACTCGGTGCGCGTGGCCAACTACGCCCTGGGGATCGGCCGGCAGCTGCAGCTCGATCAGGAGGTGATCGACATGATCGCGCTCGGCGCCGAGCTGCACGACATCGGCAAGATCGGTGTGAGCGAGGCCGTGCTGCACAAGGCTGGCAAGCTCAGCGATGCCGAGTACCGGCATATCATGGAGCATCCCGTGATCGGGGCCCGCATCCTCGAGCCGCTGATGCGCGATGCCCCGGGCGCGCTCGCCATCGTGCGGTCGCACCACGAGCGGCTCGACGGCAAGGGCTTCCCCGACGGTCTGGGGGGAGAGGCGATTCCCTTCGAAGTGCGTGTCGTGACGGTGGCGGATTCGTTCGACGCGATGACGAGCGTGCGCCCCTACCGGCCCGCGCTCTCCGTCCAGCGAGCGATGCAGGAGCTCGAGGACATGCAGGGGGTGCAGTTCGACCCGCGGGCCGTCGCGGCGTTTCTCGCCGCGTTCCCCGATCAGGCGGCGCTCCCCGTGACCACGCCGGAAGCGCGGCCGCTGCACCTGCCCGCTCGGTCGCTCGAGGCCCGCCGCAGCTGACGCGCGTTCGATTGACGCGCCCTCCGCTCCTTTCTACGTTGCGCCGATGACCGACACCCTGATGGTCGGCGTGTCCGGCGTGCGCGGCATCGTGGGCAAGGACCTGACCGACGAGGTCGTGACGCGCTACGCCCGGGCGTTCGGTCTGTGGGCCGGGGAGCGCGCCCCGCTGGTCGTGGTGGGACGAGATGCACGGGCGTCGGGCCCGGCGTTCGAGCAGGCGGTGATCGCCGGGCTCGGGTCGGTCGGGTGCGACGTGGTCAAGGCGGGCCTGGCGCCGACCCCCACGATCCAGCTCGCCGTCGAGCACCATGCCGCCGGCGGCGGGATCGCCATCACCGCGAGCCATAATCCGATTGAATGGAACGCGCTCAAGTTCATCGGGCCGGATGGCATCTTTCTGGACGGAGCCGATGGGAAGCGCGTGCAGAACTTGGTAGGGGAGGACCCTAAAGGACTCCCTGGCGGTCGCGGGGGGGGACGGGGGAGGACGGGGAAGGTGACGACGGATCCGGGAGCCATCGAGCGGCATCTTGACGCCGTTCTCCGGCTCCCAGCGGTCGGTGTCGAACGGATCCGCAAGCGAAAGTTCGCGGTCGCGCTGGACGCGGTGCGCGGCGCCGGGGGACCCGCGATGCGCGCGCTGCTCGAGCGGTTCGGCTGCACGGTGACGGGGATCAACCTGGAGACCGACGGCCAGTTCCCCCGGGCGCCGGAGCCGGTGCCGGAGAACCTGGGCGAGCTGTCGGCGCTGGTGCGCCGCACCGGGGCAGACCTGGGGATCGCGGTGGACCCGGACGTGGACCGGCTGGCGATCGTGGATGAGAACGGCACCCCGATTGGCGAGGATTACACGTTGGCGTTCGCGGTACGGAGCGTGCTCGGCGGGAAGCGGGAAACCCTAAAGGACTCCCTGACGGTCGCAGGAACCGCGAAACGTGTCGTCGTGTGCAATCTCTCCACGAGTCTCGTGGTGGAAGATGCGGCGCGTGAGCTCGGCGCCGAGCTCGTGCGCACGCCCGTCGGCGAGGTGCACGTCGCCCGCGCCATCTTGCGGCTTGCGGCAGTGATCGGGGGAGAAGGGAATGGGGGGGTCATGTACCCGACGCTGCACGCGGGACGGGACGCGCCCGTGGCGGCGGCGCTCGTCCTGGAGCTGCTGGCGCGGACCGGGAAGCGGGTGAGCGAGTTGGTGGCGGCGGCCCCGCGCTATACGATTGTGAAGGCCAAAGCGGCCCGCGGCCCGGCGCTCGAGCCCGTGTACGCGGCGCTCCGGCGCCGGTTCGCGGACGCGCAGGCTGACGTCCAGGACGGGCTCCGTCTCGCCTGGCGCGACCGCTGGCTGCATGTGCGGCCCTCGAACACGGAACCGATCATCCGGCTGATCGCCGAGGCGCCGAGCGGCGCGCTCGCGCGGGAGCTGGTCGACGAGGGACGGCGACTATGTGCGGCATCGTAGGCTATACCGGGCCCCGGCAGGCGGCCCCGCTGCTGCTCGAAGGGCTGAAGCGCCTCGAGTACCGCGGCTACGACTCGGCGGGCGTGGCACTGGTCGACGACCGGCGCATCGAGGTGCACAAGGCGCCGGGGAAGATCAGCGTGCTGGAAAAACAGCTCGGGGCTGCGCTCCCGCCCGGCCACACCGGCATCGCCCACACCCGCTGGGCCACGCACGGCGCTCCCAACACCGTCAACGCGCACCCGCACATCGATTGCGGGGGCACGCTGGCGCTAGCGCACAACGGCATCATCGAGAACGCCGGTGTGCTCCGCACGGCGCTGGGGCAGCGCGGGCACGTGTTCCGCTCCGAGACCGACACCGAAGTGCTCGTCCACCTCATCGAGGAAGTGCTGGCGAAGGGTGGCACGCTGGTCGAAGCGGTGGCCGGGGCCCTGAACCAGGTCGAAGGGACCTACGGCATCGCGGTCATCTCGACCAAAGAGGCGGACACGATCGTCGCGGCGCGCAATGGCTCGCCGCTGCTCGTCGCGATCGGCACGGGGGAGAACTTCGTCGCCTCGGACGCTTCGGCGGTGTTGGCCCACACCCGCTCGGTGGTCTACCTGGACGACGGTGAGATCGCCGTGGTGCGACCGACCGAATACCGCATCCTCGATTTGCGCACCGTGGAAAAGGAAAAGGCCGTGACGCGGGTCGACTGGGATCTCGCCACGATCGAGCGCGGCGGCCACGCGCACTTCATGCTGAAGGAGATCATGGAGCAACCCGAAAGCCTGCGCAACACGCTGCGCGGGCACTTGCTCGAAGAGGAGGGCACCTCGCGGCTCGGCGGGCTCAACCTCACCGACGAGCAGCTGCTCCAGGTGAACCGCATCGTGTTCACCGCGTGCGGGACGTCGTGGCACTCGGCGCTGATCGGCGAATACATGATGGAGGAGCTCGCCCGCATCCCCTCGGAGGTCGAATACGCGTCGGAGTTCCGCTACCGCAACCCCATCGTGGACGAGCGGACCCTGGTGGTGGGCATCTCCCAGTCCGGAGAGACGGCGGACACGCTGGCGGCGCTGCGCGAGGCCAAGCGGCGCGGCGCCCACACGCTCGGTCTCGTGAACGTGGTGGGCTCGACCATCGCGCGCGAGGTGGACGGCGGCATCTATCTCCATGCCGGGCCGGAGATCGGCGTCGCGTCGACCAAGGCGTTCACGAGCCAGATCGCCGCGCTGGCGGTGTTGACGCTCAAGATGGGGCGGCTGCGGTCGCTCTCCATCCTGCAGGGCCGGGAAGTGGTGCGGGCGCTCGCCAAGCTCCCCGAGCTGGTCGAGCGGGTGCTGGCGAAGGCGTCCGAAGTCGAGCGCATCGCCGAGCGGATGATGCGGGCGGCGAACGTCCTGTACCTCGGCCGGGGCTATAACTTCCCCGTGGCCCTCGAGGGCGCGCTCAAGCTGAAGGAGATCTCGTACATCCACGCGGAAGGCTACCCCGCGGCAGAGATGAAGCACGGCCCGATCGCGTTGATCGACGACCTGATGCCGGTCGTCTTCATCGCGCCCAAGGACGCGGTCTACCAGAAGGTCGTGAGCAACATCGAGGAAGTGAAGGCGCGCGGCGGGCGCGTGATGGCGGTCGTCACCGAAGGCGACACCGGCGTCGCGCGGCTCGCCGACCACAAGGTCGAGGTGCCGGAGACGCTCGACCTTTTGACGCCCGTGCTCACGGTCCTGCCGCTTCAGCTGCTCGCGTACTATATCGCGGTGCGCCGCGGCTGCAACGTGGATCAGCCGCGCAATCTGGCGAAGAGTGTGACGGTGGAGTGAGGGTCGTCCTCCAGCGGGTATCTCGCGCCGAAGTGCGCGTCGCCGGGAGCGTGACCGGGAAGATCGGGGTGGGGTTTCTGGTTCTCGCCGGGTTCGCGCCATCCGACGGCGACGCCAGTCTCACCTGGATGGCCGACAAGATCCTGGGCCTCCGCCTGTTCGGTGACGCCCAGGGAAAGATGAACCTGGCGCTGGCCGACGTGGGCGGGGCGTTGCTCGTCGTCTCGCAATTCACCCTGTATGGCGATGTCAGCAAAGGGCGCCGCCCCAGCTTCATCGACGCCGCGCCGCCCGAGGCGGCGATTCCGCTGTACGAGCGGTTTGTGGCTCTCTTGAAGGAGCGGGGAGCAGGGAGCGGTACGCTCGTCGCGACGGGAGAATTTGGAGCGATGATGGAGGTCGAGCTGGTGAACGATGGGCCCGTGACGCTGCTGCTCGAGAAGTGACCTTCCTCTTCATTCTGGCGAGCGGCTCGCCCCGGCGGCGCCAACTGCTCGAGATGCTCGGCCTGCCGTTTCGCGTCGTCCCCCCGAACGTGGACGAGACGCGGGCGACCTCGGAGCTGCCTGAGCGCTACGTCACGCGCCTGGCCCGCGAGAAAGCGCGCGTCGTGGCGGCGCGCGAGCGCGGGGAGACCGTGCTCGCGGCCGATACGACGGTGGTGCTGCGCGGCGCCGTGTTCGAGAAGCCGCACACGCCGGCGGAAGCGGCGGCGACGCTGGCGCAGCTCGCGGGGCGCACCCACCAGGTGATGACCGCGGTCGCCGTGGCGCGGGACGGACGGCTCGAGCACGCCCTCGACGTCACCGAGGTGACGTTCCGGCCGCTGACGGCCGATCAGATCGCCGCGTACGTCGCGACGGGGGAGCCGATGGACAAAGCGGGCGCGTACGCGATCCAGGGGAAAGGGGCCGCGCTGGTGGAAGGGATCCGCGGCGATTTCTTCGGCGTCATGGGCTTGCCGCTGCGGCTCGCGCTCGATCTGCTGGAGCGGTTCGGCCTGCCCTACCGTTTCACCCGGTAGACCGGGACCTTCTGCGATTTGCCTTTCACCTGGATCGGATCGAGCGCCTCGACCGTGGGGGGACGCTTGAGTCGCTGGTAGAACGGCTCCGAGATCAGAATCTCGTTCGGCCCGGCCGTGCGGCACAGGCGGTTCGCGGTGTTCACCGCGTCGCCGATGACGGTGTACTCGAGCCGCCGATCCGAGCCGATGTTGCCCGCGAACACCTCGCCGAAGTTGATCCCGATCCCGACCCCGAGCTCGGGCCGGCCGGCCTCCTTCCACTTGGCGTTCAAGCTCTCGAGCGCGGTGAGCTGGTCGAGCGCGCACTGCATGGCGCGGTCGGCGTCGTCCTCGTGGGCGATCGGCGCGCCCCACAGCGCCATGATCGCGTCGCCGATGAACTTGTCGAGCGTGCCCCCGTTTTCGAACACGATCTCCACCATTTCGGTGAAGTAATCGGTGAGGAGGGTCGCGATCCCCTCGGGGCTCATGCTCTCGGACATCGGCGTAAAGCCGCGAATATCGGAGAAGAAGATGACGACGGGCCGTTTTTCGCTCGGCAGCCGCCCCGCGTCCTGCTGCTGGGCGATGACCTGGGCGATGTTGGGTGAGAAGTAACGCTGAAAGTTCGACAGGACGAGCGCCTCGCGCTGCAGCCGCTCGGAGCGCCGGGAGTTCTCGATCCCCACGGCGGCGAGCGACCCGAAGGCGATCAGGAACTCGAGGTCTTCGTCCGCGAACGAGTGCGTGGCGGTGAGATTGTCGACGTACAGGATGCCCAGCACCTGCTGGTCGGTGCCCATGAGCGGCGTGCACATGGCGCTGCGCACGCTCTGGATCACGATCGACTTGCCCTTGAAGCGCTCGTCGGCGGCGGCGTTGTCGGAGAGGATCGCGACGCGCTCCTCGACGGCCTTGCGCGCGATCGACTGCGGTACGTGCTTCGACGCGGCGGCGGAGCCGGTCTTCCCCTTCGAGACCCGCGGCACGAGCTCGCCCGACTTGTCCTCGAGCAGCAGGATGGAGACCCGGTCCACGTTCATGATCTGGAACGTGAAGTCGACCACCTTGTCGAGCAGCCGGTCGAGCTCCTGCTGCTTCGACAGCTCTTTGGAGATCTCCAGCAGCAGCGACAGCTTCTTCTCGCGCCGCTCTTCGAGCGTCGGCGCGGTGACCTTGAGGTGCGACGTGCCCGAGGGACGGTCGACCACGATCGCCGGGACGCCGCCCGAGTGCTTCACCGGCAGCTGGCGCACGATCGTGCCGCCGCCCGGTTTGCCGCCGAACTCGAACGGCAGCGACGCCACGACCTGCGGGCGGGGCGCCGGAGCCGTCACGGCCTTCACGCGGAACGCGACCTTGCCGAACGTGATGACGTCGTTCTCGGCGGCGAGGGCCTCGGTGACGCGGGCGCCGTTCAAGAACGTGCCGTTGGAGGAGCCGACGTCCTTCACCTCCACGCCGCCGTCGGTGAGGCGGAGCTCGGCGTGCTTGCGGGAGATGGTCGGGTCGTAAATCGGGACATCGCTCGTGACGGCCCGCCCCACGACGACGGTGCGGCCCGGCTGGAGATCGATCGCCTGCTCGCCCGTCGTGCTCAGCAGCTTGAACACAGGGGAAAAATATACGTCAGCCCGCGGCCTGCGCGAGCGCCAGGGCCTTCAAGACGGCCTGCGCCTTGGCTTCCGTTTCGGCGAACTCGCGGGCCGGATCCGAGTCGGCGACGATACCGGCGCCCGCCTGCACGACGACGCGGTCCTTGAGGACGAGGGCGGCGCGGATCGCGATCGCGGTGTCCAAGTTCGTCGCGCCCCAGCCGACGTAGCCTACGGCGCCGGCGTACGGGCCGCGCCGCTCGGGCTCGAGCTCGTCGATGATCTGCATGGCGCGCACCTTGGGCGCCCCGGTCACCGTGCCCGCGGGGAAACAGGCCTTGAACACATCCAGCGCGTCGTAGCCGTCGCGCAGCCGCCCCCGCACTTCGCTCACCAGATGTTGCACGTGCGAGTAGCGTTCGATGGTGAGCAGATCTGTGACCCGCACGGTCCCGAACTGCGCCACGCGCCCGACGTCGTTGCGTCCCAGGTCGACGAGCATCAGGTGCTCGGCCCGCTCCTTGTCGTCCGCCAGCAGGGCGCGGCCCAGCGCCTCGTCCTCTTCCGGCGTCGGGCCACGCGGCCGGGTGCCCGCGATGGGGCGCACCGTGACCTCCCCTCCCTCCACCCGCACCAGCACCTCGGGCGAGGAGCCGACCAGGGTGAGATCGTCGAGCGCCAGATAGAAGAGGTAGGGCGCCGGGTTCAGCGCCCGGAGGTAGCGGTACAGCAGGAACGGGTCGACCGCTCCCGCCGCGTCCTGGCGGCGCGACAGCACGGTCTGGAACGTGTCGCCCGCCCGGATGTATTCGAGGATGCGGGCGACGTCACGCTCGAACGCCGGGCGGGAGTAGCGGGACGCCGTCGGGACGGCGGGCGGCGTCTCGCGCAGGGCAAGGGGTGCGAGCGTGTGGCGCCCGGCCAGCCGGGTGATGACGTCCGTGAGGCGCGCGTCCGCTGCGTCGTGGAGCCGCAACCGCTCCGCCGCGGCCGCAGCGGCGGGGACTTCCACGTTCGCCACGACAATCGCGCGACCGAACAGGTTGTCGATGATCACCACGCTGTCGGCGATCATCAGGACGGCGTCGGGGAGGGCGAGCGTGTCCGCCGGCGGCTTGGGCAGGCGCTCGATCGTGCGGACGAGGTCGTACCCGAGGTAGCCGACGGCCCCGCCGGTGAAGCGGGGCAGCCCCGGCACGGGAACGGCGGGCAGCGCGCGCATGCGTTGCGCCAGGTGCCCGATGGGGTCGTCGGTCTCGCCGGCGCCGCGCCAGCCGGTGTCCCGTGTCCAGCGCTCGATGGCCCGGCCGCGGTACCGCCACACCTCGCGCGGCTCGGTGCCGAGGAAGGTATACCGGGCCCAGCGCTCGCCGCCCACGAGTGACTCGAGCAGGAACGCAAACGGGGGTCGCGCGACCTTCGCGAACGCCGCGAGCGGCGTATCGGCGTCGAGCACGACCTCGCGGACCAGCGGCACCATGCCGCCCCGCTCGGACCGGGCCAGGAAGGCGGCGCGGGAATCGGTCATTTGGGCGCCGCGACGAGGTAGCTGCCGGGCGCGTCCAGTGGAGCTGCAACCGTCGAGCCGCCTGGCGCGGCATCGCTCTCGCTGACCCAGTCGTCGGGGCCGCGCTGGCGCCACAACCGGAGCGCCTGCTCAAACGTGGGGAAGTCGCGGTAATGGCCTGCCGAATCGTACACGGTCCGGTCGACGTAGCGGACGTAGGAGACCTTGACGGTCGGTCGCCCGGCGACGTCAAAGGCGAGGTTCGCGGGACCGACGGCGAATCCGTACACCCCGGACGTCGGCGTGACCGTGAGGGTGACGGTCGCCGTGTCGGCGAGGATGACTCCGTTCTGCGACAGGAGCGAGAAGGGCGT
>Ga0209161_10003117_pt1 | contig 13431 bp, 10 predicted proteins | sample GraSoiAngelo_155_FD_186169 | JGI IMG/M metagenome (GOLD analysis project Ga0209161, IMG submission 186169) | Grasslands soil microbial communities from the Angelo Coastal Reserve, California, USA - 14_1009_13_30cm (SPAdes) (version 2) | ecosystem: Environmental > Terrestrial > Soil > Grasslands...
AAACTTCTCCGAGCCGTCGAGCCCAAGCGATTGCGCCGATGTGCCGTCAAGAAACTGCAACGGCAAGACGCCCATTCCAACCAGGTTCGAACGGTGAATTCGCTCAAAGCTTGCCGCGATCACCGCTTTCACGCCTAACAAACGCGTCCCTTTCGCCGCCCAATCGCGCGATGAACCTGTCCCGTATTCGTGACCGGTGAGAATGACCAACGGAGTCCTTGTTTCCGCGTATTTCATCGCCGCATCGAAGATCGACATCTGTTCGCCTTCTAAAGTAGCGCGAGCCTCTGGCTTGCCGCGGGACGAATCTGCCGTGGTGGACTTGCGCTCCTTCGCAACCGGGACGGTCGCGCCACCGAAATATTTCGTGACGCCGCCTTCCGTTCCGGGCACCATCAGGTTTTTGATTCGAACATTCGCGAATGTGCCGCGGGTCATGACTAGATCATTGCCGCGGCGGCTGCCGTAACTGTTGAAATCGCGTGGCTGAATTCCGCGGGCCATCAAATATTTTCCGGCGGGGGAACTCTCTTTGATCGCTCCCGCAGGCGAAATGTGATCGGTCGTGACGGTGTCGCCGAAAATGCCAAGCGCGCGAGCGCTCCGGATTTCGGCGATGTGGCCGGGCTCCATCGAAAAGTCTTCGAAGAACGGCGGATCATGAATGTAATCGCTTTTCGCGTCCCACTCGTAAATGTCGCCTGTGCTCGATGGAACTTCGTTCCACTTCGGATTTTGCTCTGCGAAGTCGCGATAAAATTTGCGGAACGTTTCGGGTGTGAGCGCTCTCTGCATCGTATGCTGGATCTCGCTAAGAGTTGGCCAGAGATCGCGAAGAAAAGTTTCCTTGCCGTCCTTGTCCTTGGCAAGCGGGTCACGGGAAAGATCGATATTAATTCGGCCGGCGAGGGCAAAGGCGACAACCAGCGGCGGCGACATCAGAAAATTCGCTTTGATATGCTGATGCACGCGGGCTTCAAAATTCCGATTTCCCGAAAGAACCGAAGCTGCAACCAGGTCGTATTTGTGAATCGCTTTCTCGATGTTTGGATGCAGCGGGCCCGAGTTGCCGATGCAAGTCGTGCAACCGTAGCCGACGAGATTGAATCCGAGCTGGTCGAGAAATGTTTGGAGGCCGGTCTTTTCCAAGTAATCGGAAACAACGCGCGACCCGGGTGCAAGCGACGTTTTCACGCCAGGATCGACGCGCAGACCGCGCTCCACTGCTTTTTTCGCCAACAATCCAGCCGCAATCATCACGCTTGGGTTGCTTGTGTTTGTGCAGCTCGTTATCGCGGCGATCAGGACGCTGCCGTGGCCAATGTGAGTACGCCCACGTAGGAATACCTGGCTGGATTCAGCTTCAATTTCTTTGCCCGGATCGGGTGTTGGTCGGTTTGCAACCATCTCGAGGACGTTAAGTGCTTCACCGGGTCTTATTCCCTGATCCTCCTTGGTATCGGTAGAAAACATTGCGCCGTTTCGCGGCGCGCTACCATTCAATTCCACGACATGCTTTTCGCGAAGATCGACCTGTTTCTTTCCGTAGCCGCCGTCGTGCACCGGTGTTTCAAGGAGTTCACGAAACTTTCTCCCGAGCTCCGGCAAATTGATCCGATCCTGCGGGCGCTTCGGTCCGGCGACGCTTGGCTGCACGTCCGCCAGATCCAAATCGATATCGACGCTGTAATCAACTTCGCCTTTTCGCGGCATGCCAAACATCTTCTGCGTACGAAAGTAATTCTCGAAAGCATGGCATTCTTCTTCGCCGCGTCCGGTCGCCCGTAAATAATTTACTGACTCGTGGTCAACCGGGAAAAAACCCATGGTCGCACCGTACTCGGGCGACATATTACCGATGGTTGCGCGGTCAGGCACCGGCAACGATGCGGCGCCCTCACCGTAAAACTCTACAAATTTGCCGACCACTTTTTGCGCGCGCAGCAACTGCGTGATGTGCAACACGAGATCGGTCGCGGTCACTCCTTCGCGCAATTGTCCGGTCAGGTGCACACCCACCACTTCCGGCGTCAAAAAGTAAACCGGCTGCCCGAGCATCCCGGCTTCCGCCTCAATTCCGCCCACGCCCCAACCAACCACGCCAAGACCGTTGATCATGGTCGTGTGCGAATCCGTGCCAACCAGTGTATCGGGGAAAAAGATTTCCGACTTCTGACCTCTGACTTCCGACTTCTGGCTCAACACGCCTTTCGCGAGGTATTCCAGATTCACTTGATGCACGATGCCGATTCCCGGCGGAATGAGCTGGAACGTCTTAAACGCTTGCTGACCCCACTTAAGAAACTGGTAACGCTCGCGATTGCGCTTGAACTCCATTTCCAAATTGAGTTCCAACGCGCGCGGCGAACCGAAAAAATCGACCTGCACGGAGTGATCGACCACTAGATCAACCGGCACGAGCGGCTCGATGATTTTCGGGTCGCGTCCGAGCCGTTGCACGGCGCTGCGCATCGCCGCGAGATCGACAATCAGCGGAACTCCAGTGAAGTCCTGTAAAACAATGCGCGCAACGACGAATGGTATCTCTTCGTTCGCGGGTGATTTCGCGTTCCATTTCGCAAGCGATTCGACATCTTTGCCCCGGACCTTCTTCCCGTCGCAGTTGCGCAGCACTGATTCGAGGACAATCCGGATACTCACCGGCAACCGCGAAATTTTCCCGATTCCTTGCTCTTCCAGCGCCGGTAATGAGAAAAAGAGTCCTTCACGGCCTTTGCCGGCATCGAATTTCTTTAGCGCTTTAAATTCGTCAGTCATAATTTATCGCACGACGGCCGCAACGGACGCAAAGACAGGAGTTTTTACATTGTTGAACCATTGTGGCCTTCGTTCTCGGTGCGAGCTCATTTCAGTTCTTCGAGCTTCGCCTTGATTTTCTCGAAATTTGGCAACAGCCGCGCGTCGTCGTTGCTCTCGGCATATTGAATCACGCCGTTCTTGTCGACGATGAACGCAGAGCGCTTGGGCACGCCGCTCATGCCGAGATTCATTTGCGGCAGGAACGAGTCGTACATCACGCCATACTCCTTCGCGACCTTATGTTCGTAGTCACTCAGGAGCGGCACTGTGATCTTCTCTTTCTGCGCCCACGCCTCCTGCGCAAACGGATTGTCCCCGCTGATTCCGTAAACGGCAGCATTCAAATCGGTATAGGCATTCAGGCCCGCGCTGACCTCGCACATTTCGGTGGTGCATGTGCCCGTGAACGCCATCGGAAAGAAAAGCAGCAGTGTGTTTCCTTTCCCGAAATTCTCGCTAAGCCTGATTTGCTTCGGCCCGTCAGCGGTTTTTGTCGATAAGGCGAAGTCTGGCGCTTTGGTTCCAACAGCAAGTGGCATAAACAATCCTTCGGTTTGAGTTTAAGCGGGGGAAACTCAGTATAAGATCGACAACTGCGGGGTCAAAGGAGATCGAGATTCGTGAAGCGTGAATCGTTACATCGTTAAAGGGTCTGCTCGACGATTCTCGATTCTCGAATCACGATTTACGGTGCATGGAACTGTTCTGGTGGCTTTTGACGATTGTGCTGTTCGCTGCCGGCTTGATCGGCACTGTCGCGCCGGTTCTCCCAGGCACCACCATTATTCTCGCCGCTGCGATCATTCATCGGATCATGCTCGGCCCGGACAAGAGCATTGGCTGGTACACGATAATTGTCCTCGTGCTGCTAACGCTCGCGACGTACGCGCTCGATCTTCTCGCTGGCTATTTCGGTACGAAATATTTCGGCGCAACCAAATGGGGAACATTCGGCGCGATTCTGGGGGCAGTAGTCGGATTGTTCTTCGGCCTGATCGGCCTGTTTGTTGGTCCAGTGATTGGCGCGATCACCGGTGAAATCATCGCGGGGAAACGCATGATTGACGCTGGCCGCGCGGGGTGGGGAAGTTTGCTCGGGAACATTGGCGCCATGCTCGCCAAGCTGATCATCGCGCTGGCAATGATTATCATTTTTCTGGTAACCGTGCCATCCCCATTCTGAATCTGGAAACCAGGAAGCCAGGAAATTTGTTTCGAATCCCTGCTTTCTTCTGGTTTCCTGGGTTCCAGATTTTTGTGTTTATGCTATATTGTCGGCCGATGGCAGATGATCGCTGGTGAGTCTCGCGTTGGCGGGATTCGCTGGAGGAAAGTCCGAACACCATACGGCAGCATGCCGCGTAAAATACGCGGGCAACCCCGACGCAAGTCGGGGTTGACGGAGAGTGTCACAGAAAACATACCGCCGGTTCTTTGAGAAAAGCGCAGGTAAGGGTGAAAAGGCGAGGTAAGAGCTCACCGCTCGCGGAGCGATTCGCGAGGCACGAAAAACCCCATGCGGTGCAAGACAAAACAGAGGAAGGGTAGCCGGCCCGCCAATCCTCGGGTACTGTCGCATTGCGGTTCCGCGATGGCGGGACCGGGCATTCGTCCCGCGCATGCAGGACGGATGAGATGAATGATCATCCCGGCTGAGAATTCAGTCGGACAGAATTCGGCTTATCGCCATCGAAACTATGGAGGGCGCTTTCGGAGACGAAGGCGCCCTTCGCTTTTTGTAGGACCAAGAGGACGGAAATCCGCTATGTTCGCGAACACATTGATGCGCGCTGGCATTCCGGAAGATCTTAAGCGACAGAAGGCCGAACAGCAGATTTTTTGCGCAGAAGTGGCAGAACTTTTTCCACCAGCGCATCCGCTGTGATGCCGTGTTTTTTACGAAGAATGGGAACCGCGCCGTGTTCGATGAACTGGTCAGGCCAGCCGATGCGCACGACCGGTGTATTGATCATTTGCGAGTGCAGATGTTCCATGACGGCGCATCCGAAACCGTTATACAAAACGTGATCCTCGATCGTGCAGACGACGTCCACGCTTCTCGCGAAAAATTCGAGCGTGCCGGTGTCCATCGGTTTGATCCAGCGCGGATTAATGAGCGCCACGGAAATTCCTTTTTCTTCGAGCTTGCGCGCGGCTTCTTCGGCGATCTCGAACATTGCGCCAAGGCCGAAGATCGCCACGTCGCGCCCATGCTGGACGACCTCCGCCTTGCCAATCTCCAGGAGCCGCGGTTCGGGTTTGATTTTTGCGCCCGTCCCCGAGCCGCGCGGATAACGAATCGCGATCGGACCGGAATTGTAATGCAACATTGTCCAGAGCATGTCCACGAATTCGTCCTCGTCCTTCGGCTGCATGTGCACCCAATTGGGGACGTGTCGCAGGTAACCGATGTCGAATAATCCATGGTGTGTTGGGCCATCGTCGCCGCTTAGTCCAGCGCGGTCCATGCAGAGTTTCACGTTCAGATTTTGAATGGCGATATCGTGAATCGCCATGTCGTACGCGCGCTGGAAAAAAGTGGAGTAAATCGCAAGGAACGGCTGCAAACCCTGTGTCGCCAGGCCGCAGGCAAAAAGCGTGGCGTGTTCTTCAGCGATACCTACATCGAAATAGCGGCTCGGATGCGCCTTGGCAAAATGCGATAGCCCAGTGCCGCTCGGCATTGCGGCGGTAATTGCGACGAGCTTTTGATTTGTCTCCGCAAACTTCGCCAGCGTTTTGCCGAAGATTTCCGAATACGTCGGCGTAGGCGTCGGCGCAGTCTCGCCGCTTTCGATCTTGTATTTGCCGAGCCCGTGAAATTTATCCGGCTGCTTAAGTGCCGGAGCGTAGCCCTTGCCCTTTTGCGTCAGGATGTGTAGCAGAACGGGCTCTTCCTGCGTTTTTAAGAACTCAAATGTCCGGATGAGCAGAGGAATGTCGTGTCCATCGATCGGACCGTAATAGCGCAGGCCAAGTTCCTCGAAGATGACACTCGGCACGAGCAAGCCTTTGACGCTTTCCTCGACTTTGTGCGCAAACTCTGCGACGGATTTTCCGGCAATCGTTTCGACGAAATGCCGGGCTTTGTCGTGAAGATGCGCGAACGTCGGGCTGGTCACGATAGTATTGAGATAACTTGCGATTGCGCCGACGTTTTTGGCGATTGACCATTCGTTGTCATTCAGGACGACGATAAACCGCTTTGTGTGCGCTTTGACGTTATTCAGCGCTTCGTAACTGATTCCGCACGTAAACGCGGCGTCGCCTGCCACGACCACGATGTTCTCGTCACCGCCCCGCAAGTCGCGCCCGACGGCCATGCCGAGTCCTGCGGAAAGCGCGGTTCCTGCATGACCCGCGCCATAGCAATCGTGCTCACTTTCGGTGCGTAACAGAAAGCCGTTGAGCCCGCCGAATTGACGCATGGTGTCAAATCGCTCGAGCCGGCCGGTAAACATTTTGTGCACGTAACCCTGGTGGCTGACGTCCATCACAAATCGGTCACGCGGGGTGTCGAACACTCGATGCAGTGCGATGGTCAACTCAACAACCCCAAGATTCGGGCCGAGGTGCCCCCCGGTTTGCGAGAGAACTTTGATCAAGTCGTCGCGTACTTCCTGCGCAAGCTGCGGCAGATCCTGTTCGCGCAGTGCTTTAATGTCGGCCGGCGAACGGATTCCATCCAGCAAGCGCTTCGGTGCCTCTGGAGTCTCGATGGTTTGGGGATTTTCAGAAGAGATTGATTTCGTCATTGGTGCTGTCCGATTCGGCTACTGGTTTCCCGGGAGCGGCCCGATCCTCGGCCGGTTCGAATTCCTTTATTACTGGTTTGCCGGCGCTATCGCGAGCAATGATTTCGATCTTCTGCTCGGCATTGGCGAGGCGTTCCTGGCAGATTTTTACCAGGTTCATCCCTTCCTCATAGCGTACGATCAGATCTTCAAGGGGCAATTTACCCGATTCCATTTGTTCGACAATTTTCTCGAGCCGATCTATTGCGCCCTCGAAGTTCAGTTCCGCCTCGCGCGGCTTGGGTTTGCTGCTCATGGAGAAAACAAAAGTTAAGCACAGCTTAGTTAGGAGAAAAGGGGCTTCCGTTGTAGCGTCCGCTATCCTCAGCGGACTTCATGCGGAACACCTCCAGCCACTCATGCGCTGAGGACAGCGCACGCTACAACAATCCACGCAAAATAACCACTCGCGCCAGTATGAAGCTCGGCGAATGTTCCTTCCGAATCAGCAGAAGATGCGCGTATTCCAACTGCCTCAGCGCCGTGTATTGAAGCGGACGGCTGAGAGCTCGTCGCCATCGACGTCCTTTTACTCCATGTGGGATGCCATTGCGCGTTTCGCACAGGAAATTCGAGCGAGCGATTTCATGGCGGAAATGATCCGTCGCCGTGACGGTTACGGCGCGGAGGGAGTGATGGGCGCACTCGATTGCACAACGCTCTATGGATTGACCCGCTGGCTACGCCCGGCGGTGGTCGTCGAGTCGGGCGGGTTTATTGGCATGTCTTCGGCGTTCATCTTGAAAGCGTTTGCTGACGAAGAGCTGGCCACGGCGAAGCTTTACAGCATCGAATTGAGCCAGGATTGCGAACAAGGCGCGTTGATTCCAGACGAATTGCGATCCGCGGCATCGTTCATCGCGCTGCGTGGTAGAATCGAAGACTTCCTCAAACGAAGCCACTTACCGCCGTCCATCGACATGTTTCTGCACGACAGTTCGCACAGCTATCGCCATATGCTCTGGGAGTTTCGACAATTTTGGCCGCGCCTCCGTGACGGTGGATTACTCGTATCGCACGACGTGCAGATGAATGCCGCTTTTCCTAAATTCATAGCGAACACGTACGCGCACGAGAGAAACACGGGTCGCCGCGACGAACAGCGCACGTCGCATTACGAATGGGGCCGGTGGGGATATCTTGGGTTCGCGATAAAGAAAACGAGCCGCTAAGGTGCGCCTTGTCGATCTTATTTCGCGTCAGGATGCGCGGCATCGCCTCGGGCTGGGATTGGCCACCGGTGCGGCGGTTTTCTTTGCCGCGCGGGGACATCTTCGTATCTGGAGCGCGGCAATTGCAGGTTGGAATGCAGTCGCTGTCGTTATCCTTGCGCTTGATTGGGTGACAATAGTGACGACACCGCAGCGCAAAATACGCCAAATAGCGCAGCAACAAGATCTCAGTCGCTTCCTGGTTTTCCTTTTCGTCGTGGTGACCGCATCCGCTGCGCTGTTCGCTGTCGGATTTCTCGTCAGCGTGAAAAGGAGTCAAACGGACGGGCATTTCATTGTTCACCTGTTGCTCACGTTGATGACCGTGATCTTTTCTTGGGCGCTGGTTCATACGGTTTATGGCTTGCGTTATGCGCATGCGTTTTACGGCGATAGCGATGAACCTGGCGTGAATCGGCATGCCGGCGGGCTGATTTTCCCCGGCGATCGGCCGCCGGATTACTTTGATTTTGCATATTTTTCGTTTGTGGTCGGAATGACCTGTCAGGTGTCGGACGTGCAGATCACCTCGCGCCGGATGCGCCGCATCACTTTATTCCACAGCGTTCTCTCGTTCGGGTTCAACACGATCATTCTCGCGCTGCTTATCAATATTGCCGTCTCTGGTCTGTCATAGCTGAGCTGCTCTTCAGCAAACGCTGACCGCTATTGAAGCAGGCGTTTTCCTTTCGCAGACTCGCTGATTAATTTTGCAAGACGAGCCATTCGCGTTTCTTCTTTCTTGGCGTTGATAATCCACCAGTCGATCATTTTTCGATACGATGGCGGCTGTTTTTGAAAAAGTTCGATGCTGCTTTGTTCTTCTTCAGCAGCCTTGCGTATCGCTGTGTCAACTCGGTATTTCGTTGTTCGTATGAATAGATGCCTGACTTGTTCTCAATCCTCGCCGCGAATGCCTTTAAGCCGGTCGATCGCATTCGTCTCTCTGGAGCGAGCTCTTTCGCGCGCTTGATGTTAGTTGCGCTCCAAACGCTCCCGGGCCGCCGCGGCGTGAACCGTATTTGATAGCTGATTTCGTCAACGCGCTTACGAATTCCGTCGATCCAACCGAAGCAAAGTGCTTCATCTACCGACTCTGGCCATGTGATGCTAGGCTTTCCCGAAACCTCGGTCGCCGTCGGGTGATTCTCCTCCAGCCAGATTCGGAAATCCGCCGGCGTTCAAAAAAATTTTGGTTTCAACCAATCTGCTTTTTGTAAGCGGAAGCGTCTTTCAGATTTTTAAGATCGTCGGCGTTGTCGATCTTGAGAACGAATATCCACCCTTGCCCGTGCGGTTCGCGGTTGATCAAGCCCGGGTCGGCTTCGAGCGCCTTGTTCGCTTCGACAACTGTGCCTTTCACCGGCGCGTAGATGTCGCTTGCCGCTTTCACTGATTCGACGACCGCGATCGGTTCGTTGGCGTTTGCCTGGCGGTCGATCTTAGGTAGCTCGACATAAACTACGTCGGTCAATTCCGATTGCGCGTGATCGGTTATGCCCACGCGGATGTTGTCGCCTTCGCGCTTAATCCATTCGTGGCTTTCGGTGTAGAGCAAATCGTCCGGGATGATCATGATGCTGGTTTTCTGTAGAGAGGTTTTTTTTCCACGGTAGCGGGGAACTTTTGGCTTCGAATTTCAATATCGATCTCTGCGCCGATCTTCGCGTGCGCCGACGACACATACGCCATGCCGATGCCCCAGTTCAAGCTCGGAGAAAGTGTGCCGCTGGTCACTTCCCCAATCTGCTCGCCATTGCGAAACACGGCGTAGTGCGGCCGCGGTGGCGGACCTTTCTTGGTCATCCTGAATGGAACCAGCTTTTCGGCCGGGCCGGATTGCTTTGTCTTCAACAACGCGTCGCGGCCGACGAAATCCGGTTTGGTGAGATCGACGAAAAATCCGAGACCCGCCTCAATGGGATTCCGTTCCGGCGAAAGATCGGAACCGTTTAGGGGATAACACATTTCCAGCCGCAACGTGTCGCGCGCACCGAGGCCGCACGGCTTAATTCCGAGCGGCTTACCTCGTTCAAGAGCGGCGCGCCAAAACTTCACCGCGTCGCTTGCGGGGGAGAAGACTTCAATGCCATCCTCGCCAGTGTAGCCGGTGCGAGCAACCGAAACGTTCGTTGTGCCAAATGGAACATCAACAATGTGGTTTCGCGCTGGCAGCTCGATCTCTTTACCGAAGAGCGCATCAAATAACGCCGCAGTCCGCGGACCTTGAACGGCTACTGCGCCAAAATTTGCGCTGCGACTTGTTAGCATGGTAGCGCATGCGTCCCGCTTGCGATCGGTGCGATCGGGCAAGCCGGAGGCATGCCCTACTTCGAGATGATCCTGCAGCCATGCAAAATCGTCATCCGCACGAGCCGCGTTGACCACAAGCAGAAAGGTCTCGCTGGCGATTCGATAAACAATCAGGTCATCAATGATTCCGCCGTTTTCATTCAACAGGAACGTGTATTGCCCTGCGCCAGGTGCGAGGTTCTCGACGTTGTTGGTGAGCATCCGATTGAGCCACTGGCGCCCCGCAGCGCCGTCCACGATGAACTGTCCCATATGCGAAATATCAAAGATACCGACATTGTTTCGCACTGTCTGATGTTCCTCTACAATGCTGCTGTATTGCACCGGCATGAGCCACCCTGCGAACGGAACGATTTTGGCGCCAAGCCGCACGTGCTCGTCGTAAAGCGGCGTCTTTTTATGTGCAGCTTCGCTCACGTCCCAAGCTAAGCGCCGCGGTGATCATGTGCAAAGTTGGATCGGGTGGAAAGCCCGGCCGTTGCTGCGCATCCGTTACGGCTCCGAAGACGATGAAATCATTGGGTTGAGGACAACGCGATCCACCTTGCACGGGAACTGCGCGACATTACCGTGCCCCAACAATGAGCTGGCTGGACAGACTCGAACGCCGCTTTGGTTTCCTGGCTGTTCCGGGACTGATCCGCATCGTGATCGGTTTCACCGCGCTGGTGTGGGCGCTAATGTGGTTAAATCCAAATTTACGCTTCGCACTCGATCTCGATCCGGCGCGTATTCGCCACGGAGAACTCTGGCGGCTCTTCACTTATATCTTTATACCGCAGACACCCAGCCTTTGGGTCGTGCTGGCGCTCTGGTTTCTTTGGTTCATCGGCGAAGGCCTGGAACGCGCGTGGGGGCCATTCCGGCTCACGTTGTATTTCCTAGTCGGAATGATTGGCACAACGGTCGCAGCCTTCTTTTTTGGCAGCAACTTTTCAAATGGCATGCTGATCGCGTCATTGTTCTTCGCGTTCGCCCGATTTTACCCCGATGAAGTCATCTATATCCTTTTTATTCTGCCGGTAAAAATCAAATGGCTGGCGTGGGTTTTCGCCGCGTTTTTAATGTTTGGATTTGTTCTGGGTTCGAATTCCTATCGCGCTGCGCTGGCCGTCGCGCTCGCAAACTATTTCATTTTCTTCGGGCCCGAGATTGTTCATCAAGCGCGGCACCGCCGTGATGTTTCAACGCGACGAAGACGTTTTGAAGCCCAATCGCGCAGCTCAACCGAAACACTGCATCGCTGTGCGGTCTGCGGTGCCACGGAGGTAACCGATCCGAATCTGGATTTCCGTGTCGCGCGCGACGGCGAAGAATATTGCATGACGCACTTACCGAAGGCGGTATCGAACACCTAACGATTTCTCGCGCAAAGTCCACAAAGGTCACAACGGACTCGACTACGTTTGGTTGCCCTCCGTGACCGTTGTGTTCGCGGTGTGAAAGAGCGCGCGAGCCTTGACCGACTCCTTTCGCGTCCGAAACTACCGCGATGACCGACAAGAATACGGAGCTGGTTCCAGAGGAGGGTTGGCATTGTTTGCACTTGTTTTACCGCGCTGAGTACGGCCAATGGCAATTGCTCGGTCGAGAAGAGCAGAACTCTGCTAAAACAAATCTGTCGTCGCTGGTGCAGGAAGTCCGAGCGATGGAGTCCACGCAATTGCTGACGCTTGGAATGGTGACGCCAAAAGCCGACATCGGCTTCATGTTGATCACGCCGGATTTGCACAACGCCAATAGAATTGAAAAACGATTATCGCTCTCGTTAGGCGGAGACGTGCTCACGCCGGTTTACGGTTATCTATCGTTGACTGAGGAAAGCGAATACATCACGACTGAGGAGGAATACATTGGAAGTCTCGAGTCGAGCATTCGCAAAGATCCGAAAAAGCTCAACGAAGCGCTAACCACATTTCGCGAGCGAATTAACCATTACCGCCAGGAGCGAGTTTATCCCACGCTGCCTGATTGGCCGGTGGTTTGTTTTTACAACATGAGCAAACGCCGCGGCGAAAAGCGCAACTGGTACGCGCTGCCGTATGACGAACGCCGCCAATTGATGAAAGGGCATGCCACCGTCGGGCGCGAGTTCGCAGGCAAAGTAAAGCAGCTCATCACCGGTTCGACCGGTTTGGATGACGCGGAATGGGGCGTGACGCTCTTTGCACGCGACACGTTTCAGATCAAAGCCATCGTTTACAAAATGCGCTTCGACCCGGTCAGCGCCGAGTACGCGGACTTCGGCGAGTTTTACATCGGTATCCAATTGCCGCTCGACGAATTATTTCGGCGCTTGCAACTGTAGTTCCCAAGCGTGCTGGTAATCGTAATCGTGCTCGTTTCGATTATGAGCACGAACACGAATAAATTGGATGGGTGACAGAGTGGTTGATTGTGCACGCCTGGAAAGCGTGTGTGCCGAAAGGCACCGGGGGTTCGAATCCCCCCCCATCCGCCATCGTGCTTCGCGCCGTGCGCTTCGCACGATCAACTAGCTACCCCACCACGCTTTTCAAGGCACGCGCATCCAAGTAGAATCGCTGGTGTAACGAGCGCTTCGTTCAAGGCGCGCAGAGTGAATCCAAAGAATATCTTGACCGAGCTGAAGCGGCGAAACGTTTATCGCGCAGCGGTCGCCTACGGGGTCGTCGCGTGGTTTCTCACACAGCTCACAACACAGGTCTTCCCGTTTTTTGAAATTCCGAATTCCGCAGTGCGTTTTGTTGTCATTGCGCTCGCAGTCGGATTTCCAATCGCGATGCTGCTGTCCTGGATTTACGAACTTACCCCCGAAGGAGTAGTGCGGACGGAAGATCTCGATCCGATAGAGGCGAGATCAGTTCAGCGCAGAAGCGGCCGGCTGCTCGACTTCATCATCATCGGGGCTTTGCTGCTGGTTATTGCAATGCTGGTCACTGGGCGACTTCCGTTTTACCGGCAGACTGGCGAGTCGATTTCTCAGAAAAGCATCGCCGTGCTTCCATTCGAAAACTTGAGCGAAGACAAAGCGAACGCCTACTTCGCGGATGGCATCCGGGAAGAAATCCTCACGCGGCTCGCGAAGATTGCGGATTTGAAAGTGATCTCGCGCACGTCGACGCAGCGTTATCAGAGCAAACCTGGCAATCTCGCCGAAATCGCGAAGCAGCTTGGCGTAGCGAACATCCTTGAAGGCAGCGTCCAAAAAGCCACCGATCAGGTGCGCGTCACCGTCCAGCTTATCCAGGTGGCCAGCGATTCGCATCTGTGGGCCGATACCTTTGATCGCAAGCTCACCGACATCTTCGGTG
>Ga0209161_10003123_pt1 | contig 13423 bp, 16 predicted proteins | sample GraSoiAngelo_155_FD_186169 | JGI IMG/M metagenome (GOLD analysis project Ga0209161, IMG submission 186169) | Grasslands soil microbial communities from the Angelo Coastal Reserve, California, USA - 14_1009_13_30cm (SPAdes) (version 2) | ecosystem: Environmental > Terrestrial > Soil > Grasslands...
CCAACTCAATCTTCTGGCAGAAAAATTATAACTCGGGCGGAGTCGTGGCCGACGAGACTGCGAAAGACGCGCACACCGCACACATCAAAATCTATCACGACGCGCAGCGCCCGAGCTCAATCGACTTGCCGTTGCGCTGATGACGTTAACCTCGCGAGTCTTAACGGTGCGTCGATTCATCGCTCAGAATGCACGCCAGCTGTGATTACCATTCGGCAAAATGCGGACTAGTCAGAAAATGAAGGTTCTTGGCGCAGTTTTATTTGTCATTGTCGCCGCGGGTGAAACGCTTCACGCGCAGCAAACTGAGTCGCTCGACAAGCTCGCCGGCGATTTTTGGACGTGGCGCGCGAGATACGCGCCCTTTAATGGAGATGATGTCCCGCGGATGGAGCGGCCAGGCGGAATGCGCGATTGGTCGCGCGCGAAGATCGACAATCACCGTAGCGAGCTGGCCGAGTTCGAATCGCGCTGGAAGAAGATCGATATCAACGGATGGCCGGTTCCAAAGCAGGTGGACTATAGCCTGATCGGCTCGGCCTTGTCGCGCGTGCGGTGGGAACTCGACATCAATCCGCGCTGGAAACGCGATCCAAATTTTTACATCGAGCAAACACTCACCGCCTTGGTGGAGGCGCTGACTGTTCCCGCGCCCTACGACGAATCGCGCAGCCGCGAGATTCTTACGCGCATCGAAAACATTCCGTCGATCCTGCGGCAAGGCGCGGAGAACCTCGACAATCCGCCCGCACCGTTCGCCACCGTTTCGGTGCAAAATCTCGACGGCATTCGCGAACGCCTGCGCAAGATGGCGACCGCGCTCGTAAGATCGACAACTCTGAAGCAGCAGGAGTTAAACGGCGCAATCGAACGCGCAGCCGATGCGCTGGAGAAGTTTCGAGGACAGCTGCAGGAAAAATTGCCGACGCTTTCGCAGCAAACCGCCCTTGGTCGCGACGCTTATGTGTTCTTCCTCAGAAATGTTGCGCTCATGTCATTCACGCCGGAAGAATTGCTGGCGATGGGAGGGCAGGAATGGAATCGCGCCGTCGCGTTCGAAGTTTACGAAAAGAATCGCAACAAAGATGTATCGCCACTGAAAATCGCGGACAAGATCGACAATTGGATCGCGGACGCCGCAGCCAAAGAATCGCAGATCCGAGATTTTCTGAAGAAACGCGAGATCTTGACAGTGCCCGATTGGGTTCGGCACTACACGTTGCGGCCGACTCCGGAATATCTCCGCTCACTCGGCTTCAGCGAGACCGACGATTTTACTTCGCCCTCGCGCTTGAAAGAGAACTGCATTCGTTACGTACCGGAGCCTTCGGCGAATCTCGGTTACTTCTGGCGCGCGACCGCGATGGATCCGCGGCCCATTTGCGTGCACGAAGGAATTCCCGGTCATTATTTCCAGCTTTGTCTCTCTTGGAGACACGAAGACCTAATTCGCCGGCATTACTACGACTCGGGCGCGAACGAAGGGATCGGATTCTACGCCGAGGAAATGATGTTGCAGGCCGGTTTGTTCGACGACAGCCCACACACGCGCGAGATCATCTACAATTTCATGCGTTTGCGCGCACTCCGCGTGGAAGTGGACGTGAAGCTTGCACTCGGCCATTTCAGCCTCGAACAAGCCGCAAAATATTTACATGAGAAAGTCCCCATGGACGAACAAACGGCGCGCCAGGAAGCGATCGCCTTCTCCACCGGCCCCGGCCAGGCCATTACCTATCAGATCGGCAAACTTCAGATCATGAAATTTCTCGCCGAGGCACGCATGCAACAGGGTGACAAATTTAACCTCCGCACCTTCCACGATTTCGTTTGGAAAAACGGCAACGTCCCGATTTCGCTCCAGCGTTGGGAATATTTGGGCGACGCGACCGAAGTGCCGAAGTGAACTCGCGGCTTACCGGAATCGGCGTCGGGAGATCTCCTCTTTCATGTCTTCGAACGCTTCTTCGCGCTGTTCACGGATCGTTTTGATGTAGAAGATGGTGCCGGCGATGCCGAGTGCAGCGGCGCCGAGAAAATTCGGGACCGCACCGAGGTTCCAAAGGTAGGCACCGAGGATGGCGCCAGGGCTAACGATTAGATCACGTACTAAATAGTACGTGCCGACCATTTGACCGCATCGCGCGGGATCGCAGTAACCGATGATGAGTGCCTTGCGCGAGGTATCGCCGAATTCCTTGAAACCGCGAATGACGAAGGCGACCAGCAGCAAGGGGAAGCTGTACCCTGGAAACCCACGCGCGACGAGCAAGTTGACCGGAAAAAGGGTAAACATGATGAACGTGATGATAACGAATGGTTCGCGGCCGTAGCGATCGGCATAGTGCGACGCAGGAATGATGCACAACGTCGCCGCCAGCATTTCCACAGCTGTAAGGACACCAATTTCTTTCGCACTGACGCCGATGTAATCCATCGCGAAGATCACGACCCAGGCGTATGGAATCCGTTCGCAGAATCGAATCAGGATGTCGCTCAAGAGCAGCCGTCGCATTGGCGAATTGAATTCACGCAAGCTTTGCCAAAAATTCCAAGGCTCCTCGGGCGCCAATTTGTCCTTCGGTTCATCGCGCAATTGCCGTTGCACAAGAATCGTGGCGCCGGAAAGAACGATTGAAATCACGAGCGCGATCCGGACGCCGCCGATCACGCCGAAGCGATCGATCAACAATCCACCAAAAAACGGCGCGATCATGATCGGTAATCGCTTGATCACCGATTGGACGCCGATGCCCATCGAGTGGCGATTTGCTTCCAGCGCTGTCGCGACAAGTGAAAATGTGGCCGGCAAAGAAAAACAGCTCCACGACAGAAACAGAAACATTCCCGCGATGACCGCTGCCCAATGCGGAACAAGAAGCACGAGCGCGTAGCCGACGATCGATACGATGTTGAAAGTGAGAAATGCGCGCCGATGTCCCCAAAGATCGACAATCACTCCACCGGGGTAGGCGTAAACTGCGCCAAGCAATGTGCGTAGCGCATCGTAAAGGCCGATGACAAAAACCGTCGCTCCAAGTGCCTGCAGAAATTTGGGGACGAACCGCATCCAGAGTTCTTCGCCCGCGCCGATGACAAAAATGGCGAGAAGGAGGACAACGAGATTGCGTTTCAGCCCGAAAAACTCCGCGAACCTGCGCGCGGGGCTTACCTTCTGCTCGTCTGGCGTTTGCATTCCGTGTAGAGCGCGTCGTAAACCACGAATTCGCGCTCGAGAATTTCGTGATCGCTCAATCCAAGCGCGCCGAAGCCGGCGGCGATCCAGCGCAAGCCTTCACCGGCCGCGTGTGGTTCCTTCGGGCGCGAATCCGCGGCGCGCACGATCTCACCGAGCAGAATGAGCGCGGGATCTCTCAGGTTGTATTTCTTCAGGATCGAATTGAATGAGACGTCTTCGCCGTGATGACCGAGCTCGCAGTTGGGCACGTCGAACACAATCCCGTCCTCGATCTTTGACCAATCCGTGCGGTGTGGCAGAAAAACAAACTCCGCCTCTGGATCGACAAATTTTCGGATGAGCCACGGACAAGCAACGCGGTCCACTTTAATTTTATCGCGTGTGATCCATTTCATGCGGCGAAACCGAATGTTAATCGTGGACGTTCGAACCTGACCAGCTAATCTCGCCGCATGAGCTTATGGTTCTGGTACGCAGTTGCTGCGGCTATTCTTTACGGGGCGCATCAAATCTTCACGCGACTGGCTTCTGAGCGTATCGGCGATGGCCTCGGCGGCTTTGTTGTCGAAGCCAGTGCCGCATTGTCGATTTTGATTTATCTTGCGATTCTTTGGTTCAGCGGGAGATGGAACCAAAAATTCAGTGGCGCCGGGTTTAATTATTCGTTGCTGACGGGCGTCTGCGTCGGTGCCGGTACCATCGCGTTCTTTTTACTCTTCCAAAGAGGCGGGCCCCTTTCAGCCGTGCCTGCGATTCTAGCCGGCGGCGCCGCCATCATGGTGATCGCCGGGATTTTGTTTTTCCATGAAGCGCCGTCGTGGCAACGCTTTCTCGGTGTCGCCTTCGCGATCGTCGGGTTGTTCTTGCTCCGTCGATAACCGGCGAGATCAACCAGGGGACAAGCAACTCTATCGACTTTGATTTTCTGGCGCGTGATCCATTTCACAATCTACATTTTTAGAGAGGAGTGAGAAGTGACTGCAGCAGCGGGCTCGCGGGAGTGCCGTAAAGCTCGTCCCATCCGCCTCGCTGCACGATCTGTCCATTCTCGAGCACGAGCGCCTGCTCGGGGCACAGTCGCTTGAGAACCTCGGCTTGATGGTCGACAGCGATCATACTGAAACCCAGGGTTCGGCTCCAAAAAATCAGATCGTCAATTAATTCGCGAACCAGCTGACGGTCTAAACCCGCGAAAGGTTCATCCAAAAGAACAAGTGGCGGCTTGCGAGCCAACATGCGCGCCAGGCCAACTCGTCGTGCCTGACCTCCTGAAATCAATGAGGCTGGAGCGTGCCACAACGGTCCCAATTGCAATCGCTCACGCAAGGTTTCTATCCAATGACAGTGCTCTTTCTCTGCGGCAAGATGTTTTGGAATGCCAAAGCTCACGTTCTCGCTCACACGCAGATGAGGAAAGAGGCCGGGCTCTTGCGTGAGATATCCAATGGGCCTCTTGTGCAAAGGAAGAGACGGCGGAAAGAACTGGAGGTCGCCCAGTTTCACAGAACCGTCATCGGGTTCCTCTATTCCAGCAATGCAAGCGAGGACCGTGCTTTTTCCCGCGCCGGAAGCTCCGAACAATCCCAAGGAACTTCCTTTGTCCAGTTCCAACGAGACATTGACCTTGATGTCCCGGCGTTTCTTTATGATTTGCGCTTTAAACATGACGTCGGCGTTGGGCCAGGACATGCACTAGCCACGGAAGCGGAAGGGCAGCCGCGAGGAATACCACGAGCAATGGCATAACAGCGGGCAAGCCGAAGCTCTGCAAGTTGATCCAAAGTTGAACCGGCATTCCAGAAGGGTAATACGCGGTTACTACCACCGCGCCGAACTCACCGATGGCTCGGACCCAGGCAATGCTTAAAGCAACGGCCAACCCTAGTCGCGCAAGTGGTAACGTTACTCTCAGAAAGACTTTCCTTGGCGCAAGGCCAAGCAAGGCCGCTTGCTTCTGTAGCATCAGTGGAACCGCATCGAAAGCAGCTACCGCCCCAAGCACGTAATAGCCTATGCCTACATAAACCTGCGTGATGATAAAGGCTGGAGCACTGTTGGTCATGACGATGCCGAAATGCTCCAGCCATGCTCCTACGGTTCCATATGAGCCAAACGCCAGGGTTAGAAGTATCCCGAGCGCCAGCGGAGGCAACAGAATTGGAACCAGCAACACCGCTTGCCATAAAAGCCGTTCACGCGTCCCGCAACGCGCGATGTAAGCAGCCATCGGTGTTCCTATCGCCACGATGATGACCATGGCGCCAGCCGTCAGCAAAAGAGACACGCGAACGGAAGACAACGCCGGCCCCCGAACATCTTCACCCCACTGCCACGGACCGATGCGCGCGAACAACGCCGTGAACGGATAAAGAAGAGCTAGAGCGAATATGGTGGCGCCAGCTCTTGCAAGCCAGCGCCGATCAACTCTCATGCGTGAAGCGCAGAGGCATCGCCCGGCGGGTCGTAATTATATTTGCGGAATATGGCCTGCGCTTCATCGCCTTTAAGCCATTCGGTGAAAGAGACTGCGCCTTTGGCGTGGGGGGCATCCTTGAGAACGGCCGCATAATATATAAGCGGTTCGGGTTTATAGGTCTTGGCGCCAACAGACAAGCTCACATCCGGATGATGGGCGTGAACGTTTTCTCCGCTTAGGTTAATTTCGTTAGGCAAAGTTATGTAAGGTAGCTTGAACGGCCCGGGCTGGATCTTATATGCGGAAGCAGCGTCCAACTCACCGCTTTGCAACCGGGCCTGGACGGTTGGCTCGGTAAATATCTGTTTCTCGTTGATCGTTGGGCCGAGAACTTTCTCCACCAAGTCCGGTTGTTTGTACAATTTCGCGGCCAGCATCATTGTAAAAATAATATTGCGCCCTTGCGGATCGGTCACTGGATCAGTGCGACCGAAACGCAGACCGGGTTCCCGCAAAACTTCCCACCAGTTTTCTTTGCCGTTGGCGGCTGTTTCAAATTTCGGCGCAAAACGGCTTTTCGGATTGTAGGCAATGACCATCTCGGTATGGGCAATCGGCTCCGCGGTTTCCCCTTTGCCGGCACGCAAGACCGTGAGCATCGGACCGGGTGTGATCGGGATGAATACATCCGGCCGGATATTTCCTCCGGCAATCAACTGCGCCAACGCGCTGGACCCCTGAGCGCGACCATGCATCTCGAGATTCAGTCGTTGGGCTACTGTGCTCCTGATTGGACCCTCCATCAGCGAGCCCATCGAACCGGCATAAGCTACGTCAAGCAATGTTACCTCCGCCGCCAGCAAATCGCACCGAAGCCCGACGACAGCCACTCCCAGAGTGAGCCAACCGCAGCGCACTAGAAGTTCTCGCCTACTAAGTTTTTCGCCGTCGCGCTTCACGGGAGCTGTCGTCGAACATAAGCGCTTCGACGGGAGACGCGACCAAGAAAAACTTGGCCGAGCAAAATTCTCCGCGCGGAATCCCGCCGGATCTTCAAGCAGCCGAGAACTTCCGACAGATTAGTTGACCTGATAGCAGCGAATCTCAGCTTGCTGCGAACCCCGATGCGGAACGGCAACAAAAAGAGTGTCTCGTTCCGGTACAAAAAGTCCTGTGCGCGCGCCGTCCGCGGTGTCAATCTTGGTCACAGCTTTGTAGTTGTTTGCGTCGGTTTGTTCGATGATGTCGATCTTGCCCGCGCCGCAGATTGCGTAGATGCGATGGCGCTTGCTGTCGTAGAAAACATCATCGGGATCGCCGGAGATGTCGATCTTCGCAACCACTTCACCCGATTCCGTGTTTAGCACAACGAGCTTTGATGGAATGCGGCAACCGATAAACAACCGGTGATTGGCTTCATCGAATGCCATCGGAAAATTTCCGAAGGCGCCATCCGTCTTCCAAGTCGCAATCACTTCTCCTTTTTTGCGATCAATTACTGCCACATGGCGGGAATTGGGGACGTTTACAAAAATTCGCTCGCCGTTTTTTTCCAGTTCGAACGCTTCAGGATGAGCCGAAAGTTTGATTGAGCCGATTTGCTTGCCGTCTGCCGCGTTGACAACAGCGATTCCGCCACTCCCAAATCCGACGTAGATCTTTTTTGCAGCACTATCGAAACGAACATTGTCGGCATCATCTTTGAAATTGAGTTCTCCAACTGTTTGGAACGATTTTGCGTCGTAAATTTTGCAGATGCCGCCTTTGTCGTTCGCGACAAATAGGCGATTCAGCTCGGCAATATAAACGAGACCCTGTGGTGATCCGAGACCGCTGATCGTGTGGACGCGCTCGCCTTTGCGCAAGTCGAGGACGTCGGCGGTATTGTTGCCAAGCGCACAGACGAACAATCTGTCACCGGCCGCGTCGAGATCGAGGTGATCGATTCGTCCTTCGACTCCGGGGAGCGGGATCGTTTGTTTCAGTTGGAGTTCCGCGCCACTAGACTCAGCGGCGGCAAGACAATTGCCGGCTAATGCAATGACGACTGCGAGCGCCAAATGTTTCACTTAGCGCCGTAGCTGAAATTGTCGAATAACGTAACGCTGTCCGCCTTCGTCCAGACGCCAACTTTGCCAGCTTCGGTGAACGTCGTGTCCTCCACATCGAACAAGTGCTTGCCGTCGAAGCTAAGCTTGAAGTGGTTACCCGCGAATTCGACGCGAAGCGTGTGCCACTGGCCAGATGCGACTGGCTCCTTCACGCCGTAACCGCCCTTGCGTCCCACAATGTCGAGTGAACTGCGTTTGCCGCTCACAGTCTTGTAAAGGACCACGTTGCCCTCGAGAGCATTGGCACGTGCGATGTAGTAGTTGTTCGAATCTTTTGCGCGCCAGATCACGCCACCAGCTTGATCTTCTTTTCCTGCGACCGGTTTGAACTTCACTTCAACGAAACCGTCTTTGATGTTGGTGTCGTTCTTGAAACAGACCGGGAACGTCGCCTGGCCAGATTGCTTCATTACATTCGGCCTGCTCGGCGCGGATTCGTCTTTTTCGATCGCCCATTTCGCCGTGCCGCTGCCGGTTTGCGTCGCCGTCCAACCAGTCGGAGGCGCGCCGGTTTTCATGTCATCGAAGTTGATTGTCTCAGCGGAGGCGAACGCTGTTAGCATAGTCATAGTTGTTATTGTGAGGAATGTTTTCATGATTCGATTGCTGGATCGGCTTGAGATTAGTGCACGGGCGAACTGACTTTAAGCAGTCCACCAACTAAAAGCCCACCTTTGACAGCTTGCGCTAAATCTTTGGCCGAACCCCGGCCCCAGTAATGGAAAAACATGATCCGGGGTTCTTCGTGCGTCATGTGCGAATGAATGGCGACGATGTTGATCTTGTTCTTGAGCAGCGCTTTCAAGACCGGTTGCAATTCATCTTCCGTCACCGCGAAATCTCCGTCGACAACCGCGTTCTCATCGCTGCCGGCAAATGCAGCCCACGTATTTACGCCCATCGTGTTGTCGATCTTGACGCCGTGCATTTTTGCAGGACGGCCGATAGTGAACTTCACCATTCCGTCTTTCGCTTCGCCCTGCGTATCAAAGATTTCGTTGAGCGGAGCAGCGTTAATTGAATTTTTTTCGGCCAGCGATGGTTGCCCCACGACTGAAAACGATTCTGCTGGTTTTGGATCCGGACCCCGGATCGCTTTGATCGCGTCATACATTTTCTTCACTGCGCCGGCCAATTGATCGACGCTGCCTTCGCCTTCGATGTGCATGAAGAAAACCTTTGGTTTGTCGAAAAAGAAATGGTTGTGAAGCGCGGTCACGCTCAGTCCGTTATCGAGTGCAGCCGTCATCGCAGCATTTACTTCGTCTTCGAAAAGAACCGTGTCGCCCATCACCATCGCGCCATTTTTTGTTTCAGTGAACGCGGCCCAGGTTCCGAGTCCCATGAATGGCGGCATCGTCCATCCATCGACAACGATCTTCACGTCGTCGCGGGGGAAAGTGACTTTGTAAACCCCTTCCTTCTCGTTCAGCTTCCCTTTGAGGCCGGTGAGATTGTCGATCTTCGCGGTATCAAGCGTAGCCAGCGCGCTCAGGCTCATCGCGGCAAAAATCGCCGCCAGGGCAAAAAGCTTTTTCATTGGTGAAGCCGTTGATTCTGGAGCGATTGAACGCTCCCGAACCATTGCGTTCGATTAATACTTCTCGCCTTTCTCTTCCTTTTCTTTGCTCTCTTGGTATTGCTTTAGGAACTTGCCGTTCGCATCAACTTCGATGCTCCACTCCTTGCCCTTTTTGTTTACGACGGCTTCGTAAACGGTTTTGCCTTCCTCCGTCTTCTTCTCGATCTTCACGATCTCGTTACTGCCGGCTTTGTCTTTGATTGTCGTCTGCACCGCTGCGGGCAGGCTCGACATCTGAACGGTCTCCTCGTTTTCTTCTGCGGCCGTCAGTAAAACCGGACAGGCCAAACTGCCGATCACGGCGATTGATATTGCTGCGATTGTCTTTTTCATCGGGTTTCCTTCTTTAACCTCCTGGGTTGATTGTTGCGTTATAGTTCTTTCGCGTACGAAAAGCGGATTGGATGTAAGCGCAAATACTATTTGCAATACGTATTTCAATACACAGCGTGAGATGTAATGAAGGCGACTTCGTGGCTCCTGCTTCTCTTCAGTCTGCCGACCAATCGCAACACCGAACGCGTCGCCGTCTGGCGTCGATTAAAAAAAATGGGCGCGGTGCAAATCAAGACCTCCACCTATCTGCTGCCAGATGAACCGGCCCAATATGAGCAATTCCAATGGCTCGCGAAGCAGATTCGCGATTACGGGGGCGATTCGACACTAGTCCGCGCCCAAGAGATCGAAGGCCTGACCAGAGAGAAAGTTGTCTCTCTTTTCGACACGGCGCGCGACAAAGAATATGTCGATCTAAAAAAGGCGCTGCAGAGTTTCATTTCGCGGCGTCGCGGCAAATCGGACGCCGGCTTCGCAGCGGCAGATCTCGAGCGAATGACTAAACAGTTCCGCGACCTTCGCCAGATCGATTTCTTCGACAGCGCGCGCGGGCACGAAGTGGCGATGTTGCTCCGGCGCGCCGAAGGGCCGAAGCGCTCTCCGAAACTTCAAACCCTGGACGGGAAGGAATATCGTGAGAAAACATGGCTGACTCGTCCTCGTCCAGAGATCGACCGAGTGGGATCGGCGTGGTTGATTTCCAAATTCATCGATCCCAAGGCAAAATTCGTCTTCGCGCCAACTGCCCAAGCCGTGCCGGAAGCCATTTCGTTCGACATGTTGGACGCCGAATTCTCGCATCACGGCAATTGCTGCACGTTTGAGACGCTTACGAAGCGTTTTTCCGTTTCTGATAAAGCCGTTGCCAAAATCGGCGAAATGATTCATGACGCTGATTTGGATGACGCGAGATTTCAGCGCGTCGAATGCGTTGGCCTTGATCGCGTGCTCAAGGGTTGGGCAAAAGAAGGACTTTCCGATGAGGAGATTCTGCGTCGCGGTTTTGAGTGCTTCGACGCGCTCTACGCATTTTTGCAACGGCGATGAATTTCCAGCGAACAACAACTCCGCAGCAAGCTCGACAAACTGCGCCGACCTTTGCGGAGGCTTCACGCTTCTGGCTTAAGTTTGGTTTTATTAGTTTCGGCGGGCCGACGGCTCAGATCGCGCTGCTGCACGGCGAATTGGTGGAGAAGAAAAAATGGATCAGTGAATCGCGATTCTTTCATGCGCTCAATTTTTGTATGCTGCTTCCCGGACCGGAAGCTCATCAGCTCGCGATCTACATCGGCTGGCTGTTGCACAAAGTTCGGGGCGGTGTGGCCGCCGGAGCTTTGTTTGTTCTACCCGCGGCTTTTTTTCTTTGGGGCCTAACCTGGGTCTATGCTGCCTACGGCAAGATTGCGTGGGTCGCGGCGATTTTTTTCGGCATTAAGGCCGCGGTCATGGCGATTGTTGCTGAAGCGGTACTGCGGATCGGTTCGAAAGCGCTAAAGAACGCGGTCATGTGGACGCTGGCGGCACTTGCTTTCGTCGCGATTTTCTTTTTCAAGGTTCCTTTTCCCATTGTTGTTGTGGTGGCCGGCGTTTTCGGATTAGTCGGCGGCAAGATCTGGAAAGAGAAGTTCCTGGTCTTCGGTCAGCAGAAAGGGGGAAGGAACGATGACGAGAGCGTCCTCGGTGATGATGTCGAATCGCCGGCTCACACGAAGCCCTCACTGGCCGGAGCGATCAAAACCTGCGCCGTTTGGCTTACGTTGTGGTGGCTCCCCGTTGTCATTCTCGGCGTTTGGCGCGGTTGGAATGATACGCTTTTTCGCGAAGGATTATTTTTTAGCAAGGCAGCGGTAGTCACTCTTGGCGGCGCGTATGCCGTTCTTCAATACGTCGCTCAGAACGCGGTGGAATATTTTCACTGGCTGCAACCAGGTCAGATGATGGATGGGCTTGGCCTCGCCGAAACCAAACCGGGCCCCTTGATCATGGTTTTGCAATTCGTCGGATTCATGGGCGGCTGGAATGTGCCTGGCGGTCTGTCGCCGCTCACGGCTGCGACGTTAGGCGCATTCATCAGCACATGGACGACTTTCGTTCCGTGCTTTCTCTATGTTTTTCTTGGTGGCCCACACATCGAGCAACTGCGCGGCAACGTTTACTTAACAACTGCACTGTCAGCGATCACTGCCGCTGTTGTCGGTGTGGTAATGAATCTCGCGGTCTGGTTTGGAATGCACGTGCTTCTTCCCGGAAATGAGTCGTTCAATTGGTTTGCCGCGGTGGTGGGCTCGGTTGCTTTTGTTGGGATGTGGCGATGGAAATGGAACGTCGTCCACGTTGTGATCGCGAGCGGATTGCTCGGCTTGATTTATAAATTCTGGTTGTAGCCACGGCTCTTTGAGCCGTTGATCTGTGACTTTTCGAACCGGGCGCGGTTGATTATTCACGACGCGCCACAGGCGCGTGGCTACAAGCTAGAAAGTCGCGTTAGCGCCGACGGCGTTACGATTGGGCCCGAAAATTATCCCGCCGGTTTTAAACGGTCGCACTCCGCCTGGTAGGCTTCGATCACTGCTGAGATCTTGGAGTGGAAAGCTTCTTGCGCGGAGTAAACGTCTCCGATGGATTCAACGAAAGCTTTCTGCTTGAGTTCCTCCTCAATCGTCAAGCTCAGTTCAGCGAGCTTTTCGATGTTGCTCCGCGAGTGGAACTCCAATTCCTTGAGCTTCGCAAGAACGGCAAGCGAGTTTTCCAGTTTTGCCGCGTCCGGTTTTTGTTCTGGCTTGGCAATTTCCGCAGTCTTAGCGGCAGAACTTTGTTCGGCGACAGCTTGATTTTTTTTGGCCGGTTGCGCCTTCTTCCCCGGCTGGCGTGAATGAGCAGCGTCGCCCTTGTGATGCTTCTCTTGGGTAACTTTCTTGGCGTGGGCGACGTTTCGTGGATCTCCCATCTAATATAGAGACGATTCCCGACGCCCTACTGGCCGTCTCTCTTTCTCTCGTCTCCCATAAAAAAAGACTAAGCTGACGTGTGCAGCGCGATTCGATTGCCTTCAGAATCGATAATTACGGCGCGAAATCCGTGCTCGCCGATTTTTTGTCTCGCCCGCAACACTTTCCCTCCGTTCTTTCGCGCGGTTTCGACCGCTTCGTCCAAGCGGCCTTCGACCGAAAGATAAATCAGCGGTCCATTTGCCGAAGGCCTGTTGTCGACGCCGCCGCTATCGCCGCGAACAACCAGGCAGCCCGACGCGTTTTGTTCTTCATGGGGCAGAAGGCCGTATTCCATTCTGCTTTCTGATAACCTCCGAACCTCTTTGCCAAGGACGGCTGAGTAGAATTTGATCGCACGATCAAGATTCGTGACCGGAATATCGGTCCAGCAAAGAGTATCAGCGCTCATGATCGTCGATGTTGCCGCTAGTCCGGCTCTGACTTGTCGATCTTAAATTTCGTGGCGATGTCCTTCCGCATCGTACTCGTAAGTCTTGCCTTCTTCTTCATCGCGCGTGGTTTTGTGCGAGCCGTCGCAGAAGGGCTGATTCTTGGAAAGACCGCACATGCAAATCCAGACCGACTCTGCCTGCGGTTTGATTTCGAGCGGTCGTCTGTCCGATTTCACAACTCGGCGCATGACGCGAAGGTAACGCGGGCTTCCCGGGCGTGGCAAGCGCTCACCCTCGGACATGGACGCGTGATTGCGCGACAATTTAATGATTGTCTATTGCTGCGGTAATGGCTGCAGCGGAGACAAAGATCGAGGATTACGCGTTTTTGAGCGAC
>Ga0209161_10003126_pt1 | contig 13411 bp, 17 predicted proteins | sample GraSoiAngelo_155_FD_186169 | JGI IMG/M metagenome (GOLD analysis project Ga0209161, IMG submission 186169) | Grasslands soil microbial communities from the Angelo Coastal Reserve, California, USA - 14_1009_13_30cm (SPAdes) (version 2) | ecosystem: Environmental > Terrestrial > Soil > Grasslands...
GGGGCGGGTGCTGAACGGCATCTCCAACTTCTGGTTCGCGCGCACCCGGCGCCTGGTGCCGAATCACCTGACCGGGCGGGAGCCCGTAGAGGTGGTGAAGGACGAGCGCGACCGCTCGCTCGTCGCCGGGCGCGCCGTGGTCGTGCGCCGCCTGAAGGCGCTCCCCATCGAAGCAGTGGTGCGCGGTTACCTCATCGGCTCGGGCTGGAAGGACTATCAGGCGAGCGGGCGGCTGTGCGGCATCGCGCTCCCTCCGGGACTCGAGCTGGCGGGGCGGCTGCCGCAGCCGCTGTTCACGCCCGCCACCAAGGCGCCAGCCGGCGCTCACGACGAGAACATCAGCTTCGAGGCCGCGGCGGCGCTCATCGGGCCCGAGCTCGCGGCCCGAGTGCGCGACGCCGCGCTCGAGCTCTATGCGTTCGCCTCCGAGCATGCGAGGAGCCGCGGCATCATCGTCGCCGACACCAAGTTCGAGTTCGGGGTCGACGAAGAGGGCAGCCTCACGCTCATCGATGAAGTGCTGACCCCGGACTCCTCGCGCTTCTGGCCGGCGGATAGCTATCGCGAGGGCGTCAGCCCGCCGAGCTTCGACAAGCAGTTCGTGCGCGACTATCTCGAGAGCCTCGACTGGAACAAGCAGGCCCCGGGGCCGAGGCTCCCGCCCGAGATCATCGCGCGCACGAGCGACAAGTACCGCGAAGCCCTTGCGCGGCTGACCGGCTGAAGGAGCATTCCCATGATGCCCGCCTGGATCGCGCCCTCGATTCTGTCCGCCGACTTCGCCCGGCTCGGGGCGGAGGTCGACGCGGTCGTCAGCGCCGGCGCCGATCTCATCCACTTCGACGTGATGGACAACCACTACGTGCCGAACCTCACCATCGGCCCGATGGCGTGCGAGGCGCTGCGCAGGCACGGCGTCAAGGCGCCGATCGACGTGCACCTCATGGTCCGTCCGGTCGATCGGATCGTGCCGGACTTCGCCGCCGCCGGCGCCACCTTCATCACCTTCCACCCGGAAGCGACCGAGCACGTCGATCGCACCATCGCACTCATCCGCGAGCACGGTTGCCGGCCGGGTCTCGTGTTCAATCCGGCGACGCCGCTCGACTATCTCGACTACACGCTCGAGCTCCTCGACATGGTGCTCATCATGTCCGTGAACCCCGGTTTCGGGGGCCAGCAGTTCATTCCAACCAGCCTGCGCAAGCTCACCGAGGCGCGCGCCCGAATCGATGCGGCAGGGCGGGCGGTGCGTCTCGAGGTCGACGGCGGGATCAGGGTCGACAACATCCGCGCTGCGGCGGAGGCCGGGGCGGACACCTTCGTGGCGGGATCGGCGATCTTCGGCAGCCGCGACTACGCGAAGACCATCCAGGAGATGCGCCGGCAGATTGCGACCGGGCCGGCGAGCGCGGTCAACCCGCGCGCGCGCCGCGCCCGATCCTGAGGGCGCGGCTACTCGTCCTCGTCCTCGTCGTCTTCGTCCTCGTCGTCGGGCTCGACGGAGCTCGTGGCCTTCGTGGCGGCGGCCGGCTTCGCGGGCACGATGACCGGCCGCGTCTTCATCTTCGGCCGCGCGTTGAAGACGACGATGGTCTTGCCGGTGGCGCGCAGCAGTCCCTGCTCTTCGAGGACCTTGAGCACACGCCCCGCCATCTCGCGCGAGCAACCGACCAGGCGCGAGAGCTCCTGCCGGCTCACCTTGATCTGCATGCCTTCCGGGTGGGTCATGGCGTCCGGCTCGCCGCACAGGTCCATGATCGCGTGGGCTACGCGCCCGGTGACGTCGACGAAGGCGAGATCGCCCAGCTTGCGGTTGGTGCGGTCGAGGCGCGTCGCGAGCTGCGTGGCGAGCTCGAACACGAGCCCGGGGCTCTCGGCGGCGATCTGGCGGAAACGCGGATAAGTCATCTCGGCGAGCTCGCACTGATTGCGCGTGCGGACCCAGGCGCTGCGCGTCGGCTGCTCGTAGAACAGGCCCATCTCGCCGAAGAACTGCCCGCGGTTGAGGTAGGCCAGCACCATCTCGTTGCCTTCCTCGTCCTCGATCATCACTTCCACCGAGCCGCTGATGATGTAGTAGAGCACGTCGGGCAGGTCGCCGGCGTGTATGACCACGGTCTTGGACGGCACCGCGCGGATGCGGCAATAGCTCAGGAACCGGTTGATCGCCGGAATCTCGCTCAAGGGCTTGATGTTCTCTTCCATACCGGCTCCCCAGAGGTCACTAAACCCAGTAGGCGGCGCCTGTCATGACACGGGCGGTGTACCGCATGAGCGCGCGCACCGGTGCGGGCAGCTGGGTGCCGCCAGCCGCCGCGGCGGCCGCGCCGTGTGCGATCTCCTCCCCCCGCATAGCCTCCAGTATCGCACGGCTGCGCGTGTCGGCTGGCGGGAGTCTGCCGAGGTGATCGTCGAGATGCCCCTCGACCTGACGCTCGGTCTCGGCAACGAACCCCAGGCTGGCCCGATCGCCCAGGAGCGCGGTAGCGGCCCCGATGGCAAAGGACCCGGCGTACCAGAGCGGATTGAGCAGACTTGGTCTCGCCGCGAGCTCCTTCAGGCGCGTCTCGCACCACGCCAGATGATCGGACTCGGAGCTCGCCGCCGCCAGCAGCATCTCCCGCGTGGCGGCCGAGCGCGCAGCAAAGGCCTGGCCGTGATAGAGCGCCTGCGCCGCGAGTTCGCCTGCGTGGTTGACGCGCATCAGCGCGGCGCTGGCACGTCGCTCGGCCTCCGGCAGGGGATCGGGTGACCGTTCCGGCCCGCCGGGGAGGGGTCGCCTTGCCCGGGCGGGTGCGAAGACGGATCGCAGTCCACGGTCGAGGGCGACGATCGCAGAGTCGAGAAGGCGACCGGACTCCATATACGTATGGCCTCTATTATAGGGGCATTTAAGCTGCGCCAAGCCCTTAGCCCGGGGACGGCGGCGCGCCACGCACCGCCTGAGCAGGCCGCTTTGCAATGCCGTACCCGCTTGAGTACACTTCCCCGCCTTTTTTTGGCCCCGACCGCGGGGCATCGCCTTAGATTGGGCCGACCGCCACGAGAGAGCTATGAAGACCGTCTTTGCCAAGGCCGGTAGCGTCCGAGGTGACTGGTTCGTCGTCGACGCGAGCGACAAGACGCTCGGCCGGTTGGCCTCGCAGATCGCGCATCGCCTGAAGGGCAAGCACAAGGCTGACTACAGCCCGCACGTGGACATGGGCGACCACATCGTGGTGGTGAACGCGCAGAAGATCCGTGTCACGGGACGCAAGCTCTCCGACAAGATCTACTATCACCACACCGGCCACATCGGCGGCATCAAGTCGATCGCGCTCGAGAAGCTTCTCGACGAGCACCCCGAGCGGGCGATCCAGTTCGCGGTCAAGGGCATGCTGCCGAAGAACCCACTGGGCCGGCGCATGTTTAGAAAGCTGCACGTGTTTGCGGGAGCCGAGCATCCCCACAAGGCGCAGCAGCCGAAGCCCCTCGAGATTCGATAGGACCGCGCATGGCAACGACCCAGCAGACTCACTACGGCACCGGACGTCGCAAGACCGCAACCGCGCGCGTGTACCTGAAGCCCGGGAGTGGACGCATCACGGTGAACGATCGCTCGCTCGATGAGTTCTTCGGCCGGGAGACCGGCCGGATGATCGTGCGCCAGCCGCTCGAGGCCGTGAAGCTCTTGAGTCGCTTCGACATCGCCGTCAAGGTGGATGGCGGCGGCACCACGGGCCAGGCCGGAGCGATCCGCCACGGCATCACCCGCGCGCTCATCGAGTTCGACGAGAGCCTGCGCAAGCCGCTGCGGGATGCGGGCTTCGTGACACGCGACGCCCGGGAAGTCGAGCGCAAGAAGGTCGGTCGCCGCAAGGCCCGCCGCGGGACGCAGTACTCGAAGCGCTAGCTCGATCGGGCCTCGCTTGACGGTGGATTCCGTTTAAGCATGATTATTGAGGCTCGGTTTCGTGGGTCGTCTTTGGGGGATCGTCTAGCGGTAGGACAACGGACTCTGACTCCGTTTACCTAGGTTCGAATCCTAGTCCCCCAGCCAATTGAAGGGGGCCTGTCCAGATCGGGCAGGCCCCTTTGTTTTGCCCGGTGCGAGCAGGGACGGCGTGCCAGGCCTGCGGCCAGGCTGTCCAGTCCGCCCGTTCCCGTTCGTCTTAAGGTGCACGCATTAGCGTGCTCATGACGGGCTGGAGATAACGATGTGTCCCGCGTGCGTTTCGGTTGCGGCACTCGCCGCGGCCGGGAGCGATCTGATCGATTCGCTCGCGGCGCGCTCCGAGATCAGCGGGTACCACCTGCTGCGCGCGGACTTCGATTACGACTTCCACGTCACCACTCGTACTCGACCTATTCGCGGGGGCTCGACCTGCTGCGCCGATCCGGACGGTGTACTTATAGGCGGGCGGCTCCGCGGCAGTCACTCGAGCTGCGTGCGCTGTGGTGCGCGCACGTGTTCGTCTCGCGGCGTGCACAGGATCATGCCTCTCCTGATCTGGATGTCTCTGCCGGGCTAGCGGGTCTCGACGCCGTCCGCGGTGCCGATGAGCAGCAGGTCGGCGGGGCGCACGGCGAACAGCCCGACCGCGACCACGCCGGCGATTTGGTTCAGCTCGCGCTCGAGCGTGACCGGATCCGTGATCTCGAGATCGTGGACATCGAGGATGTGGTTGCCGTTATCGGTCACGAAGCCCTTGCGCCACACGGGGCGGCCGCCGCGCGCGCCGAGCTCCCGGCCTACCAGAGCGCGCGCCATGGGAATTACCTCGATGGGGAGGGGAAAGCGCCCGAGCGTCGCGACCATCTTCGAGTCGTCGAGGATGCACACGAAGCGCTGCGCGGCTGCGGCGAGGATCTTCTCGCGGGTGAGGGCGCCGCCGCCGCCCTTGATGAGCTGCCGGGCGGGGGTCGCCTCGTCGGCGCCGTCGACGTACAGGCCGATTCCACTCTGCTCGTTCAGATCCGCTATCTCGAGTCCCGCGGCGCGCAGCCGGGCGCTGGTCGCCTCCGAGCTCGATATCGCGCGGCGCACGCTCCCGGGCTGCGCCGCGAGGGCGTCGATGAAGAGGTTCACGGTGCTGCCGGTGCCGACGCCGATCGTGACCTCCCGCCGCGCCAGTTCCAGCGCCGCCAGTGCTGTGCGTCGCTTTTTGGCGTCGGCATCAGTCGCCATCGTCGTCCCCAAAAACCTCATCAGCTCCAGAAACGACTGTGCCCGCATCGTGAGCGGGCACAGTTCTCGAGAATCCGACTCGGCGGCCACTCGCGTGACCGCCGAGTTAAGGCCTATTTCTTCTTGGCAGCTTTCTTCTTGGCCTTCTTCTTTGCCTTCGCCATGTTGGCTCTCCAATTAACGGGTTAGTCCGAGGTCCGAGTATATACACGCGAATCGAAATTACAAGCGAGCACATGCGAAGTGTGATAGGCGCGAGAGCGCGCGACGACTCGCGAGCCGCGCGCGGCGCCGCGCCTCGCGAGTCACTCGAGCGAGAGAATGAACTTCCAGTGCGCCTCACTCACCGGCGTGATCGACAGACGATTGCCCGGGCGCAACAGCAGCATCCCCGCGAGCTCCTTGCGGGCATGCGCGCGCAGCTCTTCCAGCGTGATGGTGCGCGCGAGGCGGCGCTTCAACTGCACGTCCACCATGAACCAGCGGGGATTGGCGCGGTCGCTGTCGGGGTCGTAGTGGTGGTGCTTGCGATCGAAGGCGGTGGGGTCGGGGTAACCCTCCTTCACGATGCGCATGATGGCGACGACGCCCGGCACCTCGGTGCTCGAATGGTAGAGAAAGGCCTCGTCACCGCGGCGCATCTCGTCGCGCAGCATGTTGCGCGCCTGGAAATTGCGCACCCCGTCCCAGGCGGTGGTACGGCGGGGGGCGGCGGCGAGATGCTCGACGCCGAAGGTGCTGGGCTCGGTCTTCATCAGCCAGTGCTGCATCGGATGATCCCCTCATCGGTCACGACCGCGTCCAGCAGCACATCGTGCGCGGCGGGCGCGATCCGCTCGACCTGCTGGAAGACGTAGGCGAGGCCCACTAGGCGCGGCACGTGCCAGGCGCTGCGCCCGCGGCGAAAGGCGAACGCGCGATCGTAGTAGCCGCCGCCGGTCCCGAGGCGCACGCCTTGGGCGTCAAAGCCCACCAGCGGCAGGAACACCACGTCCAGCCAGCGCGCGCCGAGGGTCTCCCCCGTCTGCGGCTCGGCGATCCCCAGGCGATTGCGCTTGAGCGGGCCGCGCATCTCGACGAACTGCATGGCGCGCGAGGCGCGCCGCCGGTCGATGCGCGGCAGGTAGATGCGGCAGCCGCGGCGGCGCGCCAGCGCGATGAGCGGCGCGGTATCGAGCTCTTCGGGGAGCGCCGCATAGACGGCGATGCGCCGGCGCGAGCGCAGGTGCACCTCGCGGTCGACGTTGCGCGTTACGCGGAGCGCGGCCGCGGCGCGCTCCGCAGCCGGCGCGCTCCTGCGCCGCGCGGCGAGCACGGTGCGCAGCTGCCTGCGGGCGTTGCCCGGGATGGATTCAGGTAGCGTCACCCGCATGTGCCGGTGCGAACCGTTGCTCTCGAACCGGAGCAACAAGTGGGACGAGGTGCGGCAGGTAAGGCTTTCCGCTCACAGGCGGACCTGCACAGCGCTGCGCGCAAGCCACGAGTCCCGAGGGTGTTTCAATTAGGGTCCGAGGTAACCCGGCCCGCTTGTCGAACACCGCAGGCGACGCCACGAGCACTCTACACCAAGGACCGTTCGCGCGCCTGGGGCCGATCGGCGGGTCGCGGCCTGCGTCACAGCTCGAGCTGCTGGCCCTTGCCCAGCACACCCTCGACGCGCTCGCGCAGCGCGCGCACCCGCACGCCGACGCCGCTGTCGACGCGCGACTCGCGGTCCCTGATCCGCAGGAACTCGTGGGCCAGATTGAGCGCCGCCATCACCGCGATGCGGTCGAGGCCAACCACCTTGCCGCTGTCGCGGATCTCGCGCATGCGGCTGTTGAGGAATTCGGCCGCATCGAGGAGCGCCGAGCGCTCGTCGTACGGACAGGCGACCACGTACTCCCTCTCCATGATGCGTACGCTGACCCGCGCCTGGTCCTGATGGCTCACGCCCCGTGCTCCAGGGTCTTCAGCCGGCCGATCATGGCCTCGACGCGCGTGCGCACCTGCTCGTTCTTGTGCATGAGCGCGGCGCGCTCCCCGGCGAGCGACTCGTGCCGGGCGCGCAGCGCGCGATTCTCTTCCTTCAGGCGCTCGAGGGTCGTGATCAGCTCTTCGATGCGTTTGGTCAGGCGGGTGAGCTCGAGATCGAGTTGTGTTTTTGTCGTGTCGCTCATAAAAGCACTATAGGGCCGCGCTCTTCTCACGGTCAATTATAATGAGCGTTGCGCGCATGCATCTTCCCGACTACATCCGCATCAAGGAACTCCTCGCCCGGGCGCGCTCGCTCGCCGACGCCGCCGAGGCGCACGGCACGCTCGCCGGTTGTCTGTGCGGCGCGGCGGGCTACGGCTTCGAGGACTGGCTGCGCGAGATCCTGCCCGAGGGACGCGCGGAAGCGGGCGCGGTGGCGTCGCTGCGCGAGCTGTACACGGGCACCGTGCAGGCGCTGCTGGAGCCTGACATGGAGTTCGAGCTGCTGCTGCCCGGGGACGAGGAATCGATCGATGCGCGCACCGCGGCGCTCGCCGAATGGTGTCAGGGTTTTCTCTACGGACTGGGCGCCGGCGGCATCCCGGACGCCGCCGGGTTGCCGGGCGAGGCCGGCGAGATCGTGCGCGACTTCGCCGAGATCACGCGCGCCGGCGTCGACGCCGGCGAGGATCTGGAGTCCAACGAGAGCGCGTACGCAGAGCTGGTCGAGTTCGTGCGGGTGGGGGTGCAGCTCTTGTTCGAGGAGCTGGCGGCGGCCCGTCGCCTGGCGGCGCCGTCCGCAGCGCCGCTGCACTGAGGGGCGCTGGTGCGATGACGAGAGAGGAGTTCGCGCGCCGGCGCCGCCAGCTCATGCGCCTGATGGGACGCGACTCGATCGCCGTTCTGCCGGCGGCCCCGGTGCGGCAGCGGAACAACGACGTCGAGTATCCCTACCGCCAGGACAGCGACTTCCATTACCTCACCGGCTTCGGCGAGCCGCAAGCCGTGGCCGTGCTGGTGCCCGGGCGGCCGCAGGCCGAGTACATCCTGTTCGTGCGCGAGCGCGACCGGGTGCGCGAGACCTGGGACGGGCGCCGCGCCGGTCCTGCCGGCGCCGCGCGCGACTACGGCGCCGACGACGCCTTCCCGATCGGCGATATCGACGAGATCCTGCCGGGGCTGCTCGAGAACCGCACCAGCGTGTTCTACACCATGGGGGTCTACGCCGATTTCGATCAGCGCGTGGTGGGGTGGGTGAATGGACTGCGCGCCCAGGCGCGCAACGGCCGCCACCCGCCCCAGGAATTCGTCGCGCTCGATCACGTGTTGCACGACATGCGGCTCTACAAGTCGCGGGGCGAGCTCGAGCTGCTGCGCGCCTCGGCGCGCATCGCCGCCCAGGCGCACCAGCGGGCGATGCGCTTCTGCAGGCCCGGCGCCACCGAGTACCAGGTGATGGCGGAGCTGCTGCACGAGTTCCGCGGCCACAATGCCGATACCGCCTATCACCCGATCGTGGGCGGCGGACGCAACAGCTGCATCCTGCACTACCGGGACAACAACCAGCCGCTCGCCGACGGCGACCTGCTGCTGGTGGATGCCGGATGCGAGCTCGAGTGCTACGCCTCCGACATCACCCGCACCTTTCCGGTCAACGGGCGCTTCACGCCGGAGCAGCGCGCCGTCTATGAGGTGGTGCTGGAGGCGAACCGCGCCGCGATCGCCCGCGTGCGCCCCGGCAATCACTGGAACGATCCGCATGAGGCGGCAGTGCGGGTTATCACCCAGGGACTGGTCAAGCTCCGCCTCCTCCAGGGCCGCGTCGCCACGCTCATCAAGAGTGGCGCGTACCGGCGCTTCTTCATGCACCGCACCGGCCACTGGCTCGGCCTCGACGTGCACGACGTCGGCGACTACAAGGTGGGCGATGAGTGGCGGGTGCTCGAGCCCGGCATGGCGATGACCATCGAGCCGGGAATCTACCTGCCCGCCGGAGCCCGGGGCGTGCCCAGGCGCTTTCGCAACATCGGCATCCGCATCGAGGACGACGTCGTGGTGACGCGCGGCGGCGCAGAGGTGCTCACCGCGCGCGCGCCGAAGGATGCCGATGAGATCGAGGCCCTCATGGCGCGCGGCTGAGCGCGTGCCCAGTCGCATGACCCGTCCAGCTGCCGCACCGCCCCTCGATGTCGACGTCGCGATCATCGGCGGCGGACTCGTGGGCGCGAGTCTCGCCGCCGCGCTCGCCGGTACGGGAGTGCGGCTGCTCCTGGTCGAGAGCGCACCCTTCGGACGCAGCGGCCAGCCGAGCTTCGATGAGCGCACCACCGCGCTCGGCAACGCGAGCCGCCGCATCTTCGAGAGCCTCGGCTGCTGGAGCGCGCTCGCTCCCGAGGCCGCCGCCATCCGGGTCATCCACGTCTCGGAGGCGGGGCGCTTCGGGTTCGCGCGGCTCGACGCCGCCGAGCAGGGGATCGATGCCTTCGGTTATGTCGTCGCCAACCGCGCAATCGGGGCGGCGCTCTGGGAGAGGCTGAGGGGCGCGCCGGATCTCACACTGCGCGTGCCGGCACGGGCGGAGGAGGTCGCGATCAACGCCGCCACTGCGGAGCTGACCGTGGCCGGGGAGGGCGGAGAGCGCCAGCGGGTCACCGCACGGCTCCTGGTCGGCGCCGACGGCGCGGACTCGCAGGTCCGCGCGCTCGCCCGGATCGGGGCGTGCGTCGAGGATTACGATCAGGTGGCCGTCGTCGGCAATGTCGCAACCGATCGCCCGCATCGGGACATCGCCTACGAGCGCTTCACGCGCGGCGGGCCGCTCGCGGTGCTGCCGCTGCACGACGGCAGCCTCGCGGTGATCTGGGCGCGCCGTCCCCGGGAGGCGCAGGAGCTGCTGGCGATGGATGACGCCGCGTACCTCTCGTGCCTGCAGCGCGAGTTCGGTTGGCGGGCCGGGCCATTCGTGGGCGCCGGCCGGCGCGGCTCCTATCCGCTGAAGCTGACTCGCGCCACGACCACGGTGGCGACGCGTGCGGTGCTGATCGGCAACGCCGCCCAGGCGCTGCACCCGGTCGCGGGCCAGGGATTCAATCTCGGCCTGCGCGACGCCGCGATGCTCGCGGAGGCGGTCACCGGGGCCCCGGGCGATGCGGGCTCGACGGAGCTGCTGCGCCGCTTCGAGCAGTGGCGCTCGCGCGATCGCAGTGCGCTGGTGCGCTTCACCGACGGCCTAGTGAGGTTGTTTGCCGACACACGGCCCGGCGCGGGCCTGCTGCGCAACCTCGGACTCCTCATGTTCGATCTGCTTCCGCCGGCAAAGAGCGCGCTGGCGCGCGTCAGCGCCGGCTTCGGCGGGCCGGCGCCACGGCTCGCCCGCGGTCTGCCGCTCAAGCATGTTTGACGTAGTCGTCGTCGGCGGGGGCCCGGTGGGAGCGTGCGCGGCGGCGTTGCTGGCGCGAGGCGCCGGCGGCGCCGTGTTGCGCGTGGCGCTGCTCGAGCCCGCCCCGCCCGCGCCGCTTCCCGCGGCGGCGCCGCTCAGGACCCGCGTGGTTGCCCTCTCGCGGGCCAGCGAGCGGATCCTCAAGACCGCCGGCGCGTGGTCGCGCATGCCGCCCGAGCGAGTATCGGCTTACGAGCGCATGCGGGTGTGGCACGAGAGCGTCGCGCCAGACAGCGATGCGGTGCTCGAGTTCGACGCGGCCGATGTCGGTGAGCCGAACCTGGGCTACATCGCCGAGAACCAGCTCCTGCAGTGGGCGCTGCTCGGGGCGTTCGCGGAGGCCGGCGGGCATCTCGAGCCCGCCTCCCTCGAATCGCTCGAGATCACCGACGCGGGGGTCGGCATCCTCACCGGCCGCGGCCGGCTCGCGGCGCGCCTGGTCGTCGGGGCCGATGGCGCCGAGTCGCGCGTGCGCGAGGCGGCGGGCATCGCCGCCGACATCGCCGGCTATCGCCAGACGGCGATCATCGCAACGGTCGCTACCTCCCGGCCTCACGAGGCGACGGCGTGGCAGCGCTTCATGCGCGACGGCACGCTCGCCTTTCTGCCGCTCGCCGATGGCACGAGCTCCATCGTCTGGTCGGCGGACGATGAGCTGGCGGCGCGGCTCGTGGCGGCGAGCGAGGGCGCCTTCACCGCGGAGCTCGACCGCGCCTCGGATCTCGCGCTCGGCGCCACGCGGCTGCTCGGTGCCCGCGCGTCATTCCCGCTGCGGCGGCTCGAGGCGCAGCACTACGTCGTGCAGCGCGTGGCGCTGGTCGGAGATGCCGCGCATGTGGTGCACCCGCTCGCCGGACAGGGCGTGAATCTCGGCCTGGCGGACGCCGCGGCGCTGGCGCAGCTGGTGCGGGCGGCAAGCGCCGCGCGCGAGGATCCCGGCGCCCGCGGAGTCCTGCGCGCCTACGAGCGCTGGCGACGCAGCGAGGTTGCGCTCATGAGCACGGCCATCGACGCCTTCGACCGCTGGCTGGCCCACGGCGCAGGTCCCGTGGCGCGCGTGGCGCAGCACGGGCTCGCCTGGGTGAATCGGAGTCAGGAGCTGCGGCGCTTCTTCATTCGCAGGGCGCTCGGTACGAGCGGGGAGCTGCCGGAGGCGGCGCGCTGAAGCCGGCTCGCCCGGTCAGCTCAACGGGATCAGGTCCACCTTGGCCGCGCACACGAAGTCGTTCTCCGAGAGCCCGCGGATCGCGTGGGTGGTGAAAGTGACGCGGCAGTAGTTGTAGCCGACCTCGAGGTCCGGGTGGTGGTCCTCGATGTTGGCGATGTGCGCGAGCGCGTTCACGAAGCTCATGGTGCGGTAGAAGTCGCGGAAGGCGAACTCGCGGCGGATGGCGCGCGCGCCCTCGGTCAGCGCCCAGTCGCGCGAGACCTGCGCGAGGAGTCTCTCCGCCTCGGCGCGGGCGAGTGGGGCGACCCCGCCCTCACAGGGCTTGCACTTGCGCGCGGCGAGCTCGCTCATGCCTCACCCGAGGCGCGCATAACGGCGCGCCACGTAGCGTTCGACGAGCTCCTGGAACTCCTCGGCGATGCGCTCGCCCTTCAGGGTGACGGTCTTCTCGCCGTCCTCGTACACCGGCGCCACGGCGCGCTCGCCGGTGCCGGGCAGGCTGATGCCGATGTTGGCTAAGCGGCTCTCCCCCGGCCCGTTCACCACGCATCCCATGACGGCGACGGTCATGTCCTCGACGCCGGCGTATTCACGCCGCCACTGCGGCATGCGCGTGCGGATGTGCGACTGGATGCTCTGCGCGAGCTCCTGGAAGTAGCTGCTGGTGGTGCGCCCGCAGCCGGGGCACGCCACCACCAGCGGCGTGAAGGCGCGCAGCCCCATGGTCTGCAGGATCTCCTGCGCCACGATGACTTCCTGGGTGCGGTCCCCGCCGGGCTCAGGAGTCAGCGAGACCCGGATGGTGTCGCCGATGCCCTCCTGCAGCAGCACGGCCATGCCGGCGGTGGACGCGACGACGCCCTTCGAGCCCATACCGGCCTCCGTGAGGCCGAGGTGCAGCGGATAATCGCAGCGCGCGGCCAGGTCGCGGTAGATGGCGATCAGGTCCTGCACGGCGCTCACCTTGGCGGAGAGGATGATGCGGTCGTGAGCCAAGCCCAGCTCCTCGGCGCGCTGCGCGCTGCCGAGCGCCGACAGCACCACGGCGCTGCGGGTCACCTCCTGCGCCGTGAGCGGCGTGGCGCTCGTTGAGTTCTCGTCCATCAGCCGCGTGAGCAGATCCGTGTCGAGACTTCCCCAGTTCACGCCGATCCGCACCGGCTTGTCATGACGGCACGCGACCTCGATCATCTCCGCGAACTGCGGGTCGCGCTTGCTGCCGCGGCCGACGTTACCCGGGTTGATGCGGTACTTGGCGAGCGCCGCGGCGCAATCCGGATGCTCGCGCAGGAGCTTATGGCCGTTGAAGTGGAAGTCGCCGATCAGCGGCACGCCGACACCGGCGCGATCGAGACGCTCGCGAATCGGCGCCACCGCCGCCGCAGCCTCGCTCGTGTTGACCGTGAGGCGCACGAGCTCCGACCCCGCGCGCGCGAGCGCCTGCACCTGCCGGACCGTGCCCTCGATGTCCGCGGTGTCGGTATTGGTCATCGACTGTACGACGATCGGCGCGCCGCCGCCGACGCGGACGGGGCCCACCGAGACCCGCGCCGAAGCGCGGCGGGCGATGTTTCCGGAGGTGCTCATGCTGGGCGGATTCTACCGTTGCCGCGCTTGGGCGGCACCGACGGGGACTGGTATTATGGCGGGGCCCGAATCGGTCTGTTCGGAGAGAGTC
>Ga0209161_10003138_pt1 | contig 13391 bp, 13 predicted proteins | sample GraSoiAngelo_155_FD_186169 | JGI IMG/M metagenome (GOLD analysis project Ga0209161, IMG submission 186169) | Grasslands soil microbial communities from the Angelo Coastal Reserve, California, USA - 14_1009_13_30cm (SPAdes) (version 2) | ecosystem: Environmental > Terrestrial > Soil > Grasslands...
CCGCCCGTAGACCGAGCCCCCACTCCCCTATGCCGTACGCCGTTGCCAAGGCCGGCATCGAGCTCCTTACGAAGGCCCTCGCTGCCCAGGCCGGCCCGTATGGCATCCGCGCCAACTGCATTGCGCCTGAAACAATCCTCACCGAACGCAACAAGGAGCGGATCCCTGCCGCCGTGCAGCAGACACTCGCCGATACCCATCCCCTCAAGCGCCTGGGCACGCCCGAGGACGTTGCGCGGGCGGCCCTCTTTCTCGCCTCGGACGAAGCGGCGTGGATCACGGGAATTGTCTTGGACATCGCGGGCGGAGCGGTCATAGTGTAGCTCCGATTCCTTGTCACATCGGTTCGGGTTCGTTCGTCACTAGTATTGACGGAACGTGCTCACGGCATGTGACCGACGGAGGCAGATGCCTGTGGACGAACGCAACTGGCTAGCGCAGCGATTCGAGGAACACCGTTCACACCTCCGGGCGGTAGCCTACCGCATGCTCGGCTCGGCGAGTGAAGCGGACGACGCGGTCCAGGAAGCATGGCTGCGGCTGGACCGCTCCGACACCAGCGCGGTCGAGAACCTGGGCGGGTGGCTGACGACGGTCGTCGCACGGGTGTGCCTGGACGTGCTGCGCTCGCGCCAGTCGCGGCGCGAGGAGCCGCTGGACGCGCACGTGCCAGAACCGATCGTGAGCCGGGAACACCGGAGCGATCCCGAGCAGCAAGCGCTGCTAGCCGACTCGGTCGGTCTCGCGCTCCTCGTGGTCCTCGACACACTGCCGCCGCCCGAGCGGGTGGCCTTCGTGCTGCACGACATGTTCGACCTGCCCTTCGACGAAATCGCCCCAATCTTGGGACGCTCCCCGGGCGCGGCCCGGCAGCTAGCGAGCCGCGCGCGCCGCCGGGTGCAGGGTGCCACCGCGGCTCCCAGCCCGGATCGCACCCGCCAGCGGAAAGTCGTCGACGCCTTCCTGGCCGCCTCGCGAAACGGCGACTTCAACGCGCTGCTCGCCGTGCTCCATCCCGGCGTCGTGCTCCGGGCCGACCCGGCCGCCGTGCGAATGGGCGCAGCGGCGGAGATCCACGGCGCGAAACCCGTGGCGGAAACGTTCCGGGGACGCGCTCAGGCCGCACAATCGGCGCTCGTCAATGGCGCCGCGGGGCTCGTGTGGATCGCCGGCGGACAGCCGCGTGTCGTCTTCCAGTTCACGACGGCGGACGCGAAGATCGTCGCCATCGACATGATCGCCGATCCCGGGCGCCTTCGCCAGCTCGACCTGCTGGTCCTCAACAGCTAACGAGGCCTGCGGGCACGAACAGCCCCCCACCCGCAACCTCTCCCCAAGGGCGAGGGGAAGCGCTCACCCTTGGCTCAGCCCACAACATCCCATGCTACGTCCGGGGTCCTACCATAGCGGGCCTGCGGCGCGCGCTGCGCAACAGGATTACCAGGCCCACAATCGTGACGGCTAACCCCAGCACGGCGTAGCCTGGCCGTCCGGACATGAAGCTCCCGGGTAGCACGTTAATCCCCTGCAGGATCCAGATGACACCGAACACGATCAGCAACAGCCCTACCACTATTCCGATGGTCCTCATTAAGCGACCACGCTTCTTTCCGCCGACACGGCGATATCGTAGGCGATCTTCGCCGTCCGCTTCAGCATGGCGGCGACCGAGCAGTATTTGTCGAGCGAGAGCGTCACAGCCTTCTCCACCGATTCGGCATCCAGACCTGCTCCCCGGAGGGCGTAGTGCAGGTGAATACTCGTGAAGACCCGGGGGTGATCTGCCGCGCGCTCTCCGCTCACATCAATCCGCAGCTCCTCGAGCGGCATTCGCATTTTGCGGAGAATGGAAACCACATCCATTCCCGTGCATCCCGCCAGCGCGAGCAGCAAGTTCTCCATCGGTGTTGGACCTGTGCCCGTCCCTCCGTCGCCTTGAGCAGCGTCCATCATGACGGTACTCCCCCGTGCAGCAGACTCCATAAACTGCATCGGCGGAACCCATGTCACCGTGACCATCTGTCTATGCTCCTTTCGCTCCGTCTTCGCGCGGCCTCGCTGTGGCGCCCTGGCCTGACGCTTCAGCGTTCGGCTCCAGGGCAAGGGCCAACACCTGGCTGATCGTGTCGGCCGCGTGGAACATCATCTGGTCGCGGACCTGCTTGGGCACGTCATCGAGGTCGCGCTCGTTCCGCTTGGGCAGGATCACTTCTTTCAACCCCGCTCGGTGCGCAGCCAGCACCTTCTGCTTCAGGCCGCCGATCGGAAGGACGCGTCCCTGCAAGGTCACCTCTCCGGTCATCCCGACCGTCGCCCTCACAGACCGCCCGGTGAGTAGTGAGACCAGCGCCGTTGTCAGCGTGATGCCGGCGCTGGGGCCATCTTTGGGCACCGCCCCGGCCGGCACGTGGACGTGGAACCGGCCGCGGAACTTCGCCGGGTCGATTCCCAACTCAGCGGCGTGCGAACCCACATAAGACAGCGCGATCTGCGCCGATTCCTTCATCACATCGCCCAGCTGCCCTGTGAGGGTAAGGCCGGGTTCGGCGTACCCGTTCCCCTCGGGGTGCTCTATTGCTGCTGCCTCCACGAACAGCACATCGCCGCCGGCTCCAGTAACGGCCAGGCCGGTGGCCACTCCGGGAACGCTCGTCCGCTCGGCGGCCTCGAAGTAGAACTTCGGCCGGCCGAGGTATGCCAGGAGGTCGTCAGGGTTCACCGTGACTGGGGCCGCGGCTTCGCCTGCCGCGATCCTGGTGGCAACTTTCCGGAGGACCTTTCCGATCTCACGCTCCAGGTTCCTGACTCCGGCCTCGCGCGTGTAGTTGGCCACGATCTGCCGGATGGTCTCGTCAGGGAGGGCCACCTCCTCGGGCCGCAGGCCGTTTCGTTCGAATTGACGCGGTCCCAGGTGATCCCGAGCGATATCCACCTTTTCATCTTCGGTGTATCCGTCGATCCGGATGACCTCCATGCGGTCAAGCAGGGGTTCCGGGATGGTCTCGACCACGTTTCCGGTGGCGATGAACAGGACTTCCGAAAGGTCCAGATCAACCCCCAGGTAGTGGTCGCGAAAGGTGTGGTTTTGTGCGGGATCAAGCACCTCCAGCAGCGCGCTCGACGGATCGCCCCTCCAGTCTGCACCGACTTTGTCAATCTCGTCGAGCATCAACACCGGGTTTTTCGTGCCAGCGTCCTTCAAGGCCCGTACGATCCTCCCCGGCAGCGCGCCAACGTAGGTCCGGCGGTGCCCGCGAATCTCGGCCTCGTCGTGGATGCCGCCAAGGGAGATGCGTCCAAACTTCCGGCCGAGCGCCCGGGCCACCGACTCGCCCAGCGACGTCTTGCCTACGCCAGGCGGGCCGATCAGGGTCAGGATGGCGCCTGAGCCGCGCTTCGTCGCAGTCTCGGTCTCAGCCAGGCCTCGCTCTTTGCGGAGTCTGCGCACCGAGAGGTACTCGATGATCCGCTCTTTCACGTCTTCTAGACCCGTGTGGTCTTCGGTGAGAATCCGCCGAGCCTCGGCGACATTCAGGTTATCTTCGGTGCGCCTGTTCCACGGAACCTCGGTCATCCAGTCAAGGTAGGTGCGGATCCACCCGTACTCCGGCGACTGCGGCGAGGTTCGCTGCAGACGGGCCAGCTCACGTTCAGCCTCCTGGCGAGCCTGCTCAGGCATGCCTGAGGCCGCGATCTTCGCGCGGAACTCTTCGGCGATGGAGGGACCATCGTCAGCCTCCCCCAGCTCTTTGCGGATGGCTTCGAGTTGCTCGCGCAGGAGGAACTCGCGCTGGCGCTTGTCCATGCCCTCAGCCACCTCGCGGCCGATCTTCTCCTTCAGCTCCAGATCGGCCAACGTCCGATTGGCCCAGGCGATAGCCAATTCAAGGCGCCGCTCGACATCGAGGGTCTGCAGGATCTCCACTTTCTGCTCGAAGGACAGGTCGGGCGAATAGCCGGCGGTGTCGACCAGGGCGCCCGGGTCGGTGATACCCCGGAGCATCTGCGCCACCTCGGGAACGCCCCGGGCCTCAACGATGTTCTCAACGGTGGCACGGTAGACGCGGGCTAGCTCCCGGACGCGCTCAGAGGCCGGCGCGGAGTCCTCGATTGGTTCGATCTGGACCCATACCGCGTCTCCGACCTCCGCCACTGTGGTTCCGAGGATGGCCCGCTGCAGTCCCCGAATGACGCGCACTTCGATCCGCGTGGGGAGGCGTACTGCGTCCTCGACCCGGGCCAGGGTGCCGATCCGAGCGTACCGCCCGTCAATTTTGGGAACCACAAAAATAGCGGAATCCGCCGCATGCGCGGCCGCGACGGCCTTCCGAGCTTCGTCGGTCTCTAAGGCGATCGTGACCACCATCCCGGGCAGCACAACCCCGGTGGTCAGGGGAAGAAGGGGCACGACCAGCGTCTTTGGACGATCCAGTTCACGGCTCGTATTCATCGTTTCCTCCCGATCTCTTTATTTCTACCTACTTGTGCTAACGAAACACCAGCCGCTTATATTCCAGAAGTATAGGCGGCAGAACCCCTGTTTTGCAGCAGGGAATGCATTGCGGTCGTTACGAGTTTTACGTGGTGTCGGTCGCAACCGAAGGACATCGAAGGGCTAGGTGTGCCGCGCACCATGGTTAGGGTCTTGAGCCATTCGCTGGTGGCCTCTAATAGACGCGCCCCAGAGAAACATTTAGTGACCCTCCACGGGGCGTTCGGAGCCGGACGGAACTGGGGAGCGATCGCACGCCGTCTTGTCCAGGCACGTCCGGAATGGGGCGTCGTGCTGACCGATTTGCGGCTGCACGGTGACTCGCAGGGCTTTTCGCCGCCCCACACCCTGGACGCCGCCGCGGCAGATGTCGACGGACTCGGCCGGACCCTGGGATTCCCGCTCGACGCCGTGTTGGGCCATTCGCTTGGTGGCAAGGTGGCGCTGCTCTACGCGGCCCGCCATGCTGCTGGTCTCCGGCAGGTGTGGGTCGTGGACTCCGCGCCTGCCGCCGGACCGCCTTTGGGAGACGCCTGGCAGATGCTGCGGGCCGTCCGTTCTCTCCCCGCGGCATTCGCCTCGCGCCAGGAGGCGATCGAGGGCCTGGTGCGTTTCGGGTTCGCCCCGGATGTGGCGCAGTGGATGACGACGAACCTGGAACGCGCTGACGGACGTTACCGATGGCGTCTAGACTTCGATGCTCTCGAGGAGTTGCTCCGCGACTTCTTCCAAACGGATCTCTGGAGTGCCGTCACCCGTCCTCCGGAGGGTGTGACGCTCCATTTTGTCAAAGCATCCCAGTCAGACGCCTTGAGCCTGGATGCGCTCGAACGCCTGGAGCGCATCGCCGAACATCACGGCATCTTTGTTCACACCGTGCCTGGCGGCCATTGGATCCACGCTGATAATCCCGACGCGATCGTCGACCTGCTCACGAGGCATCTCCCCTGAGCACGCTGACCTGTCTTCCGCTCATGGGTTGAGCGCACCTAGCTTGTCCGGATTGCCAATGGCCCAGATGTTGCGGATCCGCGCCTGGTCCACTTCGATGCTGACCACAACGGCAGGCATCCCGTCGGGGTGACGAATCAACAGCGTGGGCTGGCCGTTCACATCGGCCACGGCATATTGCGCCCCCACGGGAACGAACTTCGCAGTGACTCCGATGACGAAGCGCGCGACATCTGCGCGGCCACGCACTGGCTCCAGCGCTGCCCCGCGCACTTTGCCTCCGCCATCGGCCCAGATGGTGGCGTCTTCTGCTAGTAGATTGGTGAGATTGTGGAGATCGCCGTTCACCGCCGCACGCATGAACTCTTCCAGCAGACGCCGGTGCTCTTCCGGGCTTACCTGGAAGCGTGGGCGATTCGCGGTGATGCGGTCCTTGGCCCGGCTGAACAGCTGGCGACAGGCGCCCTCCGACTTCTCCAGCATACCTGCGATCTCGTCATACTCGTACTCAAATACTTCGCGAAGCAGAAAGACCGCACGCTCAGCGGGCGTCAGCCGTTCCAGAAGAACGAGAAACGCCATGGAGACAGACTCGTTTCGGTCGGCTTGAGCCTCCGGGTTGCCCAATTCCGGCTGGTCGGTGCCGAGGATAGGCTCGGGTAGCCACGGTCCCACGTACATCTCGCGCTGCGCCCGCGCCGAGGTCAGGTGATTCAGGCACAGACGCGTCACAATCGTGGACAGATACGCCTTGGGCGACTCGATGACGGTGAGCGGCGCGGACTGAAAGCGGAGATACGCGTCCTGCAAGATGTCTTCCGCATCGGTGACGCTGCCCAGCATCCGATACGCAATGGAGAACAGCAGTGGGCGATGCTGTTGAAATGTGGTCAGGTGACCGTCAAGAGAAGTGCTCATACACTCTCCATTTTCTAGTACGCGACTCCGATGACTTGCCCTATCGTCTCGGGTTGCCCCAACACGCGAAGCATAAGATGGGCGACGTCGGCGCGGGAAATGCTGAGCCCGTGCGGGAGGTTCTGCCCGTACGCCGTCCGGTAGGTGCCGGATAGTGGCCTATCGGTCAGCCGCGGCGGTCGGACAACGGTCCACGCCAGGCCGCTGTCCCGAAGGATGTCCTCCATCAGAGCGAGATCGACATAGTGCTTACGGAAGATGGCTTTCACCAATGGGGCGGCCAGATTCCGCATGAAGAATCCGTCCCCCGGGTCGTGCTTCGGCGGCTTCGGACGACCAGGCGAAGAGATGGTGGAAACCGGCGCTGCGCTGACAACGACAACCCGCCGTACGCCCACCGCCTTCATCGCCTGGACGATGGCCCGCGTGCCCTGCGAAGTGATTCCGGCCTCGGAAATCGACCGTGGACCAAGGGCAGACAGCACCGCGTCGGTACCTTCGATCGCGGAGTCGATCGCTACTGGGTCCGAAGCCGCCAAGTCTGCCATTATAGCGCGTATTTCTGGGGACAGCCTTTTTGGATTGCGGACCACTGCTGTGACTTCATGACCTGCGGCGACAGCCTGCGCGAGGAGTTGCCGGCCGATACCGCCAGTCGCCGCGAAGATCGTAAGTTTCATCTCACTCCCTCAGCGACAACCAGACCCGGCGTTCCATGTTTCACGGGACGAGTCAAGAGGACGATGACATTGATGATGGCCGAAGGCACCAGCAGGCCAAGGGCCGCAATCAAAACCCATGGTGAAGCGCCGCCGCGAGAGGCGACAAGGTCCCAGCGGCCGATCGCGATGATTCCGGCGATGCTGGCCCAGAGTGCTGTCTCCAGCGCATTAAGGCGTTCGTCGGCTCGAATGTGGAAGCCCGCGGCCATGAGGACGATGACGGCGAGACCGATGGCAGCCAACGGAGTCAGCCACGGCAGGATGCCGGACGCCATGGGCAACACCAGCCCAGCAGCGCCAAGCACCTCCGCCAACCCGATGGAGATCACCAAAGGACGGGGCAGGTCAGAGAACCCGGTCCATCGTTCCAGGCCGCGGCCGATGATCTTCGGCGCGCCGGCCGCGAGGAAGAAGAGGGCGAGGAACCCTTGAACGCTCCAAAGGACGAGATTCAACATATCCTTACGGGACCTCCTACAGCTAAACTCACCGCATCCGACGATATATGCTCGTCGGTCGACGGTGCACATCTCTTGTCGTCCACTCCATAAGACAAAAGAGGGGTACCTTTTGTGACAGGCAAGAGCCTCGGATCAGGGTGAGGGGGAAACGCGTATTGGTATAGCCACGACGGGAGATAACCGAGCCTCCGGTCCGATAACTTCAGCCGGTCCGATGACTTCAGCGATCAGAAAATGCGTTCCCGGCCACCGCCTCACGACGATCGTCAACGAGTGGGAAAAACGCCCGCTGGAGTCAGTTGTAATTTTGTCTTCTGCGAGGCATCCCATCATATGCGGTCCGGTGCTGCACAGCGCGATCCGCACTCGGACGTTGGGCTCAGCACTTCCAATTACCTGGACCGAGCCGGATATGGTTGTTCCTTCCATCGGTGCATGAATCGTGGGTGGCGGCGACACGGACGGTAGGGGTGGCGGGAATGCAGGAGGACCGTTCAGCACCCTGATGTTCGTCCCGTGGATGCGAACGTCGCTGCCGATAATGGGCTTACCAAAAATGAGGTCGCTTCCCTCCACATCGACACCTTGCAGCCCTATAAGTCCCGAAATGCCAACCCTGCTGGCGTGAAGCGAGATGCGACGGCGAGAAACAAGATCAACGTCAATGCCAGAGGGACGCCCCAAGCCGGCCACCGTGGTAATATCCCCTTCTGCGACAAGGGCCCCGCTGCCCGACGGGTGGTTTGCGATCAGCGACCCCGCGATGTAGATGGTGCCGTAGACCCACGCTAACGAAGCCAAGCGGGTTTCGCCGGAAATGACAAGGGTCGCGTACCGTCTGAGCGCCGCGAAATCGACGATAGGAAGAGTTACGCGCCTGCCCTGCTGTCTTACCTCGCCCGCACGCGCCCCGCCCTCGATGACGACGTCTTCCCCGGCCTCGACGCTCCCCTCCACGACGACGGAGCCCCGCAAGATCACCCGCCTGTTCGCATGCACATTGCCAAGAACACGAATGTTCTCGCCCTCCAGAATCAGGTCTCCGCCGGCGGTGATCGCGTGTAGCTCAGGGATGGTACCTGCAGAGACCGCAGGGACCAACCCGGTCAGGAGCAGCACGGTTACAATAATGGCGAGCGCAGCTCGCATACTCAATCACGTCCCGGGCGGATTTCGCCCCTCGCCGTTCTTCCGATCCAGATGGAAAGTACTACACCTCTCAATGCGGGATTCCGCTTCGAAGGACTCGGGCATCCGCGATCAGTACTCTCATAGGCCACCGGGCCCGCTGTCGTGGCCGTACCTCTGCTCTCGAGACCGGACCCGACTGTAACTCGTATGAGTAGGTACCACGACCACTGGTGGCCCCATCGACTCGGACCACAGAGGCGCTGCCGACCACATAAGAACTCGCGGTAATCGCCAATGTCAAACAATCCCCGCTAAACGTCACCTGCCAGTTCCACCGGATTGCGGTGAACGTGCCCGCAGGCACTGTAATGGTGACGGTGCCTGCCTTGTTCGAGGAAGCCGACCACGCGACTGTTCCCGAATCCTGCCCGTCAAAGAAACACTGAGCCACGCCAGATGTCGCTTGGGCCCTTCCAAAATTTACAATGCCGTCGCCGCCGAAGACCAGTTCATATGTTCCCGGGTCACTGCTAGGACCGGTCCAAACATCTGCCCTCTGGGTTGCGACTTGATTCCACGTGAAGTACGTTCGCTCGGTGGCGCCCGGCGCAAACGTATCTGTTTCGTCTAAGAAGTGATACGTGACCCCCCGGTAGGACGTCGTGCCCCCGTAGGTCTGGGTCGCCGCCCCAGTAGAAGACGGGCCTCCTGTGGGAGTGCGCGTGTAACGATACGTCCATATCGTGCCGGCGGGAAACGGAAACGCAGGAGGAGTGTTCACCTGAGCTCCCCTGCTACTCCCGACCACCCAAGGCGTTAGGACGACGAACGCCAGCACGACGAGCGTCAGGATTCTAACGACCCTCACCTTCCTCTCCTCTGTGCGAAGTCGCTGCTGTGGACCTACCTTACGCGTCAGTAAACGAAGATTCCGCGGGGCGATACTGGCGTCCTTAGGGTTATCCAGTTCAGACCCGTCATATCGTCCATCCGTACCACACGCCTATTGCCGAAATCGGCGACGAAGATCCGGCCTGCTTCGTCCACAAAAATCCCGTTGGGCTCATTGAACTGGTTGACCTCTGCACCTTGGCTGCCCAGGGTCGTCCAATCTGCCCCCATCATGTCGCTAATTCGAACGACTCTGCTGTTCAAAGAATCTGTCACGTATATCCGGCCCGCTCCGTCCACGAAGATCCCGGCGGGATAGTAGAAGTGATTGACTCCGGTCCCCGGGACACCTCCCACCGTCGTCCAGTTTGCTCCGGTCATATCGTTCATCCGCACCAGCCGATTATTGCCGGAATCCGCCACGTAGATCCGCCCCGTGCCATCCACGAAGACACCGGCGGGGTGGACGAATTGGCCAACCCCGTCGCCCTGGCTGCCAAGAGTTATCCAACCTGCTCCCGTCATGTCGTCTACCCGGACTATGCGATTGTTGCCCGAGTCCGCAACATAGATCCGGCCTGCTCCATCCACGAAGGCCCCGCCGGGATAGGCGAACTGGTTGACCCCGGTCCCCTGACTCCCAAACGTCGACGAGCCGGCTCCTGTCATATCATTCATCAGGACAATCCTGTGGTTGAACCTATCCACGACATAGATTCGTCCTCTACCATCCACGCAGATGGAGCGGGGATCAGTAAGCTTCACTGCAGGGTTCCGAGAGCCGGTGGTTGTCCAGCCTGCCCCGGTCATGTCGTCCATCCGGACAACCCGTCTGTTATCGGAGTCGGCCACGTACATCCGGCCTGCTCCATCCACGAAGATCGCGGCAGGATCCTTGAACTCCTTGGGCCCGCTGCCCCGGGTACCCAGCGTTATCCAGCCCGCACCCGTCATATCGTTCACCCTGACAATGCGGTTGTTTCCGAAGTCCACGACATAGATCCGACCGGCTCCGTCAACGAAGATCGCGGAAGGATTGTTGAACTGCCTGGTTCCGCTACCCCAGGTGCCCAGGGTCGTCCACCCTGTCCCCGTCATATCGTCCATCCGAACGATGCGGTGATTAAAAGTGTCTACGACGTAGATCCGGCCTCTTTGGTCTACGAAGATCCCACGAGGCTGAGAAAACTCTTTCACCCCTGTGCATTGGTGCACTTGCGGACATGTTCCGAGAGCCGTCCAGCCTGCACCCGTCATGTCGTCCACCCGGACGATGCGGTGATTGGAAGCGTCCGCGATGTAGATCCTGCCTGCTCCGTCCACAAAGATGCCACGAGGCTCAAAAAACTTCTTAACCCCGGTGCCGTGTTCACCAAGCCACGTCCAGCCCCCGTGCGACATATCGTTCACGCGCCCAATCCGGTCGTTAGCGAGGTCGGCTACGTAGATCCGGCCCGCCGCGTCCACGAAGAGTCCTCGGGGAAACGGGTCTCCAGGAGGCTGAAAGTTGCTTAGCACAACCTCAGAGGCGGCCCAGCCAGCCCACGTCATGTCGTCTGCCCGAAGGATGCGACTGTTGCCTACATCCACGACGTAGATCCGGCCCGCCGCGTCCAGGAAGACGCCATTGACGGTTCCTAACTCAGGGGTACCCAGCAGTGTCAATCCCGCCCCTGTCATATCGTTCACACGTGCGATTGCCGTGTGAGCATCATCGGCCCAACTCGTTCCGGTCACATAGATCTGCCCAGTACGCCCCGCGAAGGAATGAACGACCCCGGGGATGGCGATTCCCGCCTCAAGAAGCACCCCCAGCGTCAGAACCAAAATCCGAAGAAAGCCACTCCGCACCAGGGGTATTCTCCACGTCACTATCGCGAAATGCTGTAGGCTAAAGTTGTCCACGTACGGCCACCGTCCAGCGTCTTCAGCAGGAATGGAAACGTCTGTCTGGCACCTCCGCCATACGGATCCGTATTCCTGACCGCCCATCCCACTTCCTGAGAGATAAAGGCGAGATGCGTCACGTCGCCAAAGAGTTGGCTGGAGTGAACCTTCGTCCACTGCCGCCCACCATCGCTAGTCATGTACAACGTGTCTTCGCTCTTCACCCATCCGTGACTCATGTCGATGAAGGTGCTCGGCCGTGGTCGGGGATTGATCCTATTTTCTGACACCGGCACAGCTGTTGTGTACATCCAAGTTGTGCCGCCGTCGCGTGTCACGTAAAAGACAGTAACCGGTCTGGTGTGTTCGGTCTCTGCATTGGGATCGCTACGATGCGAAGTTGTGTAGTCTGCACGCAAGATCCCGTCCTGGGCTGTGAAGACCCTTGGCGGCCACAGATAAGCTTCCCAGTGAGGGGTGAGTTGCGGGGGGAGGGGGAGCTTCTGCTCTTGCCACGTGCGCCCTCCATCGCGTGTGACATACAGATACTGCCAGTCGGATGGAATGCCTAGCCCTGTGATCAAGCCTGTCGTGGAGTTGAAAAACGTGATGCCCGTCATCCCGCTCAGATTTGTCAGCCCGCTATTCCTGTCCGTGTTGCTTGACACTTTGATCCATGTCTCCCCGCCGTCCGCCGAACGGTAGATGTCGACATCGGTGTGCCCCGTGTAGCCGACTATGTCATGGATGAGCCACCCCTCGCGGGGATCAAGGAACGAGATCGAACTCCAACCTGGGTTGGCGCTCGCCTTCCACGTGTGACCACCGTCGACTGTACGGAAGATCTCGATGGAACTTTCGTGCGATGATTTTCGCACCCATTTCCCTGCTAACGCGATCTGTGGGTCCAATGCGTGCAGGTAGATTACGCCGGTCCTCTTTCCTGATGAGTCAACAGGCGTAATATCTTCCCATTTGGTTCCACCGTTAGTTGTACGCAACACGAGGCCCGGTAAGATATTAAGGGGGCACGGATCGCATCCAGCGGTCACAGCCCACCCGATCTGCGCATCGATCATTTGGAGGGAGACCAGGGGGGATACGCTGTCGTTGCCCTGCAACGCAGAAGTGGGTCGAGAGGTCAGCCCGAGCGTCAAGGTCACCGCGGCAATTACTAGAGCTACTCGCATACGCGATCACTCCCGTGCCGAAAATAGGCGGTCCTCAACAAATTATGCCCCGAGCGGATCATCAGCCGCCACTCTCGATATTTGCTGTGTAGCCCCGACGCCCCGAACAGCAAGGGAAAGGTTACGCTGAAGCTCGTTGTTACTCCGCGGGCAATAGTGGGTCGTGGTCAGCCCGCTGGCACTCCGCTCGCCGGCGGGTAGGGGAATAGCGCAGTCTTCGAGCGCGTTGCCCAATATATGGCGGATTGGAACACTCGGGTTATAGACGAGTTTCACGCGAAGCGCGGAAAAGGCATCGGAACGTTTGGCGACAACCTCCTGCTCCTTACGACGCGCGGGGCCAAAAGCGGCCAGCTGCGCACAACGCCGCTCGTCTACCACCGTGATGGTGAGCGCTACGTCATCGCGGCGTCGAAGGGCGGCGCGCCGACGCATCCCAGCTGGTACCATAATCTGGTGAAGCATCGCGAGGCCGAGATTGAGGTGGGCACGGAGAAGTTTAAGGTGCGCGCAACGCCGATTCCGAAGGGAGTCGAGCGCGATCGTCTCTACGAGGCGCATGGCAATGTGTTCGCGGGATTTCGCGACTACCCGAAGAAGACAAAGCGAATCATTCCGGTGGTCGTCCTGGAACGGATCCCCTAGATTCTCCCCTGCAAGAACCCGAACGGCGAACGGGAACAAAAACTGCGTTCCCCGTTCGCCGTTCTGCGTTGGCGTTCTTGAAGCGGCTCTCAGTTTCCGTTAA
>Ga0209161_10003139_pt1 | contig 13389 bp, 13 predicted proteins | sample GraSoiAngelo_155_FD_186169 | JGI IMG/M metagenome (GOLD analysis project Ga0209161, IMG submission 186169) | Grasslands soil microbial communities from the Angelo Coastal Reserve, California, USA - 14_1009_13_30cm (SPAdes) (version 2) | ecosystem: Environmental > Terrestrial > Soil > Grasslands...
CGTGGAGCGCCGCGAAGCCGATGCCGATCAGCCACGCTCCGATGGCCCGCGAGGTCAAAGTCGTGAGGGGCCACGGCCACAGCGGCGCGACGACCGACGGGAGGAGGAAGAGTCCCGCGCCGAAGACGAGCATGCCGCCCCCTTGGCCAAGGACCAGGACCCGCATCCAGCTAGGTGCGGGGGAGCCTCGAGGCGGATCTCCTCCCGGCGCGCGAAGCTGGAGCCATCCGGCTAATAACATCGCCACGGGAACGCCGGCGTAAATGGCGAGCCAGAACCATGCCGCCCCTTGGGCGCTCGCGATCAGGCTGGAGAAATGGAAGCGGTCGAAGTGCACCAAGGTCGCCACGAGCGTGAGGGTCGTAAACAGCCAGATCGCCGGCACCGCGACGCGGGCCTTCGCCCACAGCTTCTCGCGGGCCGCGATCAATTCCACGGGCACCGCGGCCCAATACGCCGCCCCGAGGAACGCTGCGGTCAGAGGCGGGGCGATGGTCCAGGCGAAATACGTGTCCGTTTGCTCCGTGAGCAGGCTCAGCTGCAGACCCGCAAGGAAGACGAGGGCGCTCGCGGCGTACAGAAGCCATCGCATCGGCCGAATCAACGATCGGACGCCGGGGACCGATGCTTCCTCCGCCATGCCCGACCGGGGCGATGCCAAACCCTCGTATGAGGATTCTTCTCAGATCACTGGTCGATTCGCGAAGGGACTGCTCGCTTTACTGGAGCGCTTTCTCCATCCGAATGTCCCGGACGCCCGGACCGACCAAACGAGTCCAATCGCTTTCTTCCTCGCCGGTCACGACCGAATCCAAGATCTTCCACTTCGTTCACCGAGGAATTCGAGATCGACACGATCATGGGAATGTCGTGTCGCGTCGCCGACCGAACGCCTATGCCGGAAATTGTAGCGGGCATTTTCCCGGACGGATGGACCGGCTGGATATCAAGCCCACTTTGGACGGCAAACGATTCCATTCCAATGGAGAGACCGTGGAAGCCACCGGCGCAGCTTACCTACCTCTAGTCCGCAACTGGGGCAGCGTTGCCTTTAATGGTCGGCCGGTTGTTTCAGCGCCGGTGTTTCCAGAAAAGGAGCCAGAGCCGGAAGGAAAGAGAGCTACTCTGGACAGCCCTCTCGTCATTCGAGACGACGATTTCGAGAGGTTGGTCCACAGCAGACGTGGCGACACCATAGTGTGCACTCCAATCAGGACTCCGATAGGGACTCGGCGGGGGGTTTTCGTCTTCGTGGAGGGCGCTACCCACAAGGACTTTCAGCGCAGCGGAAAGCCGTACAGGCTCATAGCCGTCGTGCGTCGAAAGCAGACTGCGAGAGCCGAACCGCGTGGGCGGAAAGCGGTTATCGTAGCTATCGAGGGTATTGGCGAAATCCCGCGCGACCCGAGTGACACAACGAGGACAGTCCACTTTAGCTAGACGGCTTTGGAATCGCTACCGGTATTTCGGAGTGCAACCCAGTTTGGGAGTGGACCGGCGCTGGGACCAGGGGGGCAGAAGCATCATGAGTAGGCGTGTTTGGCAACCCTCCCGACATATTGAAGTACGAGTGGGGCGTATGCTGCATACGCCGACGAGTAAGTCCTCGCACATGCGAGGGTCCTCCGAAAGCCATGATGCCGCAATGATGCGGATGGGAGCGAGTAGGAAGGGTTCGCCGGTCATGCCCTGGGGAAGAGATACTCCCCGCAAACTCGACGCTTGAAGTGGCGCATGTACTTGTCATTCTTGCCGTTTTTCCAGTAGTGGTAAACTGCACCTGCGACGAAATCTGCGATCTGCAATCCTGCATCTTCGCCGGAGTCCTTGTGCTGCAATTTCACGTTCAAGTGAGAGGGTACTAGCACGAGCTGCCCTCCCCATTCGGTCACGACCATCTTATATCCGTCACTTTCGACATATTGATTAATGTCTGTTTCTGCGAATCCGTACTTGGATCGATCCAGCACGACATCGCAAACGTGCCCTCGTCTTCGATTCGCGAGCCATCGGATCACCTGGTAACAAAGATAGTTGTAGAGAGGGGTCTTGCTGTTCTTTAGGCGGTCAGATACTCGATTCTTCCAGAGGATAGCCGCATAACCAATGTCCACATCCTCCATGCCCACCCGCCTGACCACCTCCTCTCGCACATCTTCTGATGATTTGGTCCACTTGAGTTCCGTTGTTCCGATTGCTGACAGCTTTCGGGCCCTGAACTGCTTCACAAGTTTGGTCGGAGTTTTCGAGTCGGCAAAGACGACAGCAGAAATCACAAAGATTGGCGACGACGATGCCCCGAAACCGAGATCTCCGGACTCATCCACGTATATGATGGGCAATTACTCAATTCCAGCAATTTCGATCCGTTATATCAGACCGGGAGAATTGAAACGTTTCGGTGAATTGTTCCCTGGGATTTCAACCGTCTCCTCTGAGATGCGGTCCGCGCGGTCACCGTTGATTTTTTGACTTCAAGTCCGTTGTAACAAGACATGTGATGGACCGGCTGAGACTTCTATGACTGGACATTGAGAGCCAAGACGCCAATCAAGAAGGGTTTCCTGTGGCAAATCCAACGCCCTAGACCAAAAACGAGGACGCGGTGAAGTTCGGGTCTACAGGATTCTTGCGGCAGTGAACCGAGCGCCGGGCCTGTGTCAGTCTACACGCTGCTGCAACGCCGGAATCCGCGGGGTCGTCGTACTTGATTTCATGGCAAGTCCGAGAAGAACTGGGCTACGTCGTAGTTGCCTATGGTTTGCGCGAGACCAAGCGGGGTCTGACCAGCTTTGTTCACGTACAGCGGATTAGCGCCCCTTGAGCGGAGCAATCGAATCACGTCCCCGCGGCCGCGTGAGTTGAACACCGCAACAAACAGGGGTGTGTTACCATGCTTGTTGGGCTGGTCGACGTTCGCCCCCGCATCAAGAAGAAGCGATGCGGCTGCGGTAGCCCCTTCCTGGCAGGCCAGATGGAGCGGGGTCATGCCCATCCGGTCCCCAAGATTTGCGTCATCGCCGGCAGCGAGGCGCTCAGCGACCTTCGCCGGATCGTTCGCCATGGCTGCGTAGTGGAGTAGTTGGCGTCCTTCGCGGTCAAGCGGCGTCATGGTGACAACTCTAAACGGGGCCAAATCAGATCCGCCCGCGGAATACACCGGCGTTTCGGCAACTATCGTAGCCGTGACGCTGGGAGCAACCTCCACCCTTTCTCTTTCTTGCTTGATTGCATCCGCTAGTTCCAATGTAGTAGGGCATGGACCGGCTGGGATTTGAACCCAGGGCTTCCTGCTTGCAAAGCAGGCGATCTTCCGCTGATCTACCGGCCCGCGCCGTCCGCAGCACCGTGCAGGGGATGAAACTTTCCGCGGAATCAGGTCATTCGATCCGGGTCCCTTCACCGGACGCCGCCGGGCGAGTCCGCGAAACATGGTTCTCAAATTCGCGATTGGAGGAAGGCCTCATTAGCCCCGCCTCGCATCTCTACGATGAGGGGTTCGACGTCGAGAAGGGTTGCGGGGATCAGCACCGCCGTTCTCGTAAGCCTGCTCCTATTCACCGTCGTTCCCGCCTTCCTGTTCATCCCGCAGGCCACGACCGTGGCGAATGGCGGCGAAGATAGCAAGCCGACGTCGACCGTGAAGCCGCTGCCCGAGTTCACGAACGGGCAGGTCGTCCCGATCTCGTACCGCTCCGTTCTGCATGGAGGCCAATCGGGGGGCGGGGATGATGACGACAGCGTGTCGACGTCCGCGGTCGACTCGACGGGAGTGAGGCCCCTTTCGGGCGTCGATCCGGACGGCGGCCACAGTCGGTTCTGGACCGAGCTCTTCTATCGTTCGAACGGGACTCCCGCATGGACCCTGTACATGCCGCCGTGGAACCCGAACGGGCGATGGTTCGGGGTCCACGATCCTCAGCAGGAGGGCGCCGTCACCGGAGCGATTCCCTTCGACACCTTGTACACCGGTGGCGAGACCCATTACGAGTTCGCGACGGTCGCCGTGTCCAAGAAGTTCGGCCGCGAGGCCCTCGACGCCCCGAAGGCGAACACGACCGTGGACTCGCATCCGCCGCAAGTCTTCATCGCGACGCCGACCCCCGGGGAATGGACGAACAAGAACGTCCTGCGTTGGATCGCGCAGGACGCGGCCTCCGGGGTCGCGAGCGTGATCGTGACGTTGGACAGTCAGACCCCGACCCTCTTCCGAACCGCCGAGGGAGAGACCGAACTCGCGATCACGGCGGGGGACCACTCGGTCCTCGTGGAAGTCACGGACCGCGCCGGGAACTCCGTCAACGTGACCGTGCCGTTCCACTTCGATCCGAATGCGCCCTCCGTCTCGATTACCTCCCCGGCTCCCGGCTCCTACGCCGATTCAAAGGACGTCAGCGTGACCTGGACTGCCATCGATTCCGGATCGGGGGTCGCGACCCTCCAGCTCTCCGTGGATTCGGAGGCCCCGATCGATCTGGCCACCGATGCGACTTCGTATTCGCTCACGAATCTCTCCGAGCAAGGGCACTCCGTCACGTTGCTCGCCGCGGACGCGGCGGGGAACCTCGGGATGGAGACCGTCTCCTTCGCCGTCGACACGACGCCCCCGCAGCTGTCGATCATCGCCCCCTCCGGCCGATATGTCAACACGAAGGACCTGCAACTGTACTGGGTCGGGTCCGACTCGAACTCTGGGATCGACCACTATGAGCTCTCCCTCGATGGCGCCACTCCCGTGAAGGTCGAGGGTGCGTTCGGGTACGCGTTCCCCGGCGTCCCGGAGGGAGCCCACTCCGTCGTCGTGCGCGCGTTCGACCGGGCCGGGAACGTGGCGGCGAAGACGGCGGATGTCACGGTCGACGTGACGCCTCCGAAGGTGACGATGAGTTCTCCCGCAAGCGGCAGCACGGTGACGGGCACTCTCGACGTGGCCTGGACCGCCTCCGATGACGGGTCCGGGATCGAACTCGTCGAATTGCTCTTCGACGGGAACCAGCCGGTCGTCGCGACGGGGGCCACGTCGGTCACTCTCCCCGCGCCGTCCATGGGACCGCATTTCGTGAGCGTCCGCGCGACCGACCGCGCGGGGAATGTCGGCGAGGCCGGCGTGCCCTTCTCCTATGGAGGACCGGGCGGCCAGGGAGCCCTCGGCGTCTCGGCGCTCGACTTCGGCCTGCTGCTCCTGTTGTTCGGGGTGATCGCCGTATCCGCTGCGTACCTCGCGGTCCGTCGGCGCCGGAGATCCGGGCCGCCTTGAACGTCAGATCCTTCAAGTCCTCTTCGCGGGCTCAAGCCTTATCCTGCCCGCCCCGATGACCGCTCGATGGAGGACGCCGGCCCTCGCGCGGTTCGTTGGTTCGTCGGACTCAGCCTCGTGGTCGGCGGCTTCGCGCTCCTCGGCGGCGCGTTGCAATACGGCTCGTTCTCCGGGGCGTCCTACTGGGTCTTCGCGTTCGCGGCGGCCCTCGCGATCCTGCTCTCCCTCTTCACGGCCTTGTTGGAACCGGGCCCGCGGAGCCCGACGTGGCCGGCGGCAGCCTGGATCGTCGTGGTGCTCCTTTCGATGTTGTGGGCCCATTTCGATGCCGCGGGCCACGCCTTCCTCAGTGGATTCGCGGCGATCGTCGCCTTCGGGACAGGACTTGGGATCCTGCGCCGGCAGCTGTGGGCCTGGGCGGTCGCCCTCGCGAACGTCGTTGGATTCGGCCCGATCGTCCTCTTGATCGCCCCGCTGCCCGCCGCCGTCATCGCGGGAGGATTCGTCCTGTTCCTGGTCGACGTCGTCGCGCTCCTCGCGATCCACCGGACGTACTTCGAGTCGCGGTAGAACCGCTCAGGATGGGGGGCACGATCTCGATGCCCTTGCGGTTAACGGAGGCCAAGGTCTTCGAACTCGCCTCCCCATGCAGGCGCGCGATCTTCGTCGCGTCTATCGACCGATGGCGATGGTGTCGAAACGGGCGACAATCCCCAGTGCAATCGCTCCGAGCACGATGGTCAAGACGGCGAAAACGACGACGAGGATCCGATAAGCGGTCCTCATGGCGCCGTCGAAGGCGCGACGGCCGCATGAAGGTTTCGCGGGGCTTCCGTCCTCGTCCCGCGGGGCTCAAGATCGCAAGACGATCTCGATGTTGACTCCGTCCGGCACCTGGATGCGCATGAGCTGGCGCAAGGCCCGTTCGTCCGCATCGAGGTCGATGAGCCGCTTGTGGATCCGCATCTCCCACCGGTCCCAGGTCTCGCTCCCTTCGCCGTCGGGGGACTTGCGGACGGGCACGACGAGACGCTTCGTCGGGAGCGGGATCGGCCCCGCCATCGCGACGCCGGTGCGCTCGCTGATCAGCTTGATCTGTTGGCACACGTTGTCGACCTTCTTCGGGTCCGTGCCGCTGAGCGAGATCCGCGCCTTCTGGGCCATGCGTCAACCTGGGGAATCGGATCTCGCGGGCGTAGGTCACTTCGCCTTCTCGACGTCGATAACCTGGCCCGCCGCGACGGTCTGGCCCATGTCGCGGACCGCGAACCGGCCCAGCTGGGGGAAGGCCTTGTACGCCTCGATGACGAGGGGTTTCGTCGGCCGGATTTTCACCCGGGCCGCGTCGCCGGTCTTGAGGAAGTCGGGCTTCTCGGGCTTCGGCGCACCGGTCTTCGGGTCGAGCACCGCGATCAGTTCCTCGAAGGTGCAGGCGACCTGGGCCGTGTGGGCGTGGAAGACCGGGGTGTAGCCGGCCGTGATGACGCTTGGATGGTTGAGGACGACGATCTGGGCCGTGAAAGACTTGGCAATGGTCGGAGGATTGTCGGTCGGCCCGGCGACGTCGCCGCGGCGGAGATCCTTCTTGTCGATCCCGCGGACGTTGAAGCCCACGTTGTCGCCTGGCTCGGCCTGGGGGATTTGCTCGTGATGCATCTCGATCGACTTGACTTCGCCGACCTTGTCCGAGGGATTGAAGTGAATCTTCATGCCGACCTTCAGGAGGCCCGTCTCGACGCGGCCGACCGGCACGGTCCCGGCTCCCGTGATCGAGTACACATCCTGGACCGGGAGGCGGAGCGGCAGGTTCGTCGGCTTGGGCGGCACGGTCAGCTGGTTCAGCGCCGCGACGAGGGCGGGTCCCTTGTACCATGGCATCTTGGTCGACGCCTTCGTGATGTTCTCGCCCTTGTACGAGCTGATCGGGATGAAGGGGATCTTGTCGACCTTGAAGCCTGAGATTTTCAGAAGCCCGCTCAATTCCGTTTTCAGTTCGTTGAAACGCTTCTCCGAATACTCAGGTTTGCTCGCGTCCATCTTGTTGATCGCGACGATCAACTGTTCGACGCCGAGGACCTTCGCGAGGTAGATATGCTCCTTCGTCTGCGTCTGCACGCCTTCCGCGGCGCCGACGACGAGCACGGCGGCGTCCGCCTGGGACGTGCCGGTGATCATGTTCTTGACGAAGTCCCGGTGGCCCGGGGCGTCGATGATCGTGAAGTAGTACTTGTCCGTGTCAAAGCGCTTGTGCGCGACGTCGATCGTCAGGCCGCGCTCCCGCTCCTCCTTCACCTGGTCCATGACGAAGGCGAACTCGAACGTGGCCTTGCCCATCTGCTCGGCGAGTTTCTTCAGGTTCTCGAGTTCGTGGGGGTCGATGTTCCCCGTGTCGTACAGGATCCGGCCGACGGTCGTCGACTTCCCGTGGTCGACGTGGCCGATGAACACCAGGTTGAGGTGGGGCTTCGCGGGCATGTGTTTTACTCCGTAACGCGCACCTTAACATCCAGTCGTATTTATGTCTTCCCTGCGCGACACGCGCGTTTTTCTCCGAGGAAATCCTCGGTTCACGAGAAAGGGGCTCACATGCCGCCGAATCGCAGACCGGCCGACTCGATCACGTCTTCATGGGAGCGGGCAACCTCGGCTTTCGCGGTGCGCCGTAAATCGAGGAAGGCCAACTGCGTCCAGGCCGCCGGCTTAGGGAGGTCTGCCGCGGGCATTTCGGTCCGGAAGAGGAATTCGATGTCCCAGTGGGTCGGGGCATTCGGGAAGCGCTTCGGCGTGTAGGCCTCCGACACTACTTTCGGCTCCGAAAATCGGAGATCGGACAACTCGAGCTGCTCGCGGGCGATGCGTCGCGCGGCGTCCTCCGGCGATTCCTGGAAGATGAGGTGGGAGGAAGGCAGCATCCAGCCCCGCGAATGCACCTCCACGCGGGAGGGATCGAGGGCGCCGATATGGTCCCAAGGGGCTCGGGGGTTCATGCGGCCCATGAGGACCTTCCTCGGATCCCCGGTCTCCGTGATGATGAGGAAGGCGGACAGACAGAAGGCACCGGCGGGAATTTCCGTGATGCTGAATGCCGCGGTGTCGGGAGACTTGCTGAAGCGCGCGAATCGCCGATCCGTCGTCATCGTCCTTCCGACGGGACCATGGTCCCCATGCAGTTTCAGGATTTGCCGATTCCCGGTCGAGGGACCCGGGGCACGGCTTACGCCGCGTAGTAGGCTTCGTCGTACGGCTCCGGCGGCAGGCCCTTTCGGGTCCGGATGGAACGCACGACCTCGCCGAGGAGGTTCGTCGGGACCGGCTCGAAGCCGGCGTTCTCCGTGGACCAGAGCGCGCGGCCTTGCGTCGCGGATCGGATCGCGGACGCGAACCCGAACATCTCGGCCACCGGCGCCCGGGCGTGGATCACCGTGATCTCGCCTTCCTGGGTGATGTCCTCAATCACGCCTCGCCGGCTCTGGATCTCTCCGATTGCGGAGCCCATGAAGTCCTGCGGGACGTTGATGAAGACCTTCTGGATCGGCTCGAGGAGGATCCGGCCTCCCTGGACCATCGCGCCGTAGATCGAGGAGCGCGCCGCGGGGATCACCTGGGCTGGACCGCGGTGGACGGAGTCCTCGTGGAGCTTCGCGTCGACGAGGCGCACCTTGAGGCCCATGCACTTCTCCGCCGCGAGGGGGCCCTTGTTCATCGCCTCGAGGTACGCTTCTTTGATGAGCTCCATCGTCTCGTGCAGGTATTGGATCCCCTTCGTGGCATCGATCAGGACGTTCGTGTCGTGGATCCAGACGACGTTCTTCGCCTCGTTGCGGTCCACGCCGAGTTCCTCGAGCTTTTTCGCGAGCGCCTTCGAGTCCTTGATCCGCTGGCCCGACGCGATTTCGCCCGCGCGGATCGCCTCGACGACCTTCGATTCGAGGGGCAGGGCCTCCATGTAGAACCGGTTGTGCTTGTTCGGGGACTTGCCCTCGAACGGTCCGCCCTTGCCGCCGACGCCTTCCCGGTACACGACGATCGGCGGGCTCGTCGTCACGGGGATCTTGTAGTCGTTCTGGACGCGGTAGATCGTGATCTCGAGATGCAGCTCGCCCATGCCGGAGATCAGGTGCTCGCCCGTCTCCTGGTTGATCTCGACCTGGATGCTCGGATCCGCCTTCGCGAGCAGCCGCAAGGCCTCGACGAGCTTCGGCAGATCGGAGGTCGACTTCGCTTCGACCGCGATCGTCACGACGGGGTCGGAATAGTGGACGATCTTCTCGAACGTCTGCATGTCCTTGTCGTCGCTGACGGTCGACCCCGCGATCGCATCCTTGAGCCCGACGACCGCGACGACATTGCCGGCGTCGATCTCGTCGACCGGAATCCGGTCCGGGCCCACGATCATCGCGACGGTCTGCGCGCGCTGCGGCTTCGGCATGCCGACGACCCAAAGCTCCTGCCCGCGGCGGACCTTCCCGGCGAAGAGACGGCCCGCGGCGACCTCGCCTGCCTGCGGGTCGACGATGATCTTCGTCACCATGAACCCGACCGGGCCGTTCTCGTCGACGGTCATCATGGCCTTCCCGACGGGCGACTCGAGGTCCCCTTTCCAGATCACCGGGATCCGGGTCTTCTGGGCCTCGAGCGGGTTCGGCAGGTGGCGGATCACCATATTCAGCACGACGTTGTGGAGGGGCGCCTTCTTCGCCAGCTCCTTCATCGTGCCTTCCTGGCAGTGCTTGTAGACGTCCTTGAACGTGATCCCGGTCCTCTTCATGTACGGGACGGAGAGGGCCCACTTGTGGTACGCGCTGCCGAAGGCGACGCTGCCGGCCTCGACGTTGACGGGCCACTTCGCCCCCAGGTCCTCGGGGAGGAACTTGCGGATCCGGTCGTTGACGACCCCGATGATCTTCTGAAATCGCTGCTGCATCTGGTCCGGCGAGATCTTCAGCTCGTTCACGAGGCGGTCGACCTTGTTGATGAACAGGACCGGGCGGACGCGTTCCTTGAGGGCCTGGCGGATGACCGTCTCCGTCTGCGGCATGATGCCCTCCACCGCGTCATCGAGGATGATCACGCCATCGATCGCGCGCATCGCCCGGGTGACGTCGCCTCCGAAGTCAACGTGACCGGGCGTGTCGATCAGATTGATGAGGAACTGGCCGCCCTCGAAGTCGTGGACCATGGACGCGATCGCGGCGTTGATCGTGATCCCGCGGGCCTGCTCTTGCTCGTCGAAGTCCATGAAGAGCTGCTGGCCGGCCAGCTCCTCCGAGATCATGCCCGCGCCCGCGATGAGCGAATCGGACAGGGTCGTCTTCCCGTGGTCCACGTGCGCGGCGGTCCCGATGTTGCGGATGCGCTCCTTCTGGTGGAGGAGTGCCTGGGCCTTCTTGATGTTGTCTTCCTTACGTCCCATGAGCGGCGCACCAAACGTTCAACGTGGGCGAGATGAATTGTCGCACCGGGCCGAGGCTAATTAAACCTTCGGTCTCTGGAGAGAATTATCGCGCGGACGCCGCGATTCGCTCGAGTTCTTCCTTCTTCGCGATCGCGGAGCTCTGCATGTCTCCCTTCGCGGCATTCAGGATTTCGTCGGCCAGGCACTCTTCGACCGGCTTGCGGTTCTTGAACGTCGCCGACACCGCGCCCATGCAGAGGTTGCGCAACGCGAGGTCGAGGCGGCGCGACGGCGCGACATCGACGGCACGAGGCACGGAAATCCCTCCGAATCGGAGGCGCGTGATCTCCTCTCGAGGAGCCGCCTTTTCGATGGCGTCCACGAGGATCTGGACCGGATGCTTGCTCGTGCGCTTAGCGATGATCTCGAAGGCGGAGCGCACGACCCGGTAGGATTTCGCCTTCTTCCCGGTGTAGTTCTCCGTCCGCATCATGTTGTTGATGAGCCGTTCGACGAGGTTCGCCTTCGCCTTCCCGAACGGTTTGTTCGCCCACCGCCCTCCGGTGTGCGGGATCACGATCGGGGAGAGGTTCATGTACTTCGCCAAGCCCGCGTCGTGGACCTCCACGTCGTTGAGGTCGTACTTCTCGAACAGCTTCATTTCATAGCTAGGCCGCTTTCGAGGCTTCTTGGGCTCCTTCTTCGGCTTCTCGACGACGGGGGCCTCTTCGGCAGAATGCGCCTCGGGCGTCGTATCCGGAGGGGTGGCGGGCTCGGCGGGAGGCGCCGAGGGAACCGCCTCGGGCGGAGGAGGGGGCGGGGGTGGCGTCTCCGGAGGCGGCGGGGGCTCGGGCTCCAAGGCGTCTACCTCACGGGCTTCTCTTTCCGGCCCCGGACCAATTCGTCGAGGCTGACGCCGTTGACCTGGATCACCTTGTACCGGACGCCGGGGATGTCTCCATAGGAACGGCCCATCCGGCCCCCGATGCCCTCGACGAGGACCTCGTCGTGTTCGTCGATGAAGTTGATCGCGCCGTCGCCGACCGCGAAGGCGGTCACCTGACGGCCGTTTTTGATGAGCTGGACCTTCACGCACTTGCGGAGGGCCGAGTTCGGCTGCTTCGCCTCGATTGCCACTTTCTCGAGGACAATCCCCTTGGCCTGTGGCGATCCTTCGAGCGGGTCCGATTTCTCCTTGAGCCGCAGGGTCCGCCGCTTGTAGTACCGGTCCGACCACCGTCGGGTGCGCCGCTCGTCCTTCAGCTTGCGCGCCGCGAACAGACCCCGTGCCACAAGGAACCTCGGTGAAGAGGCGTCCTAATTTCCAGGTGATATTTAAGGGTGGTGCGGCTCCGGCCACGGCATCGCGGTCCGGAATTTCGCTGGGCCTAAGGACGGCACGTCAGTCCGTGGGTCGCGAAGTCGCGATCGAACGTGAACGCGTCCGTGAGGCGCAATCGACCCATGATTGCGAACGAGAGGCAATCCGTGAGGTCGATTGGCTGATCGTCGTATCGAAGGAACAGGTCATGTGCTGCCACATGGTCGTCGTCGACATCCGGTTCGATGCGCATCGCGGCACTCGTCTCGAGGGCTCGAAGCTGTGCGATCGCGTCCTTTTTCCCGATTCGCTTCGTCACCCCATCGATGTATTCGATCAGCACGGGCCGGCCAAGGACGAACCGGATGCCGTCGGAGAGGGCGGTCCGCAGGAAGTGGACCGCTCGCGCGTGATTCCGGTCCGAGGACACCGCTAGGGCGATGAGAGCGCTCGTGTCGACATAGGCGAGCACTTAGGGTCTCCAGTCCTTTCGCTCGCTCCACGCGCGTCCTGCGGGTTTCAGGCTTCCCACGATCCGAAAGATCGGATCCTCCTCGAGCCGCCCCTCCTCGACGTCCACGTACGACCGCAAGGCGTCTCTCAGGAGTGCCTTGAGGGGAACGGACCGTCGGTCCGCGAGATGCTTCAGGCGGGTGTACGTGGTCGGATCGACCTCGGTTTGGACCACCTTCTTCGTTTGCACGAAGGGTAAACAGGCTCGCATGTATAATAACATTTAGATGTAAAATTACATCTAGCATGGGAATCGTCATGTGCGACAAGGCACCGCCGCATCTCCCAATGTGCGATCGCATCATTGAGGGTCACCGGAACCTCACCCGGCGACGAGTCCCTTGTAGAACATCTGGCATGGGTGGACTCCAACCCAGCCTTTCGGAACGTGTCGTCGACATTGATCCGACTAGGTCTTGACCGACACCGCCGGAACCGCCACGGTCCGCTCGCAGTACGGGCAGGTGACTCGTTCTTCGGGGAAGTACCAGGCGTCTACATTCCCGCCGCAATTCGGGCAGACTCCAACGAAGTGGGCCCGGCCCTCGTCCCCGTCCTGGGCGACGAACTCGTCCGCGGACCGGTCGATGACGCCCTTGACCAGGCCGTCGTCGATTGCCTCTCCGAGCAGTTTCTCGGTCTCAAACCGCGATCGTCCGATCCTCTGTGCCATGAGGTCCATCTTGATCCGGCGCTGGGACCTCGCCCAGTTCGCGAACTCGACGACGACCCGCTCGTGGCGCCACTGCCGGACCCCGAGGAGGATCGAGACGGTCCCGGGGATGATCGTGATCGGCCCGCACAGGTACACGAGCTGCGGGACGTCCCAGAGGAACACGAGGAAGAACAGGCCGAAGAACATCGCGAATCCGCCGATCGCGAAGTAGGCGATGGACGGGAGCT